>Ga0207428_10000245_pt1 | contig 74009 bp, 84 predicted proteins | sample RhiMethybrSRZTD1_FD_187600 | JGI IMG/M metagenome (GOLD analysis project Ga0207428, IMG submission 187600) | Populus rhizosphere microbial communities from Tennessee, USA - Rhizosphere MetaG P. TD hybrid SRZTD1 (SPAdes) (version 3) | ecosystem: Host-associated > Plants > Roots > Rhizosphere >... | reverse complement strand
AGGTTGTCGCGCCCGCGGGCGGCCCGGTCGATGGCTTCCAGGGACGCGGTGGCCTTCCCGCCGTCGCGGCGCCGGCGCAGGGCGGCGAGCCGCTCGCCCATGGCGGCCGCGACCGTCGGGTCGACCTGGAAGAGATCGGGCGGCGGCTCGTCGATGAGGAACTCGTTCACCCCGACCACCACGCGCGCCTTCGATTCCACCTCTTGCTGGTACCGGTACGCCGCCTCCTGGATCTCGCGCTGCATGAAGGCGATGGCATGCACGGCGCCCCCCAGCCCGTCGATCTTCGCGATGTAGGTCTCCGCCTCCTCCTCGAGGAGCCGGGTCAGCCGCTCGACCGCGTAGGAGCCGCCGAGCGGATCGATGGTGTCGGCCACGCCCGACTCGTGGGCGAGAATCTGCTGCGTCCGGAGCGCGATCCGCACCGCCTCTTCGCTGGGGAGGGAGAGCGCCTCGTCCATCGAGTTCGTGTGGAGCGACTGACAGCCGCCCAGCACGGCGGCGAGGGCCTGGATGGCCACGCGGACGATGTTGTTCTGCGGCTGCTGGGCGGTGAGCATGCTCCCCGCGGTCTGGGCGTGGAAACGGAGAGCGAGCGAGCGGGGGTCGGCGGCGCCGAAGCGCTCGCGCATGAGCCGGGCCCACAGCCGCCGCGCCGCGCGGAACTTGGCGACCTCTTCGAGGAGGTTGTTATGGGCGTTGAAGAAGAACGAAAGCTGCGGCGCGAATTCGTCGACCTTGAGCCCCGCCTCGACCGCCGCATTGACGTAGGCGATGCCGTTGGCGAGCGTGAAGGCGATCTCTTGCGCGGCGGTGCAGCCCGCCTCGCGCACGTGATAACCCGAGATCGAGATGGTGTTCCAGCGCGGCACGCGCTCGCGGCAGAACGCGAACATGTCGGTGACCAGCCGCAGGGAGGGGGCGGGCGGGTAGATGTACGTCCCGCGCGCGATGTACTCCTTCAAGATGTCGTTCTGGACGGTACCGGACAGTCGCTCCGACGCGATACCCTGGCGCTCCCCCACCGCGATGTAGAGGCAGAGGAGAATGGAGGCGGTTGCGTTGATCGTCATCGAGGTGGACACGCGGTCGAGCGGGATCCCCTCGAAGAGGTCCAGCATGTCGGGCAGGGCCGAGATGGCCACACCCACCTTTCCCACCTCGCTGCGCGCCATCGCGTCGTCGGCGTCGTAGCCCATCTGGGTGGGAAGGTCGAAGGCCACGCTGAGGCCGGTCTGGCCCTGCGCGAGAAGGTAACGGTAGCGCCGATTGGTCTCCGCGGCCGAGCCGAAGCCGGCATACTGCCGCATGGTCCAGAGCCGCCCGCGATACATCGTGGGCTGGACGCCTCGGGTAAAGGGCGCTTGGCCGGGGAAGCCCTGGTCGCGGAGGTAGTCCTCGCCGCGCACGTCCGCCGGGGTGTAGAGCGGCGCGATGGGCGCGCCGCTGGACGCGGCGAAGAGCCCCTTGCGTTCGCCCTTGGCGAGCGCGGGCTTGAGGAGGCGCGCCTCCCACGCGGCCCGCGCCTCGTCGATGGCCCTTGCGTCGTCGTCGGGCGTGGAGGTCACAGGGGCCCGCTCACAGGGGAATGTTCCCGTGCTTCTTCGGCGGATTGCTGTCGCGCTTGGTGTGGAGCACCTCCAGGGCCTGGATGAGGCGCCGCCGGGTGTCCCGCGGCTCGATCACCTCGTCCACGTAGCCGCGCTCCGCCGCCGCGAAGGGATTGGCGAACTTCTCCCGGTACTCCCGCGTCTTCTCGTCCTTGAGCGCGGCGGGGTCGGCCGCCGCATCCATCTCGCGTTTGTAGAGGATGTTGACCGCGCCGTCGGGACCCATCACCGCGATCTCCGCGGTAGGATAGGCGAAATTGGCATCGCCGCGGATGTGCTTGGACGACATGACACAGTACGCCCCGCCATACGCCTTGCGCGTGATCACGGTGAGCTTGGGCACCGTCGCCTCGCAGTAGGCGAACAGGAGCTTGGCCCCGTGCTTGATGATGCCGCCGTACTCCTGGGCGGTGCCCGGCAAAAAGCCGGGGACATCCTCGAACGTGATGAGGGGGATGTTGAAGCAGTCGCAGAAGCGGACGAAGCGCGCGCCCTTGAGCGACGCGTTGATGTCGAGGCAGCCGGCGAGATGCGCGGGCTGATTGGCCACGATGCCCACGGGCCGGCCGTTGAGACGCCCGAAGCCGATCACGAGGTTCGGCGCGTAATCGGCCTGGACCTCGAAGAAGTACCGATCGTCGAGCACGGTGCCAATGATCGACTTGATGTCGTAGGGCTTGTTCGGCTGATCCGGCACCGCCGTCTGCAGCTCCTCGTCCCCACGGTCGGGGGGATCGAGGGTGACGCGGACGGGCGGATCCTCGAGGTTGTTCTGCGGAAGGAACGTCATCAGCTCGCGGATGAGGGCGAGGCACTCGTCCTCGCTCTCCGCGGCGAAGTGGGCAACACCCGACGTGGCGCCGTGGGTGCTGGCGCCGCCGAGCTGCTCGAAGGACACCTCTTCGTGGGTGACGGCCTTGATCACGTCGGGGCCGGTCACGAACATGTACGAGGATTCCTTCACCATGAAGACGAAGTCGGTGATGGCGGGCGAGTACACTGCGCCGCCTGCGCACGGCCCCAGGATGGCCGAGATCTGCGGCACCACTCCGGAGGCCAGGGTATTGCGGAGGAAGATGTCCGCATAGCCCGCCAGCGACACCACGCCTTCCTGAATGCGCGCGCCCCCGGAGTCGTTGAGGCCGATGATCGGCACGCCGGTCTTCAGCGCGAGATCCATGATCTTGCAGATCTTCCGCGCGTACGCCTCGGAGAGCGAGCCGCCGAACACGGTGAAGTCCTGCGCGAACACGAAGACGGGCCGGCCGTGCATGCGTCCCGAGCCCACCACCACGCCGTCGCCGGGGATGCGCTGGGCGTCCATCCCAAAGTCGGAGCTCTGGTGCACGACCAGCTTGTCCATCTCGGCGAAGCTTCCCTTGTCGAGGAGAAGCTCCAGCCGTTCGCGCGCGGTCTTCTTCCCGGCGCGATGCTGTCGCTCGATACGGTCGGCGCCCCCGCCGAGGTCGGCGGCCTCATTGCGACGGCGCAACTCCGCGAAACGATCTTCGAGGGGCAAGGGCGTGGGCACCTCCACTCAGACGACGATGTGCCGTGTCGCAGCCCCTGCAGTATAGAAAGGCACCGACGGGAAAGTCAATGAACACGAGGCCTTCACGGGCGAGCCGGTTGACTTCCCCACCCCTGCTTGCCATACTCACCGCCCTATGGGCCCGCTGGCGGTGGCCGTCCTCGTCCTGTGTGCGGTGGCGGTCACGGTGGCGCTGGTCATGGCGCTCGTGTCGCTTCGCCGCGTGCTGCAGCGGGTCGAGGGCGTGCTCCAGCTCGTGGAGCGCGAGATCCGCCCCATGGCGGCCCAGCTCGGGGCGCTGACCGAGGAGTTCCGGGTCCTGTCCCATCAGGTCACCGTGGAGCTGGACCGCCTCGGTGTGGTGATCCGGCGGCTCGACGACATCACCACCGGCATCGCGCGGCTTGTCGCGTTGGTGTCGGGCATCTCGCGGGTGGGCCAGGTCGTAGGACTCGCGGGCGGGCTGCGACGCGGACTGGGTGTTTTCGTCTCACGGCTCAAGAGTCGCGAACGCTGACGCGGCTCGGAGGGAGGTCAGGTCATGAACATGGCAGATGATCGGAGCGGGATGGATGCGGCGGGCTACCTCGGCTGGTTCTTTCTCGGCGCGGTGGCGGGCGGGGTGACGGCCCTGCTCCTCGCCCCGAAGACGGGGGCGGAGACGCGCGAGCTGCTCGCCGAGCAGGGGGGCCAGCTCCTGAATCGCGCGAAGACGCACGCGGGCGACGCACGCGAGAGGGCCGGGGATCTGTTCGAGCGGGGGCGCGAATATCTCGAGGAGCAATCGAACCGCCTCATCTCCGCCTTCGAGGCGGGGCGCGCGGCCATGCGCGACGAGATTTCACAGGGGCGACCCGGACTCTAGCCGCGGATGGCGGAGGTCGAGGTCCCGAACCCCGAGGAGCTCCACGAGCGCGGCGAGGACCGGTTCGGCCGGCGCGTCGCGCTCGTGACTGCGGTCTTCGCCGTCATCCTCTCCATCTCCTCGATGGGCGGCAACAACGCCACCAAGGAGATGCTCCTCGCCCAGCAGAAGTCCTCCGACCAGTGGGCGTTCTACCAGGCCAAGGTGATGCGCGAGCACCTCTACCGTGCCCAGAAGCTCCGGCTGGAGGCGGATCTCGCCGAGAAGGGCGGAGCGTTGCGGCCGGACGCCCGCGAGCAGCTCGAGGCCCTCGACAAGAAGTTCGACGAGGAAGAGAAGCGCTACGCGGCCGAGAAGAAGGACATCGAGAAAGACGCCAAGAAGCTGGAGGGCGTGCGCGACAAGAACTCCACGCGCGATCCCTACTTCGACCTCGCCGAGGTGTTCCTGCAGATCGCCATCGTGATGTCCTCGGTGTCGATCCTCTCCAAGTCACGTCCGGTGTTCTACTTCAGCCTCGTCCTCGCGGTGATCGGCACCACCCTCACCATCAACGGCTACGCCCTCTTCTTTCACCTGCCCTGGCTGCACGATCCTCACTGACGTGAGGGCCGGGGGGCGCCCGCGGCGTCGCACTCGACGACCCGCGCCCCGAAGAAGGCCTGCTCGCGTCGGTTGTGCGTGAGCCGCGCCGCGCGTCGGTAGGCTTGGGCCGCCTCGGCCCAGCGGCCGAGCCGGCGCAGGCAGTCGCCGCGGGCCGCGGGAAGATGGTGATACCCCGCCAGGGCCGGGCCATCGAGGGCGTCGAGCACGGGAAGCGCGGCCGCGGGTCCCTCCGCCATGCTCACCGCGATGGCGCGGTTCAGCGCAATCACCGGCGACGGGGTGAGCCCTTCCAGCCGGGCGTACAGCCGCGCGATCGTGGGCCAGTCCGTGGCCGTCCAGCCCGGCGCGCGCGCGTGGCAGGCGGCGATGGCGGCCTGCAGGCGGTATGGGCCCGCCTGGTCGAGCGGGCCCGCACGCTCGAGCAGCGCCAGCCCGCGCGCGACGCGCGCCGCATCCCACCGCGTGCGGTCCTGGTCGGCGAGGAGGACCACGTCGCCGTGCGCGTCCGTGCGGGCGGGGGCGCGGGCCGCGGTCAGCTCCATGAGGGCGGCGAGGCCGAGCACCTCGGCATCGTGCGGCATCAGCTCGAGGAGCATCGCGCCGAGGCGCAAGGCCTCATCACACACCTCGTCGCGCAACAGCCGGTTCCCCTCGCGGGCGGTGTGGCCCTCGTTGAAGACGAGGTAGATCACCGCGAGCACCGAGGCGAGGCGCCCGGGCAGCTCGGCCGGCTCGGGTACCGCGTAGGGCAGGCGCCGGGTCCGGATCAGCCGTTTCGCGCGGACTATACGTTGTCCAACGGTGGTGTCGGACACGAGGAACGCGCGCGCGATCTCGCCCGTCGAGAGCCCGCCGACGAGACGCAAGGTGAGGGCAACCTGGCTCTCCGGCGCCAGCGCGGGGTGACAGCATGTGAAGATGAGGCGCAGCCGGTCGTCGGCGATGGCCGCAGGCGCCTCGGTCTCGCCCGGCTCGTCCGTCGCGGGATCGGACTCGCGCGCGAGGGCCTCGGCCTTCCGGGCGTTGCGGCGGCGCCGCCGCAGTTGGTCCCGTGCGCGGTTGCGCGCCACCGTCATGAGCCAGGCGCCCGGATTGTCGGGCAGGCCGTCCGTGGGCCAGCGCACGAGCGCGGCCGCCAGCGCCTCCTGCACGGTTTCCTCGGCGGCATCGAGGTCACTCAGCATGCGCGCGACCGAGGCGACAAGTCGACCGTACTCGCCCCGGAAGACGTGCTCGACCAGGTACCCCGCGCCGCCGAGAGCCGTCGCTACATCTCCCAGACGGGACGGACCTCGATGAAGCCGTCTTCCACGATCGGGAGCTTCGACGCCCACTCGATCGCCTCCGCCTTGGAGGGGCAATCGATCAAGTAGAAGCCGCCGATCACTTCCTTGGTCTCGGCGAAGGGGCCATCGGTGAGCTGGGGCTGCCCGGCCTTCACGCGGATCCGGGTCGCCTCGGCTTGCGGGCGCAGCCGCTCGCTGGCCACCATCTTGCCGGCCGTGCGGAGATCCTGTGCCACCTTCATGTGCTGGCCGACCACCTGCTTGATCTCCGCCTCGCCGCGCCGCGCCAGGGCCTGCTCGTTGCCGTGGATGAGAAGGATGTACTTCATGCGTCGCTCCTTTCTGCGGGCGGGGCTGCCGCCCGTCTCACCCTCTACGACGCCGGGCGGCGGCCGATTTCGACTGTTTGTCATCAACGGCGGGTGATGCGAGCCCCGAGGTTCTGGAGCTTGGTCTCGATGTCCTCGTAGCCGCGGTCGATCTGCTCGATGCTCCGGATGACGGTGCGGCCGTCGGCGCAGAGGGCGGCGATGAGAAGCGCGATACCCGCGCGGATGTCGGGGCTCGGGATGCCACCGGGCTCCCCCCGGAGCCGGGACGGCCCGTGGATGAGCGCGCGGTGGGGGTCGCACAGCACGATGCGCGCGCCCATGCCGATCAGCCGGTCCACGAAGAAGAGCCGGCTTTCGTACATCTTCTCGTGAAACAGGACGGCGCCTTCCGCCTGGGTGGCGGCGACCAGGGCGACGCTCATCAGGTCGGCGGGGAACGCGGGCCAGGGTCCGTCGTCGACCTTGGGGATGGCGTCTCCCAGGTCGCTCTGTATCACCAGCGGGCGCGCGCCCGACACGAAGAGATCGTCGCCTCGATACTCGGTGGCGATGCCGAGCCGGCCGAACACGTTGAGGGCCATCCGGAGGTCCTCGCGGCGCACGCCCTCGATGAGCACCTCGCCGTCGGTCACCGCGGAGAGCACGATGAAGCTCCCCACTTCCATGAAGTCCGGCCCCAGCGTGAAGTCGGCGCCGTGAAGGGCCGCGCCGCCGTGGATGGTCAGCACGTTGGAGCCGATGCCCTCGATGCGTGCCCCCATCGCCACGAGCAGATGGCAGAGGTCCTGGACGTGGGGCTCGGAGGCGGCGTTGCGCAGCACGGTGGTGCCCTCCGCCCGTACCGCGGCGAGGATCACGTTCTCGGTGCCGGTGACGCTGGCCTCGTCGAGGAGGATGTCCGCGCCGCGGAGGCGGCGCGCGGCGAGATGGAGGACCCCGCCCTCGCTCCGCACCTCGGCGCCGAGGGCGCTCAGCCCCAGCACGTGCGTGTCCACGCGCCGGCGGCCGATCTGGTCACCACCGGAATGGCCGAGCTCGGCCCGGCCCTCGCGCGCGAGGAGGGCCCCCATGAGGACCAGCGCGCCCCGGATCTTCTTGAGCAGCTCGGGATCCGGCCGCGTGCTCCGGAAGCTGCCCGCGCGGATGGTGATCGTGTGCCGGTCGGCCCGGTCGACGGTGACGCCCATGGCCTGGATCATCGTGAGCATCGTGCGGACGTCGTCGATGTCCGGCAGATTGCGCAAGGTCACCGGGTCGGCGCTGAGCAGCGCGGCGGCGATGGCGGGGAACGCGGCGTTCTTGTTGCCGCCCGGCCGCACGCGTCCCTTGGTGCGCGCCCGGCCTTCGATGACGAATTCGGCCATGAGTCGCCCCCTCGCGCGGTTAGCGGCGGAAGTCCGCCTTGCCGGGCAGGATCCGGTCGGCGATCAGGTTCCGCATCATCTCCACGGTGCCCCCGCCGATCGCGAACATGCGAGCGTCCCGCACCATGCGCTCGAGCGGAAGCGTGCGTCCGTAGCCGGCGGCGCCGTGGATCTGGAGCGCCTGATTGGTCACGGTCTGGGCCATCTCGGCGGCGAAGGTCTTGGCCTTCGCGGACTCCAGCGGGTCGGGGAATCCATCCACCGAGGTGCACGCGGCGCGATGGATGAGCAAACGCGCGGCGTCCAGGGCGACCGCCATCTCCGCGAGCTTCCACCGGATGCCCTGGAAGTCGGCGATGGGGCGCCCGAACTGACGCCGCGCCTGCGCGTAGGCGAGCGCCTGCTCGTAGGCGCCCTGGGCCAGACCCAGCGCCACCGTGGCCGCACCCAGGCGCTGGCTGTTGTAGGCGCGCATGAGCTTCTTGAAGCCGTCCGGCGGCCCCACCAGGAGCTGCTCGCGCCCCACGCGGCACCGCTCGAAGTGAAGCCGCCCCTCGGGGATCCCGCGCAGGCCCATGGTGCGGTCGCGCTCGCCGATGGCGAAGCCGGGCGTGTCGCGCTCGACGAGGAGCCCGCCGATGCCCTCCGCGCCCGCGCGGGCGCTCATCCGGCAGTACACGAGGTAGAGGCGCGAGGTGCCGGCCCCGGTGATCCAGCGTTTCTCGCCGCCGAGCGTCCACCCCTCGGGCGCCTCGTCGGCCCGCGTGGCGAGATCGGTGGCGGCGGAGCCCGCCTCGGGCTCGGTGATCGCGATGGCGGGCTTCTCGCCGTCTTCCAAGACCCAGGGGAAGTAGCGGCGCTTCTGCGCGTCGGTCCCATAGGCGGTGAGCGCGCCGACCACGCCGAGGCTGCCTTCCACCACGATTCTCGCGGTGACCCCGCACGCGCGCGCCACCTGCTCCACCACGAGCAGCACATCGAGCACGGAGCCGCCGGGTCCCCCGTACGCCTTGGGGATCGTGATCCCCATGAACCCGGCGCGCACGAGGTCCTTCACGTTGTCCCAGGGATAGGACTCCTCGGCATCCCAGCGCGCAGCGCGCTCCCGGAACGCGCCGTCGGCAAGTTCGCGCGCCCGCGCGCGCAGCGCCTGCTGCGCCGGCGTCAGCTCGAAGTCCATCAGCGCGCGAGGGCCATCAGATGTGGATGGCCTGGCCCAGCGCCGCGAGCGTCGCCTCGAGCGCGGCCTCGGACAGGGTGGGATGGGCGTGGATGGTATGGATCAGCTCCTCCAGCGTGGCCTCGAGCGTCCGGCCCACCGCGAACTCGTGGATGAGCTCGGTCGCCTCCGGGCCCACGATGTGCACGCCCAGGATCTCGCCGGTGCGCTTGTCGGCGATCACCTTGAGGAAGCCGTCCGTCTCGCCCAGGGCCACCGCCTTGCCGTTGGCGGTGAACGGGAACTTCCCGACGCTGATCTCGCGCCCGTTCCCCTTCGCCGCCGACTCGGAGAGGCCGACGGAGGCGACCTGGGGGCGGCAGTACGTGCAGGACGGCACGTTGCCGTAGTCCACCGGGCGCGGGGTGTGCCCCGCGATCGCCTCCGCCGCCACCACGCCCTCGGCCATCGCCTTGTGGGCGAGGAGCTGCCGGCCCGCCATGTCGCCGATAGCGTAGATTCCTTTCACCGAGGTCTCGCCGGTCGGCCCGACGGTGACGAACCCGCGCTCCATCGCGACGCCCAAGGCCTCGAGCCCCACGTCCTTGACGCGCGCGGCGCGGCCAACGGCCATCAGCACCTGCTCGGCCCGCAGCGTCTCCGTCTTGCCCTCGGCCTCCACGTCCACCGTCACTCCACCGGCCCCCGACGTCACGGACTTCACGCGCACCGCGGTGCGGATGGTGATGCCCCGGCGCCCGAAGAGGCGCGCGATCAGGGCGGACGACTCCTCGTCCTCGACGGGCAGCACGCGCGGCAGCGCCTCCAGCACGGTGACCTGGGTGCCATACGCGGCGTAGACGTCGGCGAACTCCATGCCCACCGCCCCCGCCCCGATCACGATCAGGGTCGCGGGGCGGCTCTCGTTCCGCACCGCCCCGTTGGATGAGATCACCGTCTTCTCGTCGATCGCGACGCCGGGCAGCGACTTCGGCTCCGAGCCGGTGGCGAGGATCACCGCGCGAGCGGCCTCGAGGGCCTGGACGCCGTCCTTGCCCGCGACTTCCACGACGTGCTTGGCCTTGAGCGCGCCCCGTCCGGGGAAGAGCGCGATCTTGTTCTTGCGGAAGAGGAACTCGACGCCCTTTGCCATCCGGTCGGCGACTTTTCGGGAGCGCTGCACGGCGTGGGCGTAGTCGGCCTTCCACTCCTTCACCGTGATTCCGTACTCCTCGGCACGCGACACGAGGCCCACCACTTCGGCGTTGCGGAGCAGCGCCTTGGTGGGGATGCAGCCCCAGTTGAGGCAGACTCCCCCGGGACGGTCGTCCTCGACAGTGGCGACGCTGAGGCCGAGCTGGGCGGCGCGGATCGCCGCGACGTAACCGCCGGGCCCGGTGCCGACCACCACCACGTCGAATTTCTGGGCCGCGGCCATCGCTAGACCAGAAGCCGCAGGGGCTCTTCGAGCAGGCGCTTGACGTCCTGGAGGAAGCGCGCCCCCATCGCCCCGTCCATCACGCGGTGATCGCAGGAGATCGTCATCTTCATGCGCCGGCCGACTGCGAGGGCCCCGTCCACCACCACCGCCTTTTCCAGCATGGAGCCCACCGCGAGGATCGCGCCCTCGGGCGGATTGATGATCGCGGAGAATTCCTCGACGTCCAACATGCCGAGGTTCGAGATCGTGAAGGTGGCGCCGGACAGCTCGGACGCGCGGAGCTTGCCCGCCCGCGCGCGGTCGGCGAGGTCACGCGCCTCCGCGGCGATCTGCACCAGCGGCTTCACGTCGCAGTCGCGCAGCACAGGCGTGATGAGCCCGGCATCCAGCGCCACTGCGAGCCCGATATGCGCCCGGTGATGCATGCGGACGGCCTGCCCCTGCAGCGAGGCGTTGACGCCGGGATGACGCATGAGCGCGAGGGCGCAAGCCCGGATCACGAGGTCGTTCACCGAGACCTTGGGGCTGCCGTCGAGGGCGTTCAGCTCGGCGCGCAGCTCGCCGGCCCGGTCCATCGCGACCTCGGAGGTGACGTAGAAGTGCGGCACCGGCCCCTTCGAGAGCGGCATGCGCTTGGCGATGGTGGCGCGCATGGCCGTGAGCGGCACGTCCTCGTACTCCGCGTCGGTGCGGGCGGGGACGACGAACGGGGCGCGCGCGGGCGCGGCGGCCCGGGCGGCGGGGGCCGCCGCGCCGGCCGGCGCCGGCCCGGCGGCGAGGGCGTCCTCGACGTCGCGGCGCACGATGCGGCCGCCCGGCCCGCTGCCGTGCAGTCCGGCCAGATCCACGCCGCTCTGCGCGGCGATCTTCTTCGCGAGCGGCGAGGCCTTTACCCGTGCGCCCGCGGCGGGCGCGCCGGCGGGCGCCGAGGCGACCAGGCGTGGTCCCGTGGGCGCGGCGGCCGGCGCGGCCGCCGCCGGCGCGGGCTGCGGCCGCCCGGACTCGGGCGTCATCGGCACCACCTTGCCGGTCTCGGGCGCCGACTTGTAGGTCTCGGTGGACGGTACCGCGCCCGGCGCGCTCGCCGAGGGCACGGCCGCGGGCTTGGCGGGATCAGGGGGCGCGGCGGTCACCGCGGGCGCGGGTGCGGCCGGAGCCTTCGGCGCGGCTGCGAGCACCGGATCGATATTCTCCGCGGGCTCGGCGATCACCGCGATCAGGTCGCCCACCGGCACCTCGCCCCCCTCGTCCACCACGACTTTTCGCAGGACGCCCGCCCCGAACGCCTCGATCTCGACGTTGGCCTTGTCGGTCTCGATCTCCGCGATGATGTCGCCGCCCTTGATGCTGTCCCCTTCGTGCTTGATCCACTTGATGACCTTGCCGGTCTCCATGGCATCGGACAGCTTGGGCATGACGACCTTCGTGATCATCGATAGCAAACCTTGCGGATGGCGTCGGCGATCTTCTCCTTGGAGGGCGTCTTCAGGCGCTCCAGGTTCTTCGCATACGGCATGGGGGCGTTCTCGCCGGTCACCCGCTCCACCGGCGCGTCGAGATCGTCGAAGGCCTCCTCGGTGATCTCGGACGCGATCTCCGAGCCCATGCCCGCGAAGCCCGCGCCCGCCTCCAGCACCACGGCGCGATGCGTCTTCCTGACCGACGAGACGATGGTGTCGGTGTCCATGGGGCGCAGCGTGCGGGGGTCCACCAGCTCGCAGGAAATGCCCTCCTTGGCCAGCTCCTCGGCGACTTCCATGGCGCGGTACATCATGCCCATGTAGGCGATCACCGTGACGTCGGTGCCCTCGCGTCGGATGATGGCCTTGCCGAGGGGGATGGTGAAGTCGGGGTCGTCGGGGACTTCGCCCTTCACCGCGTAGAGCGTCTCCGCCTCGATGAAGATCACCGGGTTGTCGTCGCGGATGGCCGACTTGAGCAGTCCCTTGGCGTCGGCGGGCGTGGTGGGCCGGACCACCTTGAGCCCGGGCACGTGATAGAAGTACGTCTCCATGCTCTGGGAGTGCTGCGCGGCGAGCTGGGCGGCCGGGCCACCGGGACCGCGCACCACCAACGGGATCGGGTACTGACCGCCGGACATGTAACACATCTTCGCCGCCGAGTTGACGATCTGGTCGAGAGCGAGGATGGAGAAGTTGAACGTCATCATCTCGATGACCGGGCGTAGACCCAGCATCGCGGCCCCCACCCCGATCCCGGTGAAGCCCGACTCACAGATCGGCGTGTCGATGATGCGCTTGTCCCCGTAGGCCTTGAGGAGACCCTGCGTCACCTTGTACGCGCCGTCGTAGAGGCCGACCTCCTCGCCCATCACGAACACGCGCGGATCGCGGTCCATCTCCTCGCGCAGAGCCTGGTTCAGCGCCTCCCGGTACGTCATGATCGCCATGGCGTCAGTCCTTGTAGACGTCCCGGAACAGCTCCTCCGGGGCCGGCTCGGGGGACGCCTCGGCGAACGCCACCGCCTCGTCCACGAGGTCGTTCACGTCCTTCTCGACCGTCTTCACGTCGGCATCGGCGAGGACGCCATCCTTGAGGCAGCGCTCGGTGAAGACTGCGATGGGGTCACGCTGCTTCTCGCGCTCCACCTCTTCCTTGGTCCGGTACACCGCGCCGGCGGGATCCCGCATGGAGTGACCCCGGAAGCGGTAGGTGCGCGCCTCGATGAGCGCAGGGGCCTTGTCCTTGCGTGCGCGCTCCACCGCCCGGCCCACGCAGTCCCGCACCGCCAGCACGTCCATGCCGTCCACCGCCTCACCGTGCATGCCGTACGTCTCGGCGAACCGCCACACTTCCGTCTGGGCGAGCGCCCGGTGGATGGCGGTGCCCATCGCGTAGCGGTTGTTCTCGCAGATGAAGACGACCGGCAGCTTCCACAGGGCAGCGAGATTCATCGACTCGTGGAACTCGCCCTCCGGCACCGCGCCGTCGCCGAAATAGCACAGCACGACCTGGTCCCCCCCCTGGTACTTGATCGCGAACCCCGCGCCCGCGGCGAGGGGCAGGTGCGCGCCCACGATGCCGTGGCCGCCCAGGAAGTTCACGCTCTTGTCGAAGAGGTGCATGGAGCCGCCCTTGCCCTTGGAGAGCCCGCCGGAGCGGCCGAAGAGCTCGGCCATCACCTTGCGGGGGTCGGAGCCCTTGGCTAAACAATGCCCATGCTCTCGATACGACGACACCGCGTAGTCGTCCGGCCGGAGGGTCGACGTCGCCCCCACCGCCACCGCCTCCTGGCCGATGTAGAGATGCAGGAACCCGCCGATCTTCCCCAGCGCGTACATCTCGGCGGCCTTCTCCTCGAAGCGCCGGATCAGCGCCATCTGCGACACGAGGCGCCGGGCAAGCTCGGCATCGAGCCGCGGCGCCAGCACTATGGTTTTCGCCTGGGCCATGAGTCACGTCCTCCTGGACAATCCCGTCGAGCCGTCCTACCGAACCCGCGTGGTGCGGCCTAGCCTCGCATCACCGAGAGCTCGTCCACCGAGAGCCGGCGGCGGAGCTGGAAGATCGCCACGATGATGGCGAGGCCCACCGCGACTTCCGCCGCCGCCACCGCCATCACGAACAAGGCGAGGGCTTGCCCGTCCACCGACCCGTGGCGGTGGCCGAACGCCACCAGGGCCAGGTTCGCGGCGTTGAGCATCAGCTCGATCGACATGAAGATCACGAGCGGGTCGCGCCGGATCAGCACGCCGAGCACGCCGATCACGAACAGGCCGGCGGACAGGGCCACGTAGTAGGACTCGGGGACCATGGGATCAGGATACCTTACGCTTGGTCAGCGCCATGACCCCCACCAGCGCGGTGAGCAGGAGCACGGAGGTGACCTCGAAGGGGAAGAGGAAGTCGGTGAGGAGCAAACGGTAGAGGGGCTCGCCGCTGGGATTCGGCGCGGCCGTCACCGACGCGGACTGGAGCACGGAGGACCGGAGGACGAGCAGCGTCTCCAGCAGGAGCAGGCCGGCGAGGGGCACGGCGAGCCAGCGGTACCCGCGAAGGGGATCGGGACCGGTCTCCTCCTTGCCGGGAATCAGGACCATGATCGCGAACACGAACAGCACCGCGATGGCGCCCGCGTACACGATGACCTGCACGAGGGCCAGGAACTGCGCCTGCAGCATGAGATAGAGCGCGGCCACCCCGGCGAGGTTCACGGTGAGGAGCAGGGCGGCGTGAATGGGATTCCGCACGAGGATCACGCCGAGGGCGGAGCCCCCAACCACGATGGCGAGGAGGAGGAAGCCGGCATACGGCATCACACCCTCCGGTCCGCCGGGATGGGCACGGGGGACGTCGGCGCGCCGTCCGGACGCGCGGGCTCCAGGGCGAGCAGCGTCTCCTTGTCGTAGACCATGCCGCGGCGGCTGAACGACGAGAACTCGAGGATGCCGGTGTCCATGCGGATGGCGTCCTCCGGGCAGGCCTCGACGCAGAAACCGCAGAACACGCACTTGCCGAGGTCGATATCGAAGCGCTGCGGCACCTTCTCGATGTCGGGGTTGGGGTGCTCGCTCGCCACGATGTAGATGCAGTGGGCGGGGCACACCGTCTCGCACATCATGCAGGCGACGCAGCGCGGTGAGCCGTCCTCACGGCGCACGAGCCGGTGCAGGCTCCGCAGGCGCGGGGCGTAGGGCCGCCGCTCGTCGGGGTACTGGATGGTGACCGCTCCCCGCGCGCCCTTCACCCCGAACATGTGCAGCGTGTGCTTCCACATGTTCGAGAAGAAGCGCACGCCGGTGAGCTTGAGCCCCACCAGCACCTCGATCAGATAGAAGCGCTGCCGTAGTGAGAGCTTGTTCGAGTGGCGCGGATCCATCTCGGCGCGACTCGTCTGATAGTGGGTGGGCATCCGTCTATCTCCCCAGCGCGAGCAGCACGATACCGGTCAGGACGATGTTGAGGATGGAGAGCGGGAAGAGACCGAGCCAGCCCAGCCGCATCGCCTGGTCGTAGCGGAAGCGCGGCAGGGTCCATCGAATCAGCATGAGGAACCAGATCAGCACCACCACCTTGAAGAGGAACGAGCCCACCTGGAGGCCCACCACCGCGAGATGCGGCAGGGCCACCGACGCCCCCCAGGGGAACACGAACCCGCTGGCCTGCAGATACGGCACCTGCCAGCCCCCGAGGAACAGTGCGGTCGTCATCCCGGCGATCACCACCGTCTCGAGGAAATCGGCCATCGCGAACATGCCGAACTTCATCCCGCTGTACTCCACGAAGTAGCCGATGATCTCGGACTCGCCCTCCGGCGTGTCGAAGGGGATGCGCTTGGTGGCGGCGATGCCCGCGGTGAGGAACAGGAAGAAGGCGAGCGGCTGGGTGAGGATGCCCCACGCGGGGATCCAGCTCCCGAAGACGCGAGGCAGCAGCGGCTGGCCCTGGCCGCGGGCGATGTCCTGGAGGTCGAGCGAGCCGTAGACCATCACCACGCCCATGATCGACGCGCCGATGGCGATCTCCGCCGAGATCATGAGCGCGGCGGCGCGCTGCCCGCCGAGGAGGGCGTAGTTGCTGGCGGAGGCCCAGCCCGCCATCATGAGGCCGTAGACGCCGAGCGAGAGCATGGCGAGCACGTAGAGGATGCCGACGTTGAGGGTCACCGCCTGGAGCGGGATGTCCCGCCCGAAGAGGTGCAGGGTGTCCCCGAAGGGAATGGAGGCAAAGGCGGTCAGCGCGAAGAACACCGAGACGAACGGCGCGAGCTTGAAGAGCAGCCGGTCCGCCCGCGCCGGCATGAAGTCTTCCTTGGTGAGCATCTTCACCGCGTCGGCGAGCGGGTGGAGGAGTCCCAGGAGGCGGAAGCCGAGGATGGAGGCGCGGTTGGCCCCGATCCGGTCCTGCATGATCGCCGACTGCTTCCGCTCCACCCAGGTGAGCAGCCCGCCGAAGTTCAGCACCACGAACATGATGAAGGCCACGGGAATCGCGGCAGCGATGAGGTCGCCGGGCAACCCCTGCATCAGGTCAGCCGGCGTCACGCCTTCACCAGCTGGCCGGTGTCCCCCAGGCCGCGGTAGCTCATGCCCGCGAAGGCGGGAACCGCCCCGACGAGCGCGGTGAAGACCTGCTCGGGACGCTCGGCGGCCAGCGCGGCGTCGGCGACGGTGGCAAGACGCGGCACTCGGGAGCGCAGCCGCGAGAGGATATGCCAGTGCGGCAGCGCCCCACCCAGCGGCGTCATCGCGGCCCGGAACCGTTGCACGCGGCCCTGGAAGTTCGTGAACGTGCCGTCGTACTCGGCGTAGGCCGCGGCGGGGAGGACGAGCCCCGCGCGTGCGGAGGTGAGGCTGGCATTGGTGCCCTGGAACACGAGCAGCTCGGCGCCCGCGAGAGCGGCCGTCACCCGTGAGGCGGCGAAGCCCGAGTTGATCAGATCGTGGTGCAGCACCCAGAGGAGCTTCACCTTCTTCTCGGCCGCCGCGTCCAGGATGCCCCCCGCGTCGAGCCCGCCCGCGCCCGGGCCAAGGCCCAGGAGCTCGGCGCCGCGCGTGTTGGGGTTCTTGTCGGCGCGAAGCAGCAGCTTGTCGTCCTCGCCGGGCTCGCGGGGCGGCACCGCGAAGTCGCGGTTGGCCACGCCGAGCCCGTCGAGAACCCGCCGAAGCGTCCAGAGGTCCTCATTGGACATCTGGGGCGAGGCGAGCACTCCGATCTCCTCCGGGCGGTAGCGGCCGAGGGCCTCCGCGAGCACGCCAAGCGCGTCCTCCCAGGTCGTCTCCACGAGCTGACCGTCGGCCTTCACGCTCGGCGAGGTCAACCGACTGTCGTCGTCGATCCACCGGAAGCCGTAGCGGCCCAGGTCGCAGATCCACCACTGGTTGACCTCGGCGTTGTAGCGCGGCTTGAGGCGCGCCACCCGCTTGCCCTGGTTGTGATGCATGCGCTCCCGGTTGGTGTGGATCTCGACGTTGCAGCCGCGCGCGCAGCCGTTGCAGAGGCTCCGGGTGGTGTCGAGGTACCAAACGCGGACCTGGAAGCGGAAGTCGCGGTCGGTGAGGGCCCCCACCGGGCAGATGTCGATGACATTGCCGGAGTAGAGGTTCTCCAGCGCGGTGCCGGGGAAGAGCCCGATCTCCGAATGGTCTCCACGCTGGAAGATGCCCAATTCGCCGGTGCCGGTGATCTCGTCGCAGAAGCGCACGCAGCGCGAGCACAGGATGCACCGCTCGGCGTCCAGCATCACGTGGGGTCCCAGGGGCACCGCCTTGGGCTTGTGGACCTTCTCGTCCGTCATGCGCGGGTCGTAGAGCCCGTGTTTCATGTAGTAGATCTGCAGCCAGCACTCGCCCGCCTGATCGCACACCGGGCAGTCCAGCGGATGGTTGATGAGGTGAAACTCCATCATGGAGCGCCGCGTGTCCTTCACCCGGGGCGTCTCGGTCTCCACCACCATCCCGTCGGCGGCCTGCGTGTTGCAGGCGATCTGCGGCCGCGGCACCTTGTCGATGTCCACCATGCAGAGCCGGCATTGCCCGGCGATCGAGAGCCCGGGGTGATAGCAGTAGTGCGGCACCTCGACGCCCGCCGCGCGCGCGGCCTCGATGAGGTTGGTCCCCGCGGGGACCTCGATCTCCTTGCCATTGATGGTCACCTTAGGCATGCGCGCCACTCCGGATCAGGGCCTCGAACTCTTCGCGGAATTTCTCGATGTAGCTGATGTAGGGGCCGACGGCGCCGTCGTAGAACGCGCAGATGGTCGTGCCGGCCCCGCGCTTGGCCACGTCCAGGATGGTGTCGAGGTCTTCCTTGCGCCCCTTCCCCTCCACGATCCGGTGGGCCATCTTGTAGATCCAGCCGGTCGACTCGCGGCACGGCGTGCACTGCCCGCACGACTCGTGCGCGTAGAAGCGCGCCACCACCATGAGGGCATCGGGAATCGATACCGTGTCGTCCATCACGATCACGCCGGCGGAGCCGATCATCGAGCCCTTGCTCTTGGGCCCGTCCACGTCCATCGGAATGTCGATCTCGTCGGGGGTCAGGATGGCCGCGGAGGAGCCGCCGGGCACCACCGCCTTCAGGGCTCGGCCGCCGCGGATCCCGCCACAGTGCTCGTAGATGAGCTGGCGCAGCGTCACCGAGACCGGCGCCTCCACCACGCCCGGGCGGACCACGTGGCCGGACACCGAGTAGAGGCGCGTCCCGCCCTGGGTCTTGGTGCCGAGCCCCGCGAACCACTCCGCGCCGCGCGTGAGGATATGGGGCAGGCAGGCGAGGGTCTCGACGTTGTTCACGATGGTCGGCTGCCCGAAGGCGCCCTTGACCGCCGGGAACGGCGGCTTCACCTTGGGCCAGCCCTTCTTGCCCTCGAGCGACGAGATCAAGCCCGTCTCCTCGCCGCAGATATAGGCCCCCGCCCCGCGATGGACGACGATGTCGAAGCCGCCCCCGGGCACGCTGAGGCCGAGGAGGCCCGCGTCGTACGCCTCCTTGAGCGCGGCGCTGAAGATGCGCCAGGGCTGCACGTACTCACCCCGGATGTAGACGTAGCCGAGGCGCGAGTCGATGGCGCGGGCCGCGATCATCATGCCCTCGATGAGCGCGTGGGGGTCGCGCTCGAGGATGTAGCGGTCCTTGAAGGTGCCCGGCTCCCCCTCGTCGGCGTTCACCACGAGGTACTTCGGCGCCGTCGAGCCCTTGGGGATGAAGCCCCACTTCACCCCGGTGGGAAAGCCGGCGCCGCCGAGCCCGCGGAGGTTCGACTTCTTGACCTCCTCGGTCAGCGCGGCCGGCTCCATGCCGCGCGCCTTCTCCCAGCCCTTGTACCCGCCGGCGTCGCGGTAGACCCCAAGCGTGTGCGAATCGCGGACGTCGAAGTTCCGCGAGAGGATCTTCTCCGCCATCAGGCGAGCCCCCCGAGGATGCGGTCCACCTTCTCGGTGGTGAGCAGCCCCTCGTAGCGATCGTCCACCTGCATCATGGGCGCCTGCTCGCACGCGCACAGGCACTCCACGGTGAGGAACGTCACCTTGCCGTCGGGCGTGGTCTCACCCGGCTCGACGCCGAGCCGCTCCTTCATGTGCTGGATGATGTCCTTGGCGCCCAGGAGGTGGCAGGAGAGGTTGTGGCACACCGAGACGATGTGGCGGCCCTTGGGCTGCTGGAAGAACAGCGTGTAGAACGTGACCACCTCGTGGACGTGGGCGGGCGAGAGATCGAACAGCGTGCCCACGTAACGCTCGACGTCCAGCGAGATGTAGCCGAAGGCGTCTTGGGCGAGGTGCAGCACGGGCAGCAGCGCGCCCCGCTTGTCGGGATAGAGCCCCTGAAGCCGGCGCACTTCCGCCAGCTGCTCGCTGGTGAATTCCGGACGCTTGGGATCGGGCATCAGCGGTCGAGCTCCCCGCCGATCATGTTGACGGAGCCGAAGGTGGGAATGATATCGGCGATCATCTGGCCTTCGATCATGCGCGGCAGCGCGGCCACCGGCGGCAGGCATGGCGGGCGGCAATGCACACGGTACGGCCGGTCGGTGCCGTCGGACACCACGTAGAAGCCCAGCTCGCCGTTCGCGCCCTCCACCGCGACGTAGGCCTCGCCGGCGGGGGGACGGATCCCGTAGCCGTCCATCACCAGCATGAAATGATTCATCAGGCCTTCGATGGAGCCGTACGTCGTCTCCTTGGGCGGGAGCACGACCTTCTTGTCGGGCGCGTTCACGCGCTGCTGGGCCTCGCGGCCCTGGCCCTGGAGATTCGGCGAGAGCTGGATGGGGACGAGCAGCAGGCCCTCCGTCTTGCCCTGCTTACCCCGATCGACGTAGGCGGCGGGATCGATCGCCTTGCCCTCCCAGTCGACCTGGATCGATCCGCCGGGCAGGCCGTCGAGCCCCTGCTCCGCGATACGCATCGACTGCTCCATCTCCTTCATGCGCACGAGGTAGCGGTCGAAGTTGTCGCCGTTCTTGCCGAGCGGCACCTCGAACTGCATGCGGTCGTAGGCCCAGTAGGACTGCGCCTTGCGGAGGTCGTAGTTGACACCGGTCGCGCGGAGCAGCGGACCGGTGATGCCCCATGCCACCGCGTCGGGGCCGGAGATCGCGCCCACGCCCACCATGCGATCCATGAAGATCCGGTTCGCGGTGATGAGGGTGTGGACCTCGTCGAGCACCTCGCGCACCTCGCCGAAGGCCTTTTTCACCTTCAAGTCGAAGCCGGCGGGCAAATCGGCCTTCACGCCGCCCACGCGGCCGTAGGAGATGGTGAGCCGGGCCCCCGTGACGTCCTCCACCAGCTCCCACAGGAACTCGCGGGCCTTGATCATGTAGAGGAACACCGTGAAGGCGCCCAGCTCCATCGCGGAGGCGCCCACGCAGGTGAGGTGGTCGCAGACGCGCGAGATCTCGCTCATGATCACGCGGATGTACTTGCAGCGGTCGGTGATGTCGATGCCGAGGAGCTTTTCGACCGCGCTCGCATAGCCGAAGTTGTTGATGAGCGGCGAGACGTAGTTGAGGCGGTCCGTGTAGGGTATGGCGTTGTTGTACGGCCCGATCTCGCAGTCCTTCTCGAAGGCGCGGTGGAGGTAGCCGATCTCGACGTCGGTCTTCACCACCGTCTCGCCATCCAGCTCGGCGAAGATGCGGATGATCCCGTGCATGGCGGGGTGGGCCGGACCCAGGTTCACGAACATGTGACCGCTCTCGCCGGCCGGCGTCGCGCCCTCGCCCAGGAACATCTCTCTGCTCGTGCGCTCGTTCATTTCCGGAGTGCCATATTGCTCGCCTCGCCCTTGGCTGCGGCTCGCTTGCCTCGCTCCGCTCGGCCCCCACTGTTCATATTGCTCGCCTCGCCCTTGGCTGCGGCTCGCTAAACAATTGGCCCGATCAAGGGCTGACGCCGCTCGATCGGGTAGTCCTTGCGGAGGGGGTGGCCCTGAAATTCCTCGTAGAGCAGCAGCCGGCGCAGGTCGGGATGGCCCTCGAAGCGGATCCCGAACATGTCCCACACCTCGCGCTCGAGCCAATTCGCGATGGGCCAGAGTCCGGTCGCCGTCGGCACCACGGGATCGTCCTGCTCGATGGGCACGCGCAGCCGCACCCGGTGCCGGTGGGGAATGGAATAGAGATGGTAGACCACGTCGAAGCGCGGCCCGTCCTCGCGACCGGGGTAGCGCAGGTAGTCGACCGCGGTGAGGTCGGAGAGCAGATCGAAGCGCAGCTCGGGCTCGTCCCGGCAGAAGGCGAGCGCCTCGACGATCCCCTCGCGCGTGACCACCGCGGTGTGATCGCCGCGGTGAGCGTGGGTCTCGGTGAGACGCGGGCCGAGCTTCGTCTTCAGCCGCGCGAGGATGGCCCCTCCGTCCATGGGTCGAGTCTCTCCTGCGGGGGTCGGTGATCTAGAAGCGCTGCGCGCCCGCCGCGATCTTGTCCTGCAGCTTCATGAGGCCGTCGATCACGCTCTCGGGACGGGGCGGGCAGCCGGGGATGTAGACGTCCACCGGAATGATGGTGTCGATACCCTGGACGGTGGCGTAGTTGTTGTAGAAGCCGCCCGTGCAGGTGCACACGCCGAAAGCGACCACCCATTTCGGCTCGCACATCTGATCGTAGATCCGCTTGAGCACCGGCGCCATCTTGTGGCTGATCGTGCCCACCACGAACAGCACGTCGGCCTGTCGCGGGGAGAACCGCGGCAGCCCGGCGCCGAAGCGGTCGACATCGTAGTGTGAGCAGGCGGTGGCCATGTACTCCATGCCGCAGCACGCGGTCACGAAGGGGTACTGGAAGATGGAGTACTTCCGCGCCCAGCCAATGGCCTGATCGAGCTTCGAGGTGAAGAACCCGCCGACGCCGCCTACTCCCATTCGAGCCCCCGCTTCTTCCAGACGTAGACGAAGCCCAGCATGAGGATGCCGAGGAACACCATCATCTCGCTGAAGAGGAACCAGCCGCGATGGGCGGCGTAGAGCGCCGCCCACGGCCAGAGGAACAGCATCTCGATGTCGAAGATGATGAAGAAGATCGCGATCGTCGAGAACTTGATGGGGAACCGGCCCTCGGGCAGGTCGACGGGATCCTTACCGCACTCGAACGGCTCGAGCTTCACCGCGGTCAAGCGCCGCGGCGCGATCAGCGACGGAATGCCGATGAGGAGCGCGCCCACGCCGGCGGCGATGGCGAACACCAAGAAGAGCTGGAAGAAGGGCAACTCAGAGTCCCCGCGCCTGCGACTTGGCGTGATAGGAGGAGCGCACCAGCGGCCCGGACTCGACGTGGGCGAAGCCCATCTCGTGGCCGATCCCGGCCAGCTCGCGAAACTCGTCCGGATGGTAGTACCGGGCCACCGGCAAGTGCTGCGCCGACGGACGGAGGTACTGCCCCAGGGTCAGGATGTTCACGTCCACCGCGCGGAGATCGCGCATCGTCGCCACCAGCTCGTCCCGCTCCTCGCCCAGGCCGAGGATGATGCCGGACTTGGTGAGGAGATCCGGCGCGGCCCGCCGGGCGCGGCGGAAGAGCTCGAGCGTGCGCTCGTAGCGCCCGCCGTGGCGCGCGACCTTGTAGAGGCGCGGCACGGTCTCGGTGTTGTGGTTCAGGATGTCGGGCGCGGCGGCGATCACCGTGGCGAGCGCGGGGGCGCCACCCTGGAAGTCCGGGATCAGCAGCTCGACGCGGCAGCCCGGCGCGTGGCGCCGGATGGCGTCGACGGTGGCCGCGAAGTGCGCGGCGCCGCCGTCGGCGAGGTCGTCACGGTTCACCGACGTGATCACGACGTGCTCGAGCCCGAGCTCGCCCACCGCCCGGCCCACGCGCTCCGGCTCCTCGCGGTCTTCCCATTGCGGACGGCCATGGGTGACCGCGCAATACCCGCAGTTCCGCGTGCAGACGTCGCCGAGAATCATGAACGTCGCGGTGAGGTCCTCCCAGCACTCGCCGATGTTCGGGCAGTGCGCCTCCTCGCACACCGAATGCAGGTTCCACTCCCGCATGAGGCCCTTGAGGCGTAGGTACTTCGGCCCCCCTGGCGCCCGCACCTTGAGCCAGGGCGGCTTGGGCGACGCGGGCGGCGTGGACGGATTCAGGAGAGGGAGCGTAATTCCCATCAGGTCTTGTCCTTTTTCCCCGTTGGCGGGGGTCATTATGGCATAGCTTTCACAAGCCGCCAACAGGCTCCCGCCGGGGCGCGGGCGGGCGATGCGGGGCGTCGCGAGGGAGGCTAGCGGGGCTCCGGCGCGTCCACGGCGAGCCGGACCGCGCCGATGACCCGGCCGAGATCGTAGGGCTTGCCGATGATTTCGAGGGCCTCGGTCGAGCCGACGAGCCCGTCCAGCGCCGACTTGTTCGTGGTCGTGATCACGAAGCGCCGGCCGCGGGCGGCCTGGGAGCTTCGGACGAGGCGGAGAAAGGCCCAGTTCGGCTCGTAAGGCGGAGAGATGTCGTAGACGATGACTTGGGGCCCGTGCTGCTCGATGAAGCGCAGCAGATCGAGCTCTCCCTTCTTCAGCTCGGGGATGTGGCCCGCCACGGTCTGGAAGCCTTCGTGCTCGAGCGCCGTGCGCAGCAGCTCCACGGTGTCGTCGCTCGAGTTGAAGACCGCGATCACCGGCCGGTCCGCGCTCGTCACGGTCGCTCCTCCTTTGCGGCGTCGTTCGCCGCCAGGGTGGCCACGATGGCGATCAGCTCCTCCGGATCGACCGGCTTGGGGACGTGGAGGCTGAACCCCGCCCGGAGAATGCGCACCCGGTCTTCGGGGCGGCTGAACGCGGTCAGCGCCACCGCCGGCGTACGCCCTCCCGTCTCGGGCGTAAGGGCCCGGACCTCCCGGATGAGCGCATAGCCGCCCTGGCCCGGCATCTCGATGTCCGAGATGAGCACGGCTGGCCGCCACGCCGCCAGCAAGGGCAGCGCGTCCGCCACGGATCCCGCACCCCTGGCCTCGGCCCCACTTTGCGTCAGCGTCTCCACCACCAGCTCCACCGCGGACGGATCGTCGTCCACGACCAGGACGCGCACGCCCTTCAACGAGGCGGCATTCAGCGGCCCGCGGGGGTGGGTGGGACCCCGGATTTCGACGGCGGTCAGGGGCAGGGTCACCGTGAACGTCGCCCCCTTCCCCTCTCCCGGGCTCTCCGCGCGCGCGGCGCCGCCGTGCAGCTCGACGAGGTGCCGGACGAGCGCGAGCCCGATGCCCAGGCCGCCGTGGGCGCGGGTGGACGTGCTGTCACCCTGGCGAAGGCGATCGAAGACGTGGGGCAGCAGGTCCGGATGGATCCCCTGCCCGGTGTCGCTCACGCGAAGCTCGAGATGAGACTGCACCCGACCCAGGGCGACCACGACGTGCCCGCCCGGCGACGTGAACTTGAGCGCGTTGGTGACCAGATTCCAGACGACCTGCCGCAGCCGGTCCGGGTCGCCGTTCACCACCGGGCTGAGCGACTCGAGTCGCAGCTCGAGCCGCACGCCCTTCGCCTCCGCGCCGGGCCGGAGCCCATCCACAACCTCGAGCACGAGGGTGTGCAGCTCGACGGTGCGCATGCTGAGGCGCGTCCGGCCCATCACCGCGCTCGACATCTCGAGAAGGTCCTGCACCAGCCGCGCCTGCGCATCGACGTTTCTGAGGATGATGCGGGCGGCCCGGCGCGCCTGTTCCGCATCGAGCCGCCCGCTCTCGAGCAGGGTGGCCCAGCCCAGCATCGCGTTGAGGGGATTGCGCAGCTCGTGGGAGACGATGGAGAGGAACTCGTCCCTGGCGCGCGCGGCCGACTCCGCTGCCCGACGCGCCTCGGCGGCAATGTCGCGGAGCCGGGCGCTCTGAATGACCGCCGCGGCGAGATTCGCGAGCACCGTGGCGAGCCGACGGTCCGCGCGCGAGTAGCGACGGTCTGACTCCGTCACCGCGAAGGTCACGGTGCCCAGCACGCCGCTGGAGCCCAGAAGCGGCACGCACAGCCACGCGCGCGGGCCCAGGCGCTCGAGCTGGTCCCGCTGATCGGCGCTCACGGCGAGCCGGTCGAGCACCGCCAGCCCGGTGCCGAACGCGCCCGCCGCGCGCCGCCTCGCGATTGCGGCGAGGCGTTCGCGGGGAGTCAGTGCCGCCACGAGCGGTTCTTTCTCCGCCAGCACGTGGGCACTCGCCGCCCGCGACAGGCTCCCATCGTCCAGAGCGAGGTCGATGGTGCAGAGATCGCCGAGATGGGGGAGACCCAGCCGAGTCATCCGCGCCAGGACCTGCGCGGCGCCATTGACCTCGCCGAGCAGAGCTGAGGTCTCGGCAAGCACGGCAATGCGCTGGTCGACCCGGCTCATGGGGCCCCCTCGGCTCCACCCTACGCAAGCAACCCGAGTGCCGCGCACTCACCCTCTGGCGGGGGAAGCGATTTTTCAGTGTTGGGCGCGAGTTGGGGTGTGAGGCGACCCGCCGGCGGGTATCAGGGCGGTCGTTTCGACCCGGTCGGAACGGGGACGGCTGATCCCAGTTTTGCACGATTGCTGAGGTCGAAGCCAGGGAAGGTTGGTGCCGAAGGGGGGACTCGAACCCCCACGGGTTGCCCCACACGCCCCTCAAACGTGCGCGTCTGCCAATTCCGCCACTTCGGCGCCAGCGAGCGCAAAGTATGCCCCGCGGCGACGCGGCTTGTCAACGAAACGGGCGTCCGGCTCAGCGGCCGAGACGGAGGGCGCGGCCCACGCGCGTCTGGCGCAGCCGCGGATCGAGGGCGTCGCGTATTCCCTCGCCGAGAAGGTTATAGGACAGCACGGTGATCAGGATGGCCAGACCCGGATACACCGTCATCCACCACGCGATCTCCAGGGAGTCCTTGCCCTCGGTGAGGATATTGCCCCACGTGGCGTGCGGCGGCTGCACGCCGAGGCCAAGGAAGGACAGCCCGGACTCCATCAGGATGGCGGCGGGAATGCCGAGCGTCATCGCGACGAGCACGGGGGCCAGGGCATTCGGCAGGATATGGCGGAACACCACCCTCGGCGCGCTCGCGCCGACGGATTCCGACCACACCACGAACTCGCGCTCGCGCAGCGTGAGGAACTCCGCGCGCACCAGCCGTGCCACGCTCATCCAGCCGGTGAGACCGATCACCACCATGATCGTCCAGATCGAGGGCTTCAAGAAAGCAAGCACGGCGAGGAGGAGGAAGAAGCGGGGGAAGACGAGCATGAGGTCGACGAAGCGCATGATCACCGCGTCCACCCAGACGCCGTGATAGCCGGCGGCGGCGCCGAGGAGGATGCCGACCAGGGTGGCGATGCCCACCGAGACGAAGCCGACGGCCAGCGAGACCCGCGAGCCGTAGAGCACGCGGGAGAGGACGTCGCGCCCGAGCTGGTCCGTCCCCATCCAGTGCTGGGACGACGGCGGAGACAGGATGATGCGCATGTCATGCTTGTTGGGATCCCAGGGCGCGAGCATGGGCGCCAGCACCGCGAGGAAGAAGAGACACCCCACCACCACGCCCCCGATGACGGCGAGGCGGTTGCGCGCGAACATGCGCCAGAACGCCACCATCTGCTCACGCCGGCCGCGCGGCATCGCGTTACCGGCTGCGCCGGCGGCCCAGCCGGATGCGCGGATCCACCAGCCCGTACGCGAGGTCGGCGAAGAGATTGGCGACGAGGGTGAGCACGGAGACGATCACCAGGTTGCCCATCACCACCGGGTAGTCGCGCGCGTAGATCGACTGGACCATGAGCTGGCCCATGCCCGGGATGGCGAACACGGACTCGATGATCACGCTGCCGCCGATGAGGCCGGGCAGCGAGAGGCCGAGAATCGTCACCACCGGCAGCAGGGCGTTGCGGAGCGCGTGCTTGCCGATCACCACCTCCTCCGACAAGCCCTTGGCGCGCGCGGTCTGCACGTAGTCCTGCCTGATGACCTCCAGCATGCTCTGGCGCATGTAGCGCGAGAAGCCGGCGAGCCCGCCGAAGGTCGCCACCGTGATCGGCAGGACGAGGTGGCTCAGGAGATCCCATTGCTGGCTCCAGAACGGCAGGTACTCCGCGTTGATGTGGCGGAGACCGGAGATGGGGAGCCAGCCGAGCTGGGCGCCGAACAGCGCCATGAGGAGGAGCGCGAGCCAGAAATCCGGCGTGGCGAAGCCCACGAAGACGAAGATCGTGGTGATCTTGTCGAAGAGCGAGTACTGGCGTGTGGCCGAGAGGACTCCGATGGGCACCGCCACTGTCACGATGATGATCAGCTCGATGATATTGAGCGCGAGGGTGACGGGCATGCGCTCGCCGATCTTCGCCAGCACCGGCCGGCCGTCGGGCAGGAACGAGCGTCCGAAGTCGAGCCGGGCGATCCGGAGCAGCCAGTGCCCGTACTGCACCACGATCGGCTTGTCGAGCCCGTAGAGCTCGGTGAGCTGACGCTTCACATCGGGGGAGAGGTCGGGGTTGTCCGCCTCCAGGAAGTCGAGGGGGCCGCCGGGGGCGAGCGAGATCACCACGAAGGAGATGAAGGTGATGCCGATGAGGAGCGGGGCGACGAGCAGGAGCCGCCGGAGGACGAAAAGCCCCATCTAGCCGGCGGTATAGACCTGTAGCGGCTTGGGGACGTACCACTCGGTCAGGTTCCACATGATCCCCGCGGGGCCCGGATCGGGGCCGCGCACGCGGGAGGCCACCACGGGGAGCGCGTCCCGCACGAACAGGAATATCATGGGGATGTCCTCGGCGAGGATCTCCTGGATGCGGTGATAGGTCTGCACGCGGTCCTCGCGCCGGCAGGAGGCGCGCCCCTTCTCGAGGAGCGTGTCGACCTCGGGATTCGAGTAGCCGGTGCGGTTCATCTGCTCCGGGCCGGTCTGCGAGGAGTGCCAGAGCACGTACTGGTCGGGATCCGCACCGAAGCCCAGCCCCAGCACGATGGCGTCGAACTTCCGGGGCTTCACGAACTCCTTGATGAAGGAGGCCCAGTCGATGGTCTGGATCTCTACCTTGACGCCCACGTCCTTGAGCCGCTGCTGGACGATCTCCGCGATGCGCTTCCGCTCGTCGTTCCCCTGATTGGTGCGGATGGTGAACGCGAACGGGCGGCCGGCCTTGTCCTCGAGCACCCCGTCGCCGTCGCGGTCCATCCAGCCCGCCTCGCCGAGGAGGCGCTTGGCCTCCGCCGGGTCGAACGCGTAGCGCGGCACGCGATCGGTGTAGGCCCAGCTGGTGGGCCGGATGGGGCCGGTGGCCTCACGGGCCAGGCCCATGGCCACCCCGTCGATCAGCTCCTTCTTGTCGATGGCGTGAGCGAAGGCCTGGCGCACGCGCTTGTCGGCGAAGCGCGGGTCCTTCAGATTGAAGGCGAGAAACGTGTAGCCGTTGCCGGGGTAGCGGAACTTGTTGTAGGCCTTCCGGAACGCCGGATATTCCGTTTGACGCACGTACTGCATGGCGGTGAGGCCCCCGGAGTAGTCCACCCCCCGCGCCTTCAGCTCGAGGAAGATGGTGGCCTGGCTGGGGATCACGCGGTAGACGATGCGCGCGATGTACGGTCGGCCGAGGTAGTAGTCGGGGTTGTCGACGAGCACGACCTTCTCGCCGCTACGCCACTCCTTGAAGCGGTACGGGCCGGTGCCGATGGGGTGCTTGTTCTGGGGCGACTCGCGCAGCTTGCCGTCGGCGACGTAGCCCTCGAGGAGGTGCTTGGGCAGGACGTACTCGTCCCAGGACTCCAGGGCACGCCCGAACGGCTGGGCGTACGTGACGTGGACGGTGTAGGGATCCGGCGCCTTCACGTCCTTGACCTGGAGGAACTTCTCCTTGAAGGGCGCCGGGGTCTTCGGGTTGACGAGCGTCTGCCAGGTGAAGACCACGTCCGCGGCGGTGAAGGGCTGCCCATCGTGCCACTTCACGTCTTTCCGCAGCTTGAACGTCAGGTCGAGGCAGTCCGGCGTGAACTCCCACGACTCTGCCATCGCCGGGAGCCACGTGACGTTCTTGTCGGCTCGGATGAGCTGGTCGTAGACCAGCCCCCCGACCTCGTGCGATGGCGCGTCGGTGGCCAGGCTCGGGATCAGCGCCCCGATATCGCCGATGGACGCCTCCACGAACGTGTCCCCGTAGGCGCGCTCTCCGCCCGCGCCGAGCGCCGCGTCGGCCCGGGGATCGGCCGGCGTCCCGCAGCCCGCCACGAGCGCGGCGAGGGCCGCGAGCACGGTCGCGACCCCGGCGAGGCGGCGCATCGCGCCTATTTCTGGCCGGCGGGAGCGGGCGCGGGAGCCGCCGGACCGGGCGCGGCCGGGGCAGGCGCCGCGGGGGCCGTCGGCGCGGCGGCCGGGGGCACGGTGGCCGGCATGATGGTGGAACCGGTCCGGCGGCTGCCCTGCGCGGCGAGCCAGAACGACGTCGCCATGAACACGATGGCGACGCCGGTGGTGATCTTGCCGAGCAGGGTCGGCGTGCCCATGGAGCCGAATACCGCCTGGCTGCCGGTGCCGCCGAAGGCCGAGCCGATGTCGGCGCCTTTGCCCGCCTGCAGCAGCACGACGGCGATGATCATCAGGCACACGATGACGTGGACGATCACGACAAGGGTGAACACGGCGGTCTTACTCCTTTGCGCCGCCGCTCTTCGCGGCGGATTTCTTGACGATGGCGATGAAGCCGGCGGCCTGGAGGCTCGCGCCCCCCACGAGGGCGCCGTCGATCTCCGGCTCCTGCGCGAGCTCGGCCGCATTGTCGGCTTTGACGCTGCCGCCGTAGAGGATGCGCACGTTCTGCGCCACCTCCTTGGAGGCGAGCTCCGAGAGGATCCCACGCAGGTAGCCGTGCACCTCCGCGGCCTGGGCCGGCGTGGCGTTCTGGCCGGTGCCGATCGCCCACACCGGCTCGTACGCGAGCAGGCAGCGCGCGATGTCCTCGGCGCCGAGGCCGGCCCATCCGGCGCGCAGCTGTCCCTCGACCACCGTGAAGGTGAGCCCTTGCCGACGCTCCTCGGCGGTCTCCCCCACGCAGAGCACCGGCGTGAGATGGTGACGGAGCACCGCCTGGACTTTTCGCCTGGCGGCGTCGTCTGTTTCGTGAAAGAGCTGACGCCGCTCGCTGTGACCCACGAGCACGAGGCGACAGCCCACGGCCGCCAGCATGGGCGGCGAGACCTCGCCGGTGAAGGCGCCGGAATCTTCCCAGTGGCAGGTCTGCGCGCCCAGGAGCAGCGGCGAGCCTGCGAGCACCTCCGCCACCGCAGCGAGCGCAGTCGCGGGAGGACACAGCCCGATCTCGACGCCGCGGAGGCGCTTGAGCCCGTCGCGCACCGCCTGAGCGAGCTCGCGGGCCTCGGCCGGGCGACCGGCATTCATCTTCCAGTTGCCGATGACCAGAGGGGTGCGCATCAGGGCGCGTCCGTGAGGGCGGCCACGCCCGGCAGCACGCGGCCCTCCAGAAACTCGAGGAAGGCGCCGCCCGCCGTCGAGATGTAGCCGATCCGCTCGGTGACGCCGGCGGCCTGCACGGCGGCGATGGTATCCCCGCCCCCGATCACCGAGAAGGCGCCACTCCCCGCCACCGCGCGGGCCACCCCGAGGGTGCCAGCGGCGAACGGCGGCTTCTCGAAGACCCCCATGGGGCCGTTCCAGACGATGGTGGCCGCGGACTTGAGTGCGGCCGCGAACTGGGAGACGGTGCCGTCGCCGATGTCGAGCCCCATGAGGTCGCGCGGGATCTCCCGCACCGACACCGTCCGGCCCGAGGCCGCGTCGACGCCCGTGGCCGCCACCACGTCGACGGGCAGCCGCACCGTGATGCCGCGCGCCCGCGCGCGATCGAGGACCCTGCGCGCCGCCTCGATGCGGTCACGCTCCAGCAGCGAGCACCCGACGTCGTGCCCCAGCGCGGTGAGGAACGTGAAGGCCATCCCGCCCCCCACGAGAAGCCCATCCACCTTGTCGAGCAGGCTGTCGACGAGGGCCAGCTTGTCGGACACCTTCGCGCCCCCCAGCACCGCAAGCAGCGGTCGCTTGGGATGCTCGAAGATGCGAGCCAGCGCCTCGAGCTCGCGGCTCATGAGGAGGCCCGCCGCCGCGGGCTCGAGAAAGTGCGTGATCGCCTCGATCGAGGCGTGCGCGCGGTGGGCCGCCGCGAACGCGTCGTCGACGTACACCTCCGCGAGGGCAGCGAGCCCGCGGGCGAACGCCTCGTCGTTGGCCTCCTCCTCGGCGTGGAAGCGGAGGTTTTCGAGGAGGAGCACCTGCCCCGGCGTGAGCGCCCGCGCGAGGGACTCGGTCTCCGGCCCCACGCAATCGGGCGCAAGCGGCACCGGGCGGCCGAGCAGACCTTCGAGATGCGTCCCGACGGGCGCCAGCGAGAAGGCCGGATCGGGCTTGCCCTTCGGCCGGCCGAGATGCGAGGCGATCACTACCGAGGCGCCGTGATCGAGGCAATGGCGCAGCGTGGGGAGCGCCGCGGTGATGCGGGTGTCATCCGAGACGCGCCCGTCCTTCAGGGGGACGTTGAAGTCCACCCTCAGGAAGACGCGTTTCCCGGCGAGGTCGACCTGCGCGACGCTGAGCTTGGCCAATCGGACTACAACGATCCGGCCATGTACCGGATGAGGTCCCGCACCCGGCAGGAATAGCCCCACTCGTTGTCATACCAGGCCAGAACCTTCACCAGATTGCCGTCCACCACTGAGGTGGAGGGCAGGTCCACGATCGAGGAGTGGGGGTTGCCGTTGAAGTCCACGGACACCAGTTCCTCGTCGGTGGCGTCGAGAATGCCCTTGAGGGGCCCGCTCGCCGCGGCGCGGAAGGCCTCGTTGACCTGATCCGCCGTCGCGGGCTTCGCCAGCTCGGCGGTGAGGTCCACCACCGAGACGTTGGCGGTGGGCACGCGGATGGCGATCCCGTCCAGCTTGCCCTTGAGCTCGGGCAGCACCAGCCCGACCGCCGTGGCCGCGCCGGTGGTGGTGGGGATCATGCTCACCGCGCCCGCGCGGGCGCGCCGGAGATCCTTGTGGGGAAAGTCTTGGATCGGCTGGTCGTTCGTGTAGGAGTGCACGGTCGAGGCGAAGCCGCGCTTGATCCCGAAGGTGTCGAGCAGGACCTTGGCGACCGTCGCGAGGCAATTGGTCGTGCAGGAGGCGTTCGAGACAAGCTCGTGCTTGGCCGGATCGTACTTGCCCTCGTTGACGCCCAACACCACGGTGATGTCGGGGTCCTTCGCGGGCGCGGTGATGACGACCTTCTTCGCCCCCGCCTGCAGATGCTTCGACGACGTGGCCTTGTCGCGGAAGATGCCGGTGGACTCCACCACGATGTCCACGCCCATCTCGCCCCACGGGAGCGCGGCGGGATCCTTCACCGAGCACACGCGGACCTTTCGGCCATCCACGGTGATGGTGTCGCCCTTGGCCGACACCTCGGCGGTGAGCGCGCCGTGCACCGAGTCGTGCTTGAGGAGATGACCGAGCGTCTTGGCGTCAGCGAGGTCATTCACCGCAACGACCTCGATGTCCTTGCTCGTCAGGGCCGCCCGGAAGAACACTCGCCCGATCCGCCCGAATCCATTGACCCCCACTCGCACTGCCATGTCGGCTCCTCGCTGTCGAAGTGTCGGATTGAATTACACGAGCAATGATCGATACTTCCGAGCGTCAGGCCGTCATTATATCGGGCGCCGGCGGGGGGGCGCAAGCCGCGGTAACGGGGCGGGGTCAGCCGGCGCGGGCCACCGTGACGACGCCCACCGTGGCCGCGCCGCCGGTGCGAAGCGCCACCGCGCATTCGCTGACGGTCGCGCCGGTGGTGAGCACATCGTCCACCAGGAGCACGTGGCGGCCCGCCACCAGCTCGGGCCGCCGTATCGCGAACGCGTCCCGCACATTGAGGCGGCGCGCCGCCGCGCCGAGATCGGTCTGGGGCGCGGTGGCCACGCGGCGGGTGAGCACGTCACCCCGGGCGGTGAGACTCCAGGCATCCGCGAGCCGGCGCGCGAGCAGCCACGACTGGTTGAAGCCGCGCTCGCGCTCGCGACGGGGATGGAGGGGAACCGGCACGATCACGTCCACCGCACCCAGCGGCAGCGCGGGCCCCAGGTCGGCGACGAGGGCGGCGAGGGGTCCGGCCATCGCCCGCCGGCCGCCGAACTTGAAGGCGTGGATCGCATCGCGCGCGACCTCGCCGTAGCGGACGGCGGCACGCGCGTACGCCCAGGGCGGCCGGCGTCCCTGGCAGTCGCCACAGCGGCCCGCGTCCGGCCCCGCGTAGCCTTCGACGGGCGCGCCGCCGACGGGCGCGCCGCACAGCCGGCAGCACGGTGGCGCGATACGCTCCAGCCGCTCCCAGCAGCCGCCGCACAGCGGATCGCGCCGGCCGGCGCTGAGCCTGACCGCACACACGGGGCAGAAGGGGGGGAAGACGAGGTCGACGGCGGCGGTGAGCCACTGCCGCCAGAGGGGAACGCGCCGGCGTGGCGGCGCTAAGGCCGGAGGGTGTTCCAGCGATGGCATGACGGACAGCGGTCCGCCCAGCCCGCGTGCTCGGCGTGGCAGGCCGTGCAGCGGTGGGGCCAGTCGAAGCTCGACAGCGAGCGCAGGGCGCGGCGGTACTCATCGAGGGCCGCGGCGGCTTGGCCGCGCTGCTCGAACACCATGCCGAGGTAGGCGTGGATCACGGGAAGATCCGGCGCGCGCACCTCCACTTTCTCCAGCTGCTCCACCGCCTCGTCCAGCATGGCGAGGTCGAAGTAGACGCGTCCCAGCGCGAGCGCGATGGCGTGATTGTCGGGCTGCCGCGCCGCCGCGCTCTGGTAGAGCGCGATCATGCGCGTGGGCCGCCCTTCCTCGCGCCGTTGATGCTCGATCCGGGACAGGAGCGGCAGCGCCGGCTGCGCGTCCGCGGCGCGCTCCCACGCCCGGAGGGCCTGGGCGGGCTCGCCGGTCTGCAGATAGGCGTCACCGAGGGCTACCGCGGCGGGGACGAAGTCCGACTGCACACGCAGCGCATCGCGGAAGGCCGCGATCGCGCCGACCAGATCGCCCTCGGCCACGTGCGCGCGGCCGCGCTCGTAGTGCAGGCCGGCCAGCGCAGTCTGCTCGGCGGCCCGCTCGTCCGCGCTCACCGCGGCGACGAGTCGCTCCTGCGCGGGAACGGCATCCGCCCACCGCTTCTCGTCGGCGGCGAGATCACGGAGGGCGCGGAGCGCCACGACGTGGCCGGGGTCGCGCGCGATGACGTCCTGGTACAGCGCGATGGCGTCATCGGGGCGACCCGTCTTCCGGTAGGCATCGGCGGCGGCGAGCAGCGCCTCGGGACGGTCGTCGCCGCGCAGCGCCTGGAGGGAATGGAGCAGCGCGGACTGGTCGTCGCCGCGCTCCCGCGCCAGCTCCCCCAGGCGCGCATGCGTCTCGCCGTGGCCGGGGTCGCGCCGCAGAACGGCGCGGTAGGCCGTCATGGCCTCCGTCTGCTTGCCCGCGCGCTGCGCGTCGAAGCCTTGCGCGTACAGCTCGCCCACCTGGGGATCCACCGGCTCGGCCTCCACGCGGGGGGTGCGCGGCGCGCGAGCCCCGAGAGAGGCGACGATCATGGAGAGGAGGACGCCGGCGACAAAGGCGCCCACCGCGAGGATGATGACGAAGGTCAGGGACACGGGGCGGCGGGACGACGACGGCGGCTAGCCGGCGGCCGTCCGCTCTTCTTCTTCGACGGCGCGCTGGCAGTCGATGCAGTAGCGGGCGAACGGCAGCGCCTCGAGACGCTTCTCGGCGATGGTCTCCCCGCACCGCTCGCACGCGCCGAAGTTGCCATCGTCGAGCTTCTGCAGCGCGGACGCCACTTCCTTCAGCAGCCGGCGGTCACCGTTCCCCAGCTCGAACTGGAACTCCCGGTTGTATGCGCTCGAGGCCTGGTCGCCCAGATCCTTGATGGAGTCGTCTTCGGGGCCCTTTCCGTAGAGGACGTTTCTTCCCACTTCGTCCACGAGCTGGCGATGCTTTTCCTCCAGCTTCTTCCGGAATTGGGTCAGGCGTTCCTTCCTCATTTCCGCCTCCTTGCACGACTGCGACGTCACTCCCGCGGGGCGCGGTAGTCGCGGAAGGTACCATGGCCCCCGGGCAAATTCAATCCCTGGAACCCACTCCCCGCTCGACGGAAAGCACCGGCGCGTCGCCCCACAGGCGCTCGAGCCCGTAAAAGGCGCGGGGCTCCTCGCCGAAGATGTGCACGACCACGTCGCCGTAGTCGAGAAGCAGCCACCCGGACTCCGCGGTCCCCTCGCGGTGGCGCACGCGGATGCCGTCTGCGCGCAGCGCGATGGCGATCGCCTCCGCGATGGTGTCCATCTGGGCGGTGGAGCGGCCGGTGCAGACCAGGAAGAAGTCGGCGAGCGAGGACATGCCCTGGAGATCGAGCACCACGAGGTCGACGGCCCTCTTGTCGAGAGCGGCGCGCGCGGCGAGCCGCGCCACCGCCTCGGCGGAGCGGGGGGTCACGTGGGGTCCCGGTAGAGGCCGTGCTCGCGGATGTAGGCGACGACGGCGAGCGGCATCCGGTAGACGAGGCTGCGGCCCTCGCGGGCGCGCTTGCGCAGATCCGAGCCCGAGATCGGCAGCGAGGCCACGGGCGCCAGAACGGGTGTCCGCGGACTCGCGGAGAGCGGGGGCGTTTGGCGAGCCGCCGCCGGAGGCGAGGCGAGCGGATACGAGGTCTGGGCCTCCGCTGATGGTGAAACGAAATGACCGAGACCGAGCTCCTTCAGCACCTTCTGAGCGAGCGGGCCCTCCGGGTCAAAGCCGTTTCCGCTGCGCGGCACGACGATCAGCCGCGCCAGGGCCGCCACCCGCCGCGGCTCACGCCAGGAGAGCAGATCGAGAAACGTCTCCGACCCGATGAGGAGGTGAAGCTCCCCGCGCTCGCGCAGCGCCTCCAGGGTGTCCACGGTGTACGAGGGGCCGCTGCGCCGCAGCTCCAGGTCGGACACCTCGAAGCGAGGGTGCTCGCCCACCGCCCGCTTCGTCATCTCGAAGCGATGCGCGGCAGGGGCCAGGTCGGCCGCCGGCTTGTGGGGCGGCGACGCGGCAGGGACGAAGAGGACGCGGTCCAGCGGGAGGAGCTCGGCGATCTCGTCGGCGACGAGAAGATGCCCGAAGTGAATCGGGTTGAACGACCCGCCGAACACGCCGATGCGTGCGGCCAGCGCGTTACTCCCGGATCTGCCCGTCGCCGATCACGACGAACTTGGTGGTGGTGAGCTCGCGCACCCCCACCGGGCCGCGCGCGTGCAGCTTCGAGGTCGCGATGCCCATCTCGGCGCCCATGCCGAACTGGCTCCCGTCCACCAGCCGGGTGGAGGCGTTCACCAGCACCGCGGCGGCGTCGACCTCTTGCGTGAAGCGCCGGGCGCGCCGGAGATCGCGCGTGACGATCGCCTCGGCCAGCCCCGAGCCATGTCGCCGGATGTGGGCGACCGCCTCGTCGAAGCCGTCGACCACGCGGATGGCGAGGATGTAGTCCAGGTACTCGGTGTCCCAGTCCGCCTCCTGCGCGGCCTTGGCCGCGGGCACGAGGACGCGCGTGCGTGCATCGCCGCGCATCTCGACGCCGGCTTCGGCGAGCCGGGGCGCCAGGAGGGGCAGGAACTGGCCCGCCGTCGCCGCGTGCACGAGCAGGGTCTCCAGCGCGTTGCACACGCTCACCCGCTGGGCCTTGGCGTTCACGGTGAGGTTCACCGCCATCTCGAGGTCCGCGCCCTCGTCCACGAAGAGATGGCACAGGCCCTTGTCGTGCTTGAGCACCGGCACCGTCGCGCGCTCGTTCACGAGGCGCACGAACTCCTCGCTCCCGCGGGGGATGATGAGGTCGAGATAGCGATCCTGGGTGAGCATCGCCATCACCGCGGCGCGGTCGGCCACGTCCACGTACTGGAGGGCATCGCCGGGGATCCCCGCCTTCTCGGCGGCCTTGGCGAGGAGCTGGGCGATCACGGTGTTGGACTCGAGGGCTTCGCTGCCGCCGCGCAGCACCACCGCGTTGCCCGACTTGAGGCAGAGCGCGGCGGCGTCCGCGGTGACGTTGGGACGCGACTCGTAGATGAAGCCCACCACGCCGAGCGGCACGCGTACCCGCGAGATCTCGATCCCGTTGGGACGTCGCCAGGAGTCCACCGTCTCCCCGACCGGATCGGGCAGGAGGGCCACCTGGCGGATTCCCGACGCCATCTCCTCGATACGCGTGTCGGTGAGGGTGAGTCGATCGACGAACGCGCGGGCGTAGCCCTTGCTGCGGGCGCGCTCGAGATCGGCGCGGTTGGCCTCGAGGATCGTGGCGGACTTCTCCTCGAGGGCGCGGCTCATCTGGCCAAGCGCGTCGTTCTTCTGCTTGGTCGTGGCCAGCGCGAGGGCGCGGGACGCGTTCTTGGCCGCCCGCGCCTTGGCGGCAACCGCGGCGGCGATGTCCATCGTCATCGTGGCTCCATCCTCTCCCCGTCTCTCAGAGCACCACCAAGTTGTCCCGGTGGATCACCTCACCGAGGCCCTTGTAGCCAAGCGCGCGCTCGATGTCGGCGGTCTTGGCGCCGCGGATCTTGCGCAGCTCGGCGGCGTCATAGTTCACCAGCCCCCGCGCGAAGTCGGCGCCCCCCGCCTCGGCGAGCGCCACCACCTCGCCCGCCTGGAACTCCCCGGTGACCTCCACGAGGCCCGACGGCAGGAGGCTCTTTCCGCTTTCAGTTAAGGCTTTCTTGGCGCCCGCGTCAACCGTGAGGCGGCCGCGGGGCCGGACGGCGAAGCCGATCCAGCGCTTGCGCGCGGCAAGGCGGTCGTCGCGCGGCTGAAAGTAGGTGCCCACCGGCTCCCCGCCCAGAATGCGCGCGACCACGCCCGCCTCGTGGCCGCTGGCGATGATCATGGGGATGCCGGAGGCGCCCGCCTTCTCCGCCGCCTCGAGCTTCGTGCTCATCCCCCCCACCGACACGCCGCCCTCCCGATCGAAGACGAGGTTCCGGATGTCCGCGGTGATGGCCTCCACCGTCTCCAGGCGCCGGGCCTCGGGATCCCGCCGGGGATCGCCGGTGTAGAGCCCATCGACGTCGGTGAGCAGAATCAAAAGGTCGGCGTCGATGAGATGGGCGACGAGTGCGGCCAGATTGTCGTTGTCGCCGACCTTGATCTCGTCGACCGCCACCGTGTCGTTCTCGTTGACAATGGGCAGCACGCCGAAGTCCATGAGCGCGAGGAGGGTGTTGCGGGCGTTGAGATAGCGCCCGCGATCGGCGACGTCCTGCCCGGTCAGCAGCACCTGGCCCACCTGGAGCCCGTGCTTCTTGAACGCTTGCTCGTAGTGCCACATGAGGGCGGACTGCCCCACCGCGGCGGCGGCCTGCTTCTCAGGGATGGAGCGTGGCCGGGCCGGGAGCCCCAGCCGGGCCATGCCAGTCACGATGGCGCCCGAGCTGACCAGCGCGACGTCGCGCCGCTCGCCCACCGCGGCGGCGAGATCAGCGGCGAGCGCGGCGATCCGCTTCGCGTCGGGGCCCTGCCCCGGCGCGGTGATGAGCCCGCTGCCGACCTTGACGACGAGCCGGCGGATCCGGCTCAGCGCGCGGCGGCCGCCCATCGCTCCGCCCGCAGCCGCGCTCCCACATCGGCGATGAGCTCGCGGATGCCCAACCCCGTCACCGACGAGATGACGAGGAACGGGAGCCCGCGCCGCGCGCAGTGTTTCTCGAGCTTGGCGCGCCGGGCCGCGATGCCGGGTAGCTCGGCCTTGCTCCCCACCACGATCTGGGGGCGCCCGGCCAGCTCCTCCGAGTACGCGGTGAGCTCGTCCTGGATCGCCTGCCAGTCCTTCACGGGGTCGCGGCCGTGGCTCGGGTCGAGGTCCACGAGGTGCAGCAGCAGGCGCGTGCGCTCGGTGTGACGCAGGAAGCGATGGCCCAGGCCCTTGCCCTCGGCGGCGCCCGGGATGAGCCCGGGCAAGTCCGCGATCACGAACGACTCGGCCTCGTCCACGCGCACGATGCCCAGCGTCGGCGCCAGCGTCGTGAAGGGATAGTCGGCGATCTTCGGCGTGGCCGCGGACACGCGCGAGACCAGGGTCGACTTGCCCGCGTTGGGAAAGCCGATGACCCCGACGTCCGCGAGGAGCTTCAGCTCGAGCGCGATCCAGCGCTCCTCGCCGGCGCGGCCCAGATCGGCGCGGCGCGGCGCGCGGTTGGTGGAGCTGACGAAGCGCGCGTTGCCACGCCCCCCGCGCGCGCCGTGAGCCACGGCAAGGCTTTGCCCCGGATGGGTGAGATCGCCGAGGAGCTCGTTGCTGTCGCGCTCGCGCACGACGGTGCCGAGCGGCACGCGGAGGACGGTGTCGGCGCCGCTCTTGCCGTGGCGGTTGGCGCCCTTGCCGTGCTGGCCGCGCTCCGCGGTGTAGTGACGCTGGTAGTGGAAGTCCAGCAGGGTGGTGATGGCGGGATCGGCCCGGAGCACCACGTCACCGCCGTCGCCCCCGTCCCCGCCGTCGGGTCCGCCGCGGGGGACGTACTTCTCACGGCGGAAGCTCACGCAGCCGGCGCCCCCGTCACCGCCCTTCACGAAGACACTGACCTCGTCGACGAACATGGGAGACGCCCCGCCGTGGGGGGCGGGTCAGGCGGGCTGCTGGGCGATGCTGACGTACTTGTGGTCGCCCTTCCGTTCGAAGCGCACGTAGCCGTCCATCGTCGCGAAGAGCGTGTGATCCACGCCGAGCCCCACGTTGACGCCCGGCTTGAACCGGGTCCCGCGCTGCCGGACGATGATGCTCCCCGCCGTCACGAACTGGCCGCCGAACCGCTTGACCCCGAGCCGCTGCGCATTGGAGTCGCGGCCGTTGCGGGAGCTGCCGACGCCCTTCTTGTGCGCCATGACCCTACACCTCGATCTGGGTGATGCGGACCGCGGTCATGATCTGCCGATGCCCGCGGTGCCGGCGATAGTTCTTCCGCCGCTTGAACTTGACGACGAGGACCTTGGCGCCCTGCTTCTCGACGACCACCTCGCCGGTGACCTTGGCCGACTTGAGCGCCTGGGGCTCGACCGTGACCTTGCCGTCCTGGTTCACCAGGAGCACCTGGTTGAACTCGACCGACTCGCCCTGGCTCTTGCCAAGGCGCTCGACCTTGATCACCTGCCCCGGCGTGACCCGGTACTGCTTGCCGCCCGTCGCGATCACCGCATCCATGACGTCGACGCCTTTCCTCGGATATCTACGCTTTGTGGTTTCGCCGCGAAGGCCAATAAGACCACATCCCGCCCCGACAAGTCAAGATCGGCGCTGACTTGCGGGGACGGGTGCGGTCCCGCTCAGGCCGCGGTGAGGTACCGGGACAGCCGCTGACGCAGGAAGAGGCGGGAGCGGTGCACGCGCGACTTCACCGCGGGCAGGCTGATCCCCAAGGACTCCGCGATCTCCGGGTTCGAGAGCCCCTCCACGTCGTGCATGAGGAACGCGGTGCGGTAGTCCTCTGGCAGATCGTCGATCGCGGTCGACAGCACCGTGCGGAGCTCGTTCTGCAGGGCGGGCTCCTCCGCCTTCGGGGACCAATCGCTCACCGGGTCCACGTGCTGGCCGAGCTCGTCGAAGGTGGGAAACAGATCCTCCCACGGCACCTCGTGCTTCTTGGCTTGCCGTCCGCGCAGCTTCTGGTACGCGGTGTTGGCGGTGATGCGATACAGCCATGAGCCGAAGGCGGACTCTCCCTTGAAGGTGTCGATCTTCCGCGCCGCCGTCCACAGGGCATCCTGCACGACTTCCTCGGCGTCCTGCTCGTTGCCAGTGATACGGATGGCGAGGCGGTACACGCGGTCGCCAAAGGTCTCCACGAGGAGATCGGGCGCGTCGATATCGCCGCGCCGGAGCTTCTCGACGAGGCCGGCATCCGGGTCGGGGCGCCGGGGGCCGGCGGCAACACTGCGCGCCTGGGCCGCCGCCGCGTCCGGCGTCGGGGTACTCATGGTCGTGTCTCTCCCGCGCGCCGATCGAGTCGGCGCGCATCGTGTCGATTCCATTCAGCTGACCGTGTAGAACACCAGGTAGTGCTTCAGCTCGGCGACCGATTTCTCGAGCACTGCGATGTCGCGCGTCACCTTCGCCATCAAGATCGCGCCCTCGAGCGAGGCGACCACGAACCCCGCCGCCGCTGCCGCGTCGAGGTCCGCGCGAAGCCGGCCGCGCCGGCGGCCCCGCTCGAGCGCGTCGGCGAGCTTCACACGCCAGTGGTCGAAGATCTCGGCCAGGCGCTGGCGGAAGCCCTCGTGCACGTCGGACAGCTCCGAGGCGAGATTGCCCATGGGGCAGCCGCCCACGCAGTTGCGCCGGCGATGGATCTCGACGAGCCGGTCGAGGAAGGCCTGGATCTGCTCGACGGGGTCAGCCTCCGTGTCGGCGAAGGCCGGCTCCAGCGTGCGCTCGAGGAAGGCCTGCACCACCCGGTCGATGATGGCGTAGCCCAGTCCCTCCTTGCTCTTGAAGTAGTAGTAGAAGTTGCCCTTGCCGACGCCGCTTTCTCGTAAGACATCGTCCAGCGAGGTGTTGTGATATCCGCGCACGTGAATGAGCCGTCCGGCGGCGTCGAGGATCTGGTCCCGCGTCGCTGCGGCCTTGGCGCTTCTGGCTTCCGTGCCCATGGCGTGCTCGGCTCACCCCCAAGGAGATTTTGTACCAACTGGTCGGTACACAGTATAGCAAGGGAGGAAGCGCCCGTGTCCAATGAGATTCCGGACCATGTCCGGCGCAATCGGCAGGCTTGGGACGTGCTCGCGGCCGAGTTCGTCGAGGCGGGCCGGCGCGGCTGGGCCGAGGACCGCCTGACCTGGGGGATCTGGGGGATCCCGGAGAGGGAGCTCCAGACCTTGCCCTCGGTGCGGGGGCTCGATGTCATCGAGCTCGGCTGCGGCACCGCCTACCTGTCGGCCTGGCTGGCCCGGCAGGGCGCTCGCGTGGTCGGTATCGATAATTCCGAGCGGCAGCTCGACACTGCGCGAGAGCTCCAGCGCGAGCACGGGCTCGCGTTTCCCCTCATTCACGGCAACGCGGAAGCGGTGCCGCGGCCGGACGCGAGCTTCGATCTCGCGATCTCCGAGTACGGGGCCAGCATCTGGTGCGACCCCTATCGCTGGATCCCCGAGGCGGCGCGGCTGCTCCGTCCCGGCGGGCTCCTCGTCTTCCTGAAGAACGGGCTGCTGCGCCTGCTCACGACACCCGACGATGGCGAGCGGGCGGGCGAGCGGCTCGTGCGCGCCGCCTTCGGCCTGCACCGCGTCGACTGGTCGGATGACGGTTCGGTGGAGTTCGATCTGCCCCACGGCGAGTGGATCCGCCTCTTCCGCGCGTCGGGCTTCAGGATCGAGCGCCTGGCCGAGCTGCAGGCGCCGGCCGGGGGATCACCCGGCCGCTACACCTTCGTCACGCTCGAGTGGGCGCGGCGCTGGCCCTCGGAGGAGATCTGGGTCGTGCGGAAAGAATGAGCCACTTGGAAGATCTGCTGTCGACTGGGGCTACGTCCTGGTCCTCGTGGGCCCGCTCCTCGAGAACGAGATCACGCTCGCCGGCGTGGGCGCAATCGTCGGCGACAACCTCGGCTACTGGGCGGGACGGCTCCGGGGCCGCCCGCTGCTCGAGCGCCTGGGATCTCCGCTGGCCCGCCGCGGGCCGCGCGCTCGCGCGCACCCAGCGCTTGTTCGCGGGCCACGTCGCGGTCACGATCTTCGGGGGGCGCGTCATTCCTTCGCCGCGCTCGTCTACCTGCAGTAGCGGCTCGCGCGGCGGCTTGGCGCCTGAGGCCGCACGGTGGTCAGCGCACGCGCGCGAGGGTCAGGCTGCAGCTCTTGAAATTGCTCCCGAATAGCGCGATGTCGCCGGTGCCGAACCCACCCAGGTAGATTTCCGATGCCCGGTCCGGCGCCTCGATCCGGGCGCCGTCCGGCCCCTTGGTGATGGTGGCGAAGCGCTGTTCGTTGGCGATCGCGACGACTTCGGATTCGCCGACCACGCCCGCGGCGAGGAGCCGGCCGTCGCGCACCACCTCCACCGCGCGGCCCTGCTGGATCACCTGCACCGGCCCCGTCTCCACGGGACAGCCTGCGCCTTCGGCCTGCGCGACGTAGTCGCCGGCAAGCTGCGGGGCGCCCTGCCGGGTCGACAGCTCGCGCGCGGCGGCGCGCGCGAGGCCCCGCTGCAGCCGCCAGGCGTTGACGAGGGGCAGGCTGCGCTCGCTGCCGTCACGCATGCGCACCACGTGCCGCGCCGCGCCGACCTGCTGGTAGAACGCCTCGTCCTCGCGGAAGAGCGCCCGCAGCACGCGGATCGAGAGGGCGGCGCTCCGCACCGCGTCCAGCCCGCGCATCAGCTCTCGGCCCAGGAGATTGGTCTCCATGGCGCTCGCCGCGGTGGCGAATTCGGCCTGACGCTCGGGCCCGCCCATGACGCGGGCCTCTTCCGCCTCGAACGAGGGATTGGGCACCACGAGGCCGCTGTACTCGACGAAGAATGCGCCCGCCTTGATGTCAGCGGGATCGTCGACGGGATAGCGTGTGGTATCAGCCTGGGCCCAGGCGAGCGGCGCAGCGAGCACCACGCAGGCCATCAGCAGCAGCGCGGTCGCTGTTGCTCCCGGTCCGGACTTCATGGACCTCAGAATATCGCGGCGGCGACCCGTAGCGCCGTGAGAACGAACGGCTTGGGATAGACGCCCATGGCCACCACGCCCAGTCCGCATATGAGAATGCCGAGGGCGAGGAGCGGAGGCACCGCAATGGGCCCCGGACGCTCGGGGGCGTCGATGTACATGCGCTTGGCCACCAGGAGGTAGTAGAAGAGCGCGACGACCGTGAGCACCGCGCCGAGGAGGACCAGCAGGTACAGACCCTTCTCTGCGGCCGCCCAGAACACGTAGAGCTTGGCCCAGAACCCGGCGACGAACGGGATCCCGCCCAGCGACAGCAGGAACAGCAGCATGGCGAGGGCGAGTACGGGCGAGCGCTGGGCGAGACCGCGGTAGGCCGCGATGTTGTCGGAGCCCTCCGCCTGCGACACCGCCTCCACCACGAGAAACGCGCCCATGTTGCCGAAGAGATACGCCACCAGGTAGAAGAGCATCATCGCCACGCCGCTCGCCGACACCGCGGCGAGCCCGATCAGCATGTAGCCGATGTGGGCGATGCCGGAGTAGGCGAGCAGGCGCTTGATGTTCTGCTGCGGAATCGCCATGAGATTGCCGGCCACGATGGTGACCGCGGCGAGCCCCGCCGCCACCGGTACCCACAGCACGACGCGGTCGCCCACGCCCTCCAGGTAGAGCCGGAAGATCACGACGAAGCCGGCGGCCTTGGGCGCCACCGAGAGCCAGGCCACGAACGGGGCGTTGGCCGCCTCGTACGTATCGGGTACCCACATGTGGAAGGGGAACGCGGCGATCTTGAACCCGAGCCCGGCGAGGGTGATGACGAGCCCGAGGACGAGCAGCGGAGAGCCACCGGCCAGCGCCGGCCCGATGCCGGAGATCAGCGTCGTGCGGGTCACGCCGTAGACGAAGGAGAGGCCGTAGGCGATGAGCGCGGAGGAGACCGTACCCACCAAGAAGAACTTCAGCGCGGCCTCCACCGCTTCACTGTCCCGCTTCTGGAAGCCCGCCATCGCATAGAGGGGGATGGACATCAGCTCGAAGGCCACGAAGAGAAGGATGAGGTCGCGCGCAGAGGCGAGCACCAGCATGCCGAGCAGCGACGATAGCATGATCAGGTAGTACTCGGTCGCGCGGCGGGCGAAGGCGGGCGCCCGCAACGTCAGCGAGCCCAGGATCCCGATCACCGTGGCCCCCAGGAACAGCCGCTTGGCGAAGAGCGCGAGCTCGTCGACCACGTACGCCCCACTCCAGTACGAGGCGCCGGGGCCGAGCCGAAGCGACCAGTAGAAGAGCGCGACCAAGCCCAGCGCGGAGACCACCCCCACCCGGCGGGAATCGTCGCGGCGGCCGAAGAGGCCGCCCACGAAGACGATCAGCATCAGCACGAGCAGGCCGGCTTCGAGGCTGAACGCCCTCATGGGAGCACACCCAATCGCGTCAGGAGGGGCACGGTCGCGGTGTCGACAGGGTCGATGGCGATGCCCGGCGCCACCCCGAAGAGGATCAGCACGAAGACAAGAATCACCAGCGCCGCCCACTCCGGACCGCGCGCGTCGGGAAGATGATGGAAGTGCGGGTCCGAGGCCGGCGGGCCCCAGAAGATCTGCTTGGTCACCCGGAGGACGTAGATGGACGTGAGGAACGCGCCGAGCACTCCGGGGAAGAGCCACCACGGGAAGCGTGACTGCCAGGCCCCGAGGAACGTGAGGAACTCCGCCACGAAGCCGGCCGTCGCGGGGAGTCCCAGCGAGGACAGGCCGCCAATCGTGAAGGCGGTGGCGATGCCCGGCATCATGGCGCCGAAGCCACCCATGCGGAAGATCTCGCGCGAGTGCGCTTTCTCGTAGACGAGGCCGACGAGGGCGAAGAAGAGGCCGGTCATGATCCCATGGGCGAACATCTGGAACACCGAGCCGTTGAGGCCGCTCTCGGTGAGGGTCGCCGCGCCGAGCATCACCACGCCCATGTGGGAGACCGACGAGTACGCGATCACGTACTTGAGGTCCACCTGGGCCATGGCGGACAGCGCGCCATAGACGATGTTGACGCAGGCGATCGTCCCGACGAGCCACATCCACTGATGCGTGCCGTCGGGGAGCAGGCCCATCCCCAAACGCACGACGCCGTAGGCCCCGAGCTTCATGAGCACGCCGGCGTGCAGCATGGAGACCGCGGTGGGCGCCGACGCGTGGCCGTCGGGCGACCACGTGTGAAGCGGCCAGATGCCGGCGAGGATGCCGAAGCCGACGTAGAAGGCCAGGAACACCCAGGACTGCAGCTGCGGCGAAAAGCGCACCTGCTCCAGCTCCAGCAGGGAGAAGGACGAGGAGTCCGCGGACACGTAGAGGGCGAGGATCCCGACGAGGATGAAGGCGGACCCGAAGAGGAGGTAGAGCGTCAGCTTCATCGCCGCGTATTCCTTCGTCCCCACCCCCGTACGCCGGAAGGCCCAGGCGAAGATCCCCTGTGGGCGCACCTCGCCCGACGAGCCCCAGATGCCGATGAGGAGGTACATCGGCAGCACCGCGATCTCGTAGAAGAGGAAGAGGACGAAGAGGTCGAGGGACACGAAGACGCCGTACACGCCGGTCACGAGGATGAGGAGGAGCGCGTAGAACTCCTGGCTGCGCTCCTTCACCGTCCACGACGCCCACACCCCCGCGAAGATGATGATGGAGGTGAGGAGCACCATGAGCAGGCTCATGCCATCCACGCCGAGCTGATAGGTGATGCCGAGCGGCGGCACCAGCGACAGCTCCTCGTAGAACTGGTAGCCCGCCGCCTCGCGGTCGTAGAGCCAGAAGATGCGGAGCGAGAGCACGAGGGAGATGCCGGTGGTCACCACCGCGATCAACCGCACGAGGAACGGATTGTGCCGCGCGCCGAACATGATGAGGACCGCCCCGATGAAGGGCATCCACGTGATCAGGGAGAGGTTGGGCAGGGCGATCATCGCGGCCACTGCACCCAGATGAGGAGGAGCAGCAGCCCCACCGCGACCCCGTAGACGTAGTCTTGGGGCAAGCCCGACTGGATGCGCCGCAGCCGGTCGCCCCACGTGAGCGTCCACGCGGAGAGCACGTTCACGATCCCGTCCACGACGTAACGGTCGGTCCATCCGATGAGGCGGGAGAAGGCCAGCAGCGCATGCCGGTAGAGCCCCGCGAAGAGGTCGTCCAGCCAGAACCGCGCGAGGGCGGCTCGCCGGATCGGCGCGAATACCCGGGCGAGCAGGTCCGCGCTGATCACGCGCGCCTGATACGTGAGCCAGGCGAGGAGGATGCCCGCGACGGCGACGCCCACCGCGAGGGGGGTGAGCCAGGCGGGCGCGGTGAACTCGGGCTCGGCGTGATGGCGCAGGAAGAAGATCCCGATGCCCACCGAGATCACCGCGAGGATCCACAGGGGAATCGTCATCGCCGGCGGCACGGCGTGGAGGTGGTGGTCGACCCCGTGGGCGCCGTGCCCGCCGCGGCGCTCGCCCCAGAACGCGATGAACACCACCCGGAACATGTAGAACGCGGTGAGGAACGCCGCCGCCACCAGCATCCAGAACGGCCCGAGGAGGCCGCCGCTCCACACCGACCCCAAGATCTCTTCCTTCGAGTGGAAGCCAGCGAAGAGCGGGATGCCGGCGAGAGACAGCGTGCCGACCAGGAACACGATCACCGTCTGGGGCATGGCCCGCCGGAGCCCGCCCATGTGGTAGATGTCGTTGCTGCCGACGGCGTGGATGACCGCCCCCGCGCCGAGGAAGAGCAGCGCCTTGAAAATCCCGTGGGTGAGGAGATGGAGGAACCCCGCGGCAGCGAACCCCGCCCCCATCGCCGTCATCATGTAGCCGAGTTGCGACACCGTGGAGTAGGCGAGCACGCGCTTGATGTCGGACTGCACGCAGGCGAGCACCGCAGCGAGCAGCGCGGTGAACGCGCCGATCCACGCGATGAGGTGGAGCACGTCCGGCGTGAGCGCGAAAAGCCAGATGGTGCGGCGGAGGAGGTACACGCCCGCCGTCACCATGGTGGCGGCATGAATCAGCGCGGAGACGGGCGTCGGGCCCTCCATCGCGTCGGGCAGCCAGACGTGCAGCGGGAACTGGGCGGACTTGCCCATGGCGCCGAGGTAGAGGCAGAACGTCACCACGCCGAGGCCGGCCACGGGGAGCTGCCCCGCGCGCACGAGATCGTAGAGGTCGAGGAAGTCGAAGGTGCCGGCCCGGTACCAGAGGAGCACGATGCCGATGACGAACCCCACGTCGCCGGCCCGGGTGATCCAGAAGGCCTTCACCGCGGCGCGCGCCGCCTCCGGGCGCTGGTACCAGTAGCCGATGAGGAGATAGGAGCAGAGGCCGACGAGCTCCCAGAAGATGAAAAGCTGGAGGAAGCCCGGCGCGAGCACCAGGCCCATCATTGAGAACGCGAACAGCGACTGGTAGGTGTAGTAGCGACCCAGCGAGGGGCGCGACTCCGTGTCCAGGTAGCCCAGCGAGTACACCTGCACGAGCAACGAGACCAGCGCGACGAGGACGAGCATGAGGGTCGAGTCGGCGTCCGCGAGCACACCCACGGTGGCGAGCGAGCCCGCCTCCTGGGGAATCCACTCGTAGGCGATCCGCGTCATGCCCTCGGGAGTCTCGAGGGACCACGCGCGGAGCGCGGCGCCGAGGGCGCCCGCCGCGCACAGGATGGAGACGATGCCGGCGGCGCGGCCGCTACGCCTCAAGGGATAGCCCAGGGCGAGGATGAGGAACGAGACGGCGGGCAGCAGCAGGGCGACGAGGGCGAGGATGCCGGGATCGGTCATGGCGCGGGCGTCATCCTCGGAGGAGATCCAGGTGGTCGGCCACCGCGGTGCGCCGCACCCGGAAGATGAGGATCACGAGGGCGAGGCCGAGTGCCACCTCCGCCACCGTGATCGAGATCGTGAACACGGCGAAGACGAGGCCGGCCACGTCGCCGCTGAAGCGGGCGAAGGCGACGAGATTGATGTTCACCGAGTTCAGCATCAGCTCGATGCCGAGCAGGATGCCGATTATGTTCCGCCGCGTCACCACGCCGAACAGGCCAATCGCAAAGAGGACGGCGGCGAGGACCAGATACGCGTGGAGGGGGACATGAGCCGGCAGCGCAGGGGGCATGGACCCGGGGATCACTCGTCGGGCCGCGCGAAATAGATCGCGCCGAGGAGGGCGGCGAAGAAGAGCAGGGCGAGCAGCTCGAACGGCAGGACGAAGCGGGTGAGCACCAACTGGCCGATCGCCTTCGTGAGGTCGCCGGGAATCGGGGGCCGCGGCCCCCATCCGGGGGACCGGAGCACGAACGAGAGCACGCCGACGAGCACCGCGGCCGCGATGATGAACCCGTTCACGAGCTGGCGGCTGGTCTGGGTGATGCGGTCGCCGACCAGGCGCTCGGTGACAACGATGGCGAACACGACGATGGTGACCACGCCACCCGCATAGAGGAGCAGCTGGACGGCGGCGAGGAACTCCGCGTCGAGGGACAGGAAGATGCCGGCGGTGCCGGTGAGAGTGAGGGCCAGCCACAGCACCGAGTGAAAGAGATTCTTCGTGAGCACCACGGCCAGCGCCGAGCCGATGAGGACGACGGCGAGGCCCGCGAAGGCTATCGGCTCGATCACTCGGTCCTTCCGGCGGTCTTGCCGGGCTCGGCCTTGGCCGCCTTCGGGGGCGACTGCATGTCGCGTAGCAGGTTGCCGGTGGCCCAGGACGGGGGGAACTGTAGCCCGACGGCATGGAGGCGGTCCTTGTCGAAGAGCAGCTCGCGTCGGTCCGCGGTGGCCACGTCAAACGATTTCATCATGATGATGGCGTCGGTCGGGCATACCTGCACGCATAGCTCGCAGAACTCGCAGGCGTAGAGCTCGAGCGTGAAGGTCTTGGCGTAGTTCCGCTTCTCCGCCTTGAGCATCTCCACCTTGATGACCTGGGGCGGGCAGATGTACTCGCACAGCCGGCAGCCGATGCAGTTCTCCTCACCCGTCTCCTTGTCGTAGGTGAGCGCGAGCACGCCGCGGAACCGGTCGGGGTACTCGCGCTTGACGTCCGGATAGTGCACGGTCACCGGCTTGCGGAGCAGGTTGATCAGGGTGACCTTCATCGCCCGGCCCACCGCCCCCACGAGGTCAGTGACCTCGCGCGCGAAGCTCCGAGACGGGGTCTCAGGCGCCACCGGCGCTCCGCCAGCCCACCCACGCCGCCGTGGCCATCAGCAGGAGCAGGCTGGCCGGCAGCATGAGCTTCCAGGAAATCGCAAGGATCTGGTCTACCCGGATGCGCACGAAGCTCCAGCGCACCCACGTGATGAGGAGGAAGACCGCCATCGCTTTGAGGAGGAACCAGAGCGGCCCCAGCCACGCCGGCCCGGGCCCCGACCACGCGCCGAGGAAGAGCAGCGCGCCCAGGAAGGAGGTGCCGATGGCGTGCGCGTACTCGCCGAGCTGGATCAGGGCGAACTTCATGCCGGAGTACTCGACGCGGAAGCCCGCCACCAGCTCGGACTCCGCCTCGAGGATGTCGAAAGGCACCCGGTTTTCCGCGGCGAGCGTGGTCACGATGTAGGCGATGAACGCGAGCTGCCCGACCACGGGGTAGAAGATGAAAGCCCCGAAGAAGCCCGTCTGGGCCTGCGCGATGTCGGACAGGCGCAGGGAGCCGGCCAGCACCACCGGCACGAGCGCCACGAAGATGAAGGGCAGGTCGTACGAGATGATCTGGTTCACCGCGCGCATCGCGGACAGGAGCGCGTACTTGTTGTTCGACCCCCACCCGGCCATGAACAGCCCCACGATCTCCATCGCGGAGACGGCAAGGAAGAACAGGATGCCGATGTTGAGGTCCGCGACCCCCAGCCCGGGCGCGAAGGGCATGGTGGCGAAGATCAGCATGCACGGGATCAGGAAGACGATCGGGGCCAGGTTGTAGACGGGCCGGTCGGCGAGGGTCGGGACCACGTCCTCCTTCATCATGAGCTTCACCGCGTCGGCGATGGGCTGGAGCAGCCCGTGCGGGCCCACCCGGTACGGCCCGATGCGCGACTGCATGCGCGCGGCGAACTTCCGCTCGAGCAGCGTCACGTAGGTCACCATGCCGATCACCGCGTTGAGCACGATGAATCCCACGATGAAGTAGTAGAGCGCCGCGGGCAGGGCGGGCATGGCCGGCTAGCGGTCGACCTCGCCGAAGACCGGGTCCACCGAGCCCATGATGGCCACGACGTCGGCCACCTTGTGGCCCGGGATGATGTGCGGCAGGATCGCGAGGTTCGAGAACGAGGCGCCGCGCCACTTCATGCGGTAGGGCTTGGCGCCCCCGTCGGAGACCAGGTAGCAGCCGACCTCGCCGCGCGCCCCCTCGACGCGCGCGTAGCCCTCGCCCTTGGCGACCCGCACCTGCCCCACCGACTTCACCCCCGGTCGCGAGGAGATCGGGCCCTCGGGCAGCCCGTCGAGGACCTGGCGCACGACCTTGATCGACTCGCGGAACTCCTGCATCCGCACGCGGTAGCGCGCGTAACAGTCCCCCGCGGTCTCCACCGGCACCTTGAAGTCGAAGTCCTCGTAGGAGGAGTAGGGCTCGGCGCGACGCACGTCGTAGGCGACGCCGGAGCCGCGGATGAGCGGCCCGGAGATCCCGACCTCCTGGGCGAGCGCCCGCGAAATCACCCCCACGCCCTGAGTGCGCGCGAGGAAGAAAGCGTTGCCCTCGAGCATGTCCTCGTACTCGTTGATCCGGTCGTCGATCGTCGTGATGGTGGCCCGGCACCTGTCCGCCCAGCCCCCGGGAATGTCGTAGCGAGTACCGCCGACCTGGTGGAAGCCGTACAGGAGCCGCGCGCCCACCAGCGCCTCGAAGAGGTCGAGCACGGTCTCGCGCTCGCGGATGCAATAGAGGAACACGGTGGCGCCGCCGCCCAGGGCGCCGCCCATGTCCAGGCACCACGTGCCCAGCCACAGGCAGTGCGAGGCGATGCGCTGCAGCTCGGCGACGAGCACGCGGAGATACTGCGCGCGCTTCGGCACCTCGAACTTCCCCACGATCTCCGCCGCGCGAACGTAGGCGAGCTCGCTCGTCATCGCCGCCACGTAGTCGGTCTTCGACGCGATCGACGGATACTGAGTATAGGTCAGCGACTCGCCGAGCTTCTCGTGGCAGCGGTGGAGGTACCCGATCACCGCGTCCACCCCCGCCACCGTTTCCCCCTCGAGCATGAGGATGGCCCGGAAGACGCCGTGGGCGGACGGGTGCTGCGGCCCCATGTTCATGGTGAGGCGCTCACTCCCGCCGTAGCCCAGCTCGACGACTTTCCTGGCCTCTGGGTCGCTCATCGCTTAGCGCATGGCCGAGAAGGGGGCGGGGAGGAGGACAATGGCCTGCATGTGGGCCAGGCAGGATATGGACTTCGACAGGAAGTCCTGCCAGGCCGGCTCCTTGGCGAGGCGCGCCCGCGCGTCCGCGCGCTCCTTGAGATCGCGGAAAGCCCACATGTGCACGACCTCGTTGAGCTGCGCGATGTCCGTCTGCCAGAGCCCCACGCGGTGCATGACCTTCTCCCGCGTGGGCATCACCGCCGTGAAGTGGTCGAGCCACTCCTTGGTGCGACCCACGTGGGTGCGGTACCAGCGGAGCTCGTAGACCCAGCCGGCATCCGGCGGAGGATTGAGCGGCAGCACCGGCGTCAGAATCTTGTTCTCCTGCGCCAGCAGCAGGGGCCGGATCTGCGGCACGTACTCCTTGTTCCACGCCTCGTCCTTGGCGAGGAGGCCGCGGAGCCGCTCGCGCTCGTTGAGGTCGGGGAAGCTCCAGAGGTGCACGAGCTGGTTCAACGTGCCGAACTCGGTGTACCAGAAGCCTTCCTGCTTGCCGAACCGATCGCCGCGGATCTTGCGGCCGACCTCCCCGGAGAGCTGGAGGTACTTCGCCTGCGTCCCGGGCTGCAGCGTGTAGGTGCGGAGCTCGTGGATCATGGCCTCACCTCAGCGGTAGGGTGGATACGGTGTATCCACCGCATAGGACTTGAGCAGCGGATGCCCCTCCCAATCCTGGGACAGAAGGATGCGGCGAAGGTCGGGATGCCCCTCGTAGCGGATGCCGAACATGTCCCAGCCCTCGCGCTCCATCCAGTCGGCGCCGCGCCAGAGGGACGTCAGGGAGGCCACGCTGGTCACGCCGGGACCCAGCCGCGTCTTCATGGTGAGGGAAAAGCCCGCGTCCAGATTCTCCACGCGGGCCACCACCTCGAGCCCCTCCTCCTTCCAGTCCACCGCGGAGGAGAAGTTGAAGTACCCGCACCCCAGCGACTCCCGCGCCGCGCGTCCCAGGGCCAGCCACTGCTCGGGCGGCACCGTCACGGTGAGGGCGTTCCCCTCGCCGCCGGCGGCCATGCCGAAACGGTCCTGGATGAGGGCGCGTGCCTGGGCGGAGGTCACCTCAGTCGATCTTCGCCGAGGGCTTCGCGCGCTCGCCGGTCTTCCGGAAGTGCGCGATCTGGTCCTGGAGGATCAGGAGGCCGTTGAGGAGCGATTCCGGCGGCGGTGGGCAGCCCGGCACGTACACGTCCACCGGCACCACCCGGTCCACGCCCTTCACCACGTGGTAGCCGTGGCGGAAGGGCCCCCCCGAGTTCGCGCAGGAGCCCATGGACACGACCCACTTCGGATCGGGCATCTGGTCGTAGATGCGCTTGAGCATGGGCGCCATCTTGATGCTGACGGTGCCGGACACGATCATGAGATCCGAGTGCCGGGGCGATGCCCACGGCACCATGCCGAGCCGCTCCACATCGAAGCGCGAGGCGAAGGTCGCCATCATCTCGATGGCGCAGCAGGCGAGCCCGAAGGTGACCGGCCACACCGAGGACTTGCGAGCCCAGTTGAGGAAGCCGTCGGCGAGCGACGTCACCACGAAGCCGCCCGGGAAGTTGTAGATACCGTCGGTGACGGCCTCGAAGAGCCCGGAGTGCTTGTCGCCTTCGGGCCGCGACTGGCGGTATTTTTCCCACTCCTGGAGGTCCTTGAACTCGGTCCACACCGGGGGCGGGATCTGGGGGACGGGTGCCTTCACTTCCATTCGAGGATCCCTTCCCTCAAAGCGTACACCCAGCCCAAAGAGAGCAGCGCGAGGAAGATCGCCATCGTCCCTACCGCGCGCAGCCCGAGCTCGCGGAGAACGAGCGTCCACGGGATCAGGAACACCGCCAGGGCATCGAAGACGACGAACACCAGCGCCACGAGGTAGAAGCCCACCGGGAACTGCACCCACGCCTGTCCGATCGGCTCCGCGCCGCACTCGTAGTTCTGTAGCTTGACCGGATCGGGGCGGGCGGGCCGGAGAATGGCCGCCATCACGAGCGAGACGACAGCGAATGCGACGATGAGGCCCAGGTAGATGAAGACTGGCAGGTATCCGGTCAACCGTTCCTCCCGGAAATCATGAGAAAAAACCCACGGGAGTATAACACACGGTGCGCACGCGGCCGCCGTCCTTGCTACAATCCGGGGTGATGAATGCACAGGTCGGCGTGATCATGGGCTCGAAGTCGGACTGGGACGTCATGGCGAGCGCGGTGGAGACCCTCGAGTCGTTCAAGGTGCCGGTGGAGGTGCGGGTGCTCTCCGCTCACCGGACGCCCGACGCGCTGCTCGAATGGGCCTCGACCGCGGAGGCACGCGGGCTCGAGGTGATCATCGCCGCCGCGGGCGGCGCCGCCCATCTCGCCGGCGTCACCGCAGCCAAGAGCACCCTGCCCGTGCTCGGCGTGCCCATGGAGTCCGCCTCGCTCAAGGGGATGGACTCGCTTCTCTCCACCGTGCAGATGCCGGGCGGCATCCCCGTGGCCACCTTCGCCATCGGCAAGCCGGGCGCGGTCAACGCCGGCCTCTTCGCGGTGGCCATCCTCGCCGTCAAGGATGCGCGGCTCCGCGAGGCACTCAAGCGCTATCGAGAAAATCAGAGCCGCAAGGTCCTCGAGGTCGGCGACCCTCGCGGGGGCGCCCGCACGGCGTAGGGCGCGGGGCTCGCGCTACCGGCGCGGGCCGTAGTGTGGCAAGGGCCGGCCCGGCTCGCAGCAGCCGAGCGCCGGCGCCGCGCCGGTGACCCCGTCGGAGAAGTTCGGCAACGCCACGCCCTTCCCCGCTGCGGGCGAGCCCGCCGCAAGACGCAGATCGTTCGCCTCGCGCGGCAGCGCGGTCCGGAAGTCCGCGGGCGGACGGAGGCCGCTGGCGAAGAGCCGCCGTTCCGCCAGTTGCAGGGCGCCGTCCCGACGGTAGAGCTGGCCGGAGGCCCGCGCCGCCTCCGGCGTGCGATAGGTCCGCCCGTTCCACTGCGCGAAGGGCCCCACCTCCCACGCGTAGCCGTCATGGTCGAAGTCGCAGCGGATCATCTTGCCGGTGGACGACAGCGCGGGCCCGCTCGTGCCGACGAAGAGGTTGTTGCGCGTCACCACGTCGTTCACCGTCTCGCCGGCGGGATCGATGAGAAACGGCCGGCCGACCCGCACCGACGTGTTGTGGAAGATCAACACCCCGGCGGTGTCGTTGTGAAGCTTCACCGGGGAGTACTCGACGTTGAGCATGGCGTTCCGGAACACGTAGAGGGGGCCGCCGTGCATCGGCTGGGCGCTCACCCCCGAGTAGCAGTTGGTGACCCGGTTCTCGAACACGCGCACGTTGGCGTCACCGTAGTCCGCCTCGATGCCATCGTCGGTGCAGAGCTCGATGTCGTTGTTGTGGATGTCGCTCGCGGAGAGCCGGCCATGCTCGGTGCCGTGCACCCCGTCGGCAACCCGGTGGATGTAGTTCCACGCGATCACGTGGCCGGCGCCCGAGACGCTGATCGCGTTGTACGGCTCGATGCGGGGCGGGCGGGGCCACTTCGACGGCCCGATGAACACGTTGTCAGTCACGAAGAAGCCGCGGGACTCCTCGTAGCCGCCGGTGATGGCCTCGAAGCCCACCCGCGTCACCTCGAAGCGCGAGCGGCGCACCACCAGATGGCTGCCCCCGTTTCCCACGAAGAGGTAGCGCGCGTTCCGGATGGTGACGCCCTCGAGCCACACGTGGCGCACGCCCTGCGCGTTCACCGCGCGCTCGCTCCCCTCACCGTCGAGGATCACCTCGCCATCGCCCGCCCCGCGATAGATGATGGGCCGCCCTGGCTCGCCCGACCGCGGCACGCGCCATGGCGCGTGATAGACCCCGGCGTGGAGGAGGAACACGGTGCCCGGCGCGGCCGCGGTCTCCGCCGCGGCGAGGCCGCGGAAGGGATCGGCGGCGGCGCCGGTGCCCCCGCCCTCGCCGGAGGCGACGTGCCGCACGGCGAGCCCCGCGGGCTCGCGCGGCTCGGCGGCCGTGCGCAAACGCACGACACGCTCGGCGCCACCACCGTCGGGATCGCGCAGCGTGAGACGCACCTCGTACTCCGTGTCGGCCGTGAGGTCCACGATGCTGCCGGCGAAGAGCCAGCCCCCGGCCACGCGGAGGGCGGGCGACTGATGCTCCGGGTACGGGCGGAAAAGCGGATAGCCCGGCCGCCACGGCGTCTCGCCGGCCGGCCGGTACTCCACGTCCACGGTGGCGTTGGCATTGGCGTCGCCGCGCACGGGCCAGCGCACCGCGAGCGAGCGCAGCGTCGAGGGCTCGGAGACGACCTCGCCGGGGACCGAAGCGTCCTCGGGTCGGAGGGAAGGCGCCGGAGGCGGGGGACCCGACGTCGTGGCGCCGCTCCCGCAGCCCGCCGTGCAGAGGGAGGCGGCGAGCAGGCCCGCCAGGATTCGTGTCAGCGCACCGTCCACAGCATGAGCCGGTAGACCTTGTCCTTGCCCTGGACGGCAATGGTCTTGTCGGGCGTCCAGTCACCCATGTCGAACTCGTGGGAGACGATGCGCGAGCCCTTGCGCAGCTCGCGCTGCAGCTTGGGGCGCAGGCGGAGGTTCAGGTCGCGGCCGAGATAGAGCGTCACCACCGTGGCCGGGCTCACGTCCACGTCGAAGAAGCTCTTCTGGATGAACTCCACCCGGTCGTCGACCTTGAGTTTCTTGGCGGACTCGCGGCTCTCTTCGACCAGGCGGGGCTCGATCTCGATCCCGACGCCACGCGCGTCGAACTGCCGCGCCGCGATGAGGACGATGCGCCCGTCGCCCGAGCCCAGGTCGTATACCACGTCGCTCGGCTGCACATCGGCCAGCCGCAGCATGTGCGCCGCGACGTCATCCGGCGTCCACACGTACGGCACCACGGACTCCGGGTGCGCGCACGCTCCCGCCGTCAGCAGCCCCACCGCGAGCAGGGCCGCCTGGATGGCCCGGCCGCTTCTTCGCGATTGCGTCATGTCGGTTCCTCCCGCGCCCGAGCGTACCCCAACCCGGCCTCCCCGCGGAACGCGCCCTTGACCGCCCCGAGGGCGCGTGTTACGAGGAGGGCCGGATCCCATGGCCTTTCGGCCCTCTATGCGAACGCACTCAGCCGGAGGAGATTCCGCGATGACGCGACTGCTCACCCTCGTGCTGTGTCTCGCCGTGTCCCTCGCCGGCGGCATCACGCTCGCGCCAGCGCCGCCCGCGGACGCCCAGGCGCCGATCGTCTGGAAGGTGGGCACCGGCGTGGGCCCCGACAGCCCGGTCAACCTCGCCGCCGCAGCGCTCGACAAGGCGCTCCAGGAGAAGTCCAAGGGGCGCATGAAGACCGAGCTGCACATCGGGAACTCGCTGGCCAAGGGCGAGGCCGCGCATCTCGAGGGCGCGCAGCTCGGCACCATCGACATCGTGCCCGTGGGCTCCGCGCCCATCGGCGGCATGTTCGAGCCCTCCTACCAGGCGCTCGATCTGCCGTTCCTCTGGTCGAGCCGGGAGCAGGTGTGGAAGGTCATGGACGGCCCGGTCGGACAGGATCTGCTGAAGAAGATGGAGGCGAAAGGGGTCAAGGCCTTCTGCTTCGGCGGCGGCTGGGGCTTCCGCAACATGATGTCGAACAAGCGCCCGATCGTCGTGCCGGACGACATGAAGGGCCAGACCATCCGCGTGCAGGAGTCGCCGACCTACATCGCGCTCATGAAGGCGCTCGGAGCGAACCCCGTCCCCATGCCCTACGTCGAGGTCTACCTGGCCATGAAGCAGGGCACCATCGACGGGATGGAGCTGCCGTCCTTCACGGTGACCTCGGACAAGTTCCAGGAAGTGACGAAGTACTACTCCCTCACCCGTCACTCCTATCCGCCCATCGGCTGGTTCGCCAACCTCAAGAAATACCAGGCGCTGCCCGCGGATCTGCAGAAGGCGCTGGACGAGTCGATGCGGGCGGCGTGCGACGCGAACCGGAAGATCGAGGTCGAGCGGGAAAAGGCCGACTTCGACATCATGCGGAAGGCCGGGACTCAGATCAACGAGGTGAAGGACATCAAGCAGTTCCAGGCCCTCATGAAGCCGGTGTACGACAGCGTCGAGTCCAAGGTCGGCAAGGAGTTCATGGCCAAGCTCAACGCGGCCATCGCCGCCGCGGGCAAGTAGCGAGCCGACCAAGCGGCCCGGTGATCCGCCGCGCGCTCGGCAACATCGTCGAGGGCGTCCTGCTCGTGATGATGGTCGCTCTCTGCGCGGATGTCTTCCTCGGCGTCTTCTCGCGCTACGTGCTCGTGCGCACGTTCACCTGGTACGACGAGATCGCGCGGCTGCTCTTCGTGTGGATCGTGTTCCTGGGGGCCGCGGTGGGCGTCAAGCGCGGCGTGCACTTCCGCCTCCATCTCCTCGTCGACCGCTTTCCCGCCGGGCTCCAGCGGGTGACGGTGGTCTTCGGCATCTTCGTCGTCATGGGCTTCGGCTGGATCCTCATCCAGCAGGGCTGGAAGCTGGTGGAGCTGGGGCAGTTCCAGCAGACCGCGGTGATGGGGCTCTCGAAGCAGTACGTCTATCTCGCGGTGCCGGTGGGCGGCGTCCTCGTGATCCTCTTCAGCCTGGGGCACCTCTGGCGCGCGCTGCGCGGTGCGCCCCTCGCGGACGGCCACTGATGGTCGTCCTCGTCGGGATCGCCTTCGCCGCCCTGCTGGTTCTCGGCATCCCCGTGGCCTTCGTCATCGGCGCCGCGGGCTTCGTGGGGCTCTACTGGTCGGGTCAGTATCCCCTCACCGTCATCGTGAAGCAGATCTTCGAGGGCGTGGATTCGTTCGTGCTCCTCGCCATCCCGCTCTTCATCCTCGCCGGCGCCCTCATGGAGACGGGCGGCATCGCGGTGCGCCTGGTGCGGCTGGCCCAGGTGCTGGTGGGCTGGATCCGTGGCGGCCTCTCCATGGCGGTGGTGGTGGCGGAGTACATCTTCTCCGGCATCTCGGGCTCCACGGTGGCCGACGTCTCCGCCATCGGCTCGACCATGATCCCGCCGATGTTGCGTGCCGGTTATCGGCCCGAGCAGGCGGTGGCCGTGGTCTCGGCGGCATCCGCCATGGGCATCCTCGTCCCGCCCTGCATTCTCATGATCGTGATCGGCTCGGTGGCCAACGTTTCGGTCGCGGCGCTGTTCGCGGCCGGGTTTCTGCCCGCGGTGGTCCTCGCCCTCGCCATCATGGTCTACATCTGGTACGACGCCCGGCGCAGCGGGCTCGAGGCGCGGGAGGTCGCCGGGCTCCGGGCGATCTGGCGCGCGTTCGTCGACGCGGTGATCCCGCTGGGGCTGCCCGCCATCATCTTCGGCGGCATCCTGGGGGGCGCCGTCACGCCCACCGAGGCCGCCGTGCTCGCCGTCGTCTACGCCTTCATCGTCGGCGTGTTCGTGTACCGCGAGATCAAGTGGCGCGACTTGCCTGGCATCCTCGTGCACAGCACGGTGGTCACCGCCGCGGTGTGCTTCCTCCTCGGCACCGCCGCGGTGGTCGCATGGATCCTCGCGGTGGAGCAGGTCCCCCAGACCCTGCTACGGCTGATGCTCGCGGTGCCGGGCGGCAACCTCGTCTTCCTCATCCTCACCTCGATCCTCTTCATCGCGCTGGGCGCGGTACTCGAAGGCCTGCCCGCGGTGGTGATCCTGCTGCCCACCTTCATGCCGGTGGTGCAGCGGTTGGGCATCGACGTGATCCACTACGCGACGGTGGTCGTCGCCGCCACCGGCATCGGTCTGTTCCTGCCGCCCATCGGCGTGGGGTTCTTCATCGCCTGCGGCATCGCGAAGGTTCCGGTGGACCGCGCCACCCGCGACATGATGCCGTATGTCTATATGATGTGCGTGGGGCTGCTGGTGGTGATCCTGGTGCCGTGGGTCACCCTCGTGCTGCCCCGTATCCTCAAGCTCGGCTGAGCGCTATACTCGCGCCACGATAGGGCCGTCGCACGTCGAGGCAGGCGGCCGGAGGAGGACCTGACCATGACGCATCATCGCCGGGAATTCCTGGGAATCACCGCCGCCGGGCTCGCCACCGCCCTCATGGCGGGCCGGGCCGGGCGCGTGGGCGCGCAGTCGGGCGCGATCAAGCCGGGCCCGAAGGACGTGCTGCTCGTCATCGACGTGCAGAACTGCTTCACCCCGGGCGGCTCGCTCGCGGTGAAGGACGGGGACACGATCGTCCCGCTCATCAACAAGCTGGCGGGCTACTTCGAGCACGTGATCCTCACGCAGGACTGGCACACCGCCGGGCACGTCTCCTTCGCCTCCACCCACACCGGCAAGAAGCCCTTCGAGGCCATCAAGCTCCCCTACGGGGATCAAGTGCTATGGCCCGATCACTGCGTGCAAGGTACCCAGGGCGCGGAGCTCCACCCAGCGCTGAAGATCCCGCACGCCGAGCTCATCATCCGCAAGGGCTACCGCCGCGAGATCGATTCGTACTCGGCGTTCCTGGAAGCGGACGGGAAGACGCCGACCGGCCTCGCCGGCTATCTCAAGGAGCGCGGCCTCACCGACTGTTACTTCACCGGCCTCGCCACCGACTTCTGCGTGGCGTGGTCGGCCCTCGACGCGCGTAAGGCTGGCTTCAGCGCCGCCGTCATCGAGGACGCCTGCCGCGGCATCGACGTGCAGGGCTCGCTGGCGAAGGCGTGGGCCGACATGCAGGCGGCGGGCGTGAAGCGGATGCAGTCCAGCGACATCGCGACCACGTGACGATCGTCTGCGAGAAGCGCCCCGCCGTCGCGTCGCGGGGATTGGTGGTCGCCAACCATCCCCTCGGTGCGGCGGCGGGCGCCGAGATGCTGGCGGCGGGCGGCAACGCGGTGGATGCCGCCGTCGCGACTCTGTTCACGCTCACCGTGGTCGAGCCCATGATGGTGGGCATCTTCGGCGCCGGCATGACCCACCTCCGCCTCGCCGACGGCCGGCACCTCGTCATCGACAACTACACGGTCGCCCCCGCGGCGGCGCGCCCCGACATGTACCGGCCGGTGTCAGACACCTGGCCCGACTATCTCCGCGCCGAGGGCGACGTGAACGTCATCGGCCCGCTCGCGGTGGGCGTGCCCGGCACCCTCAAGGGCTGGGCTGAGGCGGTGGATCGCTTCGGCCGCCTCGACCTCGAGGCGGTGATGCAGCCGGCGATCCGGCACGCCGAGCGCGGATTCCGCGCGACGCCCTATCTGGTGGAGGCGGTCGCCGAGACCGCGGCGGACCTCGCGCGCTTCTCCGAGACCGCGCGCACGTTCCTGCCCGGCGGCGCGGCCCTCAAGGCGGGCGACCTCGTCGTGCAGGGCGACTATGCCGCCACGCTGCGCCTGATCGCCGCGAAGGGGCCCGACGTCCTCTACGGCGGCGAGCTGGGTGCGGCCATTGCCGACTACATCGTCCGCGCCGGGGGCATCCTCACCGCGGACGACCTCGCCTGCTATCAGACCGTCGAGCGCGCTCCGATCCGCGGGAGCTACCGCGGCTATGAGATCGCCGGCGCGCCCCCGCCGACCGCCGGCGGCCTCCACCTCGTGGAGATGCTGAACGTGCTGGAGGCCTTCGACGTCGCCGGCCTCGGTTTCGGCAGCGCCGACTACTTCCACCTGATCGCCGAGACGCTCAAGATCGGCTTCGCCGACCGGAACGCCTGCACCGGCGACCCCGCCTTCGTCGACATCCCGGTGGCGCGCCTCACTTCGAAGGAGTACGCGGCAGCGCGGCGCGCGACGATCCGGGCCGACCGCGCGGGCGACTACGCGGTGGCGCCGGCGGCCGCCGGCTCCGCCCACACCACCCATGTGACCGCGGCGGACGCGGACGGCAACGTCGTGGCGATGACCCAGACCATCAACAATCTCTTCGGCGCCAAGGCGACCGCGGCGGGGACGGGCGTGCTCCTGAACAACACCATGGCCCTCTTCGACCCGCATCCGGGGCATCCCGCCTCGGTGGCCCCGGGCAAGCGCGTCACCAGCAGCATGGCGCCCACCATCGTGCTTCGCGATGGGCGGCCGCGCTGGGCGCTCGGGCTGCCCGGCGGCGTGCGCATCTTCACGTCCGTGCTCCAGGCGGTGGTGAACTTGATCGATCACCGCATGAGCCTCCAGGAGGCCGTGGAGGCGCCGCGCATCTGGTCACAGGGCCAGGACCTCGAGATGGAGGACGGCATCGCGCGGGAGATCCGCGACGCGGTGGCCGCGCGCGGGCACCGGGTCGTCGCGGTGCGCGCGGTCGCGGGCGGCATGAACGCGATTGCGCTCGAAGGCGACGGGACGTTGACCGGCGCCGCGTGCTGGCGAGCCGACGGCACGCCCATCGGGGTGAGCGGTGGGCTCGCACGGGCCGGCATCCGGTTTCGCCCCGACGCGGGCGCGGGACACTGACGCCGCGAAGCCCCGCGGAGCTCCATGACGTGGGTGACATCGGCCGCCTCGGGAGCCGGACGAAATCCTAGCCCCTCGTAGAGCGTCACCGCGGAGGGGTTTCGCGTGCGCAGGCGCAGCATGTGGAACGCGCCGCGCGCGGCCTGGATCACCTCGCGCACGAGCGCGGCGCCGACGCCCAGCCGCCGCGCGGCCTGGCCGACGTACAGGTGACGGACTCGGCCGATACCCGGCGCGCGCGCATACGCGTCCAGCGCGAGCCCGCAGACGCCAACCGCCAGGCCCGCTTGCCAGGCCGCGAACAAGGCCTCGCCCGGCCCTTCGAGCCGCTCCGCGCCACTCGACCATTCGCTCACGAGGCGTCGGAGGAGGCGAAGCCCCTCTTTCTCGCTCTCGCGGACGAGGGCGTCCAGTACGCCGGCGGGCGAGCCCACGAGCCGCTCGATGCGATGGACCAGGAATGGCGCGGCGAGGTCGTCGTTGTCGATGACCAGGGTGGCGTGCTCCCACGGCCGGCACTCGTGGAAGTAGAGCGCCTGCCCCTCGGCGTAGCGGCGCTGATGTTCGTCCGGCGGATTCACACCGCCCGAGGCTCGCGCGCGATGGTTCCGCGCCCACTCCACGCGGAGGAAGATCGAAACATCCCAGAAGGCACGGAGCTCGGGCCGGTGCAGGAAGATTCCGTCGAACAGGAGAATGGCGCCGGGCTGGGCGCGCTCCTCGGGCGCGTGCACCGCGCGGTCCGCCTCGACGTCGAAGACCTGGCGCCGGTAACGGCGGCTGCCGCCCGGGCTCAGCGGCTCGAGTAGCACGGCGGCGAGCGTCGCGTAGTCGTAAGAGTCGCGAAGGAATCCCTCCGGCGACTCGCGCCCTCTTCGATAGCGGATGGCCCGCGGATGATGGAATCCATCCACGCCGGAGCGGATGACCGGCCGTCCCGCCGACGTGAGCGCCGCGGCGAGCTCATCGGCGAACGTGGTCTTGCCCGCGCCATCGACGCCGTCGATCCCGACGCGCAGCACGTCCGGCGCCGTCCTGGCGCTCACCGACCGCGCCACGCGCTCGAGCAGCGCCCGGCGCGCCGCGCTCGCGCCGGCGGCGATGGCCGCCTTGCTGAGCTCAGCCATGCGCGGCCCCAGCCGGCAGCCGGACGCTCAGGCCTGACGCTGCCCCGAGGCCCGCCCGAGGGCAAACGCGAAGATCATGCCCCAAACGATGGCGGCGAGGAGCGCCCAGTCGAACACCGCCGCGATCACGCCGGTATCGTCGCGCGCGGTGACGTTGAAGGAGTAGTTGATGAAGGCCAGGGCCGATGCGGTGATCGTGGCGAGCGCGGTGCGACCGGAGGAGAGGCCGCTCCACGGCTTGGCGATCACCGCGAGGAGCGCGGCCTCGAGCGTCACGATGACGTAGCCTACCAGCCCGGATTGGGTCCAGGACCCGAGGCCTCCCTTGCCGGACATGGCGGCGCCCACATCGGACGAGAGCAGGCCCACCAGGGCGAGACCGGCGAGCCACAACGCGACCATGATCCAGACGAGAGGACGGATCACGCCGCTTACGATAGCGCAGCGGGCGCGAAAACTGTGCGGAACCGGGCGGCGCCGACCGGGCCGGGATCACTCGGCCGGCTTGGGAAACCGGTCTCCCACGAGATGGAGGGTCACGCCCTGCTCGAGCAGCGCCTTGAGCCCCGCCAGCACCAGCGTGAATCCCTCGGTCGAGGATATCGCCTGCGTCGCGACCTGCTCCACCCTGCCCGGGAAGCCCGTGTTCACGATGCTCACGAACGTGGTCCCGTCCGCGCGGGCGGTGAACGTCCATTCGACGGTCGTCGGCGCGCCATAGGCGCCCCATTCGACGAGGATCCGGCGGTTCGGCTCGACCGCCTTCACGTCGACCTCGACGGATGCCCCGTACATCTCCCAGTCCCAGCGCACCCGCTTGCCCGGCTCCAGCCGCCCACTGCTCTTGGTGAACCAGATTCGCGTCGTGACGGCGGGGTCGACGAATGCCTCGAAGACTTCCCCCACGGGACGGCGGATCAGCATCTCGGCCTTGGCCTCGATCGCGGGCATGCCGGTTACCCCGCCGGTCCGGCGCCGCGCGCGAGCTCGGCCGCGATGAACCGGCTCCACACGCCGTCGGGCTCCCAGATCGCGCGGAGATCCGGCTCCGCCGCGGCGGGGGCGACGCCTTCGCGCAGGATCCGGTAGAGGAACACGAACGCCGACACGCGCATGTTGAGCGCGCAGTGGACGAACACCCGCCGATCGCTGAACGCCTCCAGCATGTGGCAGAACCTGCCGAAGTCCTGGGACGTCGGCGCCTTGAAGTCGACCGGGATGTGGACGTAGGACATGCCGAGCGCCGCGACGATGCTGCCCTCGTCGGCAAGGGCGTTTTGCGAGGTCGGGACGGCCAGGTTGATCACCGCCTCGAACCCCGCGGCGCGCACGGCCTCGAATTGGCCCGGCGTGGGCTGGCCCGCCGTGCCCAGGCGCGGCCGATCGCCCGGTAGCTCTTGATCTCAGACAGCCCGTCGGACCCGCTCATCGATGCGCGAGCTCGCTCTCGGCCATCGCGCGAAGGCGGATCAGGACGGCCTCCCGATCCTCCAAGCTCAATCCGGTGGTGGGAATCGCCGGAAGGAGATGCACCTCGATACGTCCGGGCCGCAGCCGCCAGTCGCCGCGCGGCATGACCTCCCGCGCGCCCCGCACCGCGAGCGGCACGATCATCGCATGACTCCGCAACGCCATCACGATCGGTCCCTTCTTGTATGGCTGGAGCTCGCCGTCGTGGCTCCGCGCCCCCTCGATACTGACCACCCAGCGCTCGCCGTGCGCGAGGCGGGCTGCCGCGCGCTCGATGCCGCGCTTGGCCTGCCATTTCCACTGGCGAACGATCACGATGTTGCGCAGCGGCAGCATCGCCCAGCCGAACAGGGGCATGATCGCATACTCCACGTTCGCGATCGTGTACCACGGCGGGAGTAGCGAGGCGAACGCGGGGACTTCGGCGAGGCTCGTCTGGTTCAACCAGACGTAGAGGCAGGCCCCCGAGGCGGCGCGGCTGCCCACGTTGTCGTCGAGCAGGACGGGAACGATGCCGAAGATCCGGCACATCGTGCGGCCCCAGTGGCGGTAGATCCGCCACGCGAAGTCGCGAGAGAACGGGCTCACCGCGAGCAGCGGCACGAAATGCGCGAGCGAGTTCGCGCCGCTGAAGAGCCAGCGCGCGGCGCTCAGCCAGAAGCCCGGGCGGTCGGCGAGGCGCTCGTGCGTCATCGCGCTCACGGACACGATACCGCGGCGCCGGGCCGGCGCGCGAGCTCCCGGCCCTTAGAGAGTGCGGTAGAAGTAGGTGGTCGCGCAGGGCCCGCCGTGCGGCAGCAAGGCGTAGCCAGGAATGACCCCCACGCGCACCCACCCCTCGCGCTCGTACAGGCGCTCGGCGTCGTCGCTCGCGGTGTCCAGCACCAGGAGAGTCTTGCCGCAGTCGCGCGCTGCGGCCTCGGCGGCGCGCATCAGGGCCCCGCCGAGGCCACGACGGCGGGCGCGGCGATGCACGAGCATCTTGGCGAGATCGGCGCGGTGCGGCTGGTTTTCCGGCTGGTCGAGGATCAGCTGCACGGTGCCGCAGACCCCGTCGGCGTCCTCTGCGATCACGAGAGCCCGCTCGTTCGCCGCCACGCCCCGTGCGACACGCTGCCAGAACGCGCGCGCCCGCTCGCGGGTCAGCGGCCACATGAAGCTCACCGAGGCGCCGCCCTCGACACAATCGATCAGGACGTCGACCAGTCCCTCGATCTGCGCGTCGTCGACCTTGTGCAGACGCTGGAGAGTCCAGGCGGGAGTGCTCATCGGCGCCCCTCGGACGCGATGACCACCGCATAACGCGAGGGCTTTCGCGTGGGATTGTGGAACATCGTCGGGCGGTCGAGCTGCATGGCGAGGCAATCGCCTTCGCGCAGCCGGTGCCGCTCCTCGCCCAGCGTGACGTCGATCGTGCCCTCGAGCACCCAGACCTGCTGGTGGACGCGCATGTCGCGCCCGCCCGTCTCGAAGGCGACGCGCTCACCGGCGGGGAAGCGGACCTCCACGATCTGCATGGGCTGCGGCACACCGGGCGGTGAGACGTTCCGCCGGAGATAGCCGGAGGCGGGGTCACGCCACAGCGGCTGATCCTCCCGGCGGGCCACCGGGCCACTCGCCGCCGGCGCGGATGCGGTCGGCGAATCGAAGAGCGAGGCCAGCATCACCCCCAGGCCGGCGGCGAGCTTTTCCAGGACCACCGCGGTGGGGCTGCTCTCCCCGCGCTCGATGAGGGAGATCATCGAGCGGCTCACTCCACATCGGCCGGCCAGCGCCTCGAGGGAGAGGCTCTGCCCCGCCCGAAGCTCGCGGACCCGGTCGGCGATGCGCTGATTCACGTCGAGTGGCGCCTCTCCCATAGTGGATGGAAGTATCCACGATATTGGATGGAGTCGTCAAGGAGAGTCGTCAAGGAGAGGACGCGGGGCCCCCTCTCCGGCAGAACGCCCGCGGCCGCCCGAGGTCCGGGCATTGAGCCGGGCGCCTTTCCACGGTCTCTGGCTCTCGCGGCGCGCTCGGAAAGCCCTGGCCGGGACCTCGGCGGGCTGGTTTCTATGATGTTGATTTGGCGGGGATGGATTCCTCCCCGAGCGGCTTGCCGATGATGTGTCCGCCACCGAAAGGGCCTTGGCCCGCCCTCCCTGCGGGCCTTGGCACCGTTCGTGCCCCTACGCTGGTCGTCCTAATCAGCAACGCTCAGACGGAGGATGCGGCAATGAGCAAGACTCGACGGTCGATGGCGGTCGGAAGCTTCGTCCTGCTCGCCGTGCTGGGCACGGCATGGGCTTATGAGCGGACGCAAGTAGTTCCTCAGACCTACGGGCCTTCCGAGGCCGTGGCCGCGCCGGCGAACCCGGTGCCCCCGGATGCTCCCGTAGTGGACTGGGCCCAGGAATACGATCGCTCTGATCTGATCCTGTTGCAGGGCTAGCCGCAGTTTCCGACGCCGGCGCACGCGCTCACACGGCGCGTGCGCCGGCGAGCTTCATTTAGTGCCCGGACAGGCGTAGGCGTCAGCGGTCATGTAGTCCTGCAGACCGAAGTAGCCGCCCTTGGTCTTTCGCTGTGGCGTGAGCAGGACGGTATTGGCCCCAAGCTTGGCCGCCTTCTTCTGAAGGTCTCCCAGGTCGTCATCGGAGACGGTTCCCACCGCCCGGCAGCCCTGCACCCGGCTCTCCTCGTTGACCACAAGCACGCCGCCGGTCTTTTCCGACGATGCGCACCCTGCGAGGAGCAGTGTCGCGAGACCTACGAGCACGATCCGGTTTCCTCGCGTCATCGCATCTCCTTATCCCGCCCGCTCCCGAGGCGGCGCGTCCCGGAACCGGTCCACCGCCCTCGCCCGAGCTTTCGACGCTTCGACCTCGCGGTCGCGCGGCGGCGCGGTCGTGACGAGTGACTGAAGCAGAGTCCGCGCAGCCTGCATCACGTCCTCCACGCCTCGGGCGAAGGCGGCTTCGTTGGCCTTGGAAGGCCGCGTGAACCCGCTCAGCTTCCGGACGAACTGGAGCGACGACGCCCGGATCTCGTCCTCGGTGGCGGGTGGCCTGAAATTGTGCAGTGTCTTGATGGCTCGGCACATAACATCCTCCAACATCAGCGGCGAAGGAACTGCTCGACCTCTTTGGTCGACGCGGCGGCTGCTTCCGGATGATAGCCCATGGTCGCGAAGCCGTACCGCATCTTCGCGGGCAGCTCGGACACATCGAAGCCGTGGAGCGCCCCGGGGTAGACGACCACCTTCACGGAGGCGGGCGCCGCCACCTGCTTCACCGCGTCCTGACAGAGCTGCGGCGGCGTCATGTCGTCATCGCCGCCCAACAGCATCAGCACGGGCAGCGACGGCTTCCATGGCCGGAGCGCGCGGCAGTCGGGGTAGTAGACCACGGAGCGCGAGAAGCCCAGCGACGTCGGCGGCTGACCGGCGAGCGCCGTCAGCACCGCGCGGCCGCCATAGGACCAGCCCATCGCGGTGATCCGCGAGGCATCCACACCGGCCTGCGCCTTGAGCCATGCCGTTGCCGCGACGAGATCCTGCGCGGCCGCGTCGTGCGACACCGTCGGGCCGCAGCTCTTCATGGCGCGCCGCCCGAGGTAGTCCACGAAAATCACGACGTAGCCCTGCGTCCGCAGCTGCTCGGCCCGGCGCTCGTACCGGGTCGGCGCGTTCGGGGGCGCGAAGCCGTCGCAGCCGGACAGGAAGGCGACCGCCGGACGGGCGCCAGGACCATCCGGGCGAAAGACGCGGTACTTCGCTTCCGGGAGCTGGGCGAACGTCGGGCGCGCCAGGCTCAGGAGAAGCAAGACGGCCAGGACCGCGCGACGACTGCCGCGCACGCTGTCCTGGCTCACGCGAGCAGGAGCTCCGATGGCATCCGTTGCCTATTGTAGGACCTCATCCGCGCGCCGGAACACTCCCTCCGGGATCGCGAGGCCGATGGCGCTGGCGGCCTTGAGATTCACCACGAGCTCGAACTTCGTTGGCTGCTCGACGGGCAGCTTGGCGGGTTCGGCCCCCCTTGATGATCTTGTCGACGAAGGTGGCGGCACGTCGCCACGTCTCGACGGTGTCGGAGCCGTAGCCCATCAGCCCGCCCGCCTCGATTTGCGGCCGGAGCGAATACATGGCGGGGAGACGACTCTTGGCCGCCAGCTCGGCGAGGCGGCGCGTTTGCGAGAAGAGGTTGCCACCCACGAGCACGCGAAATCGCAACGACGCCGAGAGTGAGGCTACTCCGGAAGACGCGCCGATCCATCACTCGGACTTGATCCGGATGTAACGAAAGTCACAGTGGCTGGCTCCCTGCATGATGGTTTGCGTACGCGTGAGCTTCACGTCGGGTCCAAAGCCCTCGGCCATCGGAAAATCCAAGCTACACACCAGGAGGAAGCCCAGCTCGGGCGCGCCCAGCTCCTTGTAGAACTGCGCGTAGCGGCACCCCGTGACGTTCACCTCGAACGCGTCCACCGATTGCTTCTGCACGTCGTAGTCGAGGGCGCCGCCGGCCGAGAATTTCTCGAACGCGGAGGCCATGTTGGCGCCGAGATTGGGTGCGCGTCGCGCACGCCAGAATTTCTCGCCGAGCTCTCGGAACATGTCGCCGAGCGCGTTTCGAACGATGCGATTCGCGCGCTCCTCGCCCAGCTCGGCTTGCAAGGCCTTCACGAGTGGAACCAGCATCCTCGCTTGGATCTTGACCTGCTCCAGGATCGAAATCGCCATCCGTCGGCCTCTAGTGGTAGACGTGGACGAGCCAGGCGCCGTCGTAACAGATCCACTGCTCGCCGATACCGCCGTCGCCGGTATCGATCACCGGGCCGGTGGCAAAACGGCCAATCGGCCCCACCTTTGCCCACTCGGAAGGAGAGTGGAATTGCGAAAGCGGGACACGAACATCCCGCAGGATTCTGAGACCCAACGGCCGATTCACCGACTCCATCGTGTTGGGGCAGCTCATTCGCCGCCCGGTATCCCGATCGACCACGATAATGAGATACCTCGGATCCAGGTCGTCGAGGTTCGCACGACACCAGAATACGCCACCGAGCGAATCGTCCGCTCCGAAGTAGCCGGCGACGTAGTCGGTCGGCGGGGCCTGACATCCCTTCGCCGCGGCCGTGCGAGCCAGCTGCGCGGGAAGGTCCTCTGCCACCGCTTGCTCGAGCCCCCACAGCAAACCAGCCAACACAATCGATGCGATGGCACAGGCTATCGCAAGCACTTTGAGCAGACGACCTCGAACGACCGCCTTCGCACCGGTGATGACAGGTGTATCACGAATCACGCGCAGGCCGGACGGGGGGAACTCCCCAGCCCGAACGATCCTCTCGCCCAGCGACCACAGGTAGACCGCGAGTCCGAGCAGCGGCCCCGCGACCAGCGCGGTGAGAAGCAGGAACATCAGCCTGACCCGTTGGGCTCGGTCGGCACGCACCCACTCGCCCAATGGGACGCGATATCGCATAAAGATCGCGATCAAGAGGGCGCCCGCGCACATCCCGCCGACCAGCATGAGCGCGGCCGCGCGTCTGGCCGTCGGGTCTGCTCTACGGACCTCGGTCATCCCGGTCGTGGCTCACGTGGTGGCTCACGCCGACAGAGCGCCCAACTGCTGAAGGATGCCCACCTCGTCGGCCACTGCCCAATCCTCCACGACGCGCCCATGGGAGAATCGTACGACGCTGATCTGAGTCCAGGTGATCTGCTTGCCCGTCGGCGCGACGCCCCGGTACGGACCCCGATGCGTGGCCCGCCACGTGCGACGGGTCGACACTTTCTCACCTTCCGCGACCTGATCCTCCACCGTGACGTGGATGTCGGAAAACGCGGCACGACGTCCCGCCAACCCTCGCTTGAGTGCCTCTCGCGTGATGGACTGCCCGTTGAACAGGATGGTGGGAGCGAAGATCTCGTCGACGACATCGTCCTCCCCGTGATTCCATACTTCCTCGAAGAAGCGCCGGACCATCGCCTTGTTCTGTTCCGCGGACATGGAGGCCTCCTCATCGTTCACTCGATCACCTGATCGGCTCTCAGCAGCAGCGAAGGCGGAAATGTCAGGCCGATCCTTTTGGCGGCCTTGAGGTTGATGATGAGATCGAACTTCGTCGGCTGTTCAATCGGGAGGTCCGCGGGTTTGGCACCCCTCAAGATCTTGTCCACGTAGACAGCAGCGCGACGAGTCAGCTCGTTGAGGTTGGTGCTGTAGGCCATGAGAGCGCCGGCCTCCGCAAACTCCCTCATCCCCCAGATTGCCGGCAGCCGGCTCTGCGCCGCGAGGTCCGCAAGCCGAGTTCGATGCTGATGAAATAACGGGTCAGCTGGAACGAAAATGGCGTCTGACTTGCTCTTGGCCATCTCGGCGAAGGCCTTGTCGAACTCGTGCGGTCCTCCCACCTCGATGACGGTCCGCTGCAATCCCAGCCGCCGAGCCGTGATCTCCACTTCTCGCATCCCGAGCGCGTGGAAGTCACGTGTCGTCCGATTCATGAGGATCGCGACTCGCGAAATCCTCGGGAAAGCATCCTTGAGCAGCTGCAGCTGCTTCCCGTAGATCTCTGCCCCCCCACTGCTGGAAAGACCCGTGACGTTACCGCCGGGCCGCGAGAGACTGGCCACCAGACCGGTGGCGGCCGGATTGCCGGGAAACATCATGACAATGGGGATGGTCTTCGTGGCGTTCTTGGCCGCGAGCACGGCGGGGGACGCGCCCGTCGCGATGACATCGGCACGCAAGCGCACCAGCTCGGCCGCGAGACTGGGAAGACGATCGGGGTTGCTTTCGGCAAATCGGTACTCGATGACGACGTTCTTGCCCACGATCCAGCCCAGATCCCGCAGGCCGGCTTCGAAGGCATTGGCGCCGTCCTGCGCCGCCTCCCGAGAAGGGACGGTGAGATAACCGACGCGGTATACCCTCTCCCGCTGCGCTTCGAGCGGCCCGGCGAGCACGGTGAGGAGAAGGGCGATGAGAGAGACGACCATGCGGGTGTGCCTCACGAAATCACCCTACGAGACCTGACGCACACTCTGGTTGGGACCGGAGAGCTCGTGCAGCAGATCATCGAGGTACGTCCCCACCGCATTGGCTGCCACGGACGAAGGGATGACGAAGGCGGAACGGACCCGCGTTCCGATCCCGAGCGTATAGACGACCCAGTGGTCGTTCTCCCACAAAACCTCGACCTGAAAGCGCCCGTAGACGTCAAACTTCATCGGAGTACCAAGCCGCTCCCCTGCCCGATCAGCTCGTCAAGGCCGCACGAGGTCGAATACCACGTAGTACGGCACCCGTGCCGCATCCTCCAGATCGGGCCGCGTCCGAAGCGCCGTATCGGTCGGGCGCGGCTCTTTGAAGGCCCTCAGCTGAAACCCGGCGTCGAGAATCCAGCCAAACCAATCCTCCAGAGGCGCCCGGAACCCCTCCGTCGTGAGGGTCCTGTCCCCATTCACTCCAGGTGTATCGAACGACCCGCGCTCGAAGTAGCGATCTATGCACAACCATCGCTTCGCGCCGCTCTGGTCCTTCTCCCACACGCGGAAGGGCGTATCGGTGCACGGGTGCGTGATCGAGGCGACGAATCGACAACCGGGCCGCAGTCGGGTGTGCACACCTGAAACACGTTCTCGACGCCGGGCATGTCCTGCAAGGCCATGCACGACGTCACCATGTCGAACGACTGCGCGGCAAAGCCTGCCGGCAGCAGCGCCGCATCGAGAACCCGATACTCGATCCCGAGCGGCTCGGCCGCCTCCTGCCGCGTTGCGTGCTCGATCATGCGCGGCGAGATATCGATTCCCGCAACACGGGCCCCACGTCGGGCCAGTGCACGGGCAAAATACCCATTGCCGCAACCAACGTCGAGGATCTCCCGTCCGCCAACCTCGCCACACACCGCCAGCTGGGCTGGGCCGAAGAACTCATAGCGGTAGTAGTCGATTCCTGATGCCTGACCGTGCGCATAGGCGTCCGCCACGCGGTTCCATGAGGCCAGAACGGATTCGGCGTCGAACTTTCCAAGAGGTTTGGGCATGCGTGCCCTGATCGGGCTCCTACAACGCCTGCAGCACTTCGCCCGCGGCGCGATCACGAAAGCGGGCGAGTCGAATGATTCGGGCCAATTGCCGAAGCGCCGTAGATCGGGCCATAAGGTGGTGCCTCCTTCTCTCCCGACACCCGCGGTGGTACCGACAGCCGCAATTCACGCACCGAGGATATTACTTCAAGTAGGAGTTCCACCAAGCCAGAACGAGCACGGCCGCGAGGTCCGCGGCGACGGCGCCGACGATCGAAGACAAAGACAAGTGCCCGTGACCGTCACGATGGCCAATGTCGCCCAAGGCCGGGTGCGTGTCGTGGCATGTCGATGGCTAACGCGGCAAGGGGCGGGGGGGCGGGCGCCCAAGTGCGAGCCACGGTCAGGACGAGGGCGCCGTCCGCAAGCGAAGCACGCGCTGCCACCGCGCACATTTCATGCGGAGGCATCGCTCGCGGTGTCCACCTGCACCCGCTGAAGCGCTGCCCAACTCGTGGCCACGGCCTGTTCAACCGCCTCGCCCCGATCCCGGCTCTTGGCGAGGACGACGCCTGCGGTCTCGATGAGCGGCCGCCAGGGTGGCCGGCGGTAGCGTGCAGCGGTGAGGCTCGTTGGACGCGCCTCGACGGTGTACACGGCCAGAAGCAACTCGGCGAAGACCGCGAACGGCCCACGCAGCTGCTGGACCTGCCATTGGCGGCGCCGCCCGATGTCTGTGTCCGTCAGTACACGCAGCCCGCTGCTGATGGGATCTCGACAAGCGTATCCCACCGTGATGCGTCCGCGGAAGGCCACCGTGATGGCTCCGGCGCACAGCGGGCAGGGCTCCCAGGTCGATTACACGGCCCACCCCTCTGC
>Ga0207428_10000244_pt1 | contig 74209 bp, 69 predicted proteins | sample RhiMethybrSRZTD1_FD_187600 | JGI IMG/M metagenome (GOLD analysis project Ga0207428, IMG submission 187600) | Populus rhizosphere microbial communities from Tennessee, USA - Rhizosphere MetaG P. TD hybrid SRZTD1 (SPAdes) (version 3) | ecosystem: Host-associated > Plants > Roots > Rhizosphere >... | reverse complement strand
CACGCCGTAGCGCCCGTTCCCGGCGACGCGACGGTGTCGCCAGAGGGTCTCGCCGAGCCCCCGGTGCCAGCGCCGGCGCTGCCGCGAGAGCTGGTTCATCGTCTCGGGCGCCTCCGTCCAGCAGACTGGGTCGGGGACGAACTCGATCCGGTAGTCCTCGTCTCGCTCACGCAGGTGGCGGTGCAGGCGCACGACGAGCTCGATGTCCTCGCCGACCGTCGTGCTGGAGTAGCCCCCGATCGCCTCCACGAGCGAGCGGCGGAAGAGCCCGAACGCGCCGGAGACGATGAGCAGCGCGTTCATGTGGCTCCAGCCGACCCGCCCGATCAGGAAGGCGCGGAAGTACTCGAGCACCTGGAGGATCGCGAGGCGGCTCGAGGGCAGCCGCACGTCGAGGACGCGGCCGTGGTCGATCCGGCACCCGTTGGCGATGCGCACGATCCCCCCGGTGGCCACGACGACGTCCGGCGCGGCGACGATCGGCCGGACGACCCGGAGCAGCGAGTCCTCCTCGAGGATCGCGTCGGCGTCGATCGCGAGGATGTACGGGAAACGGGAGGCGTTGACGCCCGCGTTGAGCGCGTCGGCCTTCCCACCGTTCTCCTTGTCCACCACCCAGAGGCGGCGGTTCCGGCGCGAGACGTACACGCCGCGGATCGCGGCGGTCGGGATCACGACGCGGAGGGCCTTCCGGACCGGGACGAGGTCGAACTCCTCCTGGAGCCGCTCGAGCGTGCCGTCGAGCGAGCCGTCGTTCACGACGATCACCTCATGCTCTGGGTAGCGCAGCGCGAGGAGCGAATGGACGCTGTCGACGATCGTCGGCTCCTCGTCGAACGCGGGGACGAGCACCGAGACCGGCGGCGTCACCGGGGAGGCGAAGATCTCGTCGTCGGCGGCGTGCCCACGTGCCCGGAGGTGCCGGGTCAGGCTGCGCCAGGCGACGGCCGTGAACACGAGGTAGACGAGGTTGAGGAGCGCGAAGTACGCGAACGTGAGCGCGGCGAGCGCGATCGCGATGTCGTAGAGCCAGCTCATACCCGCAGGAGGTCCGCGGCCTCGTGGAGGTGTGGGCCGGCGCCGGGCTCGTCTGCCGCCTCGAGGAGCGCAGCGGGGTCGACGCGGGCCACGGCCTGGGCGGCGGCGCGCGCCGCCTCGAACCGGTCCTCGCGAGCCTGTCGAAGGAGACGTGGGACGGCCGCCTGCTCGCCCACCTGGCCGAGCGCGCGCGCGGCGTGCAGGCGGACGAAGTAGATCCTGTCGTCGAGCGCCTCCGTCAGCGCCTCGGCACCGTCGGCCGACGCGAGCCGGCCGAGTGCCGCCGCGGCCTTCGCGCGAACCTCCGCGGAGGGGTCGCCGACCGCGGCGATCAGGATCGCGTCGTCGGCGGCGCCGCCGAGCCAGCCGAGCAGCTCGACGGCCGCGGCACGCCGCTCCGGATCCTCCGCCCGCGCGAGGTTGCGGAGCGAGGGGAGCGCCGCCGGTCCGAGGTCGAGCACGGCGCGGAAGGCCAGCGCGCGGGGCACGGTCTGCTCTCCGAGCGCGCGAACGAGGGGCTCCGCCGCCTCGGCGGCCCCGAGCCGGCCCAGACTTCTCGCCGCCGCCGCCCGGACGTCGGCGTCGCGGTCCTCGAGGAGCGGGAGGACGGCGCGCGTCGCCTCGGGGCAGGCCATGTCGCCGAGGCGGTACGCCGCCGTCGCGCGACGCCATGCCGTGCGGTGCCGGAGCGCTTCGATCTCGATCTCGTACGCCTCGCTCCCGGCGAAGAACGCGCCGATTCGCTCTCGCGCGTCCCCGCTGAGATTGCGGGACAGCCGGCCGATCGCCTCCGCCAGCATCGCGCGCTCCTCGGACGTGAGCGGCGGGAGGTCGACCTCCTGGCCGTCGACGAGCGCGAGGGCGAGCGGCCGAACCCGTTCCTCCGGCTCGGCGCGCCGGCGCTCCTCGCGCGCGATGGCGGAGCGACGGACGATCAGCGCGACGAGGAACAGTGCGCTGAGTGCCGTGAGCGCGAGCGCGGTGATGCCGAGCGCCTCGAGCACGGCTATCTCCGGCCGAGCACTGCCTGGACGCGCGCGCTCAGCTCGCGGGGGCTGAAGGGCTTGCGAATGTAGTCGTCGGCCCCCGCGTCGAACCCCTCCTGCACGTCCGCCTCCTGCGCACGGGCCGTCAGCAGGATCACGGGGATCCCGCGGGTGCCCGGGTCCTCGCGCAGCCGCCGCGTCACCTCGAACCCGTCGAGGGTCGGCATCATCACGTCGAGCACGGCGAGGGACGGCGCCAGCTCTCCCGCGAGCTTGACCGCCTCCGCGCCGTCACGCGCGGTCGCGACCTCGTAGCCCGAACGCTCGAGCCGATAGCGGACGAGGTCCAGGATGTCCGGATCGTCGTCCGCGACGAGGACGAGGGGCGCTGCGGACTGCTCGCTCACTCGGATGGGGTATCGGCGCGCGCGGGAGCGAGCTTGAGCGCCGGACGCCGGACCGCCTCGACCGCGAGCGGCAGCACGAGCCTGAAGGTGGCGCCCGGCCCGTGTCCGTCCTCGAGCTCGAGCGACCCGCCGTGCGCCTCGGCGATCCGCCGCGAGACCACGAGCCCGAGACCTGTCCCCGGAATCGACCGCGCGATCGCGTCCCGGCTGCGGAAGAACCGCTCGAACACGCGCTCGCGCTCGTCCGCCGGGATTCCGGGACCCGAGTCCTCGACCTCGATCGCACAGGTGTCGCCGGCCCGCTTGACCCTGATCTCCACCGATCCGCCCTCGGGCGTGAACTTCACCGCGTTCGAGAGCAGGTTGTCGAGCACCTGGCCGACCCGGATCAGATCGGCGTGGACGAACAGGCCCTCGGCACCGGCGACCTCGATCGCGATCGACTTGCGGCTCGCAGCCGGCTCCACGCGCTCGATGCTGTGGCCGACGACCTCTCCCACGTCGACGTCGCTCGGATTGACCGAGACGCCGTCCGTCTCGGACTGCTGGAGGAGGAGCAGGTCGTCGACGAGCCGCGCGAGCCGCCACGCGTTGCGCTGGATCACCTCGAGCAGCTGCATCCCGTCGACGCCGAGCGGGGCGAGGTCATCCTCGAGCAGCTCGGCGTAGCCGGTGATCGCGGCCAGCGGTGTGCGCAGCTCGTGGGAGACAGTCGCGACGAACTCGTCCTTCGCGCGCGCCGCGGCGCGTTCCGGGGTCGTCTCGCGCAGGGAGAAGATCCGCCCCATCAGGATCCCGCCGGCTCCGCGCACGGACGCCGTGCGTCCGACGAACGAGCGACCGCTCTCCGCGAGCGTGAACTCGCCCACGTGCTCCCCTTCCGGATCGAGCGCCACCCCCTCGAGCAGGCGCCGGTAGGAGTCTGTCGAGGTCGTCAGGCGCGAGAGCCTGTCGATCCGCTCCCAGATCGTGCCCGCGCCGGCGAGCCCGACGTCCGACCAGAACGCGTCCATCGCGGCGTTCGAGAAGAGCACCTCGCCCGAGAGGTCGGTCATCAGGATCCCGTCCGTCGCCGCATCGAGCACCGCCCGGCTCTGGGCGAGGAGCCGCTCGCGCTCCGCCTCCGCCACGCGCCGCTGGCTGACGTCGAGGACCGTGCCGAGGTAGCCCTCGGCGTCGCCCCCCTCGTCGCGGAGGGCGACGGCGCGGCACGCGACCCAGACGACGGACTCGTCGGGGCGCCGGAAGCGGTACTCGGGCGAGAACGGGACGTCGTCGTGCACGAGAGCGTCCCAGGCCTGCTCGACATGGGGCCTGTCGTCCGGATGGACCGCCTCGAGCCAGCCGTCGCCATGCGCAGCCTCGCCCGAGAGCCCGGTCAGCTCGCGCCACTTCGAGTTCACGAAGATGCACGAGCCCGCGCCGTCGGTCGCGAAGATGCCGACCGGCGCGCTGCCGACGAGGGTGCCGGTGAAGTCGGCCTGCCGGCGCAGCTCGCGCTCGAGCTCCTTGCGCGCGCTCAGGTCGAACGCGACGCCCATGAAGCCCTGCTGGGTGCCATCGCTGGCGAGCATCGCCGTGACGGTGAGCGAGACCGGGATGCGGCCCCCGTCCTTGCGCACGTAGGTCCACTCCCTCGTCTCGGGAAGGTTGCGTCGGGCGGCCCCGACGAGCACCTCGAAGCCCGGCGACATCCCGAGCTCCCGCGCTCTCGCCGCGACCTCCTGCGGATCGTGGATCAGCTGCGGCGTCTCGCGGCCGACCACCTCCTCGGCCGTGTACCCGAGCATGCGCTCGGCGCCCTCGTTGAAGACCGTGATCAGCCCGTCGACGTCGAACCCGATGATCGACTGCTCGGTCGCCGCGCGGAGGACGCTCGAGAAGCGCTCGGCCTCCTGCCGGGCCCTGGCCTCGGCCACGTCGAGCGAGCGCGCCGTCCAGAACACGACGGGCAGCGACACCACCATCGTCGCGATCAGGAAGAGGAGGATGCCGACGTCGAAGCCGTACAGCCCTGCGTCCGCGCCACGACCGATCGGGACGACGAACGCGGTCGGCGCCAGCACCACGACGGGCAGCAGCCGACGCAGCAGCCGCCCGCCGGGTGAGGGTCGGAGGACGACGGCGATGAGCCCCTCGACGGGCGCCAGCATCAGCGAGCCCGTCACGAGCACGAGGATCGCGGCGGCGGTCGGGATCGCCATCGTCGTGACGGGCGTCTGCCAGTACAGGCTGTCGAGCCCCGACGCGTATCCCACGAGGCCGACGAGGCCGATGGCGCCGGCCCCGAGGAGCGGGATCTGCGCCGCGACCCGAACGGTCCGACGAAGGCTGTCCAGGCCGAGCAGCCCGATCGCCGCGAGCACGAGCGCGATGCACGCGCCGAGCGACATCCGCCCGGCGGCGCCGATCGGCGAGAACCGGTCGTCGAAGAGGAGCTCGTCGATCCCGAGCGAGCGTGAGCGCAGATGCTCCACGATCGTCGCGGTCGCCACGACGGCCGCGGCGAACTCGAGCACGGTCCGCAGCCGTTGGTGATCGGTGCCCATCAGCATCACGGCGGCTCCGAGCGCGATGAGGCAGATCGCGCTGTTGGCCTTCAGCGACGAGGCGGTGCCGAGCTCGGTCAGAGCCCTGCGCTCGAGCGCCCAGCCGACGAGCGCGACGACACCGAGCGCGACCACCACTCCGCCCAGCAGCCGACCGACGATTCTCGCCACCCTCCATTCATCGGCCGGATTCCGGGCCGGGATGAGTCGCGTCCTGCCGTTCGTCGGCATCCTTCGACCGTGGCCGTCCTGATCGCATCCGGGCTCCGGAAGGAGCTCTCCGGCGACCCTCTCTTCGACGGGGTCTCCTTCCGCCTGCGGCGAGGCGACCGGCTGGCACTTGCGGGCCCGAACGGGGCGGGCAAGACAACGCTTCTGCGGACGATCGTCGGCGAGACCTCGCTGACGGCGGGTGAGCTCGCCTTCGCGAAGGACACCCGCGTCGCGCTGCACGACCAGCGACCGCCTCGCGGCCAGGGGCTGACGCTGCGGGAGTACGCGCTCTCGGGCGCAGGCGACCTCGTCGCGATCGAGGAGGAGCTGCGGCGACTCGAGGAGGCGATGGCGGGCGGCGACCATGTGCCCGCGACCATGCGGCGCTACAGCGACGCGCAGGCTCGGCTGGAGCACGCAGGGGGCTGGGCCTGGCGTGACCGCGCCGCTTCGATCGTGCGGGGGCTGGGCTTCGCCGACGACGACCTCGACCGCCAGCTCGACACCTTCTCGGGCGGCGAGCTGACGCGTGCATCGCTCGCCCGAGCCCTCTCTGCCGACCCCGACCTGCTCCTCCTCGACGAGCCGACGAACCACCTCGACGTCGAGAGCCTCGAGTGGCTCGAGCGCGAGCTCACGTCGCTCGACGCCGCGGTCGTGCTCGTCGCGCACGACCGGTGGTTCCTCGAGGCGGTGACGACCGCCGTCCTCGAGCTGGGTGGCCCGAAGTCGATCTTCTTCGACGGCCCCTGGCACGCCTGGCGTCGCGAGAAGGCTGCGCGCGCGTCGGCCGCGGCGACGCAGCTCGACCGCGTCTCGGACGACATCGAGCGCCTCGAGCGATTCGTGGCGCGGTTCCGCTACAAGAAGTCCAAGGCGAAGCAGGCGCAGGCGAAGCTCACGCAGATCGGCCGCCTCGAGAAGGAGCGCCGCGCCGCCGCGCAGGAGCTCGAGGCGATGACGAAGCGGCGCCGGACCCTCGGCTTCGAGTTTCTCCGGCCCGCCCGCTCCGGCCGCGACGTCCTCGAGGCGCAGGGGGTCGTGCTGAGCGCAGGCGACAAGCTGCTGCTCGACGGGGCATCGCTCGTGCTCGAACGCGGCGAGCATGTCGCGCTCGTCGGGCCGAACGGCTCCGGGAAGACCACGCTGCTCGAGACACTCCTCGGGCAGCGCGAGCCCGACGCCGGTCGGATCAAGCTCGGGCACGGCGTCGTGCCTGCGTATTTCTCACAGCACGAGGCGGAGCTTCCCGACCACGGCTCGATCCTCGACGTCACGAGCCAGGCGACGGGACTGCCGCGCCCGCAGGCCCAGAACCTCCTCGGTCGCTTCCTCTTCTCCGGGTGGGAGACCCACGAGAAGCAGGTCTCGGTGTTGTCGGGCGGGGAACGGAGGCGCCTCGCGCTCGCGCTCGTCGTAGCGTCGGGCGCGAACCTCCTCGTGCTCGACGAGCCGACGAACCACCTCGACCTCGAGAGCAGGGAGGCGCTCGAGGCGGCGCTCGAGGCATTCCCCGGCACGGTCCTGCTCGTCTCCCACGACCGCGCGGTGCTCGACGCCGTGCCCGACCGCATCGTCGCGGTCGAGGATCTCGGCCTCCGCTCCTACGACGGCGGCTGGGCCGATCTCGTCCGCACGCGGGAGTCGGAGCCCGTCGCGCAGGCGGAGCGCTCGCCCGCCCCGCCCAAGGCGAAGCCCCCACGCCCGGTCCGGCGGCGGCCGACGGAGCTCGACCAGGTGGAGAAGCGGATCGCCGAGCTCGAGCAGCACGTGGCCGAGCTCGAGACGCGACTCGCCGAGAACTGGACCGACATGGACCTCCTCGCCTCCTACACGGCGGGGCGCGAGGAGCTCGACGGGCTCCTCGCCCGCTGGGAGGTCCTCTTCGCCGAGGCCCAGGACAGCGACGAGAACGTCAGCGCGCCGTCCGCGCCCTAGCACCACGAACGTCGAGCCGACCCGAGCGCGCGCGGCCGCCGGAGAAGGTCGGCGCCCGGCACCGCTTGTGTTGATTCAACACAAGCGTTGTCAACAGGTCGCTCACACGCCACCGAGGTGTGATCGCGGTCGTGCCGCAGCGTCCGTCAGCGGCGCGGTCGCTCGAGGCGACGGCCGACCAAGCGACCGTACTCCGCCTCGACCCTCTGCCGTGGGGACGACCGAACGGGTGAACGCAACCCTCGCACCCATCTCGAGAGCGGCGTCCCGCTCGGCGCGCCGGAGTCTCTCGGCGGCGACGTGCACGCGAACCGACGCGTACCCCGGCCGGGCCAGGGCGAATCCCTCCGCCGCGCGACCGAGCCGGCGACACGTCTCGGCGGTCGCGACGTCGAGCGGCAGACGCCTCAGAACGCGTGCGAGCCTCGGATCGAACGGCGCGGCGAACCGCATACACACACCCTTCCCGACGATCCATGCCGGGGGCGTGTCGCCTTTGTGCCGTCTTGCCGCAAATCCAAGAGCTTGTGTTGAATCAACACAAGCCGCTCCGTCGCCGATCATCACCCTGTGACGTGCATGCGAGGCGGCGGCGTAGAGAGCATGTGCACGCGATGACGCTGGAGCAGCCGCTCGCCGTGCGGCCGCCGCGGACCCTCGCGGAGGCCGCGGAGGCGCACCTCGACGACGTGCTCGGCTACCTGCTCTACCTGACCCGCGATCGCGAGACCGCCGAGGATCTCGCGAGTTCGACGTTCGAGAAGGCTCTGCGCCTCTGGAACCGGTTCGATCCTGGCCGCGGCAGCGCCCGCACCTGGCTGCTCGGGATCGCGCGCACGACCGCGCTCGACTGGTTCCGGGCCGAGGCTCGGCGACGCAAGCGCGAGGAGGCGGCCGCGCCACCCGAGCGCGTGGAGGAAGCATTCGCCGAGGGTCTGTCCCCGGCGCTCGAAGCGGGCCTCGCCGCGCTCAGCGCCGGCGAGCGCGAGGTGCTCGCGCTGCGGGTCGTGCTGGAGCTCGACGGCGACGCGACGGCCCGCGTGCTCGGCATCAGCCCCACCGCGGTCTCGACCAGGCTCAGCCGCGCGCTCAAGCGACTCGAGGAAAGGGTGAACCAAGGATGACCGTCAACGAGATCGTCGACGAGCTGCGCGGCGCACGCCCGCGCGCGAGCGACGCGCTTCGCCTCCAGGTGATGACGATCGCGGCGCGACCGGCCCCTCGCACCCGCACGTTCGGCGAGCGCCTACGTGGACGTCGTCGCCTCGCGCTCCTCGTCCCGGCGGGCGCGGCCGTGGCGATGGCGGCCGCCGTCGTGATCGGCGTCACGCGGTCGGGCTCGACCGGCCCGGTCGTCGCCGCCGCTCCGGAGTCGACCGCACGCTCGGCGGGCACGACCGGCGAGGCGCTCGTCGCACCGCCGACGGCCGCCGACGCCGCGACCGCCCAGAAGGCCGCACCCGGCCCCCTCACGGGCCGCCTCCAGCGCTACAGCGCCGCGCTCTCGCTCGAGGTGGAGGACAACGACGCCCTCTCGGACGCGACACAACAGGCGCTCAGGATCGCCCGGGATCTCGGGGGCTACGTCGTCTCGGTGCAATACGCCACGGGCGACCAGGGCTCCGCGTCGCTGACACTCAGGGTCCCGACCGCCAACGCCGCCGACGCGGTCACCCGGCTCTCGGGCCTCGGCACGATCCTTGCCCAGAACGTCCAGATCGACGATCTCCAGGAGTCCCTCGACACGCTCGACCGCCGCGAGCAGCAGGTGCGCGCCCGGATCGCCGCGCTCGGCGCGGCGATCGACCGGGCCGACGACGCCGCCGAGCGGGCGCGGCTCGAGGAGCAGCGGGCGCAGGCGCGCGCGGAGCTGCGCGCCCTGCGAGCGAGCCAGGCCGCGACGGCAGCAGAGGCCCGGAACGCCACCGTCCAGCTCGACCTCCAGACGAAACAGGACTCCGGTGGAGCGGTTCCGGGCTCGGGCTCGCGGCTCGATCGCGCCCTCGACAAGGCTCTCGCCGTCCTCGCGTGGGAGGGCATCGTCCTCCTCGCGGTGGCGATCGCCTTCGCACCGCTCGCGCTCGCCGCCGCGGCTGTGTTGGCGACCCGTCGCACGCGCCGTCGTCACGAGGAGGATCGGCTGCTCGCGACGCCCTAGCGCGCGTCCAACGTGGCGATCAGCGCCTCGGCGACGACCTTGAGCGGCCGGCCGGAGATCTGGCTGGCCTTCCGGAGCCGGGCGAAGGCCTCGTTCTCGGTCAGCCCCTCTCGCTCCATGAGCAGCCCCTTGGCCCGCTCGATCGCCTTCCGGGCCGCGAGCGCCTCCGTGAGGGAGTCGGCCTCCTCGCGCAGCGCGACGAGCTCCTCGTGCCGCGCGCGCGCCGTCGCGATCGCAGGGAGCAGGTCCGACTCGCGGAACGGCTTGACGAGATAGCCGAAGACACCCGCCTCCACCGCGCGCGAGACGAGCTCCTGCTCGCCGTAGGCGGTGACGATCACGATCGGGATCGCGCGCTCGTCGAGGATGCGCCGGGCGGCCTCGATCCCGTCCAGGCGGGGCATCTTCACGTCGAGGAGCGCGAGATCGGGCTCCGCGCTCCGGGCGAGCTCGACCGCCTCCTCGCCGTCACGCGCCTCCGCCACCACCTCGAACCCGGCCCGCTCGAGGAGCTCGCGGAGGTCGAGCCGGATGATGGTCTCGTCCTCTGCGATCAGGATCCGCAACGCTCCCTCCTATCGCTCCGCGGGGAATCGAACCTCGGCGCGGAGGCCCGGCTCGCTCGAGAGCACGAGCGTTCCCCCGAGCTCGTCGCGGACGAGGGCGCGCACGATTGACATCCCGGTCCCGTCGACCGCGTCGGCGAGACCGGCGCCGTCGTCCGCCACCGCCAGGACGATCTCGTGCTCGCGCGCCGCCAGGGTGATAGCGATGCGGTCGCCGCCGTGCTCGAGCGCATTCGAGAGAAGCTCGGAGAAGACGAGCGCGAGAGCGGTCGCGCGCTGGCCCGCGAGCGTGACCGGCTCGAGCTGGGCCGTCACCTGCTTCCCGGCGACGAGGCTCTGCACGAGTGTCGCGCGCAGCCGGTCGACGAGCTCGGCGAGGTCGACGACGTCCTCCCGGTGCTCGGTCAGCTCCTCGTGCACCGCGGCGATGGCGAGGATCCGGTTGACCGAGTCGGCGAGCGCCTTGCGGGGGTCCACCCCTTCGGCGCGGGCCTGGAGCCGCAGCAGCGAGGCCACCGTCTGCAGGTTGTTCTTCACCCGGTGGTGGATCTCCTGGGCAAGCACGCCGCGGAGCGCCATCCGTCCGTGCTCGAGCGCCACCGCCGCCTGGTTCGCGATCGCATCGAGGAGCTGCCGGTCGTCGTCCGTGAACGGGGTGTCGCGGTCGACGACGAGCTCGCCGATCGCGCGGCCGCGCCAGCGAAGCGGAAGGCGGACCGCGTGATCTCCCGCGCGGCCCTCCGGCCAGGCGACCCGTCCGTCCTCGAGCACGAGCGCCGCGCCGGTCGCGCCGAGCGACTCGACCGTGGTCGAGACGATCGCCTGGAGCGACTCCTCCAGGTAGAGCGACTCGGAGACCGCCTCCGAGATGCGCGCGAGCGCCTCGAGCTCCTGCACGCGCCGCCGCGCCTGCGCATAGAGCTTCGCGTGCTCGATCGACTGACCGACCTGTGAGGCGATCGAGGTCAGCAGGCCGATCTCGGCCTCCGTGAAGTCGCGCGGCTCTCGCGTCCGGACGTTGAGCGCTCCCTCGAGCACCTGGCGCGCGAGGATCGGGACGGCGAGGATCGATTCGTACTCGTCCTCGGGAAGGTTGGGAAATGCCTTGAAGCGCGGGTCGAGGTGCGCGCCGGAGGGCAGCATGATCGGTCGACGCTCTGCCGCGGCGACGCCCGTGATCCCGACCCCCGAGCGCATCCGCGGGGCGCTCGTCGCGTCCTCGATCCGCGTCCCGTGTGTCGCCCGGAGCACGAGCTCGTCGGCCCGGTCGTCGTACAGGTAGACGAAGCAGGCGTCGGTCCCGAGCGCGGCCGCCACCTCGTGCGCGATCGCCTCGAGCACGTCCTGGAGGTCGAGCGACGAGTTCACGACCTCCGTCGTCCGGGTGAGCAGCGCGAGGTGCCGGGCTGCCTCGTCCATCAGTCGAGGGTGCTCAGCACGACGGCGCCGAGCACGGGCACGGCGATCGTCAGGCCGAAGTTGAACCAGCCGACGACGACGAGCCGGCTCCGCGTCGCGGGCGCGGATGCGGCCCCCGTACGAAGGTCGCGCTGGAGCCGCGGGCCGAGCACGAAGTCGTGCAGCAGGCCGCCGACCACCAGGAGCGCCACGAGCACCGACTTGAGGATCAGGGTGCGATCGAAGTCGCTGTCGAGCGCCTCGCGATGAAAGCCTCCGTGGCGCTCCGTCAGCCACAGGCCCGAGAGGATCGCGACCGCCATCGCACTCCACCCGATCGGCCTCCACCGACGCCCGAGCGCCCGCATCGCGACGGCCCGCGCCTCGCCCTCGAGCCGCCGGATCGCCGGGACGCCGATGAAAACGAGCGCGACCGTCCCGCCCACCCACACGGAAGCGGAGAGCACGTGGAGGATGCGGAGGGCCGTCGTCACGGGAGGCCAAGGCTACGGCTTTCCACCGAAGCGTCCTGCGACGCGCGGCGGATACGTTCGGGGCGTGGCACGCGACTGGGCGCTCTTCCTCCACCTCGTCGGCGTGCTCCTCTTCGTCGGCGCCAGCGTCGCGGTCACCGCGCTGCGTCTGCTGGCGATCGGCAAGGACCGCCCGTCGGAGGGCGCGCTGCTGCTCCGCGCCGTTCGCCCGCTCGTGCCGCTCGTCGGCCTCGGCCTCGTCCTGACGATCGCCGCCGGCGCGTGGCTCGCGCACGAGCTCGGGTTCCCGTACGGCTCGGGCTGGCTCCGCTGGACGTACGCGCTGATCGCCTGGCTCGTCGTCGTGGGCGCTCTGGCCGGCCGGCTCGACCGGCGGACCCGCGAGCTGGCCGAGCGCGAGGCGTCCGCAGGCGACGAGGCGTCCTCTGAGCTCATCCGCCGCCTTCGCGATCCCGTCGCACTGACGCTGGACGCCTCGATGCTCGCCGCAACTCTGGCGATCGTCGCCCTCATGGTCTGGAAGCCCTGACCAACGCCGTCGTGCGGTCGACCCGTGCTGTCCCCGTCGCGGCCGGAGCCGGGCTTCGCCCGGCGGGAGGCCAGGCGCGTTCAACCCGTGAGCCGCGCTGAAGGAGGGGGCCGACGGGGGAACCATGGGTTCCCCCGTCCAACGACCACGGGCCCCCACCGGGGACCCGCGATCGGCCGTCAGACACAGACGTCGCCACTCGCCTTGCGGCTCGGCCTGCAGACGTGATAATGCGCCTTCCGGCAGACATTGTCCAGGGCTAGAGCGCGGACAAATAGCGCTCCTTCTCCCACTCCGTCACCTGGATGCGGTACTCGTTCCACTCGCGCCGCTTGAGCTCGACGTACCGGGGGAAGATGTGCTCGCCCAGCGCCCGCCGCATCAGCGCCGAGCCCGCGAGCTCCTCGGCCGCCTCGCCGAGGGAGCCGGGCAGCGCGACGATGCCGCGCTCGTTCCGCTCCTCGTCCGAGAGCCGGTACAGGTTCGTCGTCATCTCGTCCGGCAGGTCGTAGCCCTGCTCGATCCCTTCGAGCCCCGCGTGCAGGAGCGCCGCGAACGCGAGGTAGGGGTTGCAGGCCGGGTCGGGACACCGGATCTCGGCTCGCGTCGCCTGCTCGGCGCCCGGCTTGTAGAGCGGGATCCGGATCAGCGCCGAGCGGTTCCGCTGCGACCAGGCGACGTAGACGGGCGCCTCGAAGCCCGGCACGAGCCGCTTGTACGAGTTGACCCACTGCGCGAGCACCGCCGACATCTCGCGCGCGTGCACGAGCAGGCCGGCGATGAAGCCCTTCGCCGTCGCCGAGAGGTGGTGCGGGTCCTTCGCGTCGAAGAACTGGTTGCGGCCGCCCTTGAAGAGCGACATGTGGGTGTGCATGCCGGATCCGTTCTCGCCGAACAGCGGCTTCGGCATGAACGTCGCGTAGTAGCCGTGCCAGGCGGCCACCTCCTTGACGATCAGCCGGTACGTGATCGTGTGGTCGGCCATCGCGAGCGCGTCGGCGTAGCGCATGTCGATCTCGTGCTGGGAGGGCGCGACCTCGTGGTGGTGGTACTCGATCGGGATCCCGACCGACTCGAGCGCGTTGATCGTGTCGTTCCGTACCTCGGTCGCCGCGTCCTGGGCGGTCATCGCGAAGTAGCCGCCCTCGTCGAGCGTCTTCGTGTCCTGGTCGTCCTCGAACAGGAAGTACTCGAGCTCCGGGCCGACGTTGAACGCGTCGAACCCGAGCGAGCGCATCCGGTCGAGCGCGGCACGGAGCACGTAGCGGGGGTCGCCCTCGTAGGGCGCACCGTCCGGCTTGACGACGTCGCAGATCATGCGCGCGACGGGGGAGCCGATGGCGTGCCCGTGCTCGTCGATCGGCCGCGGCATCAGCTGGAACGTGTCGGGATCGGGGATGGCGACCATGTCCGACTCCTCGATCGCGTTGAAGCCGGTGATCGACGATCCGTCGAAGCCCATCCCGTCGTCGAGCGCGCCTTCCATCTCGGCCGGGGTCACCGCGAACGACTTCAGGTGCCCCTCGAGGTCGGTGAACCAGAACAGGACGTGCTCGACGTTCTCCTCGCGCAGCTTCTTCAGCACCGCGCGGCGCGACGCGACGCTGGAGGTCGCGCGATCCTTCGACTTCACCATCGTGGACCGGGTTCCCGCCCCGGTGCTCCTCGCTCTCGCCATCGACGTACTCCTCCCTGAACGTAAAAAGCCCCGGGCGCGGCGACTCCGCACCCGAGGCTCCGTTGCCTCGAAAGACCGATCGGAGACTACCAGCCCGCGCGGCGGGACGCGGAATGCCCTGTTGACTCCCGTTCACGACCCATCGGTCCGGATTGCGCTGTAATGTCCCGTCCTTCACCCCCCATGCGGTTGCCCCCACAACCGCCCGCAGCGAGCACGCCGTCGTGCAAAGCGCCCCCAGCCCCCCACGGAAGCTGACCCTTGGCGGCGGCTGCTCCTGCGCGTTCCGTTTCCGACCGAGGAGGGAACCGTCGGCGCGCGCGTGACCCACGAGCATCTCGTCGAGCAGGCGCTCCACCTGCCGCGGCGAGAAGCGGCGCGATGGCGCCATACGCGGTTCGACCAGGAGGACCTGGTCGGCGACGGGAACCTTGCGCTGGTGAAGGCGGCACGGCGGTACGACCCGAACTACGGCGTCCCGTTCCCCGCTTTTGCCCTCCGGTACGTGCGGGGAGCGATCCTCGACGCGATCCGCTCGCGAGCGAGGCGGAACGCCCTCGGCGACGGGACCTACGCGGACGTGATCAGCTTGAACGACCTCGGGCCGTCCGCCGACGGCGAGGAGCGGCAATCGTACGACCCGCCCGACCCGCGCCCGACGCCGGACGCGACGGTCGAGAGCCTCGAGCGTCTCCGCGTGCTCGCAACCCTCCCCCCGAGCGAGCGGGTCGCCCTCGTCAGGACGGCAGTCGACGGGGAGACCGCGGCGGAGGTCGCGCGAGACCTGGGCGTCAGCGCGGGTCGCGTGCACACCCTCGTCCACACCGGCTCCACGCGGTTACGGAGACGTGTCGCATGACGTCGCTCCTGGGGGAGATCCTGGAGGGTGAGCCTCTCACCCCGCGCGAGCGTGAGATCCTCGCAGGCGCGGCCGACGGCGAGACCGCGGCTCAGACGGGCGCGCGGCTGTTCCTCTCGTCGGAGACGGTCAAGAGCTACCGCAAGCGGGTGATCGCGAAGCTCGGCGCGCGGAACGGCACGCACGCCGTCGCCCTCGCGCTCCGCTCGGGCCTGCTGCCGATCCGCCGGCCGATGCCGGCGATCGTCCCGCGCCGCGTTCGGCACTGAAGCGAAGCTCGATCAGCCCGACCGCTTCAGCTTCCCGTGCCGCTTCGCGTAGACCTCGCCGCGGTTGAAGATCGCGAGGCCGAGTGGGATGCAGGCCGCGCCGATCAGGATCAGCGGCCAGATGTCGTGCCAGAGCTCGCCGAGCGAGGCGCCGTCGAGGATCGCCGCGCGGATGCCCTCGAGCGCGTACGTCGCCGGCGAGATCTTCGCGAGCCACTGCATCCACTCGGGCAGGACGCTCACCGGGTAGTAGACGCCCGAGACCACGAGCAGCATCCCCTGCGCCACGAAGCCGAGCTGGGCGCCCTTCTCCGGGGAGATGAGCGGCAGCACGGCGGTCATCATCCCGATCCCGAAGAACGAGACGGACGCCACGACGAGGATCACCAGCGCCGCCGCGAAGTTCGCGTCGTCGAACTCGAGCCCGAAGAAGGCCGCGACGACGATGAAGAGCAGGATCGCCCGGACGAGCCCGTAGAGCACGGCGAACACGCCCGACCCGCCGAGGTGCATCGCGCGGGAGAGCGGCGCCATGAACGTGTACTCGATCGTCCCTTCCCAGCGCTCCCACGCGACGGTCTCGGTGAGGAACTCGAAGATGATCCCGAGGTACGCCCACACGACCGCGCCGATCAGCAGGGTCGTGGTCGCGCGGTCGACGTCGATGTTTCCTCCGCCGGCCTCGATGCCCTTCGCGATGAACACGATCGTGAGCGTGTTCGCGACCGTCCACACGAAGAACGCGATGTCCCAGTAGATGTAGCGCCGGGTGAGGTAGACGTTCCGCTCGACGACACCCGCGAGCCCGATCAGCTCGTGCCGGAGGGAGAGCGCCACGGCCCTCATGCGAGCACCTTCCTCTCCTCCGCGTCGAGCTCGTCGTCCTCGTCCTCGAACCCGCGGCCGGTCGCCGCGAAGAACGCCTCCTCGAGCGTCGCCGCCTGGTAACGGGCCATGAGCTCCTCGGCGGGCTCGAGCGCGAGCAGCTCGCCGCGGTCGAGGATGCCGACGCGCTCGGCGAGCGACTCCGCCTCGCCGAGGTCGTGGGTGCAGAGCAGGATCGTCGAGTCGTGCACCGCCCGCATCTCACGGATGAACTCCTGCACCTCGAGCTTCGACCGTGGGTCGAGGCCGGTGGTCGGCTCGTCCAGCAGCAGGAGGACGGGCGACGTGAGCAGCGCCCGTGCGAGGGCGACCTTCTGCTGCATCCCGCGCGAGAGGTTCTCCATCGGCTCGCCGCGCCGGTCGGGCGGGAACCCGACCCGCTCGAGGATCTCGGGGATCTGCTCGCTCGTCTCGGACAGCGTCATGCCGTAGAAGCGCGCGGCGTAGTGGAGGTTCTCCGACGGCGACATCTTCTTGAAGAAGCTCGCCTCGACCGACACGCGGTTCACGAGGCGGCGGACGTCCTTGTCTCGGCGGACGACGTCGTAGCCGAACACCTTCGCGCTCCCTCCGTCGGGCAGGAGGAGCGTCGAGAGGAGCCGGACCAGCGTGGACTTGCCCGAGCCGTTCTGGCCGAGGATCGCGACGCACTCGCCGCGGGCGACGTCGAGCGAGACGTCCGCGAGGGCGGCCACGCGCCGGCGGCCGTGGCGGCGGTCCTTGCGGACGAACTCCTTGCGGAGATCGCGTGCCTCGACGGCAAGGACGTCGGGCGGGACGGGCGACAACTCCTTCACGATGGTGCTCTCCCTTCAGACGGCGGTCCCAGGACGTGCGACGAAAGAGGCACGCCCCAGGCGGGCCTCGGCAACGGATGTCCTAGATACCGAGCAGCATCGTGAGCCGAGCCTAGCACCGTCCCCGGGACGGAGCCAGTACGGAAAACCGCACTCCAGGAGCGCCATGGCGCCCGCCGTCCCCCGCTCTACGATCGTGCCGATGCTCCGCACGTGTCGGCGCCCGCACGGTCGACTGTAGGCCACCGGTGAGCGAAGGCGCCGGCCTGCTCCTCCTCGTCGTCGGCCTCGGCGGGCTCGGCGCGACAGGAGCGTTGGCCGCCTGCTGTCTCCGTCTGCGATCGCCGATCGAGTACCTGCTCGCGTCGTATCTCCTTGCCTGGCTCTGGCTCGTGGCGCTCACGTTCGCGCTGTCGCCTGCTCGCTGGCTCACGCGCGGGACATTGCTCGCGGGGATCGCGGTCGGCCTGGGGATCGTGCTCGTGGCGTGGATCCGCCTCGGCCGCCCGCGCGCGCCGGGGCTCGGTCCGGCACTCGTCCGCTGTCGAGACTCGCTCCGCGCTCCGGCGGTCGCGATACTCGTCGCCTGCCTCGCGGTTGCGGCGGTGTACATCGTCGCGCTCGCCTTCTTCACGCCTTCGAACGACCAGGACGCGCTCGAGTACCACCTCGCGCGGGCCGCGCTCTGGAAGCAGCAGCACGGCCTGGGGCACGTCGACGGGGCCGACGACGCTCGCCTCAACCTCTTCCCGCCGAACGCGGAGATCGGCCAGCTCGCGACGATGCTGCTCGCGGGGCGTGATCGCTACGCGACCCTCCCGCAGCTGCTCGCGTACGTCGCCCTCGTCCTCTCCGTCGCCGGGCTCGCACGACGAGTGTCGTTCGGGGTGAAGGAGGCGGCGTTCTCGGCGGCTGCCTTCGCGACGTTGCCGATCGTCGTCGTGCAGGCGCCGAGCGCGATGAACGACCTCGTCGTCGGCTCCTTTCTCACGGCAGCGGCCTACTTCGGCCTGGCCACCAGGCGGGCGACGACCATCGCGCTCGCCGTAGGCGTCGCGCTCGCCGTCGGGACGAAGCTCACGGCGTTCGTCGCCCTCCCGACGCTCGCGTTGGTCTTCGCCATCGGCCACCCTCGCCGGCGCTGGCCGCTGCTGCTCGTCGCGATCGCCGCGGGGTGCCTCGTCGGATCGGTCTGGTTCGCCGTGAACCTCGTCGAGACGGGAGGCCTGGGCACCGATGTGCCGAACCAGCCGAACCAGAGCGCTGACCTCGAGCCGAGCGTGCTCGCCGTCACGTCTCTCCGGCTCGCCCTCTCCGTCCTCGACATGTCGGGGGCACCCGGGCCGTACGCCCTCGTGTTCATCGCCGCCGCGATCGGCCTGGCGATTGCAGGGCTCGTGCAACTCCGGCGCTCGCGCGGAGGTGGCGCTCTGCTCCTGGCGGCGGCGCTCACCGCCGCCGTGGTCGCCATCCCGGTGGTGTGGGACGTCGTCGTTCGCGTCGTGTTCAAGCTCGCGCTCTTCGCCGGCGGGCACTCCCTCACCGACCGCTTCGGCTGGAGGCTCAACACGAAAGCCGAGCCGTTGGTCGGCGGGTACGGCCCGCTCGCGCTCGTCCTGCTCGCCGCCGCCACGATCGCGGTGGTGACGCTGTGGCGTCGCCGCCGGCTCCCCGTGCTCGCCGTCGCGCTGGCCGCGGCGCCTCTGACCGTCCTCGTGACGCTCGCAGCCGCGGTCTCGTGGGACCCGACAAGGCCACGCTTCCTGGTCTTCGGCGTCGCGCTGTCGGCCGCCACCTGGGGCGTGGCACTTCGAGCTCGGCCCCTCGCGTACGCGACCGCGGGAATCGGATCGGCGGCGCTGTTCCTCGCGCTCGCCAACTACCACGGAAAGCCGTCCGGGCTGTTCACGGCGGACTCGATCTGGGCGATGCCGAGATGGGAGGCGCAGACGACGCGAAACGGCTTCGGAGCCGACGTGCTGCGGTTCGTCGACGCGAGCGTCCCCGCGGATGCGCGACTCTCGCTCGCGATCCGCGGCGACGACTGGATCCATCCCTTCTTCGGTCCGACGCTCAGCCGCCATGTCGAGCTCGTCTCGCCGCGGCGCGGCACCCCTTCGCGCGAGGCGCAATGGCTCGTGCTCGGGCCGAACGCGGCGGTCGCGCGCTGCGGTGGCTCGTGGCAGGCGGTGTTCGAGAACGAGGCGGGCTGGAGAGTCGAGCGCCGTGTCGGCCCGGACCGCTGCCCGTCCCCCTCCGATTGAGCCCGCCCCACCGGGACTTGCGCATCCGCCGGGTCGTTCTCTATGGTGGTCGGAGGCGGGGACGACGACGATCCCGCCGACGGCAACGACGCCTCTCCTCTCGCGCCCCTGCGGGAGGTGGGGCTTTTTTCGTGGTCCGAAGGAGGTGAGCGGCTGTGATGAAGGTCGAGGCGGTGGTCGTCCGGGATCGCGTGGAGACCGTGATGGAGGCGGTCGAGGCCGAGACGGGGCACGTCGGCGTCACGGTCGTCGAGGCCGTGGGTCACGGGCGCGAGCGTGGGATCACCCACGAGTACCGCGGCCGTGTCTTCGAGTCGCGGTTCCTGCCGAAGGCGCACCTGACGTTCGTGGTGCCCGACGAGATCGCGGAGGACGTGATCGCCGCAATCGTCGACGCGGCCCGCACCGGGCACGTCAACGGGGACGGGATCACTTGGATGTCGCCCGTCCACTCCGTGACCCACAACCGCACCGGTCTCAAGCTGGCGGAAGGGGAGCGCGTATGAGCACCAAGGAGCTCCACCGTGGGGGAACCCATGGTTCCCCCACGCGCCCCCTCCGTCCGCGCGCGACACAGAACGAGGGAGGCTCGGCTCCCGCCGGGCGAAGCCCGGCTCCGCCGGCACGCCGTCGTTCATGGGACGACCCGCACACGACCGACCCTGGAGGTGTTGACTGATGAGCACCAAGGAGCTCGCGTTCGCGGCGAGCACGATCTGGGTCGTCCTCGCGGCGATCCTCGTGCTGTTCATGCAGGCCGGCTTCGCGTTCCTGGAGGCGGGCCTCACGCGGATGAAGAACGTCGGCCACATCGCCGCGAAGAACGTCCTCATCCTCGGCGTCGTCTCGATCGTCTACTACCTCGTCGGCTTCGGGATCGCGTTCGGCGACGGAGGCGGGAGCCTCGTCGGCGGCTCCGGCTTCGCGCCGTCGGTCGACGAGCTGCTGGCGATCGGGGCGGAGCCGTTCTCGTGGTTCGGCTCGATCCCGGGCGCGGCCGGCTACCTCTTCGAGGTGGCGTTCGCCGCCGTCTCGCTTGCGATCGTCTGGGGGGCGATGGCGGAGCGGACGCGGCTGTGGGTGTACCTCGTGTTCGGAGTCGTCTTCACGCTGATCTACTCGGTCGTCTCGCACTGGGTGTGGAGCCCGGACGGATGGCTCTTCTCGCACGGCATGCAGGACTTCGCCGGCTCGACCGTCGTCCACTACCAGGGTGCGCTCGCGGGCCTCGCCGGGGCGATCCTCCTCGGGCCGCGGATCGGCAAGTTCGTCGACGGCAAGGCGCAGCCGATCCCGGGCCACAACATGGCCTACACGACGCTCGGCGTGATCATCCTCTGGTTCGGCTGGTTCGGCTTCAACCCGGGCTCGACGCTGAGCGTCGACTTCGGCGGTGTCGGCTTCTTCGCGTACGTCGCGCTGAACACGAACCTCGCCGCCTCCGCGGGCGTCCTCGGCGCGGTCACCGCGTCCTGGATCGTGATCAAGAAGCCGGACCTCTCGATGATGCTGAACGGAGCGATCGCCGCGCTCGTCGCGATCACCGCGGCCTGCGCCTTCGTGGCGCCGTGGGCGGCGATCGTGATCGGCTTCGTCGCGGGCGTCATCGTGGTGCTCGGCTCGCTGCTCGTCGAGCGCGTCGGCATCGATGACCCCGTCGGCGCGCTTGCCGCCCACGGGATGTCCGGCGTGTGGGGCACGCTCGCGCTCGGGTTCCTCACCGTCCCCGAGCTCGCCCAGAAGCTCGGGACCGGCCGCGGCGGGCTCCTCTACGGCGGCGGCTTCCACCAGCTCGGCATCCAGGTGCTCGGCCTCGTCGCGGTCGGCGCCTTCACGTTCACGGCCTCCTTCGTCGTCCTCTGGCTGATGAACGTGACGGTCGGGATCCGCACCGAGCCGCACGTCGAGGGCATGGGGCTCGACGTCTCCGAGCACGGGATGTGGGGCTATCCCGAGTTCTACATCCCGGTCCCGGGCGGGTACGGCACGGAGCACCACGCCCACGGGCTCGTCACGGCGCCGAAGGCAGCCCCGGTCCCCGCCGGCTCGCCGGCGCCGGCTCCCGGCTGAGCCGCGGCCACACGCGCAGCGGCGGACAACGCTTGTGGTGATTCACCACAAGCGTTGTCTCGCTGCGCGAATGGACCCGGTCAGCGGAGCTCGTACGTGACGCTCACCGACGCCGTGGTCTCCTGGGGGCCCGACTCGACGGGGGTCGACGCGTCGGCAGCTGCCTTTGCCGCGAACGGGATCGGCGAGGCGCCCGACTCCGAGATCGCGGTGACTCGCCCGAGGTCGCGACCCGCAGCCTTGGCGAGCACCGCGGCGCGCTCGGCCGCATCGTCCACGGCCTTCGCCAGCGCCTCGCGGTACAGGGCGTCGGCATCCGAGCGCGAGGCGGACGGGCCGTAGACCGTGTTCGCGCCGGCGGCGACCGCCGCGTCGATCAGGCTCCCTGCCTTGTCGAACGCCACCGTGGCCGAGGCGATGTTCGAGGCGACGAACCCGTTCGGGCTGCCCTGGTCGTCGAACGACGTGGAGAGCGACACCGTCTCGGTCGTGATGTCGGCGCCGCCGCCGGACCGCAGAGCCTTCAGCACGCGCTCCATCGCGGTCGCGTTGGCCTGCAACGCGGCCCTCGCCGTCTGCGCGCGCGTCTCGACGCCCGCCGAGATCTCGGCGCGGTCGGGCACGGCCAGCACGGTTCCCTCGCCGGTCACGGTCACGGTGTCGGCGCTCGCGGGCGGATCGACCGCCCCCGCGCCGCTCGGCTGCAGCACCGCGACGGCCGCGACGGCGGCGACGAGAAGCCCGACTACGGCTGCGATCTTCTTCATTCCACGACCTCCGGAGTCCGTTTCCGGAGATACGCCGCCGGCGAGCCCGGCGTCACATACGGGACGTGGGCTCTGCCCGCGTCCCTAGCGCCCGCCGAACCGCTTCCGTGCGGCCGCGATCGCGTCGTGCACGCCGCCGGGGCCGGGGTCGCCGCGCGCCTCGACGCTCTCCTCCGCGGTCCCCGACGGCTCGAAGGTGCCGGCCCGCACCGAGCCCGCGACCTCCTCGTGCGCGTCGCGGAACGGGACACCGCCGCGCACGAGCTCCTCGGCCACGTCGGTCGCGAGGAGGAGCGGGTCCGACGCAGCCTCGGCGAGCCGCTCCCGGTCCGCGGCGAGCCCGCTCACGAGGACCATCATCCCCTGGAGCGCGAGGCGCACGTCGCGGCGGGCCGCGAACACCGGCGTCTTGTCTTCCTGCAGGTCGCGGTCGTACGCGAGCGGGAGCCCCTTCACGGTCGCGAGGAGCCCCGCCAGACGCCCGATCGCGGTTCCGGCCTTCCCGCGCACGAGCTCCGCGACGTCGGGATTGAGCTTCTGCGGCATCATCGACGAGCCCGTCGAGGCGGTCGCGGGGAGTCGGACGAAGCCGAACTCCGCGGTCGCCCAGAGGACGATCTCCTCGCCGATGCGGGAGAGGTGCTGGAACAGCATCGCGGCCGCGTAGAGGTAGTCGAGGGCGAAGTCGCGGTCCGAGACCGCGTCGACCGAGTTGCGGAGCTGGCCCTCGGGTGGGTCGAGCCCGAGCGTCGTTCCGGCGATTGCACCGGCCCCGAGCGGGCTCGCGGACGCCGCCTCCCGCGCCGCGGCGAACCGCGTCCGGTCGCGCTCGAGCATCTCCACCCAGGCCAGCAGGTGGTGGCCGAGCGTGATCGGCTGCCCGCGCTGGAGGTGCGTGTAGCCGGGCATCAGCGTGTCGGCCTCCGTCTCGGCGAACGAGAGCGCGACGAGCGCAAGCGCGTCGATCGCCTCACGCGCGCCCTCGCACGCGTCGACGACGTAGAGACGCAGCGCCGCGGCGGCCTGGTCGTTCCGCGAACGACCCGCGTGGATCTTCTTGCCGACGGGGCCGAGGAGGCGCTCGATCGCCGAGTGGACGTCCTCGTCCGAGCGGAGCACCGCCTCGGGCTCGTGCGCGATCGCCGAGAGCCGCTCCTCGACCTCGCTCAGCTCGTCCGACGTCAAGAGGCCGGCCCCGTGCAGCCGCGCCGCGTGCTCGGCCGTGGCCGTGCAGTCGTAGGGAAGGAGCTCGAGATCGTCGGCGCGCAGGAACTCCCACACGGCGGGATCGAGCTCGCCCTCGGCGCGGCCTGACCAGAGCGTCATGCGCTCGATTCTGGCGGATCGGACCACACCCCGCTCGATAGCGATCAGACGCTACGGGCACGAAGAGGGCCGGCTGATGCCGGCCCTCGACGGTGTTCGGTGCACTTCGGTTCGCGGGCGGAGCCGGGCTTTGCCCGGCGGGAGCCCAAGCCCCGTCCAGCCATGCACGACGCAAGAGGAGGGGGCTCGTGGGGGAACCAGGGGTTCCCCCACGCTCGTTACATCATCCCGCCCATGTCCGGCATACCGGCGGGAGCGGCGGAGGGCTTCTCCGGCGGCTCGGCGACGATCGCCTCGGTGGTGAGGATGTTCTTCGCGATCGACGCGGCGTTCTGCAGCGCCGAGCGGGTCACCATGGTCGGGTCGATGATCCCGGACTTGACGAGATCCTCGATCTCGCCGGTGTCGACGTTCAGGCCCTGGCCCTTCTTGGCCGAGCGGACCTGATTGACGACGACCGAGCCCTCGAGCCCCGCGTTGTAGGCGAGCTGGCGGACCGGCTCCTCGAGTGAGCGGAGGATGATCGACGAGCCGGTCTTCTCGTCGCCCTCGAGCACCTCGAAGCCCTTCCGGACCGAGTCTCCCGCGTTCAGGAGCGCGACGCCGCCACCGGCGACGATGCCCTCCTCGAGCGCCGCGCGGGTCGCCTGCAGCGCGTCCTCGACGCGGTGCTTCTTCTCCTTCATCTCGGTCTCGGTCGCGGCGCCGACCTTGACGACCGCCACACCCCCTGCCAGCTTCGCGAGGCGCTCCTGGAGCTTCTCGCGGTCGAAATCGGAATCCGTGTTCTCGACCTCGGACTTGAGCTGCTTGATGCGGGCCTTGATCGCCTCCGAGTCGCCGGCCCCGTCCACGATCGTGGTCGAGTCCTTGTCGACGACGATCTTCCGGGCGTGGCCGAGCTGCGAGAGCTTCGTGTTCTCGAGCTTGAGACCCATCTCCTCGGTGATCACCTCGCCGCCCGTGAGGATCGCGATGTCCTCGAGCATCCGCTTGCGGCGGTCGCCGAAGCCCGGCGCCTTGACGGCGACGGCGGTGAAGACGCCGCGGAGCTTGTTGACGACGACGGTCGCGAGGGCCTCGCCCTCGACGTCCTCAGCGACGATCAGCAGCGGCTTGCCGGCCTGGATGACCTGCTCCAGGACCGGGAGGAGGTCCTTGACCGCGCCGACCTTCTGGTTCGCGATCAGGACGTACGGGTCGTCGAGCACGGCCTCCATGCGCTCGGCGTCGGTGATCATGTACGGCGACAGGTAGCCCTTGTCGAACTGCATGCCCTCCGTGAACTCGAGGTCGAGGCCGAACGTCTGACCCTCCTCGACGTTCACGACGCCGTCCTTGCCGACCTTCTCGATCGCGTCCGCGATCACGTCGCCGATCTCGCGCTCACGCGACGAGATGGTGGCGACCCGGGCGATGTCCTCCTTGCCGGAGACCTCGACCGACTGCTTCTTGAGGTCGGCGACGACGGCCTCGACGGCCGTCTCGATGCCACGCTTGAGCCCCATCGGGTTGGCACCCGCGGCGACGTTCTTGAGGCCCTCCCGGACGATCGCCTGGGCGAGCACCGTCGCGGTCGTCGTGCCGTCGCCGGCGACGTCGTTGGTCGCCGTCGCGACCTCGCGGACGAGCTGCGCGCCCTGGTTCTCGAACGGGTCTTCGACCTCGATCTCGCGGGCGATCGTGACACCGTCGTTCGTGATCGTCGGCGCACCGAACTTCTTGTCGAGGACGACGTAGCGACCCTTCGGGCCGAGCGTCACCTTGACCGCGTCGGCGAGGGTGTTGACACCCCGCTCGAGCGCGCGGCGTGCGTCCTCGTTGAACTTCAGCTCCTTGTGAGCCATCTCTTTTCCTCCTGAGCGAACGAGCTAAGCGGCGGCGCCGGCGAGCTTGCGCTTGCCCTTGCTGCCTGTGGTTACGACCTTCGCGAGCACATCCGATTCGCGCAGGATCAGGACCTCGTCGGATCCGAGCTTGATCTCGGTCCCGCCGTACTTGGAGAAGATGATCTCGTCACCTTCCTCGACATCCATCTTGATGTACTCCCCGTCCTCGTCGCGCGGGCCGGGACCGACCGCGAGGACCTTGCCGCGCTGCGGCTTCTCCTTCGCGGTGTCGGGCAGCACGATGCCGCTTGCCGTGACATCCTCCTCGTCGAGCACCTCGACGATAAGTCGGTCACCAAGGGGCTGCAGATCCATGCGTATGCCTCCTCAACGTGCGTTGACACTCCTCTGGCACTCCCCATAGGAGAGTGCCGAGACACACTATCATGATGATCTAAGCCCAATCGACGTAGATTAGGTCGGTCGAGTACGGGCACACTCTGGCGGGATGCGCCGCGAGTTCTCCGCCGGGGGCGTGGTCGTGCGGCGCATGCGCGGGCGCTGGTGGGTCGCGCTCGTCCGCCCGCGGCGCGACGACGAGAAGGTCGTCTGGGCGCTCCCGAAGGGCCTGATCGACGACGGAGAGCGCGGCCCCGAGACGGCTGTGCGTGAGGCATTCGAGGAGACGGGCGTCCGCGCCGTGCTCGACCGGAAGCTCGGCGACGTGCGGTACGTCTACACCTGGGACGGGGAGCGGGTGTTCAAGGTCGTCTCCTTCTTCCTCCTCCGCGCGACAGGGGGCCGGATCGGCGACCTGCCGCGCGGGATGGAGATCGAGGTGTCCGAGGCCCGATGGCTCCCGCTCGACGACGCGTCGACGACGCTTTCCTACCGCGGCGAGCGAGAGATGGCCGAGCGGGCGCGCGATGCGCTCGCGGATGCTTTCTCCTAGACTCGCCGAGTGCCGACGTTCGCCCTGAACTTCTATTCGCCGGTGGTCGCCGACCAGCTGCGCACGGGGCGCAAGACCGTCACCATCCGGCTCGGCGACAAGTCGACGAAATACCGCAAGGGGATGATCGTCACCGTGCTCGTCGGCGCGCGCTACGGGCAGCGGGAGAAGGTCTTCGACGCCGTGATCGACAAGGTCGAGGTGAAGCCTCTCGCGGAGCTCTCCCCGCGCGAGATCGAGCACGACAACCCCGAGATCCGCCGGCTCGACGAGTTCACCGAGTGGCTCTCGCGGCTCTACAACCGGCCCGTGTCCGAGGACGACACGGTCACCGTGATCAAGTTCTCCCAGATCGTCGGGACGATGTTTTGAGGACGGGGGAAACCATGTTTCCCTCGTCGGCCCCCTTCTTCTGCGCTGCGCACGGCTCAGCCGCAGCTGGCCTCCCGGCCGGCAAAGCCGGCCTTCGGCCGTAACGGTCGGCTCACAGGTCGAGACAATCGGCGCTGTGAGACTCGAGACCGAGCGGCTCGTCCTGCGGCGCTGGTTGCCGGACGACGTCGACCCGCTCGCGGCGATCCTCCTCCATCCCGACGTGGTCGCCTGGATCGGGCCCGCCGGGGCAAATCGGGACGACGTAGCTCGCGCGATCGAGCGCTACGACCGCCACTGGGAGGCCCACGGCTTCGGACGGCTCGCGGTCGTGGACCGGACGACCGACGAGCTCGTCGGACGCACCGGCGTGATGCACCAGCCCGACTGGGACGCGACGGCGTGCAAAGACGAGATCGGCTGGGCGATCGCACCGGCTGAGTGGGGCAAGGGTATCGCGACCGAGGCCGCGACCGCGGCGCTTTCCGACGTGTTCGAGCGCGCCGGGCTCGAGCGTGTCGTCAGCTTCGCGTTACCGGCGAACACCGCCTCGCTCCGTGTGATGGCGAGGCTCGGCTTCGTCCCGGAAGGCACCGCGGAGTGGAAAGGCAAGCCGGTCGAGTGGCACTCGCTCTCGGCCGGCCAGCTCGTCCGAGGCGTCAGCGTCCGGCGCGTCTGATCGAGCCGCCGAAAAGCTCGTTCGGGCGGAGCCGGGCGCCGCAGTCCTCGCACTCGACCTGGAACGCGGACGGGATGCGCGCGTCGCACGACGGACAGCGTGCGACGAGCGTCGTCGAGCACTGCGGACAGACGGTGGGCCGCAGCTCCTCCTGCTCCTCGAAGTAGCGCACGACGTGACCACACGAGGGGCAGAAGGCAACCCAGTCGCCGAGCGTCCTCCGCCGCTCCTCCTGGATCCAGTTCCTGCGCGGGGGAACCCCTGGTTCCCCCGCGAGCCCCCTCCGTGCACCGGTCATCCGACCTTGGCCTCCCGCCGGGCGAAGCCCGGCTCCGGCCGCCTCGCGCTCCTCGCTGAACCAGCGTTCACGACCTCATCGTACGACGCCTGACACTGCCTCCCGCGCCACTGCCGCCCCGCCGGGACAGTCGCTAGAGTCACGTCGACGTCGCCCAGGAAGGGGAAGCGAGCCCAGATGGCAGTTCGCGAGGCCGAGCCGGTCGAGACGCTGCAACAGGTGAAGGAAGCGGGCCTCGACCGCGAGGACCTGCTCGGCATCTACCGCAACATGCTGACCACGCGCGGGATCGAGGAGCGCGGTCACATCCTCTACAAGCAGGGGAAGATCCCCGGGTCGTTCTACACGGGTCGCGGCAACGAGGGCTCGGCGGTCGGCGTCGCGACGGCGATGGGCCCGAACGACGTCGGCACGCCGCTCCAGCGCGACATGGGCGTCCACGTCACGCGGGGGATCGAGCCGTGGCGGGTCTTCGCGCAGTACATGGGCCGCGAGGACGGGCCGACACGCGGCCGCGACGGCAACGTCCACATGGGCGACGCCCGGCTCGGGCTGCACACGATGGTGAGTCACCTCCCGGCGATGCTGCCGGTCGCGGTCGGCATGGCGCTCGCGTTCAAGATCCGTGACGAGCGGCGTGTCGCCGTCGCGTGGTGCGGCGAAGGGGCGTCCTCGCGGGGCGACGCGCACGAGGGCATGAACCTCGCCGGGGTCCGACGGCTTCCCGTCGTCTTCGTGATCGACAACAACCAGTGGGCCTACTCGACGCCGGCCCACCTCGAGTACGCGGTCGAGCACCTCGCCGACCGGGCCGCGGCGTACGGCTTCGACGGCGTGGTGGTCGACGGCACCGACGTCCTCGCCGTGTACCGCGAGGCGAAGCGCGCGATCGAGAAGGCGCGCGAGGGCGGCGGGCCGACCCTGATCGAGTCCGTCACGCTCCGCATGGAGGGCCATGCGGTGCACGACGACGCCTTCTACGTCCCCAAGGAGCTCTTCGAGGAGTGGGCGCGGCGCGACCCGATCGAGCGCTTCCGCGGATGGCTCCGCGACACCGGCTCGATGAGCGACGACGAGGAGGACGAGATCACCGCCGGCGTCAAGCGGCTGCTCCACGAGGCCATGCAGCGTGCCGAGGAGTCGCCGCTGCCGGACCCGGCAACCGTCACGGACGGCGTCTTCGCGACCCCCGACGAGCTCGACACGCCCCACCACCGTTGATGGCGGAGAAGACGTACCTCCAGGCGATCTCGGACGGGCTGCGGCAGGAGATGCAGCGCGACGAGCGCGTGTTCGTGCTCGGCGAGGACGTCGGCGTCTACGGTGGCGCGTTCAAGGTGACCCAGGGATTCCAGGAGGAGTTCGGCGCGCACCGCGTGCTGGACATGCCGCTCTCGGAGACGGCGATCGTCGCCGGCTCGACCGGGGCGGCCCTGATGGGGATGCGACCCGTCGCCGAGATGCAGTTCGCGGACTTCGTCTCCTGCGCGTGGGACCACCTAGTCACGGTCGCGGCGAAGCAGCGCTACCGCACCGGCACGCCGATCCCGATCGTGCTTCGCCTCCCGTCGGGCGGCGGCTTCTCGGGTGGCCCGTTCCACTCGCAGAACCCCGAGTCGAGCTTCGCGCACATCCCCGGCCTCAAGGTCGTCTGCCCCGCGACGCCGGAGGACGCGAAGGGCCTGCTGGCGACGGCGATCGAGGACCCCAACCCGGTCCTCTACTTCGAGCACAAGCACCTCTACCGCCGGATCAAGGGCGAGGTGCCCGACGACCGCTACACGACGCCGTTCGGCAAGGCACGCGTGCACCGCCAGGGCGACGACGTCACGGTGGTCACGTGGGGCGCCATGGTCTACACCGCCGACGAGGCCGCGGCACGGCTCGCGGACGAAGGCATCTCGGTGGAGGTGCTCGACCTGCGCACGCTCGTGCCGTGGGATCGCGAGGCGGTACTCGAGAGCGTCACCCGCTGCTCGAAGGTCCTCGTCCTGCACGAGGACACGAAGACCGGCGGGTTCGGCGGCGAGATCGCGGCGACGATCGCCGAGGAGGCGTTCGAGCAGCTCGACGCGCCGGTGCGTCGCATTGCGGCGCCGGACGCGCCGGTGCCGTTCGCCCCGTCGCTCGAGAAGGCGTACATCCCGCAGGTCGACGACGTCGCGGCGGCCCTCCGCGATCTGGCCGCATACTGAGGACGAGTCTCCCGAGGAGGACGACGTGAGCACGGGAACCCAGGTCGAGGTCGTGATGCCGCAGATGGGTGTCTCCGTCTCCGAGGGGACGATCACCCGCTGGCTGAAGCAGCCGGGCGAGAGCATCGCGCTCGACGAGCCGCTGCTCGAGATCTCGACCGACAAGGTCGACACCGAGGTCCCGAGCCCCGGCGAGGGCGTCGTCGCCGAGATCCGCGTCCAGGAGGGCGAGACCGTCGAGGTCGGCACCGTGCTCGCCGTGATCGGGCCCGCGGGGGCCGCGCCGGCGGAGCCGGAGACGCCGGCAGAGCCCCCCGCGCCTCCTCCGACGGAGGAGGCTCCGCAGCCCGAGCCCGTCGCAGAGGCTCCGACCGAGCCGCAGCCGGCGCCCACCGCTCCAATTGACACACCGTCACAGGCTCCGCAGGGCGCCGAGAGTGAGATCCCCGCCGTCGAGGGTCAGGCCCCCGCGGCCGAGCCGCCGGCACCGGCACCGGCACCCGCGCCCACCGTGCAGCCGCAGGCGGGCGGCAACGGGAAGACCTTCATCTCACCCGTCGTCGCGAGGATCGCGGCCGAGCACGGCGTCGACCCGGGAGCAGTGACCGGCTCCGGCCAGGGCGGCCGCGTGACGAAGAAGGACATCCTCGCCTTCATCGAGTCGGGCGCAGCGGCACCTCCCGCACCGGCTCCGGCGCCTGCCGTGCCGGTCGAGGCTCCCGCTCCCGCGGCGGCCGAGCCTGCTGTCGCCCCTGCGGCCCCGGTCGTGCCCGCCGCACCGCCTGTCACCACACCGCCGGCGGCAGCGCCTCCACCGACCGCTCCGGCCCCGGTGCCCGTGCAGCCTCCCACGCCGGTCATCGCGGCGGGCGTCGAGCACGAGGAGCCGATGAACGCGATGCGCCGCGGCATCGCGGAGCACATGCGACGCTCGCTCGACACCTCGGCGCACGTCACGAGCGCGATCGAGGTCGACATGTCGAAGGTCGTCGCCGCCCGCGAGCGCCTCAAGCAGGAGTACCAGCGCTCATACGGCGTCAACCCGACGTACCTCGCGTTCGTCACGAAGGCGGCGGTCGAGACGCTCAAGGACTGGCCGTGGGTGAACGGCGAGCTCCGCGGCGAGAAGATCGTCACGCGCTCGTTCGTGAACGTCGGGATCGCGGTCTCCCTCGAGGAGGGCAAAGGACTCATCGTCCCGGTGATCCGCAACGCCCAGGACCTCAACCTGCTCGGCATCGCGCGCGCGATCGCCGACGTCGCGGAGCGCGCGCGGACGAAGAAGCTGATGCCGGACGACGTCCAGGGCGGCACGTTCACGATCACGAACCCGGGTGGATACGGCACGTTCCACGGGACGCCGGTGATCAGCCAGCCGCAGGCGGCGATCCTCGGCACCTATGCGCTCGTGAAGCGACCCTGGGTCGTGCAGGACGAGCTCGGTCAGGACGTGATCGCGATCCGCCCGATGATGAACATCACCCTCACGTACGACCACCGGCTCGTCGATGGCGCCTACAGCGGGGGCTTCCTCCGCGACCTGCGCGCGCGGTTGGAGGGCTGGGACGACGGCAGCGCCTGAGAGCGCGATGACGCAGCGGATCGTCCCGATGATCGCCTACGCGGACGCCGGGAGGGCGATCGACTGGCTGACGGAGGCGTTCGGCTTCCGCGAGCGGGAGGGGCAGCGGTTCACGGACGAGCACGGCACGGTGACGCACGCCGAGCTCGAGCGGGACGGCGCGATCGTCATGCTTGCAACGCCCAACGCCGAGTACCAGGGGCCGCGACGGCACCGGGAGACCTGTGAGGCGGCACGCCGGTGGCAGGACAACCCGTGGGTGATCGACGGGGTCTTCGTCGAGGTGGACGACGTCGATGAGCACCATGCGCAGGCGGTCGCCGCGGGTGCGACCGTGATCCGCCCGCTCGAGGACTCGGAGGGTGCCGGACTGCGTCTCTACAGCGCGGAGGACCTCGAGGGTCACCGTTGGATGTTCGGGCAGCAGCTCACGCCGCCGGCCGCATGACCGCGGCTACGCTCGTTGCGTGACCGGCGCGTACCTCCTCGACCTCCCGGGCCGGGTGCCGTACGGCGAGGCGCTCGCGCTGCAGCGATCGCTCGCCGGCGCCGTCTCGCAGGGGGCCATCCCGGACACGGTGATCCTCCTCGAGCACGAGCCCGTGGTGACCCTCGGGCGTCGCACCGACGAGGCGACCGAGCTCCATCTGCCGGAGGGGATCGACGTGGAGGTCGTCGAGACCGACCGGGGAGGCAAGTCGACGTACCACGGCCCCGGGCAGCTCGTCTGCTACCCGATCTTCGACCTCAACCGGCACGGCCGCGACCTCAAGAGGTACGTCCGCGAGCTCGAGGAGGCGATCATCCGCACGCTCGCAGCGTTCGGGCTCGGGGGCACCCGCTACGACGGGCTGACCGGCGTCTGGATGCCCCCCTCGGGCGGTGCGGGCCCGCGCAAGATCGCGTCGATCGGCGTGCACGCGTCACGCTGGGTGACGACCCACGGGTACGCGCTCAACGTCGACCTCGACCCGGCGCCGTTCACGCAGTGGATCACGGCGTGCGGGCTCGAGGACGCGCAGTTCACGTCGATGGCCGCGGAGCTGGGCGACCCGTTCACGGTCGTCGACGTCCGTCCCGCCGCGGCGGCCGCGGTCGCGGAGGTCTTCGGGCTCGAGCTGGAGCCGCTGCCGGCCGAGGATGGCGCCGGCCTCTGGCCGCAACCCGTCCACGAGCGCCTGTCCGTGCGCTGACAACGTTTGTGTTGATTCAACACAGACGTTGTCAGCCTGCCACGCGTGCGGGAGGCGGCGGAGCTGCGTGGCGCCGTCCATAAGATGAGCCCGATGAGGACGTCCCTGCCCGTCGCCGAGCGGCCGCGCCGCCCAGAGTGGATGAAGGTTCGCGCCCCGAGCGCGGACGGGCGCTACTACGACGTGCGCAAGCTCCTGCACGGCGCGAGCCTCGTGACGGTCTGCGAGGAGGCTCGCTGCCCGAACATCGGCGAGTGCTGGGGCCGGGGGACGGCGACCTTCCAGATCCTGGGCGACACCTGCACTCGCGCGTGCCGGTACTGCTACGTCAACTCGGGAAAGCCGGAGCACGCGCCCGATCCGCTCGAGCCGCTCCGGCTCGCGCAGGCGGCGGCGACGATGGGGCTGAAGCACGTCGTCGTGACCTCCGTCGACCGCGACGACCTGCCGGATCGAGGTGCCGGGCATTTCGCGGCGACGATCCGCGCGCTGAAGGCGAAGCTCCCCGAGTCGTCGGTCGAGGTGCTGACCCCCGACTTCCTGGACGTCGAGGAGGAGGCGCTCGAGACCGTGCTCGGCGCGCGACCGGAGGTCTTCAACCACAACATCGAGACCGTCCGGCGGCTGCACCGGCGGCTGCGGGGCGCCAAGGCGAGCTACGACAAGGCGCTCTGGCTCCTGCGTCGCGCGAAGGAGGTCGCGGACTATCCCGTGATGACGAAGTCGGGCATCATCGTCGGGCTCGGCGAGACGAACGACGAGGTCGTCGACACGATGCGCGACCTCCGCGCGCACGGCGTCGACGTCGTCACGATCGGTCAGTACCTCCAGCCGTCGTCGAAGCACGCGACGATCGACCGCTGGGTGCATCCCGACGAGTTCCGCTGGCTGCGCGAGCAGGGCGAGGCGCTCGGCTTCGGGTCGGTGTTCGCCGGCCCGCTCGTCCGCTCGAGCTACCGCGCCGACGAGCAGAAGCACGCGGCCGACACGGGCCTCGGCGCCGTCGCGTACTAGAACGAGAACGGGGCCCGTCGCCGGGCCCCGTTCGTCGTTCGTCCGTCCGTCGTCGGCTAGCCGGCCGGCGGCGGAGTGACCTGGATCTGCATGAACCCACCCGGGGTCACGCTCGTCACGCGGATCTGCGTGCCCGAGTGCGGGTTGTCGACGCTCATCCAGCCAGCCTTGTAGTGGCTGATGCCATCCGCCGGATCGCTCGAGCGGTAGTAGCTCTGGTTGTCGTCGAAGGTCGACACGGCCCCCGAAGCGGGGATCGTCGTCGCCACGCCGTTGTGATGCAGCGTGACCGCATCGGAAGGCGTGCCGAACGTCGAGTCGATCGCCTGGAACCGCCCACGCATGATCGTCCCGTCGTCGTTCCAGTGGAGGATGTCGGGGCGAGCATCGACGGGCAGGATCAGGCCCTGACCGGGATGGTCACCGACGTTGTTGTCCCCCCAGAAGTAGTCGGAGTACCACACCAGCAGGCCGTCCTGGTACGCGTACCGCTCCGCCCACGTGCCCGTCGTGAAGTTGTACGGGCCCGTCTGCAGACCGGCGTCGTAGCCGAGGTACTGCCGGTTCTCCGCGACGTAGAAGTTGAAGGTGTTGAACACCTCCGTGCCTGTCGTCGCGGCGAAGCCGGTGTCACCGTTGCTGTCGAACGCCCAGCCGGTGTCCGTCTCCGCGCCGTCGGTCGGCTGGCCGGTGATCGCGATGTCGTCGATCGCGATGCCCGGCTGGGAGCCGTCGCCGTCGCCCTGGACGCCGCCGTCGGTGAAGTAGCCGAACCCGACGGTGTGAGTCCCCGCAGGGAGAGACGCCGTCACGTCGACCCAACCGGTCGAGTGGCCGTCGATCCCCTCGGGAACCACGGAGGAGTTCGAGAGGCTGGTCGGCACCCTCGTGCCGTCCACCGTCACGTACGCGTAGTCGAAGTCCGACTCGATGCTGTACCGCACCTTCGCGGTCAGCGTCGCACTGGCGGGCAGGGTGAACGACTTCGTCATCGTCGTGTTGAGGTCGTTCGCGGCGCCGGAGTAGTAGAACTTGCTCCCGGCGTACGGGGCCCCGATGGAGACCTGATGCTCTCGGTCGGGGAGAACCACGACCATCGCCTGTGCCTGCTTCGTGTCCGTCTCCGCCGGCCCGAGCTTGACGGACTTCTTGCTCCCGCCCGGGGTGACGATGTCGTAGTTGAGCCAGCCGAGCTGGAGCTTGTCCCACGAGTTCATGTGGAACGGGCGATCGCCGATGCCTTCCTCGGCCACGCCGTTGTTGCCCCAGGAGCCGCTCGACATCAGCGTCCAGAAGCCGGTCGAGTTCTCGGCGCCACCGGCGTTGCCCGACGTGTCGTACTCGTCCGGCAGGCCGAGGTCGTGCGCGAACTCGTGCGAGAACACGCCGACGCCGCCGTTCTCGGGCTCGATCGTGTAGTCGCCGATCCAGAGGTCGGTGCCAGGGATCTGGATCCCGCCGAGCTTGTTGAACGCGGGTCCGGTGAGGCCCTGGTTCTGGTAGAAGGCGTACCAGCGGTGCGACCAGATCGCGTCGCTGCCGAGCACGCCGCCGCCTGCTTCCTCGCCCTCGCCCGAGTGGATCGTCTGGAAGTGGTCGATGTAGCCGTCCGGCTCGTCGAAGTTCCCGTCGCCGTCGTAGTCGTACCGATCCCAGACGTCGAACTGCGAGAGGGACTGCGCGATCTGCGCATCGCTCTTGCCGGCCGCCGCCTGCTGCGCATGCCAGGCAGCGAGCTCGTCACGGATAAAGATCCAGGCGTACGCGTCCGACTTGGCGTTCGAGCCGTAGTACGCGCCCGTCTGCGGGACCTGGACCCAGTCCGTGACGTCGCCGTTGACCGTGTAGCGGTTCGACGACTGCTCCTTGTAGAAGTTCCGCATCGAGTTCTCGCCCGCACGGTCGTCGAACAGCAGGTCGAGGTAGTACTCGCGGCTGAAGTCCGGCGCCCAGATCGTCGTGTTGTCGACGGTCCGGTCCGGCTCCGCGATCGTGTTGTGGTCGAGGTCGCTGAACTCGCCGAGCAGCGTCCAGATGGAGTCCTCGTCCTCGCGGGCGAGCTGGACGTACTGGCCGTTGGCGACCTTGCCGACCTTCGCGCCCTTCGCGATCTGACCCTTCGCCTGCATCTCGAGCGCCTGGGCCCGCAGCGCGTTCTGCTTGTCTGCGAGCGGGCTCGAGAAGCTATCCGACCCCCGGGTCGTGGGCTCCTTTGCCGCGACCGCCGCGCCGCCGGCGAGGGATGCCCCCGCGCCGATGGTGAGAGCGGTCACGAGCGCTCCGGTCAGGAGCGCCAGGAACGGCTTCCTCATATCTCTCCCCTTGTGAAGGATTCCCGTCTTGCTCGCCCCCTCTGGGCCGAGCCGACGGCAACCTAACGGCGCGTCACGTAAAGGGCAAGTCGGTACCCCCAAATGGGGAATACCGTGAAATGTCACGGCACGGCGCATACTGACCGCATGGCCGCCGCCGACCTGGAGGCCGCGCGCGTCCTCTTCGATCGTCGCGCGTGGAGAGACGCATACGACGCGCTCGCCGAGGCCGACGCGAGCGCCCCGCTCGGGGCGGACGACCTCGAGCGCCTCGCGGTCTCGGCGTACATGCTGGCGCTCGACGACGAGTACGCCACCGTCCTCGAGCGTGCCCACGCAGCGCACCTCGAGGCGCGCGACACCGCCCGCGCGGTGCGCTGCGCGTTCTGGATCGGGCTCGACCGCCTGACCCATGGTGCGCTCGGGCCGGCCCGCGGGTGGTTCGCCCGGGCCCAACGACAGCTCGAGGACGAGGAGGCCGACTGCGTCGAGCGCGGGTACCTCGTCATCCCGGCGGTGATCGAGAGTGTGGTGGCCGGGGATCCCGAGCGGGCCCACGACGCCGCCGCCGAGGCCGCCGGGATCGCCTCGCGGTTCGGCGACAAGGACCTCCTCGCGCTCGCGGTGCACGAACAGGGGCACGCGCTGATCCGCCTGGGCCGCACCGAGGAGGGCCTCGAGCTCCTCGACGAGACGATGGTCTCCGTGGTCGCGGGCGAGCTCTCACCGCGGGCGAGCGGCATCGTGTACTGCAACACGATCGCGTTCTGCCAGCGGGTCTTCGAGGTTCGCCGCGCGCGCGAATGGACGGAGCACCTCACGCGTTGGTGCGAGGCCCAGCCGGACATGGTCGCGCATACCGGCGTCTGCCTCGTGCACCGCGCCGAGATCCTGGAGCTGCAAGGCGCGTGGGCGGACGCGCTCCAGGAGGCTCGACAGGCGGCCGAGCGCTTCGAGCAGCGCGTCGCGGAGCAGCGCACACGAGGACGGGCGCTGTACCTCGAAGGGGACCTCGAGCGCCTCCAGGGCAGGCTCGACGAAGCGGAGGAGATCTTCCGCGCGGCGAGCCGGTGCGGGTACGAGCCGCAGCCGGGTCTTGCGCTGCTGCGCCTCGCTCAGGCCAACGCCACGGCCGCCGCGGCCGCGATCCGGCGCACGCTCGCGGAGACGCCGGGACGTCTCGATCGCGTCCCTCTCCTGGCGGCGTGCGTCGAGATCATGGTGGCGGCGGGCGACGTCGACGCGGCAGCGGCTGCGGGTGACGAGCTGGGCGAGATCGCCGGGACCCAGCACAGCGAGGCGATCGGCGCGCTGGCGGCCCGGGCGCGTGGCGAGGTCGCGCTCGCGCGGGGGGACGCGCGCGGGGCGCTCGTCTCGCTGCGCGACGCCGCTCGCGCCTGGCAGGCGCTCGAGGCGCCGTACGAGGCCGCACGCGCACGCGCGCTCGTCGGACGCGCCTGTCGCGCGCTCGGCGACGAGGATGCCGCAGCACTCGAGCTCGAGGCCGCCCGCGAGGCCTTCCTCCGCCTGGGCGCGACGCGCGACGCCGAGGAGATCGACCGCGCGCCCGCGGCCCGGCCCGGCGACCATGGGCTCAGCCCGCGTGAGCTCGAGGTCCTGCGGCGGGTCGCGACCGGCGCGACCAACAAGACGATCGCGTCGGAGCTCGTCCTCAGCGAGCGGACGGTCGACCGTCACGTGAGCAACATCTTCGCGAAGTTGCGGGTGACGTCACGTACGGCAGCGACGGCCTACGCGTACGAGCACGAGCTCGTCTGACGCCCGGACTGGGTAGAAGCACCCACTCCCGGCCGCCTGCAGGTTGGGTGGGAAAGCCGAAGCGGTGACGCCGCGCGCGGCGCACGCTCCTCTCGTCGACCACGACCGAGAGGAGGCGCGCCATGTCCGACGACAGCGCCAGAGAGAAGGCGATCGGTGCACTGCCGGTGACCGACAGGCGCCTGGACGTCGCGGGGATCCCGACCGCGATGCTCGAGGGCGGAGAGGGCCCGCCGATCGTGCTCGTCCACGGGGCCGGCGAGAGCGGGCTCCACTGGATGCGCGTGATCCCGAGTCTCGCGACGACGCACCGGGTCCTCGCGCCGGACCTTCCCGCGCACGGCGCCTCGGGCGCACTTCCCGACGGCGCCGCTGCGCAGACGGTCGACTGGCTCGCAGAGCTGATCGACTGCACCTGCGACGTCGAGCCTGTCGTGGTCGGTGGGACGCTGGGCGGAGCCGTGGCAGCGCGCGTCGCGGCCGCTTACCCGGATCGACTCGAGGGGCTCGTCCTCGTCGACGCGCTCGGCCTCACCGCCTTCACGCCGGAGCCGAGGTTCTCCCAGGCGCTGAGCGGTTTCCTCGCGCAGCCGGGTGAGCAGACGCACGACGACCTCTGGCGCGTCTGCACCTACGACCTCGACCGCGTGCGCGAGGCGATGGGCGAGGACTGGGAGTCGATGCTCGTCTACAACCTCGACCGCGTCGCCGCACCCCAGACCATGCCCGGGGTGGGAGCGCTCATGCAGGAGTTCGGGCTGCACGCGATCCCGGCGGAGGAGCTCGAGCGAATTCGCGTCCCGACCACGCTCGTGTGGGGCCGGCAGGACCTCGCGACGAGCCTCGCCGTCGCGGAAGCCGCGAGCGCGCGGTACGGCTGGCCGCTCCGGGTCGTCGAGGAGTGTGCCGACGCGCCGGCCCTCGAGCAGCCCGAGGCACTCGTCGCGGCCCTCCGGGTCGCGCTCGACGACCGTGTGGAGGTGACGTCGTGACCACGCTCGACGACACGACCGCCGTCGGGTTGCGTCGACGGATCCAGGGCTCCGTCCTCCAGCCCGACGACGGGGGGTTCGTCGAGGCGACGTTTCTCTGGAACGCGATGGTGGAACGGAAGCCCACGCTGGTCGTGCAGCCGGCCGGCACGGCCGACGTCGTCGCCGCGGTCGACTTCGCGCGGGGCCGGGGCATGCCTCTCTCCGTTCGGGGAGGCGGCCACAACATCGCCGGGACGGCGCTCGCGGACGGCGGCGTGACGATCGACATGTCGCGCCTCCGCTCCGTGGCCGTCGATCCCGAGCGCCGGCTCGCGACCGTCCAGCCCGGCTGCCTGCTCGGCGACGTCGACCGAGCGTGCCAGCGACACGGCCTGGCAACCCCGCTCGGGTTCGTCTCGGAGGTCGGTGTGGCGGGGCTCACCCTCGGCGGCGGGCTCGGGTACCTGACGAGACGGTTCGGCTGGGCCGTCGACAACCTCGCCGAGGTCGAGCTCGTGACCGCCGACGGGCTCGTCCAGCGCGCGAGCCACGACGAGAATGCCGATCTCTTCTGGGCCGTGCGCGGCGCGGGCGCCAACTTCGGCGCGGTGACCTCCTTCACGTTCCGGCTCCACGAGGTCGGGCCCACCGTGGTCGGCGGGCTCGTCGCATGGCCGTTCGAGCGGGCCGACGAGGTTCTCGCCGCGTACCGAACGCTGACCGAGGAGGCCCCGCGGGAGCTCGCAGTGTGGCTGCTCCTGCTCCACGCGCCTCCCGCCCCGTTCGTCCCGGTCGAGTGGCACGGGCGCAAGATCTGCGCGACGGCGGTCTGCTACAGCGGCGAGCTCGACCGGGCCGACGACGCGCTCGCGCCGATCCGGGCGATCGGCGGCCCGATCCTCGACCTCCTGCGGGAGCAGCAGTACGTCGAGGTGCAGTCGTACCTCGACGGGACGGAGCCGAAGGGCATCTGTCACTACTGGCGGACCGAGTTCCTCGCGCAGCTCGACGACGGGCTGCTCGACGCCATGCGGGACGTCGCCGCCGAGTCCGACGCGCCCGAGGCTGAGCTCGGCGTCCTCCACCTCGGAGGAGCCCTCAACGAACGGGGCGAGGACGACGGCGCCGTCGGCAACCGGGACGCCCGCTACGCGATCGGGGCGAAGGCGATGTGGGCGCCAGACGACCCGAGCGGCGAGCGACTCCCGGGCTGGGTGAGGAACGCCCACGAGCGCCTCCGTCCGTTCTCGACGGGCCGGACGTACGTCAACTTCCACGGGCACGACGAGGACGACCAGCGCGTCCGGGCGACGTACGGGGCGAACTACGACCGGCTCGTCGAGCTGAAACGGCGCTACGACCCCGGGAACGTCTTCCGCTCGAACCGGAACATCGCGCCGTGACGGTGGGCCGAGTGAGATGGGAGGGCGGCCGAGGCCGCCCTCCCAGGGTCTGCTCTACGAGCCGCCCGGCTGAGTGACGCCGTTGACCGTGAGCGCGTAGCGCGCGTAGTCCGTCGTCGACTCCGTCGGGTCGTCGTACATCACGATCGCGCCGACGAAGTCGGCGTTCGGGTCGATGTACTTCCTGACCTTGGTCGAGCCCTTGATCGAGAAGTCACCGGTCAGCTTGAGCCGCTTGACCGTGATCGCATCACGCTTCTTGGCGGTGTTCAGGCTGACGATGTACACGGTGTAGCCGGCCACGGTCGGTGGCTTGACCTGCGTGAACGACTGCCACCCGTCGAGGGTCGAGCCATCGCTCACGGGGCTCCCGCCGACCGCAACGTTGTCGATCCAGACGCCCGCGGGGATGGCCCCCGTCGTGCCCAGGGTCGCCGGGTCGTTGAACGTCCGGAACGCCACGAGCACCGTCTGCCCCGCGTAGTCGGCGAGGCTGCACGTCTCCGGCTTCCAGGCACCCGAGTACCCCGTGAAGCCGGGGATGTTGTCCTGGGCCGTCGGCAGCGCATCCGGGTTGATGTCTGTCGTCGTGTCGGTACACGCGACGCTGTCGTACGTTCCTCCGCCGTCGGTCGAGACCTGGACGAAGCCGAAGTCCCAACCCTCCTCCTCGTTCCAGAGGGCGTCGAAGGTCAGCGAGGCGTCTGCGCCGGTGGGAACGGCGACCTCCCGCACGATCGCCTCGTCGCGATCGTCCGCGGCGCCGGAGTACAGTGCCGCACCGCTCGTCGGGCTCGCGCCGCCGAGGGGCGGTGCCGAGTCGACGGTCCACTCGACGGGTCGGGGTGGCAGTGTCGACTGGCCCTGGAACGAGAGAGAGTCGATCTGGCTACCGCCGAGGTACTGGCCGGCCGAGTCACGCAGCCGGACGTAGTCCGCACCGTTCGAGGGTGCCCCGGGTGACGAGTACGCCTCGGGGTTGTCCCAGTTGATCGTGGCGTGCAGCGTAGGCGCGGTGACGTTCTTGGCCTTCACCGTGCCCTGCACCTTGGCCCCGTTGTCGACGAGACCGTCGAGCGCGACCATGAGGCTCCAGTCGTGCAGCACCTCCGACGACTCGACCTTGCGGTGCCCGGTCTGGTCGAGGACGTCCTGCAGCCCCACGAACCCGTTGCCGTCGTCGTCGTGCAAGGCGGACATGAAGGCGTTCCCGTAGCGCCCCTGGAGGAGCTCCATCATCGTGTACGCCGCGCCGTAGTCGCAGAGGATCTCGTCGTCACCCTGGTCGCCCCAGCGCGTCAGCGAGTTCTCCGGCCCGGCGATGTACGGGATCGGGTTGACGGGCGTCTGGACGCTCAGCCAGCCGAGGAAGCACTGGATGTGCGAGTCGAACCCGATCTCGGTGATCGGCGTCGAGGGAGTCACGTACCCGACGAGCGTCTGCGCCCAGTCGGACAGGCCCTCGTTGACCCAGTTGACCTCGTCCGGGTCCTCGTAGGACTCGAGCAGGTGCTGATACTCGTGCGCGAACGTCCCCTCGTAGAGGTGCGGCCTCGCGGTCGCGCTCGTGCACGGGTCCGTGCTCGGGTCGTTCGGCGGGTTCGCGCCCGTGCGATGCACCCAGTCGTACGCGTCGATCGTCATCACGTTCCGGCCGAACAGGGCGTTCAGCTGGGTCGAGAAGAAGCCGGCGATGTACGAGAGGACCTGGACGTTCGGCGGTGTGTAGTAGTTGTCGTCCCGTACGTTCTCGACGAGCGTGACGATCTTGTTCCCGTCACCGACGTAGTAGTCCGCCGGGAGCCCTACCAGGCCCGGTAGCTGGGCGTTGGTCCCGTCGCGATCGGGCGGCACGCTGAACGCGTCCGACTCCTTCGGATAGATGTTCGTGTCGAACTCGTGGACGAAGTTGTCGACCTGTTCCTGGGTGACGACGTTCCGGACTCCGTCGTTCCGGCAGTCGCCGGCCGGGAAGTCGATGTCGTCCTGCACCCAGATCTCGATGTGATCGCCCATCGCTTTGAGGGTGAACGTGTCGAAGAAGTACTGGCCCGCAGCGTCGTCCAGGTAGAGGAACAGCTTCTGGTCGCCGACCTCGGCGGTCGAGGCGGTTGCCGCCGCGCGCCCGAGCGTGCTGACACCCGGCGTCACCGAGGACGGCGTGACGGATGCCGGCGCCGTGGTCGGGACCGGCAGCGTCCCCTTCTCGACGACGTCGGGCGCGTGCTCGACCGTGACGTCGACCTTCTTGGGCGCGGCGCTCGCGGCCGTGACTCCTACGGCCAGCGCGACAGCGAGGCCCGCCGCGAAGCAGAGAGGCCATGCTCTCTTCATGCGGTTCGCTCCCTTCTGTGGTTCGCCTGATGGCACTCCGGGCGTGAGGCTCCCCCGGAACTCCGGGCGTGAGGCTCCCCCGGAGCGCCGTAAATGAAACCACGGGGAGTGCTATCTGTCGCGACTCGCCCGGTGACTGCGGTCAGTCGTGCGGGTGGGCCATCTTGTGGAAGTCGAGCGCCTCGTCGAGCACGTGCTGTTCGACGCCGGCGTCGCGCGCCACCTCGCGGAGCGACCGACCCGACGAGACGGCCTCCTTCACGATCTCCGCTGCCTTGTCGTAGCCGATGAACGGGTTGAGGGCGGTGGCGGCGCTCAACGTGCTCTCCGCGTAGGCCTCGTTCCGCTCGCGGTTCGGCTCCAGCCCGGCGACGCACTTCTCGGCGAACAGCCGGGAGGCGCGGCCCAGGAGCCCGATCGACTGGAGCAGGTTGCGCGCGAGCAGCGGGACGTAGACGTTCAGCTCGAACTGGCCGTTCATGCCGCCGATCGTGATCGCCGTGTCGTTCCCGATCACCTGGGCGGCGACCTGTGTCACGACCTCGGGGATCACAGGGTTGACCTTCCCGGGCATGATCGATGAGCCCTTCTGCAGCTCGGGCAGGAACAGCTCGGAGAGCCCTGCGCGCGGGCCGGAGCCCATCAGGCGCAGGTCGCTCGCGATCTTCGTCAGCGACACGGCCACGACCTTGAGAGCGCCGGAGAGCTCGACCAGCGCGTCCCTGGCGGCCTGTGACTCGAAGGCGTCCGCGGGGGGAGAGATGGGGAGGCCGGTGTCCGCGTGCAGGAGCTCGCGGACCTTCGGGGCGAACTCCGGATGCGTGTTGAGGCCCGTGCCCGTCGCGGTGCCGCCGAGCGGGATCTGGCCGAGCCGCGGCAGCGCGTCCGAGACGCGCGCCATTCCCTGCCGGACCTGGGCGGCGTAGCCCGTGAACTCCTGGCCGAGCGTCACGGGGACGGCGTCCATCATGTGCGTGCGGCCCGACTTCACGATGTCCGCGAACGCGGCCGCCTTCTTCTCGAGCTCGGTCGCGAGGAGCTCCAGCGCCGGCAGCAGCTCGTTCGTCGCGCGGTCGAGCGCGGCGAGGTGCACCGCGGAGGGGAACACGTCGTTCGACGACTGGCCCATGTTCACGTGGTCGTTCGGGTGGACGTCCTCGCCCGCGAGGGCCGCGATCACCTCGTTCGCGTTCATGTTCGAGCTCGTGCCCGAGCCGGTCTGGAACACGTCGATCGGGAACTGGTCGTCGAGCTCCCCCGCCGCGATGCGATCGCCGGCGTCGGCGATGCGCTGCGCGACGTCGGCGTCGAGCAGCCCGAGGTCGGCGTTCGCGCGGGCCGCGGCCGCTTTGATCCGGCCCAACCAGTGCGCGACCGCTGCCGGAATCGGCTCGCCGGAGACGGGGAAGTTCGCGACTGCTTTCGTGGTCTCTCCTCCCCACAGCTCCCGGCGCTCGGCGGTGCCGCTCATGTGACCGAGTGTATCGGCGGTCGCTGCGCTCCCGGTCAGCGGGCGGCCCGGTCGAGGCCCGCCGCCTCGAGCAATGCGTCCCACTCTGCGAGCTTGACGCGCGGTCGGCCGTGCGACTCGCCCGCCGACTTCTCCGCCGTGTCGATCGCCTCCCACCCGCCCTGGGTGACGACCGGGACGCCGCGCTCCGCGAGCAGCGAGTCGATCGCCGACGCGTCCTCGCCGTGGCCGAGCGCACCTCCCTCGGCGTCGGCGATCAGCCGCTCGACGGTCTCGGTCGCGTCCTTCTTGTTCGTGCCGATCACGCCCGTGGGGCCGCGCTTGATCCAGCCGGCGCAGTACACGCCGGCGAGCGGTGCGCCGTCGGCGTTCAGCACGCGGCCACCGTCGTTCGGCACGGTGCACGAGCCCTCGTCGAACGGGAGCCCGGCGATCGACGTGCCGCGATAGCCCACGCTGCGGAAGACGATCCCGCACGGGATCGTCTCCTGGTCGCCGGTCGGGACTGCGCGACCGTCGACGAGCTCGTTGCGGACCACCTCGATCGCCTCGACCTTCTCCCCGCCGAGGATCGCGGTCGGGGAGGTGAAGAACCGGAGCCGGATCGCGCGGGGCTTTCCCTCCGGCGTCGCTGCCGCGTACGCCCTCAGGGACTCGACGCTGCGCTTCACGGTGGCCGGCGCGGCCTCGAGCTCGGCCTCGCTCGCCGGGTCGAGCTCGAGCTCGGCCGGGTCGACGAGGACGTCGGCGCCCACGAGGTCGCCGAGCTCGCCGACCTCGACCGGAGTCCAGGCCGCCTGCACCGGGCCGCGGCGGCCGAGGACGAGGATCTCCTTCACGCCCGCGTCGTTGATCGCGTCGATCGCCGCGTCGGTCGTATCCGTCGGGCGCAGCTCCTCGGGCGTCAGCGCGAGCATCCGGGCGACGTCGAGCGCCACGTTGCCGTTCCCGATCACGACCGCGCGCTCGTGCGAAAGGTCGAACTCGAGGTCCTGGAAATCGGGATGGCCGTTGTACCAGGCGACGAACGCCGTCGCCCCCCACGAGCCCGGCAGCTCCTCCCCCGGGATCCCGAGTCGCCGGTCGGATTGCGCCCCGAAGGCGTAGACGACCGCCGAATAGGCGCTCCTGAGCTCCTCGTGGGTGAGGTCGCGTCCGACCTCGACGTTGCCGAGGAAGCGGAACCCCTCGGTCGCCGCGATCTTCTCGAACGCCCGCGAGACGGCCTTGATGTTCGGGTGGTCGGGCGCGACGCCGAGGCGCACCAGGCCCCAGGGCGTCGGCAGCCGCTCGAAGAGATCGACCTCGAAGCGCGGCTCGTCGCTCGCGAGCAGGGCGCCGACGGCGTAGAACCCCGCCGGGCCGGAGCCGACGACGGCGACGCGATAGGGCCGATCGGCCATGGCGTGATCCTACGGTGGAGCCTGTCGCCTCCAGGCGGTACCGTGCCGCCGCGTGGGCGTCCGTCGCGTGGTCGGCAGGGTCCTTGCCGTGGTGGGCATCGTCGTGCTCGCCGCCGCGATCGGCCTCGGCGCGTGGGCCTGGAAGTCGAGCCTGCTGCCCGGTGAGTACAACGTGATGGACTACGGCCGCCTGGACTACGGCGGCGGTCCGGTGCCTCCCGGGGGTCACGCGGGTCATGACGGCCCCGGCGGCGCGAGCGTGACCGACTTCCACGGTCCGCAGGGCCCGCCCGATGTCCGCTACCGCCTCGTCGCAGGGAACGGCACGATCCGCCTGCCTTCGGGGCAGGAGGTCGAGGCGCTCACGTTCAACGGCACCGTGCCGGGCCCGGTGCTTCGCGCGCACCGCGGGGATCTCGTCGAGTTGACGCTCGTCAACCGGGACGTCGAGCCCGGAGTGACGATCCACTGGCACGGCGTCGACGTGCCGAACGCCGAGGACGGCGTCGCCGGCGTCACGCAGGACGCCGTCCGGCCCGGCGGCTCGTACACGTACCGCTTCCGCGCGGATCAGACGGGGTCGTTCTGGTACCACAGCCACGAGTCGTCCTCCACCCAGGTGGCGCGCGGGCTGTTCGGCGCATTCGTGATCGAGCCGCGCGCCCCGGCGGCCTCGCAGATCCGCGACATCCCGGTGGTCGCCCACGAGCTGGACGGACTCGAGACGCTCTCCGGACGCGACGGCGTCACGAACGAGGCGGTCGCCCCGGAAACGACCGTGCGCCTCCGCCTCGTCAACACCGACAACGCGCCCAAGCCTTTCGTCCTCTCCGGAGCGCCGTTCCGGGTCGTCGCGATCGACGGGACCGACCTCAACGAGCCGGGCCCGATCACCGACCACCCAACGCTGTCGGTCGCTCCCGGCGGTCGCTACGACGTCGAGCTCACGATGCCGTCCTCGCCTGTCGCGCTCAGGGTGGACGGGACACAGGCAACGCTGGTACTGAGCGCCGACGGGCGCGGAGAGGCCCCGGTCGACGACGCGGGCGCGGAGTTCGACCCACTCGATTACGGGGCGCCGGCCTCGACGCCGTTCGACGCGTCGAGTACGTTCGACCGCAGCTTCTCGCTGACGATCGGACGCAAGCCCGGATTCCTGGACGGCCACCCGGGGATGCAGTGGACGCTCAACGGCGGCATCTATCCCGACGTGCCGATGCTGATGGTCGAGCAGGGTGACCTCGTGAAGCTCACGCTCGTGAACGACACGTCGACAGTGCATCCGATGCACCTCCACGGCCACCACGCGCTCGTCCTCTCGCGAGACGGACGGCCGTCGACCGGTAGCCCATGGTGGACGGACACGCTCGACGTCCCGGCCGGCTCACGCTACGTCGTTGCCTTCCAGGCGGACAACCCGGGGCTTTGGATGGAGCACTGCCACAACCTGAACCACGCGGCGGCCGGCCTGACGATGCACGTCGCGTATATGGGCGTCGCCACCCCGTTCGTGACGGGGGGCGACGCCCACAACCATCCGGAGTAGCGCCTAGGAGGCGAGCGCGGGAGCGCGCCCGCGGAACTCCGTCGAGACGATGAATCCGAGGAAGCCCGCGATCACCATCGCGTTGATCGGGTGGAAGAAGCCGATCCACGGCACCTCGAACCCGAACCACGCGAGGAGGAGCTGGAGGATCAGGAGCCCGACGAGGATCAGCGTCTGCTTGATCCGGTGCCGCGCGATCAACGCGACCACGAGCAGGATCAGCCCGAGCAGGATCACGAGGTAGCCAAACCCCGCGTGCAGGCCGAACACGTCCTCGAAGCGGTCCTCGTTCACCGTGCCGCCGTCGGTGTCCTTTGCAACCGAGAATGCGCCGTAGCCGGCGAAGCCGATCTGCAGGATGACGGCGAGAAGCACGAGCCCGGACAGGTACTTGTAGACCGCAGCCATGGGACCTCCGTCGGGTGATGGACGTCTGCGCCCGCGACCTTAGGGCGGACGACGGACGACTACAAGTCCCGGTTGAGCGGAGCCGAAAGCGTCAGTGCGAGCAGCCGGAGCCGCAGCCGCCCATCTGCGTTCCCTCGGGGAGCTCCTCGCCCTCCTCGACCTGGAACGAATGGCCGCAGCCGCAGGAGGAGACCGCGTTCGGGTTGTCGATCTTGAACCCGGACTCCTGCAGGCCGTTCAGATAGTCGATCGTCGCGCCCTGGAGATACGGGGCACTGAACGGATCCACGACGACGCGCACGCCCTCGAGGACGAGCTCCTGGTCACCCTCGGCGACACCCGAGTCGAACCCGAGCCCGTACTGGAAGCCGGAGCACCCGCCGCCCTGGATCGCGACGCGGAGAACGAGCGACTCGGCGTCGGGCTCCGACGCCATCAGCTCCTTGACCTTCTCCGCCGCGAGCGGCGTCAGGTCGAGCAGCACGTCGGTGGGGCGTTCCGCGATCTCCATGCCCTGATCGTACCCGAGTCTCTGGAGGTCGCGAGCCCCCCGACTTTGTGACACCGGAAACGTCCTAGCGGTGCGGGATCGGCTGGAACCTCGTGCGCCCGGACGAGAGTGGTAGCGTTCGCGAGACCCCCGCCTCCCAGGTATCGAGGACCGCGTTGCTCTCCGACTGGCTCCCCTTTCTGATCTACGCGTTGCTCGCGGCGGCGATCCCGGCGTCGATGCTTCTCTTCTCGTTCGTCTTCGCGACGCGGCCGACCACGCGGACGAGGCAGCGGACGCTCCCGTTCGAATCGGGCGTCTCCCAGGAGGCTCCCGGTCTCGAGCGCCGCTTCACGGTCAGCTTCTACCTCACCGCGATGCTGTTCATCCTGTTCGACATCGAGATCGTGTTCCTGTACCCGCTCGCGGTGCAGCTGAACGCCCTCGGCTGGTTCGGGTTCGTCGAGTTCCTCGTCTTCGTCGCGATCCTTGCGGTCGCGTACGTCTACATCTGGCGCAAGGGAGCGCTCGAGTGGCGGTAGAGAGGCAGCTGCCGCTCGTCTCCGACCGCCCGGCGGCGAAGGCCGGGCTCCGCTCGGAGCGGACGCTGTGGCCCGATCGGGGCCCCGGCGTCTTCGAGCAGGAGCTCGATTCGATCGAGGACGCGCTGCTGATCACGACCGTCGAGAAGGCGGTCGCGTGGGCGCAGTCGAGCTCGGTCTGGCCCGACACGTTCGGGCTTGCCTGCTGCGCGATCGAGATGATGTCGATCGTCTCGTCCCGCTACGACATCGCGCGCTTCGGGATGGAGCGCTTCAGCTCGTCTCCGCGGCAGGCCGACCTGCTGATCGTCTCCGGTCGCGTGACGCACAAGATGGCGCCCCCGCTGCGGCAGGTGTACGACCAGATGCTCGAGCCGAAGTGGGTCATCGCGATGGGCGCGTGCGCGAGCTCCGGCGGGATGTTCAACAACTACACGGTGCTCCAGGGGGTCGACAAGATCGTCCCGGTCGACATCCACGTGCCGGGCTGCCCGCCGCGGCCCGAGGCGCTGATGGAGGGCATCGTCCGGCTCCACGAGAAGATCCGCGCCGGTGTGCCGCCCGCCTACGAGATCCGTGGAGTCGCCGAGTGACCACCGGCGTACCCGGGGTCGTCGAGACGATCGAGTCGTACGGCGAGACGACCCTGGTGGTCGACGCGGCGAGGATCGTCGAGGCGTGCACGCACCTCCGTGACGAGGAGGGCTACAACGTCCTCGTCGACCTTTCGGGCGTCGACTACCTCGGCTGGGGCGAGAACGGCGTCGCGGGGTACATCGGCACCACCCAGGGGCGCGATCTGCACGCGCCCGGCTCGCAGGGCTTCGAGCGCGTCCCCGACCCGAAGCCGAAGCGCTTCGCGATCGTGTACCACCTCCTGCGCGTCTCGGACAGCCCCGCCCGCCTCCGGCTCCGGGCCTGGCTCGACGACGGCGAGGAGATCGACTCCGTCCTGCCGGTCTGGCCGGCAGCCGACTGGTACGAGCGCGAGGCGTACGACCTGTACGGGATCGTCTTCCGCGGCCACCCGAACCTCGTCCGCATCCTGATGCCGGACGACTGGGAGGGCTTCCCGCTGCGCAAGGACTACCCGCTCGGCGGCGAGCCCGTCCGCTTCTCGGGGGAGCGCTAGGTAGTGGCGGTCATCCCGCAGACGCGGATCTACGAAGGCACGCGGATCCCGTCGCCGTGCCCGACGATCCTGGAGATCGATCCGTCGGAGCACGACCTCGAGGACATCCTCACCGTCAACTTCGGGCCGAACCACCCGTCGACGCACGGTGTGCTGCGGCTGATCGTCGACCTCGACGGCGAGCACGTCGCGGGGATCGAGGCTGTGATCGGCTACCTCCACACGGGCTTCGAGAAGAACATGGAGGCGAAGACGTACTGGAAGGGGATCACGTACCCCGAGCGGATCGACTACCTCTCCTTCCAGGCGAACGAGCTCGTCTTCGTGCTCGCGATCGAGAAGCTGCTCGCGCTCGAGACCCCGGAGAAGGCGGTCTGGATGCGGATGTGCCTCTCCGAGCTGAACCGCATCCACTCGCACCTCGTCTGGCTCGGCACGTCCGCCCTCGAGCTCGGCGCGATCTCGATGTTCTGGTACGCGTTCCGCGAGCGGGACACGGTGCTCGACCTGTTCGAGATGGCCACCGGGGTGCGCATGCACACCAGGTACTTCCAGGTCGGAGGGCTCGCCGAGGACATCCCCGAGGGGTTCTACGACGCGACCCGCGCCTTCGCTCGTCTGATGCCGCACGCGGTCGACGACTACGAGGGGATCCTCGACAAGAACAAGATCTGGCTCGAGCGCACCAAGGGCATCGGGCTCCTCTCGGCCGACGACGCCCTCGCGCTGGGGCAGTCGGGCCCGATGGTGCGGGCGTCGGGGATCGACTGGGACCTGCGCCGCAACGATCCGTACCTCGCGTACGACGACGTCGACTTCGAGGTGCCCGTGTACCCGAACGGGGACGTCTACGACCGCTACAAGGTGCACATGGACGAGATGCGCCAGTCCGCGCGCATCGTCGCCCAGTGCGTGACGCGGCTCGAGGAGCTGCGCGGCGCCCCGTGGATCGCGGACGACCGCAAGGTCGTCCTCCCGCCTCGTGAGGAGCTCCACACGTCGATGGAGTCGCTGATCCACCACTTCAAGATCGTCACGGAAGGCTTCCGTGTCCCCGAGGGAGAGGTCTACGTGGCGACGGAGTCCGCCCGCGGCGAGTGCGGGTGCTACCTCGTCTCCGACGGAGGCCCCAAGCCGTGGCGCGTGAAGTTCCGCGCGCCGAGCTTCGCCGCGCTCCAGGCGACGGCGACCTGCGTGCGCGGCACGGCCGTGGCCGACCTCGTCGCGGTCGCCGGGTCGCTCGACCCCGTGATGGGAGACGTCGACCGGTGAGCGCGCAGGCGTCCCCGCAGGCGATGTCCCCGGCGGAGTTCCGCGCGGCGGTGGCGAAGATGCGCGCGACCTATCCGAACGAGCGCTCCGCCGTGCTCCCGGCGCTCCGGCTCGCGCAGCAACGCCACGGCGGCTGGCTCCCCGAGGAGGCCTTCCGCGAGGTCGCCGACGCGCTCGGAGAGACGCCAGCGTACTGCCTGTCGATCGCGAGCTTCTACGACATGTTCAACGTCGAGCCCGTCGGGCGGCGCCTCGTCGAGGTCTGCACGAACATCTCGTGCGCGCTCTCGGGCGCGCAGGGCGTCGTCGACGCGTTCGAGCGGGAGCTCGGGATCCATGCCGGCGGGACCGCCGAGGACGGCAGCGTGACGCTCCGCACCGTCGAGTGCCTCGGCGGGTGCGGCTGGGCGACCGTGGTCGCGCTCGACAACCACCATCGCCTCGGCGTCCGCGCGGGCGACGTGCCCGGCATCGCCAAGGAGCTTCGTGGCAGCGCCTGAGATCGTCTTCGCCGGCACCGACGGCGGCGCGGTCACCGACCTCGGCGACTACGAGGCGCGCGGCGGGCTGGTCGCGCTGCGCCGAGCGCGCGAGATGACCCCGGACGAGATCGTCGCCGAGCTGAACGCCTCGAACCTCCGCGGCCGCGGCGGCGCGTTCTTCCCGACCGGCCGCAAGTGGAGCTTTGTCCCGAAGCCCGACCAGAACCCACGGCCGCACTACCTCGTCGTCAACGCCGACGAGTCCGAGCCCGGGACGTTCAAGGACCGCGAGATCATGCTGCGCGTCCCGTTCCGGTTCCTCGAGGGCTGCCTCATCGCCGCACGGGCAATCGAGTCGCAGCACGTCTTCGTCTACATCCGGGGCGAGTACCTGCGCGAGTTCGAGGTGCTCGTCTCCGCGCTCGAGCAGATGCGCAGGCAGAAGCTCCTCGGGGACGTCACGATCGTGATCCACCGCGGCGCGGGCGCGTACATCTGCGGCGAGGAGACCGCGCTCCTCGAGTCGCTGGAAGGCGAGCGCGGCCAGCCGCGGACAAAGCCGCCCTTCCCGGCGATCGCGGGCCTCTACGCCTCGCCGACCGCCGTGAACAACGTGGAGTCGATCACCACGGTGACGCCGATCATCGAGATGGGCGGCGCCGAGTACGCGGAGATCGGGCCCGAGAGCTCGACCGGCACCCGCGTCTTCTCGCTCTCCGGCAACGTCGCGCGACCCGGCAACTACGAGCTGCCCCACGGCTTCCCGCTGAAGGACCTGCTCTACGACGTCGGCGGCGGGATTCCCGACGGCCGCGAGCTGAAGGCCGTGATCCCCGGCGGCTCGTCGACGCCGATCCTCACGGCGGCGGAGGCGGAGAAGGTGACGCTCGACTACGACTCGCTCGCCCAGGCCGGCACGATGATCGGCTCGGCGGCGGTGATCGCGATCGACGACCGCTGCTGCATGGTGCAGCTCGGGATCCGCGTCTCGCAGTTCTACGAGCACGAGTCGTGCGGCAAGTGCACGCCGTGCCGCGTCGGGACACGCTGGATCACCCAGATCCTCAAGAAGATCGAGTCGGGCCGTGGATCGCATGCGGACCTCGACCTGCTGCTCGACGTCGGCGAGCACGTCAACGGCACCTGTCTGTGCCCGCTCGGGGACTCCGACGCGATCGCGGTCGCGAGCTACGTGGCGAAGTTCCGGGACGAGTTCCTCGCGCACGTCGAGGGCGGCGGCTGCCCCTTCGAGGGCGAGTCGTCGCTCGACGGGATCGTCGCGCCGACGGACGTGCACGAGGCGCATATCGGCCCTGCTGAGCTTCACCGGCCGCTCGAGGTGGTCGTATGAGCGAGACCGTCAAGGTCACGATCGACGATCGCGAGGTCGAGGTCGCGAAGGGCACGGGCCTCGTCGAGACCGCAGAGGCGGCGGGGATCGAGATCCCGGTGTTCTGCTACGAGCCTCGACTCGGGCCGCCCGTCGGCGCGTGCCGCATGTGCCTCGTCGAGGTCGAGGGCCTGCCGAAGCTCCAGGCCGGCTGCACGCTCTCCGCGCAGGACGGCATGGTCGTGCGCACCGCCGCGACCTCCGCCCGGGCCGCCGAGGGCCAGAAGGGAACGCTCGAGTTCATCCTCGTCAACCACCCGCTCGACTGCCCGGTCTGCGACAAGGGCGGGGAGTGTCCGCTCCAGGACCTCACGTTCCGCTACGGCCCGGGGTCGACGCGGATGACGTTCCCGAAGATGACCTTCGACAAGCCGATCCCGGTCTCGCCGCTGATCGCGCTCGACCGCGAGCGCTGCATCCTCTGCTATCGCTGCACCCGCTTCTCGAGCGATGTCGCCGAGGACGGCCAGCTGATCGCGCGGAACCGCGGCGCCTACTCGGAGATCGCGACCTTCGGCGACGACCCGTACCGCGCGCCGTTCTCCGGGAACGTGATCGAGCTCTGCCCCGTCGGCGCGCTGACGTCGACCCAGTACCGCTTCGAGGCCCGGCCGTGGGAGATCCAGGACGTCCCGACCGTCTGCGGCCTCTGCCCCGCCGGCTGCAACATCCGCGCGACCACCCGCGAGGGGGTCGTCAAGCGCGTGCAGTCGCGGAACCACCCGGAGGTCGACGGCGGCTTCATCTGCGACAAGGGCCGCTTCACCTACCCGCACCTCACCGCGGACGACCGCGTCCTCCAGCCGCTCGCCCGGGGCCCGCTGGGCCTCGAGCCGTCGAGCTGGGACGAGGCTCTCGACCGCGCGGAGGCGCTGCTTCGGGAGGCCGGCCGCAGGATCGTGACGGCCCTCTCGGGCTCCGAGACGACAGAGATCGCCTACGGCCTCGGGACGCTGATGCGCCGCGGGCTCGGCGCGCACTCCGCCGTGCTCCACGAGTCGACCTCTGCGGCGCTCGACGCCTTCCGCGCGCCGCTCTCGACGATCGGCGAGGCCGAGCTGGTCGTCGTGGTCGGTGACGACGACGTGGTCGACCGTGCACCCGCCGTCGAGCTCTGGCTGAAGCGCGCCCGCCGGAACGGCGCCGAGATCGTGACGATCGGCGCCCGCGGCTCGGTCACGGCGGCACCCGGCGAGACCGCCGACGCGCTTTCGTCGCTGCTCGCCTCCCGCAGCGCGCTCGGCAAGCGGCTCCGGGCGTCCGAGCGCGCCGTCCTGGTGTGGTCCGGCCCGGGCGGCGGCGGCGGCGCCCGCCTCGCAGAGGCCGCGCACGCGCTCGGATTCGAGGACAAGCCGGGCTGCGCGGCGTTCCACCTCCCGGCGACGCCCAACGCGCGCGGCGTCGCGGAGGCGTGGGCCGCCGCCGCGGATCAGGACGAGGTCGAGTCGGAGGGGATCGGGCTCCTCGTCGTCTCCGGGGACGAGGCCGCCTCCGACCCGGCCGTGCGTGCCCTCGCCGAGCGCGCCGACCACGTGATCGTGATCTCGCTGTTCGCGTCGCTCGCCGCAGGCTGGGCCGACCTCGTGCTCCCCGCGACGGGCGCGCTCGAGCGCGAGGGCACCTCGATGAACCTCGAAGGTCGCCTGCAGCGGCTCCGCCGCGCGGTGGTGCCGCCGGTCCCCGACGAGCTGGCGTGGCTCTCGAAGCTCGCCGCCCGCTTCGACGTGGCCCTCTCGCCGTACGCCGAGGCCGTGTTCGAGGAGCTCTCGGCGCGCATCTACGGCGGCACCGAACTCGCGGCGCTCGGCGACCACGCCCCGCTTCCCCCGCGCGCGCAGTACACGACGCCCGAGCCGCCACGCTCGCCGGAGGCACATTCGGCGGAGCCGAACGTGCCCTCCGACCACTTCGTCGGCACGCTCCGCCTCCTCCGGTACCACCCCCTGTTCTCCGGGCCCGAGGTCGAGCGCGTCCCGGAGCTCCAGTTCCAGCGCCCGGAGCGCGAGATCTCGCTCGCCGTGGGCGACGCCGACCGGCGCGGCATCGCGACGGGCGACACCGTGTCCCTGCGCTCGAACGGCACCTCCGTAGAGCTTCGCGCACGCATCGACCGGCGGCTGGTCGAGGGCGTCGCGCGCATCGCCGACGAACACGCCGGCGACCTGCACCTCGACGTCGAGGTCGTGAGGGCATGAGCTGGCTCGTCCTGGCCAGCGGCGCGAACGGCGAGCCATGGTGGATCGCGCTGATCAAGTCGGTGATCATCATCAACCTCGTCCTCTTCGGGTTCGCGTACCTGACGCTGATCGAGCGGAAGGTGATGGGCCGCATGCAGCTGCGCTACGGCCCCAACCGGGCCGGCCCGTGGGGGCTGATGCAGCCGATCGCCGACCTCGTGAAGCTGATCCGCAAGGAGAGCTTCTTCCCGGCCGCGGCGGTCGACGTCCTCTACATCTTCTCGCCGTTCGTCGCCGCGTTCACGGCGCTGACGACGTTCTCGGTGATCCCCTGGGGGCCGGGCTGGACGATCGCCGGGTACCAGGTCAACGGGTACGTCGCCGACGTGCCCATCTCGCTGCTCCTGATCTTCGCGATCGGCTCGATCGGGGTCTACGGGTTCATCATCGGCGGCTGGGCCTCCGACTCGAAGTACTCGCTGCTCGGCGCGATGCGGACCTGCGCCCAGCTCGTCTCGTACGAGGTGTCGCTCGCGCTCTCGGTGCTCGGCGTCGTGCTGATGGCGGGCTCGCTGTCGCTCGTCGACGTCGTCGCCGCGCAGGACCGGGAGGTCTGGTACGTGATCCCGCAGCTCGTCGGGTTCGTCGTGTTCCTCCTGGCCGGGACGGCGGAGACGTCGCGTGCGCCGTTCGACCTGCCGGAGGCGGAGCAGGAGCTCGTCGCGGGCTACCACACCGAGTACGGCGGGATGCGGTTCGGTCTCTACTCCATGTCCGAGTACATCAACCTGATCACGCTCTCCGGCCTCGCGGTGACGCTGTTCCTCGGCGGCTGGCACGGCCCGTGGCTGCCCGGGCCGGTCTGGTTCGTGCTCAAGGTCTTCGTGCTGCTGTTCGTCTTCATCTGGATGCGGACGACGCTGCCGCGGCTCCGCTACGACCAGCTGATGCGCTTCGGCTGGAAGGTGCTCCTGCCGGTCGCGACGGTCAACGCGGTGGTCACCGCGCTCCTGGTGGTGTGGATCTAAGGTGCAGCCGTTCGGGACACTCAAGGGCTTCGGCGTCACCTTCAAGCACATCTTCAAGCAGCCGATCACGCAGCAGTACCCGGAGTACAAGCGGCCCGTGTATCCGCGCTTCCGTGGGCGGCACCGACTGCACCGTCATGCGAACGGGCTCGAGAAATGCGTCGGCTGCTCGCTCTGCGCGGCGGCCTGCCCGGCCGACTGCATCCGCGTCGTCGCGGACGAGAACACCGCCGAGCACCGCGTCTCGGCAGGCGAGCGCTACGCGCGGATCTACGAGATCAACCTCTCGCGCTGCATCTTCTGCGGCTACTGCGAGCTCGCGTGCCCGTTCGACGCGATCACGCTCGGGAACGAGTTCGAGCTCTCCGAGTACTCGCGCGACGACCTGATCTACACGAAGGACATGCTGCTCGCGGAGCCGATCAAGCGGATCCCGGTGCAGGACGCGGACCTCTACGACACGCCCATCCCCGCGTACAAGCGCGACTCCTGATGGGCAACTTCCTCACCTGGGTGGTGTGGCTCCTCGCCGCGGCGGCGTGCCTCGGCACGGGCCTGCGCGTCGTGACCGCCTCCAACCCGTTCTCGTCGGCGCTCTCGCTGATCGGGAACCTCGCCTCGCTCGCAGTGCTCTACCTCCTCGCCTCGGGCGAGTTCGTCGCGGCGGCGCAGGTGCTCGTCTACGCGGGCGCGGTGATGGTGATGTTCCTGTTCGTGATCGCCTACCTCGGCGGCCGCGCGGACGCGCCCTGGGCCGGTGGCACACGCTTCATCCAGGCAGCCGCCGTCGTCGCCGCCGTGTCGCTCCTTGCCGTGACGCTCGTCGCGGTCGGGCTCGAGGCGGGCGACCAGCTGTCGAGCGAGCCGGACGTGAGCCGCTCCTTTGGCTCCCCCGCCGCGATCGGCGAGCTGTTCCTCACCGACCACCTGCTGGCCTTCGAGATCACCTCGATCGTGCTCCTCGTCGCGGCGATCGGCGGGGTGGTGCTGGGGATGCGCTCGCAGTCCGAGCAAGAGGCCGACCAGCCGGAGGCTGCGCCTTGATGGGCCCCGACATCCCGTGGTACCTCGCGGTCTCGTCGATCCTGTTCGCGATCGGGGTCGGAGGCGTGCTGCTGCGGCGGAGCCCGCTGATCGTCCTCCTCTCGCTCGAGATCATGCTCAACGCCGCGAACCTCTCGTTCGTCGGCTTCTCGCGGCTCCACGGCGAGATGGACGGGCAGATCTTCGCCCTCTCGGTGATGGCGGTCGCCGCCGCCGAGGTCTGCGTCGGCCTCGGGCTGATCGTCGCGATGGCGCGCCGCCGCCTCCCGCTCGACGTCGACACCTTCACGGAGCTACGCGGCTAGATGGTCTTCGGAGGCTGGCTGTGCCTGCTCGCCCCGCTCGCGGGGTTCCTGGCGATCCTGCTCGCGGGGACGCGCATCACGCGCGTCCAGGCGGGTGTGCTCTCGACCGCCTCCGTGTTCGTCGGCTTCGCGGGCGCGGTGATCGCGTTCGTGGACGCGCTCGGCCGGAGCCCCGACGACCGCGCCGAGCTCACGACCGCTTGGACGTGGCTGACAGCGGGCGAGTTCAAGGTCGGCTTCGAGCTGCTCGTCGACCCGCTGTCGCTCGTGATGATGCTCGTCGTCACCGGGATCGGCGGCCTGATCGTCCTCTACTCGAACGGCTACATGGCCGGCGAGGACGAGGAGCGCCGGTACTTCGCCTACATGGCCTTCTTCGTCTTCTCCATGCTCCTGCTCGTCGAGGCCGGGAACCTCCTGCTCCTCCTCGTCGGCTGGGGTCTCGTCGGGCTCGCCTCGTACCTCCTGATCGGCTTCTACCACGAGCGCCCATCCGCGATCCTCGCCGCGAAGAAGGCGTTCATCATGAACGCGATCGGCGACGCGGTCATGGCGCTGGCGTTCTTCCTCACGATCGCGAAGGTCGGGAGCCTGGACTTCTCGACTGTCTTCGACGCAGCCTCCTCCGGCGTGCTCTCGGACACGGTCGTGACGCTGCTCGCGCTCGGCCTCCTCGGCGGGGCGGTGGCGAAGTCGGCGCAGATCCCGCTCCACACCTGGCTGCCCGACGCGATGGAGGGCCCCACGCCGGTCTCCGCCCTGATCCACGCCGCGACCATGGTCACGGCCGGCGTCTACCTGATCTGCCGCACGCACCCGGTGTTCGAGGCCGCGCCCGACATCCAGCACCTCGCCGCGTTGCTCGGGCTGGCGACGCTCCTCGTCGCGGGCGTGGTCGCCCTCGTGCAGTGGGACATCAAGCGGGTGATCGCGTACTCGACCATGAGCCAGATCGGCTACATGTTCCTCGGCGCCGGGATCGGCGCCTACGGGTTCGCGATGTTCCACCTCGTGACCCATGCGTTCTTCAAGGCCCTGCTCTTCCTGACCGCCGGGATCGTGATCCACCGCTTCTCGGGCGAGCAGGACATCCGCAAGATGGGCGGGCTCCGCAAGGAGCTTCCGTTCACGCACGCGACGTTCCTGATCGGGACGCTCGCGCTCGTCGCGATCCCGCCGTTCGCGGGGTTCTGGTCGAAGGACGCGATCCTCGCCTCGGCGCTCGCCTACGGCGGTGCGCTCGGGTGGATCCTCTACGTCGGTGGGCTGATCGGCACGCTGCTGACCGGGCTCTACGCGTTTCGGCTCTACTTCTACGTCTTCCGCGGCGAGCCCAGACATGCGGAGTCGGAGGCCGAGCACCACGGCGCCGGCGAGGCGCCCAGGTCGATGACCCTGCCCGCCCTCGTCCTCGCGATCGGCTCGACGGTCGTCGGCTTTCTCGCGATCCCCGGTGTCTGGGAGCCGTTCGAGGAATGGCTCGAGCCCGTCGTGGAGCCGCTGGTCACGCCGTCTGCGACCCAGGAATGGCTGTCGAGCCTCGTCGCGGTGTGCTTCGCCTCGGCGGGGATCTACCTCGCCTGGCGCGCGTTCCGCGCCGGCCGGGAGCTCGTCCGGGAGGGCGCGATCCGCGACCTCCTCGAGCACAAGCTCTGGTTCGACGAGCTCTACGACGCGCTGTTCAGCCGCCCCGCGCAGGCGCTCGCCGTGCGGCTGCGCGACGACGTCGAGCAGCCGGTCGTCCAGCGCGGGCTCGACGAGGTCGCCGAGGGCACCCTGGACGCGTCCGCGGTGCTCGGGCGTGCGCAGAGCGGCCTCTTGCGCACGTACGCGCTCGCGTTCGCCGTGTCCGTTTCGATCCTGGCCCTCGTCTTCCTCGTGGTCCGGTAGCCCGTGCTCACGACGCTCCTGATCGTCGTCCCGCTCGCCGCCGCCCTCCTCGTGTGGATCCTGCCGCTCTCCGCCGAGTCGACCGCGGGGCTCGCGCTCCTCGGGGCGCTCGCCGAGGTCGGGCTGTGGGCCGGCGGCGCGCGCAACTTCGACTTCTCGAGCCAGGAGCAGCAGTACTCGGCGAGCCGCGAGTGGTTCTCGGACCTCGGCATCTCGTACTCGGTGGGCCTGTACGGCTTCCAGTACTGGCTCGTCGGGCTGACGGTGGTCGTCGGCGCAGCGGCGATCGGCTACGCGATGTGGGTCGGGCGCGACCGTCCCCGCGCGTACTACGGCCTGGTGCTGTTCCTCGTCGGCTCGCTCGTCGGCGTGTTCGCCTCACAGGACCTGCTCCTCTTCTACGTCTTCTTCGAGGCGATGCTGATCCCGATCTACGTGCTGGTGGGCGTGTGGGGCGGGCCGAGGCGCGTCAAGGCGACCCTGACGTTCGTGCTCTACACGATGTTCGGCTCGCTGCTGATGCTCGCCTCGATCATCGCGTTCGGCATCTCGCAAGGCACGTTCGAGCTCGCCGACCTCGGCACGAGCTCCAACGACTGGATCTTCCTCGGGTTCCTCGTGGCGTTCTTCGTGAAGGCGCCGCTGCTCCCGTTCCACGGCTGGCTCAGGCTCTCGTACACGGAGGCGACACCGGAGGTCGCGGCGATCCTGTCCGGCGTCGTCTCGAAGGCCGCCGTGTTCGGGCTCGTCTGGATCGTGCTGCCGCACTTCCCCGGCCCGGTCGACGACCTCCGCGGGCTCGCGCTCGTCCTCGCCGCGGCGACGCTCGTCTACGGCTCGGTGCTCGCGTTCAGGCAGCCCGACATCCGCGGCGTCATCGCGTACTCCTCGATGGCGCAGATGGGCCTGATCATGCTCGGGATCTTCTCCGTGAACGACCTCGGGCTCGACGGCGCGATCCTGCACTCCGTCAACCATGGCCTCGTCTCGGCGGGCTTCTTCCTCGTCGCCGGGATCATCGAGACGCGCTTCGGAAGCGGCGAGTTCGCGCGGCTCGGCGGGCTTGCGAAAGGCCGGCCCGCGCTCGCGAGCGTCGTCCTGATCCTCGGGATGTTCACGCTCGCGGTGCCCGGCTCGACAAACTTCGCGGGCGAGTTCGCAATCCTCTCGGGCGTCTTCCAGCGAGGCTGGGGCTATGCGGCGGTCGGCGCGGTCGCGATCGTGCTCGCCGCGATGTACGCGCTCCGGCTGATCTCGGCGATCCTCCACGACCGCCGCGCGAGCGCGCCGCGCGAGTCCGGCGACCTCGTCGGCGGCGAGCTCGCCTTCGTGCTGCCGCTCGTCGCGATCCTCGCGGTGCTCTCCGCCTGGCCCGCGCTCGTCACCGAGCGCTCGTTCCCGCTCGACCAGCCGACCTCGTTCATCGCCGGGCAGGAGCAGGGTCCGTGATCCAGACCCCGCACGTCGACTGGCTCGCGCTCTCGCCGACGCTCGCGCTACTCGGCGCGGCGGCGATCGCGCTGCTCGGTGCCGTCACGGTGCCGAGGCAGGCGCTGCGCGCCTTCTCCGTCGCCGTCACGGCGGTGGGCTTCGTCGTCTCTGCGGTCTTCGCCGCGATCCTCTTCGACCGCTCTCCCGACCCGACGATCCTCCTTTCCGAGGGGATGACGCGCGACCAACTCGGCGCGCTGGCGGCGATCATCCTGGCGCTGATCGGCCTCGTCGTCGTCCTCGTCTCGTGGGGCGACGGGCGCAAGGACCACGTCGGCGAGTACTACGCGCTCCTCACGGCGTCGGCCGCGGGGATGGTCTTCTTCGTCTCCGCCTCGAGCCTGATGACGATGTTCCTCTCGCTCGAGTGGTTCTCGATCTCGCTCTACGTCCTGTGCGCGCTCGACACGCACCGGCGCGAGTCGCTCGAGGCCGGGCTCAAGTACCTGATCATCGGGAGCTTCGGCTCGGGCGTGCTCCTGTTCGGCTGCGCGCTCGTCTATGGCTCGACCGGCGAGCTCGGCTTCTCCGCGATCAAGGAGGCGACCGGGGCGGACGACCCGTTGTTCGTGACCGGCATGGCGATGATCCTCGCCGGGCTCGCCTTCAAGGTCTCCGCGGCGCCGTTCCACATGTGGACGCCGGACGTCTACCAGGGTGCGCCGACCTCCGTGACCGCGTTCATGGCAGGCGCGACGAAGGTCGCGGCGCTCGTGTTGACGCTACGGATCCTCGTCACCGCCTTCCCGGAGCAGGCCGAGATCTGGTCGATCGCGGTCGCGGTGCTCGCGGTCGCGTCGCTCGCGATCGGGAACCTCGCGGCGATCGCCCAGCGGGACGTGAAGCGGATGCTCGCCTACTCGTCCGTCTCGCACGCCGGGTTCCTGCTGATCGCGATCGCGGCGAACTCCGACGACGGCGCGACCTCGCTCCTCTACTACCTGATCCCTTATGCGGCGGCGACCGTCGGCGCCTTCGCGGTGGTCGCCTCGCGCGAGCGCGAGCTCGGGCGCCCGGTGTCGCTCGCCTCGCTCGAGGGGCTCGGCTGGGAGCGGCCGTTCCTCGGCGTCGGGATGTGGGTGTTCATGCTCAGCCTCGCCGGCTTCCCGCTGACCGGCGGGTTCCTGGGGAAGCTCTTCGTCTTCTCGGCGATCTACGAGGCGGGCTGGTGGTGGCTCGTCGTGATCGGCGTGCTCGCGACGGCGCTCTCGCTCGCGTACTACCTCAACATCGTCCGCGCGCTGTACATGCGCCAGGGCGAGGTCTCGCCGGGGACGGTCGTCGCGGCGGGCGGCTCGCCCCCGCGCGACCTGCTGCTGGACGCGGCGGTCGCCGCGGGGATCGTGGTCACGATCGGCTCCTTCTTCTTCGTACAGCCGCTCGTCGACCTCGCCCGCGACGCCGCCGCCTCGCTGCCGCTGTAGCGCGTCAGCCCTTGCCCTTTCCGCCTTTGCCGTTGCCGTTGCCATTGCCGTTGCCGTGCGGCTTGTCCGCCTGCGCCCCCTGATCGGACGCGTCGTTCGCGCTTCCGTTGTCGCCCGTCGGCGCCTCGCCCTTGGCGACGAGGCCCGGCGGCCCGCAGTGCGTGTGGTTCTCGTCGCCGTGGCCCCAGCCCGGACGGCAGGTGTCTCCCTGCGGGCCGGCCGGCGTCGGAGCCTTGGCCGCGAGGCCCGGCGGCCCGCAGTGCGTGTGGTTCCTGTCGCCGTAGCCCCAGCCGGGCCAGCAGGAGTACGAGACCGTGACCGTGAACGCGCCTGCGTTGTCGCCGAGCAGGTCGTCGTTGACCGCGAACGAGACCACGCCTGTGCCGGTCAGCGTGGTCGGCCCGTGACCGATCTGGACCCACGGGCCGCTCCCGACGCGACCGACGAGCCCCCAGGCAGGCGCCCCGGGAAGCGGGAAGCCGCCGAACACCGTGCTCGTCGTGCCCTGGGCCGGGTTTCCGTCGGGCCCTGGACAGTACGAGTCGCCGAACGGACAGACGCCGCCGCCCGCCGTCACGGTGAGAACCTGCCCCGGCTGCAGCACGAGGCCGGTGGTGAGACCCGGAACGGCGAGCCCACCGACGCTGTAGGTGGCGGAGACGGTGGTGTGGCCGCCGGCGCCCGCCTGCGCCGCGGCCGCCAGCACGATCGCCGCGACGGCGAGCGCGACGCCCTTGACTCTCTTCATCGCTTTCCCCCTCTGGAAGCGCGCCGCGACCGCTTCGCGACGTAGCCGAACGATCGGTGCCCACCACGCTTCGCGCCATCCCCCATCAGGGGTGCCTCCCCGCGCCGGTACCCGTCCGGCAGCGCACAGCACCGGGTGTAGGCTCGACCGCATGGCTACCACTCTCACCTGGCTCGGCCACGCGACCTTCCGGCTCGACACCGAGGCCGGGACGCGCGTCTACATCGACCCCTTCCTCACCGGCAACCCCAAGTGCCCGGAGCACGAGCGCTCCCCGGAACGGTGCGACCTCGTCCTGCTCACGCACGGGCACGGCGACCACTTCGGCGACACCGTCGCGCTCGCGCAGCGCTTCGAGTGCCCGGTCGTCGCGCCCGTCGAGCTGCGCGACTGGCTATCGGCCGCCCACGGGCTGCCAGAGGACGACGGCCAGGCGCCGAACAAGGGCGGGACGGTCTCGTTCGCGGGCTTGCGTGTGACACTCACCGATGCGAACCACTCCTCGAGCAACTGGCAGGACGGGAAGATCGTCTACACCGGCGAGCCCACCGGCCTCGTGCTGCGGCAGGAGGGCGCGCCGACGATCTACGTCGCGGGCGACACGAACGTCTTCGGCGACATGGCGCTGATCCGCCGGCTCTATGCGCCGGACGTGGCGGTCCTCCCCATCGGCGACCACTACACGATGGGGCCCGAGGAGGCCGCGCTCGCGGCCGAGCTGCTCGGCGCGGGGCGCGTCGTGCCGTCCCACTGGGGCACGATGCCGCTGCTCACGGGCACGCCCGACGCGCTGCGGCCGCTCCTGCCCTCGGGCGTGGAGCTGCTCGACATCGCGCCGGGCGAGAGCCTCAGTCTCTAACCGAGCGCGGGACGCGCCCCCGGCCGCCGTTTGCGGAGGGCGACGAGCAGCGCCCCCGCGAGCGCCATCGCAGCGAGCAACCCCGCGGTGACGGGCACCGTCGGGAACGACGCGTCGCCGCCGTCGCCGATCGTCACCGGCGAGTAGGTGTGCGTCTGCGAGAAGCCGTCCCAGATCTCGTAGCGCCACATCCCGGCGGTCGGGAACCTCACGTCCGCGACGTACGTTCCCGGCTCGCCTGCCGGTCGTGCGGTGAAGGACTGGATCTGACCCGCCTCGTCGGTGATCCGCACCGCAGGCTGAAGGCCGTCGAGGGGGGTCACGCCGTGCTGGAGGATCGTCATCGTCGGCGTCCAGGTGCCGCCGGCGTCGGTACCGGCGGGGAGTGAGCTCAGCTGGACGGTGGCGAAGCCGCCTGCCGTCGCCGCTGCGGGGAGCAAGAGGCCGGCGAGCGCCAGCCCGAGGAGCAATCGCTTCATGCATGCCTCCTTGGTCATCCCTCCTTACACCGCCCGGCGCCGGACCGGTTCCCGGGCCACCCGTGCTCCAGTAGCCTCAGCGGCGTGAGGGAGCGCTGGTTCGGTGCCACGGGCCGCAAGGTCCCGGCCATCGCCCTGGAGGGGACGGTCGACCTCGACGGCGCGCTCGTCGTCGAGTCGGTCGACGACGCTGCGGCGCTCCGAGAAGCCCACGCCGCCGGCCGGCCGGTCGTCGCGTCTGCCGTCGACGCCGCAGGCGTCGCGAGAGCGCTGTCCCGGCCCGAGGTCTCCTGCGTCCTCGTCACGGACCCGGCGCTCCTCGAGCTCGATCTGCCGGAGCTGACGTATGGCTGACAACGCAGGTTGCAGTCTGCAACTCGCGTCGCCGCCGCCGGTGGCGACGTACTCGCTCTGTGCGTGCGATCTCGCTGCGGGCCAGTGGGGGGTCGCGACCCAGTCGAAGTTCCTCGCGGTCGGATCGGTCGTCCCGTGGGCGGAGCCACACGTCGGCGCGATCGCGACGCAGGCGTATGCCAATCCGCGCTATGGCCCCGAGGGCCTCGCGCTCCTGCGGGAAGGCCTCTCGGCCGAGGACGTGGTCGACCGACTGACCTCGGCGGACGCCGAGCGCGCGCACCGACAGCTCGGGGTCGTCGATGCCGCGGGCCGAGCGGCGACCTACACCGGCGACGACTGCCTTGCCTGGGCCGGCGGCCGGACCGGCGAGGGCTACGCCGCACAGGGAAACATCCTCGTCTCGGGCGCCACGGTCGACGCGCTCGCAGAGACGTTCGAGTCCTCGGCCGGCAAGCCGCTCGCCGAGCGCCTCCTCGACAGCCTCGACGCGGCGGAGGCGGCGGGCGGCGACAGCCGCGGACGCCAGTCCGCTGCGCTCATCGTCGTCGAGCGCGACGGGGGCTACGCGAGCCTTTCCGACGTCCTCGTCGACCTCCGCGTGGACGATCACCCCGACCCGCTCGTCGAGTTGCGCCGGATCTACCGGATGCACGACGCGCTCTTCGGCTCGACGCCGCGCGAGCAGTGGCTGACGGTCGACGAGGCCCTCCGGGCGGAGCTCGACGACCTCCTGCGCCGTGCCGGCCACCCCGACCTCGCCTCGTGGGCCGGCGTAGAGAACCTCGAGGAGCGCGTGGACGGGGAAGACTCCATCGATCCTGTCGTGCTCGACCGACTGAGGGAGTCAGCATGAGCGACCGCTACGCCGTTGTCACTCTCGACGAGATGGCTCTGGGGCCCCAGACAGGCGCGCACTGGCACCCCGTCAGAAGGACGCTCGGGATCCAGGCGTTCGGCATCAACGCGTGGACGGCGACCGAGGACGGCCAGCAGGTGATCGGCGAGCATGCCGAGGCCGACGGCGGCGCGGAGCACGAAGAGGTCTATGTCGTCGTCTCGGGGCACGCCTCGTTCACCCTCGACGGGACGACGTTCGACGCGCCGGCCGGGACGGTCGTCCACGTGCCCGATCCCGCGGTGAAGCGAGGCGCCGTCGGCGAGAGCGGGACGACGATCCTCGCGATCGGCGCGAAGCCGGGCTCCGTGTTCGCCCCCTCGCCGTGGGAGCGGACGGCCGAGGCGCTCCGGTACTGGCAGACCGAGGAATGGGACAAGGCGATCGAGCTGCTCGAGGAGCACCTCGCCGAGACGGCCGACAGCGGTGTGACCGTGTACAACCTCGCCTGCGCGCTCGCCCGGGCCGGGAGAGGCGAGGAGGCCCTCGAGCGGCTCCGCCAGGCGGTGACGATGGAAGACCGCTTCCTCGAGCTCGCGCAGAGCGACGACGACCTCGCCTCGATCCGCGACGACCCGTCGTTCCCTCGCCCGTAGGAGCTCCCGCGGCGCCGCCCCACGGCAGCAGCGCGGGCGGCTCGCCGCGCAGAGGGCGGACGTGGCAGATTGGAAGCCTGAGCGCGCGCGGAGGCGCGGACGACGGAGACGAGAGGAGCGCAGCCGTGACCGAGACCGTGAAGTACGTGCTGGAGGAGAGCCGGCTCCCGGAGGCCTGGTACAACATCGCCGCCGACCTGCCCGAGCCGCTCGCGCCCGTGCTGCACCCCGGCACGGGGGAGCCGATCGGGCCCGATGACCTCGCGCCGCTGTTCCCGATGGAGGTGATTCTCCAGGAGGTCTCGACCGAGGAGCGGATCGAGATCCCCGAGGAGGTGCGAGAGGTCTACCGGCAATGGCGGCCGACGCCGCTCTTCCGTGCCCGCAGGCTCGAGCGCGAGCTCGACACTCCCGCGCGGATCTTCTACAAGTACGAGGGCGTCTCCCCGACGGGGAGCCACAAGCCGAACACCGCGGTCGCACAGGCGTTCTACAACGCGCAGGCAGGCGTCGAGCGGCTCGCGACGGAGACCGGCGCCGGCCAGTGGGGCTCGTCCCTCGCGTTCGCGGGAGCGCTCTTCGGGCTCGAGGTCGACGTGTACATGGTGCGTGTCTCGTACGAGCAGAAGCCGTACCGCCGCGCGCTGATGGAGGCGTTCGGCGCGCGGTGCGTGCCGAGCCCCTCCGAGGAGACGGCGGCAGGCCGGGCGATCCTCGCCGAGCACCCCGACTCGACCGGCAGCCTGGGCATCGCGATCTCGGAGGCGGTCGAGCAGGCCGCGCAGCGAGAGGACACGAAGTACTCGCTCGGCTCCGTCCTGAACCACGTGCTCCTGCACCAGACCGTGATCGGCGAGGAGGCCATCGCCCAGCTGGACCTCGCCGAGGCGTACCCCGACGTGCTGATCGGCTGCACCGGCGGGGGCTCGAACTTCTCCGGGCTCGTCTTCCCGTTCATCGGCGAGCAGCTGCGGGGCGGGCCCGACGTGCGCGTCATCGCGGTCGAGCCGGCGGCCTGCCCGAGCCTCACACGGGGCGAGTTCGCCTACGACTTCGGCGACACCGGCCACCTCACCCCGCTCGTGAAGATGCACACGCTCGGCTCGACGTTCGTCCCTCCCGGCTTCCACGCCGGGGGGCTCCGCTACCACGGCATGGCGCCGCTCGTCAGCCACCTGCACGACCTCGGGCTGATCGAAGCGCGCGCGTACCACCAGACCGCGGTGTTCGAGGCCGGCGTCCGCTTCGCGCGCGCGGAGGGGATCCTGCCCGCGCCCGAGGCGAACCACGCCGTGAAGGCCGCGCTCGACGAGGCGCTGCGGTGCAAGGAGGAGGGGAGCGCCGAGACGATCCTCTTCAACCTGTGCGGCCACGGTCACTTCGACATGCAGGCGTACATCGACTACTTCGCGGGCACGCTCGAGGATCGCGACTACGACGAGGGCGAGCTGGCGATGGCGCTCGCGGGCCTCCCGACCGTCGCGGTCTAGTGTCCGCCGGAGGTGGAGAAGCGGCGCTCGAGGTCACGCGCGAGCAGATCGTCGCGTTCCGCCGGCGGAACGGCGAGCTCGACGAGCGGCTCCCGCCCGGCCCCGCCTCGCTCGCGCGAGCGGCCCGGGCGGGGCTCCAGGACAGCGTCCCGCGCTCCGCGCTCCATTCCCTCCACGCCCGCGTGGAGGGGATCTCCCACGATGCGTGGGAGGATCCGGCGCTCGTCCAGGTCTGGGGCCTCCGCTACACGACGTACGTCGTCCCGGCGGGCGACCATGCGCCGTTCACGCTCGGCCGCCTGCCGGACGCCGGTCGCACTCGACGAAGGGCGGAGGACATCGCCGCGCGGCTGCATGCGTTCCTGGACGGCCGCCGGCTCGATGCGGAGGAGGCCGGGGCGGCGCTCGGCGGCAACGCCAACCTCCTCCGCTACGCGGCGCTGACGGGGACCGTGCTGATCCGCTGGGCGGGCGCGCGCCAGCCCGTCGTCTGGACCGTCCCTCGGCCCGAGCTCGACCCACTCGACGCCCGCATCGAGCTCGCACGTCGCTACCTGCACGGCCTCGGCCCCGGCACGCCGGGTCGCTTCGCCGCGTGGGCCGGCGTCGGCTCCCAGGCGGCGCTCGACGCGTTCGGGGCGCTGGAGGCGTCGCTCGTCCACGTACGCACTCCGATCGGCGACGCGGTCGTCCTGGACTCGGACGAGACGCAGCTCCGCGACCCCGAGGGCGCTCCCGCCCCCGCCCGGCTGCTGCCGAGCGGCGACCTCTTCTACCTCCTGCAGGGCGCGGATCGAGACCTCCTCGTCCCGGACGCCGGTCAACGCGCCGCCCTGTGGACGTCACGCGTCTGGCCGGGCGCCGTCCTCGTCGAAGGGGACCTCGCCGGTACCTGGCGGCGCGCCGGGGCAGTCGTCACCGTGCAGGCATGGCGCCGGCTCTCCCGGGACGAGCGTGCCGCCGTCGAGGCCGAGGCCGGGACGCTGCCGCTTCCGGAGGTGCACGGCGAAGTCGAGGTCCGCTGGGAGGCCGTCTGAGCTAGGGCCTATCGCCGGGGAGGCGCAGGCCGTTCGCCAGCGCCCGGAAGCCCGGCGCCGGGTCGTGCTCGGCCCGTGCGGCGACCACGAGCGCGCCATGCTCCGGCCCGGCGAGGGCTCCCACGAGCAGCTCGACGCCGACGGCGAGCGCGAACGACTTGTGCGCCCGTGGTCCTCCGAACGGCACGAGCTCGTCCGCTCGCGCCGCGCCGGTCAGGACGTCCCCGTGTGTGACGGCGCCCATCGAGACGTCCGCGACGACAGGCTTGCCGTCCGAGGACGGAATCGCGATCGCGATCGGGTTCGTGCCGGTGAGAGCCGGGCCGCCGTCCGGGTGACGCAGTCGCCGCGGCGACGTGGCGGTGACGACCGCGACCAGGCCCGCGTCGGCGAGCCGCCGTGCCCAGGCGCCGAGGACGCCGGTCGGGAAGCACGCCTCGGCCACGACCACGCGGGCGCGCGCGGGAGGGTCCTCGACGAGGCCGTCGCAGATCGCCGCGAGCGTCAGGTACCCGAGCGCACCTCCGCCGTGCCAACGCTCGAAGCCGTCCGAGCGCTCGATCCGACGCGGGCGCCCGGCGGGGTCGAGGCTCTCGCCGAGCATCCCTTCGAGCCACGGGATCCGCGCCAGCCCGTGACCCGTGCGTCCGGCGCGATCTGCAGCCGCGAGATGCTCGACGACGACCGCTGCGTCCCGCTCCGAGAGCCCCGCCGCGCACAGCCGGGCGATCGCACGCGCGGACGTCACGACACGAGCGTAACCCGAGGGAGTACGCTTACAGCATCCTCACATCAGCTTGTGAGGATGCGACTGGATGGCCGCGCCTCCCCCCGGCGCGGACGTGCAGCGACGACAAAGCCCACCGCCGCTGGGCTCGTCGTCTCGGAAGGGAGCCTTCGGGCTCCCTTCTGTAGGGCGGGGGAAACCATGTTTCCCCCACCGGCCCCCTTCTTCAGCGCATGTTGCCGCGAACCGTGCCTGGCCTCCCGGGCGAATGAATCGCCCTTCGGCCGCAACGGGCGCGGCCCCTCCGAGGCAATCATCTCCCGCGGCTCAGAGAACGGTCAGGGCTTTGCGGATTGCGCCAGCCCGGCGGGCCTGGACCTGCTCCGCCAGGTCGCGGATCGCGGCGGTCACCTCGGCCTCGGGGGACGCCTCGAGGACGGGACGTCCTTCGTCGGCCGCCTCGCGCAGTGCCGGGTCGAACGGGATTCGCGCCACGAGCGGGGCATCGATCTCGGCTGCGAGCGCCTCGCCGCCTCCCGTGCCGAAGAGCTCCTGTCCGGTACCGACGAGCCACGACATGTTCTCGACGACCCCGACGATGCGCATCCCCGTCTTCTGCGCCATCACCGCAGCCCGCACGGCGACCTGCTGTGCGGCAGGCTGTGGGGTCGTGACGACCAGCGCCTCGGCGCGCGGCAGCAGCTGCCCGATCGAGATCGCGACGTCGCCGGTGCCGGGCGGCATGTCCACGACCAGCGTGTCGAGCTCGCCCCAGTGCACGTCGGAGAGGAACTGCTCGAGCGCCTTGTGGAGCATCGGCCCGCGCCACATGATCGGAGCGTTGTCCTCGGCGAAGAGCCCGATCGACATCACGTGGAGGTCGCCCCGGACGGGCGGCACGATCATCGAGTCCACGACGACGGGCCGCTGGTGGACGCCGAGCATGTGAGGGATCGAGTAGCCGTAGACGTCGGCGTCGAGGACTCCGACCCGTTCGCCGCGCTCGGCGAGCGCCGCCGCGAGGTTGGCCGAGAGCGTCGACTTGCCGACGCCGCCCTTCCCCGAGACGACCGCGACGACACGGGTCATGGGGTCGAGGCGGATCTCCCTCGCAGGACGGCCGCCGCGCAGCCGTGTGGCGAGCGCCTCCTTCTCCTGCGGGCTCATCACGTCGAAGTGGAGCTCGACGTCGGTGACACCGGCCACGCCGCCCACGTGCCGCGCCACCTGCTCCTGGAAGCTCGAGCGGAGGGGACAGCCGGCAACCGTCAGCGCGATGGTCACGGCCACCGCTCCGTCTTCCGCGACGACGACGTCGCGCACCATGTCGAGGTCGGTGACGGGGCGCTTGAGCTCGGGATCGATCACGCGCTCGAGCGCCACGAGAATCGCGTCGCGGTCTGGTGCCATCGCGTCCAGCCTAGCTAGCCGCCCGCCCGTCGCCCGAAACGGCTCTCCGCCGAGCCTGGCATCCGCGGCTGAACACCGCTTGTGTTGAATCAACACAAACGTTGTCCGGCGCGCCTCGCCGGAGGCCGTCAGGAGAGCGCGGCGGCGATCCTGGCGCAGAGCTCGGGGGTCGCGGCGGCGACGACGCGCGAGCGCTGGCCGAGGTCGAGCGGCGCGTCTCCGAACGGCGGATCCTCGAACAGGTCGATCGCGCAGCCGCGCTCGCGGACGACGAGCTGCGCGGCGGCGATGTCGATCGAGCGGGCGGGCTTGAGGCAGCAGACCGCGTCGACCCGTCCCTCCGCGAGGTGGCAGAGCGACAACGCGAGCGAGCCCATCACGCGGACCCGGTGCGCGACGCCGCGGAGGCCGTCGACGACGTCCGCGACCGCCTCGGTGGTCGTTCCCTCGAGCGCGAGGATCTCGACGGTCTGCTTCGGCCCCGGCCCGTCGAGCGGCGCGTCTCCGAGACGCGCCCCGAGGCCCCGCTCCGCGACCCACTCCTCCCCCGCGCCGAAGTCGTGCACGAAGCCGAAGCTCACGTCGTCCATCGTCGGCCCGTTCGCGACCGCGAGCGAGAGCGAGAAGTACCGGATGCCGCGCTTCGCGTTGACGGAGCCGTCGATCGGGTCGACGACCACCCTCAGGTCGCCGCCCGCGCCGAACGTCCGGATCCCGAGCTCCTCCGAGACGAGTGTCAGGTCGGCTCCGAGCGCCTCGAGCCTGTCGACCACGACCTCCTCGGCCGCCGCGTCGATCGCCGTCGTGTCGTCGCCGCCCTCGCCGGCGCGAAGCACCGGCTCGCGCTCCGCCCGGGTTGGCAGCTCGACGAGGACGCGCTCGAGATCCCGCACGCACGCGCGAGAGAACGCCAGCCAGTCGATCACGGCTCGAGGGGATGGAAGAGGAGGCCGGAGACGAGCTTCGGGAAGAAGTACGTGCTCTTCGGTGGCATCGTGAGGCCCCGCCTCGCATGGTCGAACACGTCGTCGATGCGGGTCGCGCGGAGGAGGAACGCACAGTCGGCCTTGCCGGCGCGCACGCGCCCGATCGCGTCGTCCGCGTCCGGCGTGTACGCGATCCCCTCGCGGCCGACGCGCTCCACGAGCTCGGGATCGAGCTCGCCGGGCTCTCCCCGGACGAGCTGGGTCGAGCCGGGTCGCACGAGCACCGCAGCAGAGCGGTCGAAGGGCTCGGCCGCAAGCGCGCCGAGCGCGACTTCCGGCGATTGGAACGCCTCACCGTCGAGCGCGATGTCCGGCCGGCCCGCGAACACGCGGTGGGTCGGCAGGATCGCGAGGCCCGGGTCGTCGGTCGAGACGAGGACGGCGAGCAGGCGGTCGCCGCCGCCTTCCTCCGCCAACGCGACTGCGGTCTCGTAGCGGTGATGGCCGTCCGCGATCAAGAGCTGCGTCGCGTCGAACGCAGCGGCGATTCCCTGGTCCCCCTCGAGCCGCCAGAGACGCGTGTCGCGGACGTCCAGATCGGCCTTGCGGTCGGGCACCGAGAGCGGAGGGGCACCGTCGTACAGGAAGAAGAGCGGCTCGAGCTGGGCCTGTGCCGCGCGCAGAAGGCGGAGACGGCGGCGGCGGGTCCCCTCGTGCGTCCGCTCGTGGGGCAGCACGACGCCCGCGGCGTACGGCTCGGCGCGGAGCGACGCGGCGATGCCGGTACGGACACCGCCGCCCGCGCTCGCAGGAACGTCCTGCTCGAGCAGCCACACGGCGGGCGTCTCGTCACGAACGAGAACGCCTTCGTCGAGCCACCTGCGGAAGCGCCGCCCGGCGGCCGGCTCGTCGGGGTCACAGGTGAGCCGGACGACGTTGTGCGGGTCGCGGGCGCGCAGCTCGGCGCGCTGTGATTCGTCCAGCACGTCGTACGGCGGAGCGGTGACGTCTGGGCTCGGGTCGGCGTACCTGACCGCGCGGAACGGACGGACGTCGGCCACGCGTCGAGCCTACACTCACCCCGTGCCCACGATCGCGGAGCTCTCCGAGGACCGAACGGTCGACGGAGTGTTCGCGGTCGCCCGGAAGCGGCGCCTGACCACACGTAAGGGCAAGCCGTACCTCGCGCTCGAGCTCGTCGACCCCAGCGGACGGATCGAGGGGCGCGTCTGGGAGGACGTCGAGCTGCTCGACCGCCGTTTCTCGGAGGGCGACGCGGTACGAGTGCTCGGCCGCGTCGAGCGCTTCGACGGGCGTCTCCAGGTCCAGGTGCGCGCGCTCGAGGCGACGGAGGACGATCCCGCGGCCCTCGCGCCTGCGCTGCGGCGGGATCCCGACGAGCTTCAGGGGTTCCTCGAGTTCCTGGCCGCCGAGATCGCGCATCCGGGCCTCGCTGCGACGGTCGGCCCGATCCTCGCGGCACCGGAGGTCCGGGACGGGATGCGCTCGCTTCCCGCGGCCGGGGCGGACGGCCATCACGGCTACGCGGGCGGGCTGCTCGAGCACACTGTCGGCGTCGCGACGCTGTGTCGCGAGACCGCCCAGCTCCATCCGCGCCTGCGGGCCGACCTCCTCCTCTCCGCGGCGCTCCTGCACGATGTCGGGCGCGTGCGCGAGCTCGAGCGGGGGCCGGCCTTCCGGCCGACGAGGGAGGGCGCGCTGCTCGGTCACGTCCACCTCGGCGTGCGTCTCGTCGACGGCCACGCGGGCAGCCTCGAGGCCGAGGTCAGGGCAGAGCTGCTCCACGCGATCGCCGCTCACCACGACCGCCCTGCCGCACGGACCGCCGAGGCAGCGGTGCTCTACCACGCGAACCAGCTCGACGCGCAGGCCGCGACGCGCCCCGTCGGCGACGACTGACCTCGCATGGAGGCGGCCGTGCTCGCGCTCCTGGGCGCGCTGTCATGGGGGACCGGCGACTTCTTCGGCGGGCTCGCCTCCCGCCGGGCGCACGTGCTCACGGTGCTCGTCCTCTCGCAGGCCGTCGGGCTCGCCGGCGTCGCCGCGTGGGCCGTCGCCAGCGGCGACTCGCCTCCCGGGCTCGCCGACATCGTCCCGGCCGTCGGCGCGGGTGCGGCGGGGGCGGCGGGACTGGCGGCGCTCTACCGTGGGATGGCGATCGGGGCGATGGGCATCGTCGCGCCGATCTCCGCGTTGAGCCCCGCCGTCCCGCTCGCGGTCGATCTCGTGCGCGGCGATGCGCCCGCGGCCGTCCAGTGGGCCGGGATCGCGACGGCGCTCACCGGGGTCGTGCTCCTCGCCCGGGAGCCCGGTGGGACGACGACGCGCGGCACGGGTCTCGCCGCCGGCGTCTCCCTCGCCCTGGTCGCGGCGCTCGGCTTCGGCCTGTTCGTGGTCGGGCTCGACGCGGCCTCGGACGGCGGAGCGACGTGGGCCGTCGTCGTGGCGCGCACCTCCTCGACGCTCGTTGCCCTGTGCGCGGTGCTCCTCGTCTCGGTGCCGCTCCGCCCGCCGGGGGGGTTGCTGCCCGCGATCGCGGCCGTCGGGGTGTTCGACACGACCGCGAATGCCCTCGTCGCAGTCGCGACGACCTACGGATCGGCGGGGATCGTCGCGGTGCTCAGCGCGCTCTACCCGCTGACGACGATCCTGCTCGCGCGGGTCTTCCTCTCCGAGCGGCTCGACCGGCCGCGGCGGGTCGGCGGAGCGCTCGCCCTCGCGGGCGCCGCGCTCGTCGCGATCGGCTGAGCAGCTAGACGTTGAAGCGGATGTTGAGGACGTCGCCGTCCGCGACGACGTACGTCTTGCCCTCGAGCCGCTGCGTCCCGCGGCGGGCCGCCTCGGCGTGCGAGCCCGCGTCGAGCAGGTCATCCGTCGAGATCACCTCGCAACGGATGAAGCCGCGGGCGATGTCCGAATGGATCGTCCCGGCGGCGTCGAGCGCGGTCTGCCCGCGGCGCAGCGTCCAGGCGCGCGTCTCCTTCTCGCCGACGGTGAAGAACGTGATCAGGCCGAGCGCCTCCTCCAGCCGACGGACGACGTCGCCGAGGGCAGAGGCGCTG
>Ga0207428_10000242_pt1 | contig 74839 bp, 68 predicted proteins | sample RhiMethybrSRZTD1_FD_187600 | JGI IMG/M metagenome (GOLD analysis project Ga0207428, IMG submission 187600) | Populus rhizosphere microbial communities from Tennessee, USA - Rhizosphere MetaG P. TD hybrid SRZTD1 (SPAdes) (version 3) | ecosystem: Host-associated > Plants > Roots > Rhizosphere >... | reverse complement strand
CCGCCCGAAACGCTGAGGCGCAGCATCAGGTTTGGGTTGCCTTCCTCCGAGATCAGGCTGGCGACGCGCTTGACGGCGCTATCGGACAGGCTGACCTGGCGTTCCGGCACGGGCGACATGTCATTCATGGGTTAAACCGCTGTGAATTGAACTCTCGCCGTTAAATGTAGGGCGCCCGAGGCGAATGTCAAACGCCGGGCTGGACTGCTAGTCATGCGCTAAGTGCTTGACGGGGAAGAGGAACTGCGACCCCGGGGCAGATCGTCCGCCACCTCGAACCAGGGAACCTGATATTCGCAGAAGGCGTGGCCAGTCGGTTTCAGCCCCTCGAACCGGTCGGCCGAGCCTACCAGCAGGTGGATTTCGCCTGGCCAGCGGGGGGATTCGTAGCTAATCGGTGTCCCGCAGGTGCCGCAAAACTGCCGGATCACGTCGGGCGAGGAGGCAAAGCGGGCGGGTACGTCGCCCTCGAACACCAGATCCTCGGGCCTGAAGCCAGCATACGCGGCCACAACGCTGCCCGTCGCCCGCCGGCAGCTCGGGCAATGGCAATATCCGACCCAGAGCGGGGCGGCAGCGGCCCGATAGCGGACCCGCCCGCACAGGCAATGGCCGGTCAGCAAGGGGGCTGGGGCGGATGTCATGGCGACCTCCTTTCTACCGTTGCGAGTCTGGGCCGGGCCGGCTCCGTTGCCAGCGCAGGGGCCGCAGTCTAGCTTCCGGCCATGCAGATTTATGCCAGCAATCCTGAAGCGTCGCGCGGCCGCCTGGTGGCCGAGGAGGAGAGCGCCAATCGCTCGGTCTTCCAGCGCGACCGCGACCGCATCATCCACAGCACGGCCTTTCGCCGGCTGAAGCACAAGACCCAAGTCTTCGTCTATCACGAAGGCGATCATTACCGCACGCGCCTGACGCACAGCATCGAGGTCGCGCAGATCGCACGCTCGATCGCGCGGTCGCTTGATCTCAACGAGGATCTCGCGGAGGCGGTCGCCCTCGCACACGATCTGGGTCACACACCGTTCGGCCATGCGGGCGAGGAAGCGCTCGATCATTGCATGGCAGCGTTCGGCGGCTTCGATCACAACGAACAGACCTTCCGCATTGTGACCTTGCTCGAGCGGCGCTATGCGGCGTTCGACGGGCTCAACCTCACCTGGGAAACGCTGGAAGGCGTGGTGAAGCATAACGGCCCTTTGACCGGGCCGCACGCATCGGCGAAGGCTCAAGCAAGGCCTGTGCCATCGACACTTTCGCGCTATTGCAGCGCGTGGGATCTGGAGATCGGCGAGTTCTCCGGCCCCGAGGCGCAAGTCGCCGCGATCAGCGACGACATCGCCTATAACAACCACGACATCGACGATGGATTGCGCGCGGGATTGTTCACGCTGGCCGATCTCAAGGACGTGCCCCTGGCGGGTCCTGTGATCGCCGAAGTATCGGCGCGCTATCCCGGATTGGAATTGCCGCGGCTGATCCATGAATCGATCCGGCGCATGATCAATCTGATGGTGCGCGACGTGATCGCGGAATCGACGCGTCGCCTCGCCGGCATCAAATCGGTGGCCGAAGTGCGCGCGCGCAAGGCGCCGGTGATCGCGTTCTCCGACGCGATGCGGGCGAACGATCGCGCCCTTAAGCAGTTCTTATTTTCGCGGATGTATCGTCATCACCGGGTCAACCAGATGACGATGAAGGCGAAGCGGGTGGTGAGTGAATTGTTCGACCTGCACCTGGAACAGCCGCAATGCCTGCCGGCGGAATGGCAGGCCCAGGTGACGGACTTGGACCAAGTCGCCGCGGCGCGCCTGGTAGCCGACTATATCGCCGGCATGACCGACAAGTTCGCGCTGGAAACTCACAAGCATTTGTTCGACTTATACGAGCGCTTGTGACTCGATGAAAAAGCGTGTTGAATCCGGGTGTTAATAGAGTTATCCACGAGTCCTTTTTCTTGACCGACTCGGGGGATCGCTGATTCTCTGGGTCTAGATAGCTTGCAGCACTGTCCGTACGAGGGGGAAACCGGTCGGGCAGGGGGCACGTCAGCCGCACCGACGTCAGGCATGGGTGCCGCGATCGCAGGCCGTACTTTGCTGGAGAAGCGAGCCATGTCGTCAGAGAAACCCGACCAGATTCAAGCGAGTGTTGCCGCGGCCCTGAGCCGGCTGCGCGGCGATCTCGGCCCAGCCAGCGCGCCGGCGCCCAAGATCGAGGATCTGCCAGTGGGCGACAGGCAATTGGGCGATAGGACGGCGATCGAGCGGGGCCGGCCGGCCAACGATGTGCGGGGCGATCCGTTCTTCCGATCCATCCAGTCGCCTCCGGCGGGAACCGGCATGGCGGGATCGGGCCGCGCGCCGATCCCCATGACGCCCTTCCCGCGCATGCAGGCGCCGCGAGAGGCCACGCCCTCCGAACCGTCGTCGGCCGACGAGGCAGCCTCGGCATCGGAGTCCTCGACCATCGAGATACCGGCCATGCCGAAGCGGGCGCCAGCTCCCGATCTTGTTGCAATGCCGGAATCCGCGGCCATGTCCCCCGAGCCATCCCAGCCATCGTCGCCGTCTCCGGCCGCATCGGAGCCGGCGGCAGCGCCCGCAGCGACACCGCAGCCTCTGACGGCGCCTGCCAGCCACAGTCCGTTGTCGCGCATGATGCGAGGCAGCGCCCCCGGTGGCGCGACCGACCCGGCTCAGCGCGATCTGCTGGCCAGCCTCCCGCCACCACCGATCAGCGAGCCGCTGACCGGCGACACGGAATCGAGCGCCATGCGTCGCCGCCGGCGCAATCGCCGGCTGCTCGCCGCGGCCGCGGTCATCATCGTCGTTGCGATCGGCGCCTGGCTGTGGCGCGGCAGCGAGCCGAGCACGGAAATTCCGGTCGTCGCGGCCGAAACCACGCCCGAGAAGGTAAAGCCGGCGGAGGAAGAAGGCCTCCAGGTGGCGAATCAGAATATCCAGGTGCTCGATCCGACACAGTCGCCCCAGGCCGAGACGGTCATGCCGGAGCCGGAGCAACCGGTGACGCCGCCAGCGCCCAGCGCCGAACAGGCCCCGACGGTGGTTGAGAACACTGCACCGGACAGCAGCCCTGCGCCAGCAGAGCAGGCCCCTGCGGTCGATGCGCCGCCGGCCCCGGAAACGCCACTGGCGGCCGCGCCGCTGCCTGAACCGGAGAACGCCACGACCGATGCGACACCGCCAGCGCCGGCGGTGCCAGCGCCCCAACCTACGCAGGCGGCAGAAGCGCCCGCGGCCAGCGAACCAGCGCCGGCTCAAGCCGCTGCCGAGCCGACACCTGCTCCGGAGCCCGCTCCGGCGCCCGCGCCTGCGGCGACCCAGCCGGAACCGGCACAGGCCGCGCAGCCTGAGGCGACCGCCACGCAGGAGGCCGCCGTCACGCCGACTGCGCCAATGGGCAATACCCGCGTCCAGTTGGCGGCGGGAAAATCCGAAGCCTCGGTGCAAAAGGAATGGGCGGCATTGCAGAAGGCCCATCCCGACCTGCTTGGTTCCTTGAGCCTCACCATCGAGAAGGTCGACAAGGGCGCGGCGGGCATCTTCTATCGCCTGCAGGCCGGGCCGTTAGCCGACAAGACGGCGGCGAAGAAGCTGTGCGCCAGCCTGAAGCAGCAGAATCAGAACTGCATCATTGTAACAAAATAGGCGCAGCCCAAAGCGGCGCGAAAGGATCGTTCAAGAATGCTGGCGGCGATTTTCGGGGTCGCGGGGCAGACCTTGAGCGGTGAGGAGCGTGCGTTCTTTCGGGACGTTCAGCCGCTGGGCTTCATCCTGTTCGCGCGCAACGTCGCGGACCCGGATCAGGTCCGCCGCCTGGTGAACGATCTGCGCGCTGCTGTCGAGCATGCGGAGGCGCCCGTTCTGATCGACCAGGAGGGTGGGCGCGTGCAGCGCCTGAAGCCGCCGCATTGGCGCGCGGCGGCGGCGGCGGCGAAGTTCGGCGCACTCGCGACGCAGCGTGCCAATGACGGGCGCAAGGCGGTCTTCCTCAATCATCAACTGATCGGTGCCGAGCTGGCGGCGCTCGGCATTGACGTCGATTGCGCTCCGCTGATCGACGTGCAGCAGCCCGGCGCCCATGACGTGATCGGTGATCGCGCGTTCAGCGGCGATCCGGAGCAGGTGGCGGCGCTCGGTCGTGTCGCGGCCGATGGCCTGATGTCGGCCGGCATCACCCCGGTCATCAAGCATATTCCCGGCCACGGCCGATCCATGGTCGACAGCCACCATGACCTGCCGCGCGTAACGGCATCCCATGCCGAGCTCGCGCGCACGGATTTCGTCCCGTTCAAGCGCCTCAAGGACCTGCCCTGGGGCATGACCGCGCATATCGTCTACGAGGCGCTCGATCCTGATTTGCCGGCAACCCTGTCGGCGAAAGTTATCTCCGAGATCATTCGCGGCGAGATCGGGTTTGACGGATTGCTGCTGAGTGACGATCTATCCATGAAGGCGCTGCGTGGAACCTTGGCCGAGCTGGCGCAGCGCTCGGTCGCGGCGGGGTGCGATATCGCCCTCCATTGCAACGGCAAGATGGAGGAGATGGTGCAAGTGGCGGCCGGCGTTCCACCCTTGTCGAAGGCAGGGCTGGAGCGCTACACACGTGGCCGCCGCCAGGTGGGCAAGGGCCAGCTCGCGAAGCTGGACCAGGTCGCGAAGGAGCTGACCGCCTTGCTCGCCTGACACGCGCTACGCGGCTCGTGTAATTTATCGGGAGTCGCGCATTGTCATCTGATATTGCAGGTTATTTACACGCCATTGCGATCATCGCGATCCCGATTATCCTCGCCATTACCTTGCACGAAGCGGCTCATGGATGGGTCGCCTGGAAGTGCGGCGACGACACCGCCTATCGCCTTGGCCGAGTCACCTTCAATCCGCTCCGCCACATCGACCCGTTCGGGACCGTGTTGCTGCCGGCGCTGCTCTACATCAGCACAGGGTTCGTGTTCGGCTATGCCAAGCCGGTGCCGGTGAATTTCCGTCGCTTGCGCAACCCCCGCCGTGACATGGTCCTGGTGGCCGCGGCGGGACCGGGCATCAACTTCGCGCTCGCCTTCCTATCGGGGTTGGCCCTTCACCTGGTGCCGGAAGGCTCCTCGCCGCCGACCGACTTCGCCCAGCAAATGCTGCTGGTTTCCATTATCGCCAATGTGATCCTGGCGCTCTTTAACATGCTGCCTTTGCCGCCTCTGGACGGCGGGCGAGTCGCTGTGGGATTGCTGCCGTATCCGCTATCCCTCTACCTGGCGCGGTTGGAGCGCTACGGGATGTTCATTCTCCTGGCCGCGATCTTCCTGTTGCCGTGGCTGGGACGGCAGATTGGCATGGACCTCGATATTATAGGCTGGATTCTGCATCCGCTGGCCGGTTATGTCGAAGGTCTCATCCTTTCGGTAACGGGGAACGGCACAGGCGGACTATGACGGCGATTGTGATCGACGAAGAGTTCGATAGGGATTTCGCAGCCGACGACGGGGCGCCCGCGGTACCGGGCGGCGAGTTTGAGCTGCATCTCGACCTCGATGGGTTCGAGGGACCGATCGATGTCCTCCTGACGCTGGCGCGCGACCAGAAGGTCGATCTCAAGAAAATCTCCATCCTGGAACTGGCCGACCAGTATCTCGCCTTCGTCGCGCGCGCCCGCCGGCTGAGGTTGGAGATCGCTGCCGACTATCTGGTGATGGCGGCGTGGCTGGCCTATCTCAAATCGCGCCTGCTGCTGCCCGAGCCGCCGGCCGACGGCGAGCCGAGCGGCGCCGAACTGGCCGCCGCCTTGGCCTTCCAGTTGCAGCGTTTGGAGGCCATGCAGAAGGCTGGGCGCGAACTGATGGGGATGCCGCAATATGGCCGTGACTTCTTCGGCCGCGGCCTGCCGGAGCCGGTGCAGGTCATCGAAAAGCCGGTTTACAAGCTGGCGCTCTACGACCTGCTGAAGGCCTACGGCAACTACCCAGGCCGGCGCAACGAGGGCCTGCTGCAGATCACGCCGATGAACCTGTTCTCCATGGACGACGCGCTGCATCGGATCGGCGAGATGCTGGGACAGGTGCTCGACTGGACCACGCTGCAGGCGTTCCTGCCGCCGGGTCTGCAACGCGGCCTGCCGCGCCGCGCTGCTTTGGCGGCGACCTTTGCCGCCAGCCTGGAGCTGGCGCGCACCGGACGCATCGAGTTGCGGCAGGAGAGCTTGTTCGGCCCGATCTTCATGCGCCGCGGCAACAGCCACAGCGGCTCGCCAGAGACTGTGAACACCGAAGGACTGCAATGACCGACGATCGCTATCAATTGCTGCGGCTGCTCGAGGCGATCCTGTTCGCCTCGACCGAACCTCTGGACGAGAAGGAGCTGGCGGGCCGTATGCCCGAAGGCGCCGATATCAATGGCCTGTTGCAGGAGTTGAAGGATCACTACGCCAATCGCGGCGTTCATCTGTTGGCGTTCGAGGATCGCTGGGCATTCCGCACCGCGCCCGATCTCGCGCCCAAGTTCCATATCGAGCGCGAGGTCGTCCGCAAGATGAGCCGCGCGGCGATCGAGACTCTCGCCATCATCGCCTATCACCAGCCGGTGACACGCGCCGAGATCGAGGAAATCCGCGGCGTCGTCATCTCCAAGGGCACGCTTGACATGCTGCTGGAGATCGGCTGGATCCGGCCGAAGGGCCGGCGCGAGACGCCGGGCCGTCCGGTGACCTGGGCAACCACCGACGCGTTCCTGGAGCATTTCGGGCTCGAAAGCTGCGATGCCCTGCCGGGCGTCGAGGAACTGAAGGCGGCCGGCCTGCTGGATGCCCGGGCGACCGTCGCGACCCTCGGCACCCAGGGCCTGCCGAACGGCGCGCCGGTGGCCGAAGAGGCGGATGACGAAGAGGGCAACATCTCCGACATGCTGACCCAGCGGGAGGACGACGACCCGGAGGCCCAGGCTGCCGACGATGCCTATGATGCCGAGGTCCTGCGCCGGGTGGAGCAGGAAGAGGGAAGCGACGAGGAAGAAGGCGCTGGGCCGGGCGAGAACGACGATGAACTGTCCGACTCCGTCAAGCCGAAGGCTGCGGCGCCGTCAGACTAGCGGCTGACCGCCGCAGGTTCAGGCGGCGAATTGCAATTCAGAATAAGTCGCACTAGGGTCGCAGGGCGCGCCCGCCGGCGGATCGCCGGCGCCCATGAACCCTTTGCGCGGGCCTGTCCCGCCGGACGGAACTTCGCTTGAGCCTGTCGCAACCGCAAGCCGCCACTTCGGTTCGTTTCGGTGCGCGCCGTCTGGGCTGGCCATCGCGCTGGACCGTGCTTGCCTGCGCCCTCGCGCTCTTGATCGCGGCGCCGGTGATCTCCGTGCTGATCAGCGCCTTCGGCGCACGCAGCGAAATCTGGCAGCACCTAGTCGAGACGGTGCTCGGCGATTACGTCGCCAACTCGTTCCTGATCATGAGCGGCGTTACCATCGGCGTGCTGATCGTCGGCGTGCCGGCGGCATGGATGACGACCCTGTGCCGCTTTCCGGGCCGGCGGCTGTTCGACTGGGCGCTGCTGCTGCCGATGGCGTTTCCCGCCTACGTCATCGCCTATGCCTATACCGGGCTGCTGGATTATGCGGGCCCGGTGCAGACGAGCCTGCGCGATCTGATCGGCGATCCGGAGGGGCTGCGCTGGCTGCCGGAGATTCGCTCCTTGCCCGGCGCCATCCTGATGCTGGTGCTGGTGCTCTATCCCTACGTCTATCTGTTGGCGCGCGCGGCGTTCCTGGAACAGTCGGTGTGCGTGCTGGAGGTGAGCCGCACGCTCGGCTGCTCGCCGTGGAGCAGCTTTCGCCGCGTTGCCCTGCCGCTGGCGCGGCCGGCGATCGTTGCGGGTGTCGCGCTCGCCTTGATGGAAGCGCTGAACGATTACGGCACCGTTTCCTATTTCGGGATCAACACGCTCGCGACCGGCATCTTCCGGGTGTGGCGCGGCATGGGCGATCCGGTGGCGGCCTCGCAGATCGCCGTCATCCTGCTGCTGTTCGTGTTCGCCTTGCTGGCGATCGAGCGCTGGTCGCGCGGCCGGCGCAGCTACGCGCATTCCACCGCGCGCTACCGGCCGCTGCCACGCTTTCAATTGCGCGGCTGGGCGGCGTTCGGCGCGATCGTCGGGTGCGCGCTGCCGGTCGTGCTGGGCTTCGCGCTGCCAGCGGCGATGCTGCTGCATTGGGCGTTGAGCAGCCCGGAATATTGGGAGAATGCGCGCTTTCTCGGCGTGCTGCGCAATTCCTTTGTGATTTCGGCGGTCGCCGCGGCGTTGACGCTGTCGGTCGCCGTCATCCTGGCGTACGCGCTACGGCTTCATCCCACGCCCGCGACCAGGTTCGCGGCGCGCGTGGCAAGCGCCGGCTATGCGGTGCCGGGCGCGGTCCTGGCAATCGGCGTGCTGCTGCCTCTGGCTGCGCTCGACCACACGCTCGCCAACTGGGCCAAGGCGCATTTGGGCTGGAGCATCGGGCTCGTCTTCACAGGCACATTGGTGGCAGTTGCCTACGCCTATCTGACACGCTTTCTCACCATCAGCTTCAGCGCAGTGGAGGCGAGCCTGGGCAAGATCACATTCAGCATGGACCTGGCTGCTCGCTCGCTCGGGCGTTCGCCCAGCCAGACGCTCGGCCTCGTCCACCTGCCGATCATGCGTGGGACATTGCTGACCGCCGCGATCCTGGTGTTCGTCGACGTGTTGAAGGAACTGCCGGCGACCTTGGTGCTGCGGCCGTTCAATTTCGACACGCTCGCCACGCGCACCTACGATCTTGCGTCCGACGAGCGGCTGGTGGAGGCGGCGGGTCCGGCGCTGGCAATCGGGCTGGTCGGCATCCTGCCCGTCTATCTGCTGTCACGCGCGATCCGCGCCGCCCGTCCCGGCGCCGGCAAGGAGCTCTAGATGCAGCCGCAGGACGCCCTGGTGCTGCAGGACCTCAATCACGATTACGATCGCTTGCGCGCGGTCGATGGTGTGTCGCTGTCGGTGAAGGCGGGCGAGGTTGTGTGCCTGGTCGGCCCATCGGGCTGTGGCAAGTCGACGGTGCTGCGGCTGGCGGCCGGCCTCGAGACGCTGCAGAGCGGCCGCGTGTCGATGCACGGCGAGGTGGTCGGCGATCCGGCCGCGCGCATCCGCGTCGCGCCGGAGCGGCGCCATGTCGGCCTCGTGTTCCAGGACTTCGCGCTGTTCCCGCATCTGACGGTCGGCGGCAACGTCGCCTTCGGCCTCAGCCAGTTGCCGTCGCCGCGCCGAGATGCGCGGGTGCGCGAAGTGCTGCGCCAGGTGGACCTGGACTCATATGTCGACGCCTATCCGCACGCTTTGTCCGGCGGACAGCAGCAGCGCGTGGCGCTGGCGCGCGCCCTGGCGCCGGAGCCATCGGTGCTGCTGCTGGACGAGCCGTTCTCCGGCCTCGACGAGCGGCTGCGCGAGCAGGTGCGCGACGACACGCTACGCCTGCTCCGGCGGAACGGGACGGCGGCCTTGCTGGTCACGCACGATCCGGAGGAGGCCCTGTTCATGGCCGACCGGATCTATCTGATGCGGGCAGGCAAGATCGTGCAAAGCGGGCCGCCACAGGAACTCTACTACCGGCCGACCGATCTGTTCGTCGCCAGCTTCTTCTCCCGCGTCAACGAAATCCGCGGCATAGTTGAGGAAGGCCATGTCGAGAGTCCGGTCGGGCGGCTCTGCGCCCCCGGCCACAAAGAGGGCGCCCGGGTGGTCGTCACCTTCCGGCCGGAGGCGGTCAGCCTGTCGCATGTGCGAGGTGATGAACCCGACGGCTTGAATGTCGAGGTGCAGGATACCCATTTCCTTGGTACGGGATGGGTCGTGCATGTGCTCGTGAAGGATGCCGAGGGGCGGGACGTGAAACTATCTGTCCGGCTCCATGGACGGCCACCCAAGGCCGGCGACCGGGTCGCCCTGAAAGTTCCGCCGGATGCGATTCTCATGTTCGCAGAAACGTGACAATCCAAAGGCTTATACGGCCCTAATTCAATGCTGGAAGAGCGCAGCGGCTTGTTGCAGCGGTAGGGTCATTCTGCGATAGTCCGCCCGCAAAACACCCAAGGAGAGCCCGAATGGGGAGCTTCAGTATTTGGCACTGGCTAATCGTTCTAGCCATCATTCTCGTCCTGTTCGGGGGCGGCGGTAAGATTCCGCGCCTGATGAAGGACCTTGGCCAAGGCATCACCGCCTTCCGCAAGGGCCTCAAGGACCCCAAGGATGGCGAGCAGGCTCAGACCGAGGACAATGCCGCCGACAAGCAGCACAGCGTGATCGACCGTTCCTAAGCGGCGGCCGGCTTCGGTTGGAAGGCGTTCTCGATGTTCGATCTGGGCTGGGGCGAGCTGTTGGTCGTCGGCGTCGTCGCACTGGTCGTGCTGGGGCCGAAGGAGCTGCCGAATGCGCTCCGCACCGTCAGCAACCTGACCAAGACCGCGCGCAAGCTGGCGGGCGAATTCCAGAGCGGTATCAACGAAATCGTGCGCGAGGCCGAGCTTGAGGACGCGCGCAAGGCGGCGCAGTCCATCACCAAGGGCTCGATCTCCCAGGCGATCGAAAAGGTGGTCGATCCGACCGGCGAGATGAAGTCCGCCGTCAAGAGCGTCGAGCAGGACGTCAAGGACGTGAAGACCGCCGCGCAGATTTCGCCGGTCGGTCCCATTCCACCCGCGCCATCGATTGCGCCGCCGCCGCCGGCCAGCCCGGTGGCACCCGATCCTGCGATTGCCGCACCCGAACCTGCGAAAGACGCCGAGGCGGCGGACAATGCCGCCCCCAAGGCCGAGGCGAAAGTATAAATCCCATGGCCGGCGCCGAAGACGAAAAGAAAATGCCGCTGCTCGAGCATCTGGTCGAGTTGCGCCGGCGGCTGCTTCTTTCGGCCGTCGGATTCATCCTCGCTTTCTTCATCTGCTTCTATTTCGCCCAGGACATGTTCAACTTCCTAGCCGCGCCGCTCGCGGAATACTTCCACGACGCAGCGGGCCGGCGCTTCATCTACACGGATCTGACCGAACCCTTCTTCACCAACGTGAAGCTGGCAGCGTTCGGCGCGCTCTGCATCTCGTTCCCGATCATCGCGGGGCAGATCTACGCATTCGTCGCGCCCGGCCTCTACAAGAACGAGCGGCAGGCGTTCCTGCCGTTCCTGGTCGCGACACCCTTCATGTTCGTGGTCGGCGCGGCATTTTTCTATTACGTGCTGCTGCCCTACGCGATCAAGTTCTTCGCCGGCTTCGAGCAGCCGGCCGGGCCCGACATCCTGCCCGTGCAGATGGAGAACAAGGTCGGCGAATATATCGGCTTCGTCATGACGCTGATCTTCGCGTTCGGGCTGTGCTTCGAATTGCCGGTGCTGCTGTCGCTGCTGGCGCGCGTCGGGCTGGTGACGTCGCAGGGTCTGAAGGCGAAGCGGCGCTATGCCATCGTCATCGTGTTCCTGGTCGCGGCAGTCGTGACGCCACCGGATGTATTCAGCCAGGTCAGCCTCGCGCTGCCGATCCTCGCGCTCTACGAAATCTCGATCATCCTTGCGAAGATGATCGAGAAGAAGCGGGCGAAAGAGGAGGCGGAACTGGAGGCCGAACTGGACGAAGCCGACGCCAAGCCCGCGACGCAGCCTCAGGCTTCCGAGTAATTGAAGCCCTTTCGCTCGGCCTCGATCCAGGCCGGCTTAAGCTTGGAAATGCGCTTGTAGATCGGACAGCCGGCATGATGCGCGCCGGGCAGATAGCCGATGCTCATCAGGAACTCACCCACGATCTCGCCGCCGGTGAAGACGAAGTTTTTCTTGAACAGCTTCACCCACTCGTCCTTGCGCTTGGGATGATGCGATTTCAGCCAGGCCGCGAATGAACCGGCCTCGCGCTGAATGGCCTTGATGCGTTTCGCATTCTCGATGGCCGCCTGGATCTTCAGGCGATTGCGGATGATCGAGGCGTCCTGCATCAGCCGCTCCACGTCGCGCGCATTGAGGCGCGCCACCTTCTCGATCTTGAAATCGCGGAACGCCTTGCGGAACGCGTCCTGCCGCTTGAGGATAGTGAGCCAGCTCAGGCCCGCCTGATTGATCTCCAGGATCAGCCGCTCGAACAGTTCATCGTCGTCGGCGATGGGAAAGCCGTAGTGCGATTCATGATAGGGGCCGTGCCACTCATGGCCGGGCGCGACGTCGCAGTAGGTGCTCATAGCTGGCTTTCGGGCATCGACAGAGACAGCAGGGAAATTCCCAAAATCTGGGTGAAATAGAAATAGACACCCCACAGCAGCATGGAAATGACAGTGGTGATAATGGCCTTGCGCCCGAGTTGCGGATTGGCCGGTGCGCCGGGGTCATGGCCGGGCGCCGGTTCAGCGGATTGCCGGATACCCCAAGGCAGGACCGCGAACAGGATCACGAACCAGATCAGCAGAAAGATCGCGGCCTGCGAAAACCAGTAACTCATGTTACGCCTGCTCCAGCTCGATCAGGGTGCCATAGAAATCCTTGGGATGCAGGAACAGCACCGGCTTGTCATGGGCCCCGATCTTCGGCTCGCCATCGCCCAGCACGCGCGCGCCCTCGGCCTTCAGCCGGTCGCGTGCCGCGTAGATGTCATCGACCTCGTAGCAGACATGGTGGACGCCGCCGCTCGGGTTCCGCTCCAGGAATCCCTTGATCGGCGAGGCATCGCCCAGCGGCTGCAGCAACTCGATCTTGGTGTTTGGAAGTTCGACGAACACGACCGTGACGCCGTGCGCCGGCTGCGGGATCGGCGCGGAAACCTTCGCACCGAGAGCGCCGCCGTAAGTGGCGGAGGCGGCCGCCAAGTCCGGTACCGCAATGGCTACGTGGTTCAATCGCCCGATCATCGTTCCTCCTGCGGCCCGCAATGTTGCAGCGCCGTGGGGCGCGCGCAAGCGCCGCTTAGTTGTTTGAGTTAAATGTATTTTTCCTGTTTTGGGGCATCGTTGTCCTGTGACTCTGCTCACTTCGATCCGGGCGCGCGTCACCTAAGTATCCCGGTGTGGGGGGACCCGCTTGACCTGGCTGTGCGACCTTGGCCCTAGGTTTATACCCGAGGTAAGCATATCATTTGCTTGAGCTTTTGGCCGAATCGCAGTCTCAACGGCGATCTGGGTGAGCAAAACGAGAAAGCAGGACTGCCATGATGCCAGTTTGGACAAGCCGGACCCTGTTGGCGACGATGGCCGCCGTCGCGGCGCTCGGCGTGGTCTGGACCCAGTCGGCCGCGGCTGCGAACCCGGAAATCGGCGCCGTCGTGCAACGCACCTATCGCGGCGCGACCGCCGAGGGCGAGGAAGCGACGCGCCCGATCTACTTCCGGAACGACGTCCATGCCCAGGAGTTGGTCAAGACGGGCGTCCGCGGCTCGACCGAGCTGGAGTTCCTCGACAATACGCATCTGGTGGTCGGGCCCAACGGCGAGGTGCGCCTCGACGAATTCGTCTATGACCCGGCCTCGGCGACCGGCGGCGGCCAGATTTCGCTGAAGGTCGGCGCCTTCCGCTATCAGAGCGGCGAGCTGAAGAACAAGGAGAACGTCAAGCTGGTGACGCCGACCGCGACCATGACCATCCGCGGTACCCATCTGGTGATCTTCGTCGGCCTCGATGGCGCGACCGAAGTCAACGTAATCGAGGGCGCGGTCGACGTGCTTGCCTGCAACACGCCGAGCACTGTGTCGGCGACCGTCGGGCAGCGCGTCAACGTGACGTCGGGCTGTGCTACGAGCGTGGCTGGACTGCGCACCCTTCCGCGCGACCACATCCCGCAATCGCCGAATTCGACAGAACCGCCGCTGGGCGATCCCGGCAATGACGGGCCGAACGATGGGCCGAGGAATGAGGTCGAGCCGCCGCGCCGGGGAGGGAACTAGCGGATGAGCGCGCTGGCCGCGATCGAGTTCGCGAACAGCGCGTTCTACGATGCCTTCTCGGCCGCGAATATCGAGCAGATGTCCGACCTATGGGCGGCCATCGATGCGGTGTTCTGCTGCCATCCCGGCTGGCAGCCGATCCATGGCCGCGAAGCGGTGTTGCGCAGTTGGGCGGAGATCTTCGCCAATGCCGGACCGATGCCGATTGCGCACCGCGTGCTTGCGCGCGATCTGGTCGGCGACATGGGCATCGTGTGCTGCCTGGAATCGGTGTCCGGCCACGGCTTCATCGCCACCAACCTGTTCATGCGCGACGGCAAGATCTGGCGCATGGTGCATCATCATGCCGGGCCGATCGCCGGACCCGTGCCGGTCATTGCCGGCTCGCCCGGCTCCGCGCCCAATTAGCGAGGCGCAGGGTGCAAAGGCCTCGCGTTGCACGCATAAATCCGGCGGCGCATAGTGTTGTCATGGCGATTCGCAGCATGATTCGGGGCCTGCCGGCGATCATTCGAAGAACGAGCGCCGCGCGTCCATGGCGCAAATGCATGGCCGTCGGAGCCATAATCCTGCTGATCTCTTCCGCTGCCGGGGCGGATTATGCGGCCGGGCTCGCTGCCTTCAACCGCAAGGACTTCGCCCACGCTTTCTCCGAATGGATCGAAAGCGCGAAGGCCGGCGATGCTCACGCACAGCATGGCATCGGCATGCTCTATGAGCTGGGGCAGGGCGTCCCTTATGCCGACCCCAAGTCGGCGGCGGACTGGTACCAGAAGGCGGCGGCCCAGAACTATGCGCCCGCGCTCAACAATCTGGCGCGGCTCTACGCCGATGGCCGCGGCGTCAAGCAGGATGTGCCGAAAGCGATCGAGCTGTGGTCGCGCGCCGCGGAGGCGGGCAACGTCACTGCGCGTTTCAATCTGGGCCTGCAATACGCCGCCGGCAGCGGTGTTCAGAAGGACATGAAGAAGGCAGCGGCCTATCTGCTGCAGGCGGCGGAAGGCGGCTTGCCCGAGGCGCAATTCGCGGTCGCGGGTCTGTATCGCGACGGCACCGGCGTCGAGAAGGATCTGGAAGCCGCGCGGCAATGGTATGAGCGTGCCGCGACCGCCGGCTTCGCGCCGGCGCGGGACGAGCTTGCCGCGCTGAACAAGCCTGCGGTCGGCGCCGCCCCGGCGGTGGAGGATGGGGCGACGGCGCCGGCCCAGAAACAACAGGCCGAAGATCAGCAGGCTGAGGCCCAGAAGACGCCGCAGCAGCAGCCAGAGAACACGGAGGCGACGACGGAGGAGAAGCCTGCCGAGGCGCAGCCGCAGGAAGCCACGCCTGCCGAAACGCAGCAGGCCACCGCGCCGACACCGACTGTAGAGGTCAAGCCGCCCGAGGCGCCCGCAGAAGAAGCAGCAACCGCGCAGCCTCCGGCCGAAGCGGGCACGCCGCCGGTCGAAGAGGAGAAGGCACCATCGGCGACGCCTGAGAATCCGGTCAGCGAAGACTCCGCGACGACGAACGCGCAGGATCCGATGTCGAGCCTGCCGGTGGCGACATCGCTGACCGGCGATGCGCAGGTCTACCGCATCTGGCTTTACGAGTCCGGGCAGGAGGGTGACGCGCGTTCCTACTGGGACAAGCTGACGATACAATACCCTGGGCTGCTCAAGAAGCTGGAGGTTGATATCCGGCGATATTTCCTGGGCGAAGCGAAGGGCTCGCTCTATCGTGTGTTCGCAGGCCCATTCGAGACTCTCGGCGCCGCGCAGAAGGCCTGCGAGGACATCAAGACGCGGTTCGGCGATCAATTCTGCCGGCCTGTCCTCAACTAGCCATCGTTGTTCTTCCGCGAGGTTGGCCGACCGATGCTGCCCAGCGATCATCCGGATTTGGTGCTGCTGACGGGCGCCGAGATGCGCGCGGCGGAACGCGCCGCCTTCGCGCGCGGCCTGCCGAGCTTCGAGGCGATGTACCGCGCCGGCGTCGCAGTGGCGGACGCGATCATCGCGCGCCGCCCGGCCGTTGGCAGCGGCGATGTTCATGTGCTGTGCGGGCCCGGCAACAATGGCGGCGATGGCTTTGTCATTGCCGCGACGCTGCGTGCTGCCGGCTATGTCGTCGTCGTCCATGCCGTTCGCGCCAAGTCGGATTATGCCGGCGATGCCGCACGTGCGGCTGCCTTGTGGCAGGGCGATGTGCGGCAGCCCGATGCCGCAACGCTTGCCGCGCTCGACGGATCGGCGATCGTGGTCGACGCCCTGTTCGGCATCGGTCTCGATCGCGCGCTCGAGGGTGAAACGGCGACCTTGATCGAGGCCGTCAACGGCTCCAGTGCGACCGTGGTTGCCGTCGACATCGCCAGCGGCGTCCATGCGGACGATGGGCGGATCATGGGCGTGGCGATCGAGGCGGACCTGACCGTCACCTTCGGCTGGCGAAAGCTGGGTCACGTGCTGCAGCCGGGCGCGGCGAGGGGCGGCGAAATTCTGGTCGCCGATGTCGGCTTCGGCACTGCGGACCTTGCGGCGGCGAACCCGTCCTGCCGGCTGAATGCGCCGGTCCTATGGTCGTCGGCCTATCCGGTGCCGACGCCGACGGATCACAAATATCAGCGCGGACATGCCGTGATTGTCGGGGGGGCAGTCATGACCGGGGCAGCCCGTCTGGCCGCGCGCGCGGCGCGTCGCGTCGGAATAGGCCTGTTGACCTTGGCCGTGCCGCCGGAAACCTGGCCGATCTATGCCGGCGATCAACCCGGCGCGATCGTTCGGCCGGTCGGCGATCTGGCCGCTTTCGCCGCAATCGCGGGTGACGAGCGCATCTCCGCGCTGCTGGTTGGCAGCGGCCTGGAGCCGGATGGCTACACGGGCGATATCGTGCGCACCTGCATTGCGCTCAGCCGGCCGACCGTGATCGATGGCGGCGGATTGACCGTGCTGGCCGGCAGCGACACCTTGCTCTCCGGCCATGCCGACATGGTTCTGACGCCGCACGAAGGCGAGTTCGGGCGGCTGTTTCCGGACCTTGTGGCGCGCGCCAGCAAGGTCGAGCGTGCCTTGGAGGCCGCCCGCCGCGCCCGCTGCGTCATCGTCCTCAAGGGGTCCGATACAGTCATTGCTGCCCCGGACGGCGCCAGCATCGTGTCCGACGGCGCGCCGCCCACCCTGGCGACCGCCGGCTCCGGGGATGTCCTGGCGGGCGTCATCACCGGCCTGCTTGGGCTTCATTTATCGCCGTTTCTGGCCGCCGCGATGGGGGTTTGGTTGCATGCGCGGGCAGCTGACGAGTTCGGTCTGGGCATGATCGCGGAAGACCTGCCGGACCGGCTTCCGCTCGCGCTGGCCAAGGCGCTTGAGAAAAAGGGTTAATTTCGAGACTGTCGAATTGGGCTGCTGGGCCTTGGGAATCGGCCTTTTTCCTTGTGCCGACGCCGCGCCTGGGATACATCCGCGCCCGACAATGCGGGGCGGCAACCCGCGATGGCGCCTGAAACGAACGCCGGGCGGGCGTGGCGGAACTGGTAGACGCGCTGGATTTAGGTTCCAGTGACGCAAGTCGTGGGGGTTCAAGTCCCTCCGCCCGCACCAACCGGACCGTCGCGACCCATCGCTGTTTTGCCGAGCCCGCCAGAAACTTTCAATGAGCGGATAGAGCCCTCCATGCAGATCACCGAAACCAACGCTACCGGCCTCAAGCGCGAGTTCAAGGTCGTCGTTCCCGCCGATGCGGTCCGAGGCCAGGTCGAGACGCGCTTGAAGGAGCTTGGCGAACGGATCCGCATGCCGGGCTTCCGTCCGGGCAAGGTACCGCTGCAGCTCCTGAAGCAGCGCTATGAGAAGTCCGTGATGGGCGAGGTGCTGGAGAAAACGGTGCACGAGGGCTCGCACCAGCTTCTGAACGAGCGCAATCTGCGTCCTGCCGGCCAGCCGAAGGTCGAGATCGTCAAGTTCGAGAACGGCCAGGATCTGGAATTCAGCGTCGCCATGGAAGTGATCCCGGAGATCACGCCGGTCGATTTCAAGACCATCAAGCTCGAGCGCACGGTCGTCGACGTGCCGGAATCCGAGGTCGAAGAGAGCCTCCAGCGCCTGGCGAAGCGCCAGCGCAAGCCGGAGCCTGCGGCGGACAATCATGCCGCGCAGCCGGGCGATGTCGTGGTGATCGACTTTGTCGGCCGCGTCGACGGCACGGAGTTCGAGGGCGGCAAGGCCGAGGATTTCCACCTGGAGCTTGGCTCCGGCATGTTCATTCCCGGCTTCGAGGATCAGCTCACCGGCCTGAAGAAGGGCGACAAGAAGCTGGTTACGGTCACCTTCCCGGCGGAGTACGGCAACAAGGAGCTGGCCGGCAAGCCGGCCGAATTCGACGTGACCGTGAAGCAGGTCAGCCAGCTCAAGGACCAGCCGATCGACGACGAGATGGCCAAGGCCCTCGGCGCCGACGATCTGGCGACTTTGCGCAAGCGCGTGCGCGAGCAGATCGAGCGTGACTACGGCCTCGCCGGCCGCGCGCGGCTAAAGCGCGGGCTGCTGGACCAGTTGGCCGAAAAGCACGATTTCACGCTGCCGGAAGGCCTGGTCGAGGCGGAGTTCGAAGCGATCTGGAAGCAAATCGAGGCGGACATGAAGGCCGACCGGCTGGATGCGGAGGACAAGGGCAAGAGCGAAGAGCAGCTCAAGACCGAGTATCGCGACATCGCCAAGCGGCGCGTGAAGCTCGGCCTGTTGTTGTCGGAAGTGGGCCGCTCCAACAATATCCAGGTTCCGAATGATGATTTGACCCGCGCGATCATCGCCGAGGCCCGGCGCTTCCCCGGCCAGGAAAAGCAGGTCATCGACTATTATCAAAAGTCGCCGGAGGCTTTGAATCAGCTCCGCGCGCCCATATATGAGGACAAGGTGATCGACTTCATTCTGGAACTGGCGCAGATCTCGGAGCGTCGCGTGGCGCCTGACCAGTTCCGCAAGGAAGGCGAGGCCGCTTGATTGGAGCTTGATTGCGCGGCAGAGGACGCGGCGTATGATCGGCTGCATCCGATGATTCGCCGGTGAAGCCGGTTCACAGCGTTTTGACGCCAATGAGGGCAATATGATCAGAGATCGCGATCCACTCCAGGTCCACGACAACCTGCTCGTTCCGATGGTGGTCGAGCAGACCGCGCGCGGCGAGCGGGCTTTCGATATCTATTCGCGCCTGCTCAAGGAGCGGATCATCTTCATCGTCGGGCCGGTGAATGACCACATGGCCAGTCTGGTCTGCGCCCAGCTTTTGTTCCTGGAATCCGAGAATCCCAGCAAGGAGATCTCGCTCTACATCAATTCACCGGGCGGCGTGGTGACCTCGGGCCTCGCGATGTACGACACGATCCAGTACATCCGGCCGGAGATTTCCACCATTTGTGTCGGCCTTGCGGCCTCCGCCGGGTCGCTGCTGCTGACCGCGGGGGCGAAGGGCAAGCGCTTCAGCCTGCCGCACTCGAACATCATGATCCACCAGCCGTCGGGCGGGTTCCAGGGCCAGGCATCGGACATCGAGATCCACGCCAAGGAAATCCTGAAAACGCGCGACCGCCTCAACAAGATCTATGTCCGGCACACCGGACAGGACTTGAAGACCATCGAAGATGCCATGGAGCGCGACCGGTTCATGACCCCCGAGGAAGCCAAGGCCTTTGGCCTCGTGGACGAGGTCATTGCCCAGCGTCCGGCCGCGGATGACCCGAGCAGATCGAAATCCAGTTCTTAACCCTTTGCTGACCATTCCGGGACTAGCCTGGATTCGGCCTGTATTAGGCCATCCGGCCAATCGCCCGGGGCAGCGAACCAGTGTCATATATTGGTCCGGCGCCACAGTGCGGCGGCCGGATGGCGCACGGCGGCATAAAGCCGTTGTGCGGACGATTCTTCCAAGGCTAACATGGCCCCGAGGCGGCCGAATCCGGCCCGCCGAGGTGCGAACGGATAGCGAATGAATAAGTCCAGCGGCAGCGATTCAAAAAACACCCTCTATTGCTCGTTCTGCGGAAAGAGCCAGCACGAGGTTCGCAAGCTGATCGCCGGCCCGACCGTCTTCATCTGCGATGAATGCGTCGAGCTGTGCATGGACATCATCCGCGAAGAGCACAAGACGACCTTGGTGCGCTCGCGCGACGGTGTTCCGAGCCCGCGCGACATCTGCAAGGTGCTGGACGATTACGTGATCGGGCAGGAGCACGCCAAGAAGGTGCTCTCCGTCGCCGTGCACAACCACTACAAGCGCTTGGCCCACGTCGGGAAGCAGAACGACGTCGAGCTCTCGAAATCCAACATCCTGCTGGTCGGCCCGACCGGCTGCGGCAAGACGCTGCTGGCCCAGACGCTGGCGCGCATCATCGACGTGCCGTTCACCATGGCCGACGCAACGACGCTGACCGAAGCCGGCTATGTCGGCGAGGATGTCGAGAACATCATCCTCAAGCTGCTGCAATCCGCCGACTACAATGTCGAGCGCGCGCAACGCGGCATCGTCTATATCGACGAAGTCGACAAGATCAGCCGCAAGTCCGACAACCCCTCGATCACGCGCGACGTGTCGGGTGAGGGCGTGCAGCAGGCGTTGCTGAAGATCATGGAAGGCACCATTGCCTCCGTTCCGCCACAGGGCGGCCGCAAGCATCCGCAGCAGGAATTCCTGCAGGTCGACACGACCAACATCCTGTTCATCTGCGGCGGCGCATTCGCGGGCCTGGAGAAGATCATCGCGCAGCGTGGTCGTGGCGGCTCGGCCATCGGCTTCGGCGCCGATGTGCGCGGTCCGGACGACCGGCGCGCGGGCGAGGTGCTGCGCGAGGTCGAGCCGGAGGATCTGCTGAAGTTCGGCCTGATCCCGGAATTCGTCGGCCGTCTGCCGGTCGTGGCGACGCTCGAGGATCTGGATGAAGAGGCCCTGGTCAAGATTTTGACCGAGCCGAAGAATGCGCTGGTGAAGCAGTATCAGCGGCTGTTCGAGATGGAAGATGTTCGTCTCGACTTCGCCGAGGACGCGCTGGGTGCGATCGCGCGCAGGGCGATCGCCCGCAAGACCGGCGCGCGCGGCCTGCGCTCCATCATGGAATCGATCCTGCTGGAATCGATGTTCGACCTGCCCAGCCTGGACGGTGTTGAAGCCATCGTGATCAGCCGGGAAGTGGTCGAGGGCAAGGCCAAGCCGCTTTACATCTACACCGACCGCCGCGGCGACGTCGGCGCTGGCGCGTAATAGCCACGCAACTGTTGCATTCGGGCCTGACATATCCGGGGTCTTGAAGGGACCCCGGGCCTTTACCAGATAGTTAACAGAACAACGGGTCCTGTCGCCCGCCATCGTGCGCCGTAATGTCGCGCCTGTCGCCAATAGCCCACATCATTCGGCATGGTTCGTGCAGGGAAATGACGGTGCGCGCCGCCTCCTCGTCCGGCTGGGAAAACTTGGCCGGTCAAGTGGTTGATAGGGGGTCAAGGCGGGGCTAGTCTGCCCGTTGAATAGTCGGAGTCTGCATTGCGATGACGCAAGAAAATCCCGTCCCCCCGAAATATCCCGTCCTCCCCTTGAGGGACATCGTGGTCTTCCCGCACATGATCGTGCCCCTGTTCGTGGGGCGCGAGAAATCCGTGCGCGCGCTCGAAGACGTGATGAAGGAGGATAAGCAGATTCTCCTCGTCACCCAGCGCAACGCGGCCCAGGACGATCCGGGCCCGGCGGACATGTACGGCGTCGGCACGGTCGGCACCGTCCTGCAATTGCTGAAGCTGCCTGACGGGACCGTGAAGGTGCTGGTCGAAGGCGGCATGCGCGCCAAGATCGAGGAATTCTCCGAGATCGATCCGTTCTTCGTCGCCCGCGCCGGCGAGATGGCCGAGAGCGACAAGGAAGGCAAGGAAGTCGAGGCGCTGGCCCGCTCGGTGATCACGCAGTTCGAGCAGTATATCAAGCTCAACAAGAAGATCCCGCCCGAGGTGCTGGTTTCGGTTAACCAGATCGAGGATCCCTCGAAGCTGGCCGATACGGTCGCCTCGCATTTGACCCTCAAGATCTCCGATAAGCAGGAGCTGCTCGAGATCGCGTCGGTTTCGGCGCGTCTTGAGAAAGTCTTCTCCTTCATGGAAGGGGAGATCGGCGTCCTGCAGGTGGAAAAGCGCATCCGCTCGCGCGTCAAGCGCCAGATGGAGAAGACGCAGCGCGAGTACTACCTCAACGAGCAGATGAAGGCGATCCAGAAGGAGCTGGGCGAATCCGAGGACGGCCGCGATGAATTGGCCGAGCTCGAGGAGCGCGTCAAGAAGACCAAGCTCTCCAAGGAAGCGCGCGAAAAGGCTGCGGCCGAGGTCAAGAAGCTGCGCACCATGAGCCCGATGTCGGCCGAAGCGACGGTCGTGCGCAACTACCTGGATTGGCTGCTGTCCATTCCATGGAGCAAGCCGACCAAGATCAAGAAGGACATCAAGCTCGCCGAGAAGGTGCTGAACGACGATCACTATGGCCTGGAGAAGGTCAAGGATCGCATCCTCGAATATCTCGCGGTGCAGCAGCGCCAGAAGAAGATCAAGGGCCCGATCTTGTGCCTGGTCGGCCCTCCGGGCGTCGGCAAGACCTCGCTCGGCAAGTCGGTCGCGCGCGCGACTGGCCGCAACTTCATCCGCATTTCGCTCGGCGGCGTGCGCGACGAAGCGGAGATCCGCGGCCACCGGCGCACTTATATCGGCTCGATGCCCGGCAAGGTCATCCAGGCGATGAAGAAGGCGAAGTCGTCGAACCCGCTGTTCCTGCTGGACGAGATCGACAAGCTCGGCATGGATTGGCGCGGCGACCCGTCGTCGGCGCTGCTGGAGGTCCTGGACCCCGAGCAGAACGTCAACTTCAACGACCACTATCTGGAGGTCGATTACGATCTGTCGGACGTGATGTTCATCACGACCGCCAACACGCTGCGCATGCCGCAGCCGTTGATGGACCGCATGGAGGTCATCCGCATCCCCGGCTACACCGAGGATGAGAAGGTGGAGATCGCATTCCGCCACCTGATCCCCAAGCAGATGAAGGACCATGCGCTGAAGAAGACGGAATGGACGGTGTCGGAAGACGCGGTCCGCGACCTGGTGCGCTACTACACGCGCGAGGCAGGCGTCCGCAACCTGGAGCGCGAAATCGCCAATCTGGCGCGTAAGTCGATCAAAGAGATTCTGATGAAGAATCTCAAGAAGATCACGGTCAGCCGCCGCAATCTCGGCAAGTTCGCAGGCGTGCGGAAGTTCCGCTATGGCGAAGCGGAGGCGAAGGACATGGTTGGCGTCACCACCGGTCTTGCGTGGACCGAGGTGGGTGGCGAGATCCTGACCATCGAAGCGGTCACGGTGCCCGGCAAGGGCCGGGTGATCGCGACCGGCAAGCTCGGCGACGTCATGAAGGAATCGGTTCAGGCCGCGGAATCCTTCGTCAAGTCGCGGGCGGCCGAATTCGGCATCAAGCCGACCTTGTTCAATCGCAAGGACATCCACGTGCACGTGCCGGAAGGCGCAACGCCGAAGGATGGACCGTCGGCGGGCGTCGCGATGGTGACGACGATCGTGTCGGTGTTGACCGGCATTCCGGTGCGTCGCGATGTTGCGATGACCGGCGAGGTCACGTTGCGTGGCCGCGTGTTGCCGATCGGCGGCTTGAAGGAGAAGCTGCTGGCGGCGTTGCGCGCGGGCATCAAGACGGTGCTCATTCCGTCCGAGAACGAGAAGGACCTGGCGGAAATTCCTGACAACGTGAAGCGTGGTCTGGAACTCATTCCGGCAGCGACGGTCGAAGAGGTGCTGAGGCGAGCGCTTGCTGGTCCGCTGACGCCGATCGAGTGGATCGAACCTGCGGAACCGAACACACCTGTCGGTGCTGATAAGTCGGGCGATGACGACGTCGGTATCGTGACGCACTGATCGCACAGCATTTTCCGCATCCAACACGCATCTAACAACGCCTTGAGAGCCGCGATTATCCTGGGGATAATCGCGGTTCTTTCATTGACGGCGTCAAAAACCGGGTTCTAAAATCCCGCGTTCAGGGCCTAGCAGAACCAATCCAGCCAAACTATCGGTCAAAAGAGCAAGGGGGGTACCCAGTGAACAAGAACGACTTGATTGCGGAAGTGGCCGACGATACCGGCCTTTCCAAATCAGACGCGGCCCGCGCCGTCGATGCCGTCTTCGACGCGATCACGAAAGCGCTCAAGAAGAACAATGAGGTGCGCCTAGTCGGCTTCGGTACGTTCAGCGTCGCGAAGCGCGCGAAGTCGAAGGGCCGCAATCCTCGCACTGGTGAAGAGATCCAGATCCCCGCGTCCAAGCTGCCGAAGTTCAAAGCCGGCAAGGGACTGAAGGACGCCGTCAACTGAAGCCAGATTGATTCCACATCCTGGATGTGATGAGCTACCGGCCGCTGACCAAGCGGCCGGTTTCATTTGGGGCGATTAGCTCAGTTGGTAGAGCGCTTCCTTTACACGGAAGATGTCGGCGGTTCGAGTCCGTCATCGCCCACCACCCTACAGGCCGACTGGCTCTCCTTGATCGCCTGAGCATTCTCAATGGATACCATCCGGTTCGCTAGAATCGCCGATATTCCGGCATTTTCGGGAGAGTGTTCGCTCGTAACACGATCGGTGACGGACGCTGGCGATTTGCTGTTCCTGTTCGTTGAAACGGCGGCAAGCGAGGCTGTTCTCGGCAACGACACGCGCGCGACCACGCACGACTCTCTTGCGAGGATGAGTGCGCCGGCACAGTTCCGCCTCGTGGGCGTCAGAGGTGACTGGCACTACATCATTGACCTGCCGCCATTGGACCTGACGTTCCCCCGGGTCGACGTCTTTCCGAGCGGCAGGGTTTTGGTGGTGGGAGCTCGAAGCCAGTGGCGACGGGAGGACGACTATGATCTCAACGGCGTGATCTACGATCCCGCCGACGGTAGCACCACGCGCATCCTGCTCGGTGATGGCATTAACAGCGTCTAGTCGATCGGCGTGGGCTCATCTGGGCTTCCTATTTCGATGAAGGCATCTTTGGAAGTCTTGGATGGAAACGACCGGTTGGTTCCACCGGGCTCGCGTGCTTCTCGAAATCTGGTGAGAAGGTATGGGAGTTTCCCGAGCGGATGGCGGAGTGCTACGCGCTCAATGTCTCGGGCTCTCAAGCGGTCGCGTACTACTACACCGATTTCCCCATCTGCAGAGTTTCGGACGACTTTCGCGTCACGTACTGGACGACGCAGCTAAGGGGTTGCCGCGAGCTCGCCGTTACACGGTCCAGGGCCCTGCTGACAGCGCAATACAACGATCCTCCAGGAATCGGATACGTCGGATTGCTTGAGGGGAACGACTTCAGGAGTGTGGGGCAGGTCCGCTTCTTGTTGCCGGATGGCACGCAAATTCCCACGCATAGCTTCGTGGGGCGCGGACGGCATCTCTACTACTTCGACGCTGCGGGCGCGTATCGCGCCACCTTGGACTAGTCGATAGCCCAAGCCGAGAAATAGTCGGTCCATCCACGTCCAAATGTCACGGGCCGCTGCCTTGCGACAGCGGCCCGGTAGCCGGGCATCGATGGGGGACGGGGCAATCACCCGGCTGGGACGTTTACGATTCTATCGGCGGCGCATGAATCAAAGCTGAAGGAATAAGTGGCTTTTATATTTGATTTTATTAGATTATTTGAAGTTTTGAGCAGTGCTGAGGGCAGCGGAAAGGGCAATGAAATCCGCCCTTTGGACAACGGAATCTCGACAAGAACCGTCGCGTTCAGGCTTTCGACCCCAGGGGAATCTCCATAGGCTTCAGCGTTTTTTCGGCGCGCCGTAACAGATGGTCGCCCAGGGGAATCACAGCGTTTGCAGGGAGTAACGGGTCCATGAACAAGAAGGTGGGCAGCGACATCGAAATCGCCCGCGATGCCACGATGAAGCCGATCCGCGAGGTCGCGGCCAAGCTCGGCATTCCCGAAGAGCACCTGCTGCCCTATGGCCATACCAAGGCCAAGATCTCGATGAAGTTCGTCGAGAGCCTGAAGGATAAGCCGGACGGCAAGCTGATCCTGGTGACTGCGATCAGCCCGACGCCGGCAGGCGAGGGCAAAACCACCACGACTGTCGGCCTCGGCGACGGGCTCAACCGCATCGGCAAGAAGGCGATCATCTGCCTGCGCGAGCCGAGCCTCGGGCCGTGCTTCGGCGTGAAGGGCGGCGCGGCCGGTGGGGGTTATGCGCAGGTCGTGCCGATGGAAGACATCAACCTGCATTTCACCGGCGACTTCCACGCCATCTCGACTGCGCACAATCTGCTCTCGGCACTGATCGATAATCACATCTATTGGGGCAACGACCTCGGCTTCGACACGCGCCGCGTTGCGTGGCGCCGCGTCATGGACATGAACGACCGCGCGCTGCGCTCGATCGTGAACTCGCTGGGCGGCACCGCGAACGGATTCCCGCGCGAGGACGGTTTCGACATCACGGTCGCCTCTGAAGTGATGGCGATCTTCTGCCTGGCGCGCGACCTCAAGGACCTGACACAGCGCCTCGGCAACATCATCGTCGGCTATACCCGCGACAAGAAACCGATCTATGCCCGCGACCTGAAGGCCGAAGGGCCGATGACGGTCCTATTGAAGGACGCCATCGCGCCGAACGTGGTGCAGACGCTGGAGAACAATCCAGCCTTCATCCATGGCGGCCCGTTCGCCAACATCGCCCATGGCTGCAACTCGGTGATCGCGACCACCACCGCGCTGAAGCTGGCCGACTATGTCGTGACCGAAGCCGGCTTCGGCGCCGATCTCGGCGCCGAGAAGTTCTTCGACATCAAGTGCCGCAAGGCGGGCCTTAAGCCGGCCGCCGCGGTCATCGTCGGCACCATCCGTGCTCTGAAGATGCATGGCGGCGTCGCCAAGGAAGATCTCGGCAAGGAGAATATCGAGGCGCTGAAGAAAGGCGCCGCCAATCTCGCGCGCCATATCGAGAACGTGAAGAAGTTCGGAGTCGCGCCGATCGTCGCGATCAACCGGTTCGTCGCCGACACCGATGCCGAGATGGATACGGTGCGGCAGATCTGCAGCGAGCTGGGCGTCGAGGCGATCGAGTGCAACCACTGGGCCTATGGCTCGGCGGGCATCGAGAAGCTGGCGCATGCCGTCGTCAAGGCGACCGAGCAGAAGAGTAACTTCACCTATCTCTATCCCGACAACATGCCCCTGTGGGACAAGGTGCGCACGATCGCGCAGAACCTCTATGGCGCGCAGGGCATCATCGCCGACAAGGTGGTGCGCGACCGCTTCCATGACCTGGAGAAGATGGGCTTCGGTAATTACCCGGTCTGCATGGCCAAGACCCAATACAGTTTTTCGACCGACCCGAACCTCAAGGGCGCACCCAGCAACCACGTGGTGCCGGTCCGCGAGGTGCGGTTGTCGGCCGGCGCGGAGTTCATCGTCGTCATCTGCGGCGAGATCATGACCATGCCCGGCCTGCCGCGCGTGCCATCGGCGAACAGCATCAAGCTCAACCCCAAGGGCGAAGTCGAAGGGCTGTTCTGAACTCAGCCAGAACGGCCGCCGGGAGCCCTGGCGTCTCGCTTGTGACAGCCTGACGCAGGGGTCAACGCCATCACCATTCCTTGAATTATGGAGCGGCCGCTCCATATCGGATTTTGGAGCGACTGCTCCAGAACCTGCAGAGGAAGCGGACATGGCGCGGCCGCGTGAATTCGACGAAGAGGAAGTGCTGGAAGCCGCCGGCAACGCTTTCTGGGCGCGGGGGTTCGAGGCGACCTCAACCCGCGATCTGGTCGCGCATACGGGCCTGACCCCGTCCAGCCTGTATGCGGCGTTCAGCGACAAGCGCACCTTGTTCCGCCGGGCGCTGGAACATTACTTGGCACGCACGCTGCGTGAGCGCATGGGTCGCCTCGAGGCGACGCTGTCGCCGGCGCACGCGATCACCGGCTTCTTCCAGGAGGTCATCGAGCGCAGCGTTGACGACAAGCTGCAGCGCGGCTGCATGCTGGTGAACTCGGCGCTGGAAGCATCACCGGCCGATGCCGAACTTCAGGGCGCCATTGCTCGCGAGCTGACCGTCATCGAGCGCTTCTTCCATCGTTGCTTTTCTGCAGGGCAGAAGGCGGGCGAAATTCCCACTGCGCATTCCGCCGACGATGCGGCCAAGCTCTTGTATGCGGTACTGCTCGGCGTGCGGGTGCTGGCGCGAGTCAAGCCCGAGCGTGCGCTTCTGACCGCTGCCGTGCGGCAGACGCTGGCGTTGCTCGACCTGCCGTCGCTTCCAAAGACGAAAGGCGCATCCACATCGCGCCGGAAATCAGGAGATTGAAAGATGACCAAGCGCACCTTTCTCGTCACCGGCGCCAGCAAAGGCATCGGTCGCGCCTTGTCGAACCGGCTGGCCGAGGCCGGCCATCATGTGGTGGGCATCGCCCGCGGCCGGGATCCGAGTTTTCCAGGCACGCTTGAATCCATCGACCTCAATGACAGCAAGGCATCGGGTGAAGCGTTCACCGATCTTGCCCAGCGCTATTCCTTCGACGGCGTCGTCAACAACGCGGCTCTGGTGCGTATGCATCGGGTCGGCGAGATCAATCTCAAGGACCTGGACGACATCATGCGCATGAATCTGCACCCGACGGTGCAAGCGACGCAGGCGATTTTGCCAGGGATGCGAGCGAGAGGCTGGGGCCGGGTCGTCAACATCTCGAGCCTGACCGTTCTTGGCGTTGAGCGCCGCACCGTCTATGCCGCGTCGAAGGCTGCGATGAATGCGTTCACGCGGACCTGGGCGTTGGAATTGGCGGAGACCGGCATCACGGTCAACTCGGTCGCGCCGGGGCCGGTGGCGACGGAGCTGTTCCGCGAGAACACGCCCGCCGGCAGCGAGGCGGAGCAGTGGTTCCTGTCGCTGATCCCGATGCGGCGGCTCGGCAAGCCGGAGGAGATCGCTGCGACCATCGCCTTCCTGCTGTCGGACGAGGCCAGCTACATCACCGGGCAGACGCTGTTCGTCGACGGCGGCGGATCGATCGGACGGGCGCTCGACTAACGCCAGCACACAAGGAGCACGATGATGAAGCTGTACGCCATGACCTGCGGCCACTTGACGGGCGATCTTGGCTTCTTCCTCGAAGGCGCCGAAGGCGAGATCAAAGTTCCGGTGCCCGCTTATCTGATCGAGCATCCGAAAGGCACGCTGCTGTTCGATACCGGCCTGCACCCGGACTGCCAGCACGATCCTGCGGAGCGTGTGGGGACCCGGATCGCCGAGTTGTTTCATTTCGACTTCAACCGCGGAGAGGAAGTCAGCGCACGGTTGACGGCGATCGGCCGTGATCCGGAGCGGATCGACCTCATCGTCAACTCGCACCTCCACCTGGACCATGCCGGCGGCAACGCTTGCGTTCCCAACGCGACCGTCGTCGTGCAGCGTAGCGAATGGGAAGCGGGGATGGACCTGGATCAGGCGGCGGCGCTCGGCTTTGACCGGCGCGACTACGATTTGGGCCACACGATAAAGATGGTGGATGGCGAGCATGATCTGTTCGGCGACGGGCGCGTCGTGCTGCTGCCGACACCCGGGCATACGCCCGGCCACCAGTCGCTGAAAGTGCGGCTCGATTCTGGAGAGGTCGTGCTTGCTGCCGATGCTTGCTATCTCTGCCGTACTCTGCGCGAGCGCCGCTTGCCGCCCATGACCCACAATCCCGAGCAAATGCTGCAATCGCTCGACCGTCTGGCGCGCCTCGAAGCCGGCGGCGCCCGGATCTTCTTCGGCCACGATCCGCAGTTCTGGCAGAGTGTTAAACAGGCGCCCGAGGCCGTCCTCTAGTCTGCTCCTGCTGCCTATTCGAATTTCTCAAGGAGGCCGGTCCCTGCGACCGGCCCTTTTTCTTTGACCGCGTCCTGCGGTCGGCGTAAGCCACATACATACCTGTCTATACAAGAAGGACCTCATGTCCGCTCGAGATCATGGGCAGCCCACCGTCCTGCGCGATGCCGCGCCGCTGACCTGCGAAGAGATCGCGGCCATCTCGCACGGCCGCGCGCGTCTGGCGCTCGGACCCACTGCGCGGGCAAAGCTGGAGAACGGCCGGGCCATCGTGCAGCGCATCCTCGCGAGCGGCGAGCGTGCCTATGGCATCACCACCGGCCTCGGCGCGCTCAGCGATGTGAAGCTGGCGCCGGACGAACTGGCGCAGATTTCGCGCAATACGCTGCTGAGCCATGCCTGCGGCGTCGGCGAACCGCTGCATATGTCCGAGACGCGTTCCATCATGGTCGCGCTGGTCAACGACATGTGCCACGGCTATTCGGGCGTCAGCCCGGCGGTCATCGATCAGCTCGTCGCCTTCCTCAACCACGCCATCAATCCGGTGGTGCCGAGTCAGGGATCGGTCGGCTACATCGTTCATGGCGCGCATATCGGCCTGGCGCTGCTCGGCATCGGAGACGTCGACTATGCCGGCCGCCGCCTGCCGGCGAACGAGGCAATCGCCGCAGCGGGATTGCAGCCGATCGATGTCGGTCCGAAGGACGGACTGTGCCTGGTCAACGGCACGCGCTGCCTCGCGGGCCTGTCCTGTCTCGGTGTTGTCGAAGCGGCGCGCCTGGCGGATTGGTCCGACATCATCGCGGCTCTGTCGTTCGAGGCGCTGAAGGGCCAGACCGACGCATTCGACGAGGAGGTATTGAGCCTGAAGCCACATGCCGGCGTGGTCGCGGTCGGCAAGCGCCTGCGCAACCTGCTCAAGAATAGCGAGGTGATGGCGCATTTCCGCGGCCATCGTACGCAGGATGCGCTGTCGCTACGCTCGATCCCGCAAGTGCATGGCGCGACGCGCGACCAGCTCGACCATGCGCGCCGGCAAATTGTCGTCGAGCTCAAGTCGGCGACCGACAATCCGCTGGTGATCGGCACGCCGGATTCCTATCGCGTGATCTCGAACGCGCATCCGCACGGCCAGTCGGTGGCGATGGCGGTCGACCTGATGGCGCTGGCGGTCGCGGAGCTGGGCTCGATCGCGGAGCGGCGCATCGACCGGCTGCTCAATCCCGCAACCAGCGGGTTGCCGGCCTTTCTCGTGAAGCAACCCGGCGTCAATTCCGGCCTGATGATCGTGCAATATGTCGCGGCGTCGCTCGCGGCGGAGAACAAGCGGCTCAGCCAGCCGGCGGTCGCCGACAATTACGTCACCTCCGCACAGCAGGAGGACCACATCAGCCTTGGCACACCGGGAGCGCTGAAGGCGCTCAAGGTGATCGACAACACGCGGCGCATCCTGGCGATCGAATATCTGTGTGCCGCGCAGGCCATCGAGTTCCTGCCCAAGCTCGCTTTAGGGCAGGGGACCGGCACCGCCTATCGCCGGCTGCGAACCCAGATTCCGTCCATGGAGCAGGACCGATACCTCAGCCCCGACATCGCCCTCATCGAGGCAGGGATGCTCGAGCCGGACTGGCTCACGGAGATAGAGGGCTGTCTCATATAGTTGCCATAGTCAACTAATTTTGTTATCTTCGGCGACCATTATGGGAGGCCGGAGGACGGGGATGGACGAGCAGGCGTTGTGCGTTGAGGCGGTTCGGCGCTTTTCGCGGTTCTATACGCGGCAAGTGGGCGTGCTCAACGAAGGTTATAACGGCAGCGAGTTCTCGCTGACCGAGGCGCGCATCATCTACGAGCTGGCTCATCAGGAGGCGGCAACCGCATCAGACCTTGCCAAGATCCTGGATCTCGATCCCGGCTATCTCAGCCGCATCCTCAAGAGCTTCCAGGAGCGCGGCCTCGTCCAACGCCAGGCGTCCGACCTGGACGCACGCCAGTATCGTCTGAGCCTCACCGAGCGCGGCCAGCAGGCATTTGCCGCCCTCAATGCCCGCTCGCGCAGCGACATGGCGCGGATGCTGAGCGTGCTCACCACCCACCAGCAGAAGTGCCTGATCACCGCGATGAGCGAGATCGAAACCTTGCTCTCCGCCGAGCCGGAGCGCGGCGCGTCCTACATCCTTCGGCCGCATCAGCCCGGCGACATCGGCTGGGCGGTTCAGAAGCACGGCGAGTTCTATGCGCGCGAATACGGGTTCGATGAGAGCTTCGAGGCGCTGGCCGCAGAGATCGGGTCGAAGTTCCTCAAGGAGTTCGACCCGAAGAAGGAGCGCGCCTGGATCGCCGAGAAGGATGGCGAGAATGTCGGCTGCGTGTTTCTGGTCAAGCAGTCCGACGAGGTCGCCAGGCTGCGCATGCTGCTGGTCGATCCCAAGGCACGTGGCCTCGGCATCGGCAAGCGCCTGGTCGAGGAATGCATCCGCTTCGCGCGCGGCAGGGGCTACAAGAAGATCATCCTGTGGACCAACGACATCCTCGTTACCGCCTGCCACATCTACCGGGAGACCGGATTCAAGCTGGTGGCGGAGGAGCGGCACCACAGCTTCGGCCACCATCTGCTGGGGCAGACGTGGGAGCTGGCTCTATAGCGCCTTGAACTTGCCGCGCAGGCGGTAGCGGCCGCCGGGATAGAGCAGGCGGGAAAAGCTCACATGCCGACCGTTCGACCAGGTCGTGCGCGTAAGGCACAGGCAAGGTTCGTTCGGCTCGATCTTCAGCAGCTTGCGTTCGGGCGGCGTCGCGTGGACGGCATCGATCACGTGCTCCGCTTCGGAGATCGGCGCCGCCGACATCAAGTAGACGTACGGCGTCTGCGTCGTGAAATCCTGCGCCAGATATTCCGGCGCTGCTGCCGGCGAGACGTAGCGATCCTCGATCTGCACCGGCATGTCGTCCTCCGCATGGACGAGCACGGAATGGAAGACAATGTCGCCGGTCTTCATGCCCAGTGCATGGGCGATGTCGGCACTCGCCTTCTCCTTGCGCAGGGCCAGCACCTGCGCACTGTGGCGACGGCCGCGCGCCGCGATCTCGTCGGCGATGTTGCGCACCTCGAACAGGGCAGAGATCGGCTTCGGCTCGGCGACGAAGGTGCCGACGCCCTGGACGCGGATCAGGCGGCCGTCCATCGTCAGTTCGCGCAGGGCGCGGTTGATGGTCATGCGGCTGACGCCCAGGTCGCGCACCAGCTCCGATTCCGACGGGATGCGATGACGCGGCTGCCATTCGCCGGAATCGATGCGTTCGGTAATCATGCGCTTGACGCGCGAATATCGGGGCAGGAGTTCGGTATTCAACAGATTCGTGTCCGTTCCCGTCTAGACAGGCTTATGCCAGACATGATTTGTAACCACAAGGGTAGCCGCCTATTCAACACTGCAAAGAAGCCATTCGCCCATGAAGGTCCTGTACGCGCCTTTTGCCTGGCTCGCTGATGGATGGCGGCCCGATGTGCGGATCGAGATCGATGCCGGCGGCACCATCAAGACGGTGTCGCAGGGCCGGGAGCAGCCGCTGGATGAACGCGTTGCGGGCCCGCTGCTGCCGGGCATGCCGAACCTGCATTCGCATGCCTTCCAGCGCGCGATGGCCGGCCTTGCCGAAGAGGCGCTCAATCCCGAAGACAGTTTCTGGACCTGGCGCGAGCTGATGTATCGCCTGGTCGGGCGCCTGACGCCGGAACAGGTGCAGGCGATCGCGACCCATCTCTATATCGAGATGCTGAAGGGCGGTTACACCTCGGTGGCTGAGTTCCATTATCTGCATCACCAGCCGGGCGGCGCGCCCTATGCGAACCTTGCCGAGATGGCGGAGCGGATCGGATCCGCGGCCGAGGTCTCGGGTATCGGCCTCACATTGCTGCCGACCTTCTACGCTCATGGCGGGTTCGGTGCGAAGCCGCTGGCGGACAAGCAGCTGCGCTTCAGCAACGATGTCGAGCGCTATCTGAAGCTGGTCGAGGGCGTCGATCGCGCCTGCAAGAGGATCGGCGCCGATTGGGGCCTCTGTTTCCACTCCCTGCGCGCGGCAACCGAGACAGATATCAAGTCGGTGCTGGCTGCCCATCTCGGCGAGCGTCCGATCCACATCCATATCGCCGAGCAGACCCAGGAGGTGGAAGATTGCCTCGCCTGGTCCAACCGGCGGCCGGTTGAATGGCTCTACGACAAGGTCGAGATCGACAAGCGCTGGTGCCTGATCCACGCCACCCACGTGACGCCCGACGAGGTGCATATGATGGGGCACAGCGAGGCGGTGGTGGGACTGTGTCCGACGACCGAGGCTAATCTGGGCGACGGATTGTTCCCCGCACAGGAATTCCTGGCGGCGAACGGATGCTTCGGCATCGGCTCGGACTCCCATGTCTCGGTCAGCGCGCTTGAGGAACTACGCTGGCTGGAATACGGCCAGCGCCTGAAGCATGAGCGCCGCAACCGCCTCAGCGCCGGCGGCAGGCCGGAAGTCGCCGACACGCTCTATGCTGCAACCTTGCAAGGCGGCGCGCAGGCGATGGGCAAGCCGACCGGCGCCATCGCGGCCGGCAAGCGTGCCGACTTCATTGCACTCGACGGCGATCATCCGATGCTGGCGAGCGTGGCGCCCGGCAAGCTGCTCGGTCGCTGGCTGTTCGGCGGCAACGATAGCTGGGTGAAGGACGTGATGGTCGGCGGCAAGTGGGTGGTGAAGGACCGCCATCATGCGGGTGAAGAGGCGGCGCAGCGCGCGTTCAGCGAGGCAATGAAGTCCTTGATGGCGAACTAACAGCCGACCGCGTGCTGTCCTGCTCAGCGGCAATCCGCTTTTCAAAGAGCTTTCTGGCAAGTGGATGCAGATTTTTCCCCTCGACGGTGGCGAACCGCCGCTTGCCCAAGCGCCGATCTAGGACCGCCAGCGTTTGGATCAATGGATCGTCAGAATCCAAAGCTTCGTCAAAACCGAGATTATGTATGAAGGCCCAGCAGGCCGCATACACGTCCTGACGGCTCATCTCACCATACTCGACATATTGGCCATCATACTTCTTGGCTTGTTCTGCGTTCACGCCTAGATCGTTGTCTTTCAGTCCGTAGCGAAAACGGTTGTAGTGCGCGCGCGTACAGAAGTTCGCGATGACCTCGCCGTCCAGCGTGAGCCAAGCGTGGCCGCACCCGCAAGCGCCGTAGGCGGCACTATGGATAGAGATCCGCGGCTTGATGTCATCCGCGAAATTCTCTTCGACCCTTTGTTTCAGCTTCGACCAGCGCACGTCTTTTCGTCCAACCGAGTTGTGGCTGGGGCTATTCTAGCAGCCTCGAGATGGCGAGAACAGCGACAGAAGGTTTGAATTTTTCGCGTATTCTAAGGACGAGCTAAGGCCGCCAGTCGATCATCGTCTGCACTAGCCGCTGCAGGATCGGCTGTACCTTCTCCGCCAGATCGGGCCGATAGTCGAACGGCGCCTGCTCGTTCATGTAGGTGCGCTGGGCCAGCTCCAATTGCACGGCATGGAAAGCGCGGTCCGGCTGGCCGTAGTAGCGCGTAATGTGACCGCCCTTGAAGCGGCCATTGACGACATGCCGGTAGCCGGGGGCCTCGCAGACTTTGGCGAAAGCGCTGGCGAGGCTCGGCGCGCAACTCTTGCCGTCATTGGTGCCGATATTGAAATCCGGCAGTAAGCCGTCGAACAGGCGCGGGATTTCGCCGCGGATCGAGTGGGCATCCAGCAGGACGGCATGGCCGAACTCGCCCTTGATCCGGTTCAGCTCCGCCATCAGCCGTCCGTGATAGGGCCGCCAGATCCGTTCCTTGCAGGCAGCCTTGATCTCGTCGCTGCGCACTGCGCCGGGACGGAAAATGGAGGTGCCGTCGAACAGGATGTCGGGGAACAGGCCCGTGGTCGCGCTTTGATAAAGCGGCGCGTCGTCTTCTGGCCGGTTGAGATCGATCGCAAAGCGTGAATAGCGCGCCATCAAGAGACTGGCGCCCATCGGCGCGGCGAAACCGTAGAGCTGCGGCATGTGCCAGTCGGTATCGGGCAGGGCGTGCGCCCCGGTCGTCAGGAGGTTCTCGACCTCCGCCGGCAGCAACAGTCCCGGATGCGGCATGGAGATGAGCAGCGGCGTGGTGCCTTGCACGAACTCTAATGGGTGCTCGAATCTCATAGTGCAGTCCGCTGATTTGGATCGATAATGCTGGCGGCCACAATGGCCGGTGCGACTGTCCGCACCATGACCTCTCCGTAGCTGGCGGCAATCCAGCTATCGCCCTCCAACAACTCATGGATCACGCCGGCCTCCAGTTCGATCCTGCCGCGCAGCACGTGGAGCGCTACAATATTCTCCGCAAACATTTGGCTGGCGTTCGGCGCGAGGTGCAGAACCCGCAACGCTCCGCTCCCGAAGCTGCGCGCCACCATCAGATTGAAATCGCGGATCGCTCCCGCGATCAGACGGCAGTCGGTCTTGGCGTCGCCGGGGAATGCGAATGGCTCGAACGGACGATCCAGCCGATGGACACCTTGTCCTTCGACGGCAAGCTCCATACCCTTGCCTTCGATGACCATGATCCAGCGATCGATGCCGGGGAACTCCGAAAACGGACCGTCGCTCGCAACATCGGCGATGCTGAGGCGCCAAAGCACCTCGCCCGCCGGGGAGACTTGCTTCCAGATCTCGGTCGTGGTGCCGCCGCCATTCTTCCATGGCATGCGTTGGTAGTCGCTGGTGCGCAGGACGCGGCCGGTCATGCTCCGAACTTCCTGCTTCGCCAGTGCCCAGCGCGCACGACGCCGGCGCAAGGATTGCCGCCGAGCCAGTAGCTGAGCTCGGCGGGCTGGCCGATCCCCCAGATTGCGAGATCGGCTGTGTAGCCGGCGCGGAGCTGGCCATGAGTGTCGCCGAGCCCAAGCGCGGCCGCGGCGTGCCGGGTGACGCCGGCCAGTGTTTCCTCCGGCTTCATGCGAAAGAGGGTGCAGGCCATGTTCATCATGAGCAGCAACGAGAGGGCAGGAGAGCTGCCTGGATTGCAATCGGTCGAGATCGCGATGCGCACATTGTGGCGGCGCAATTGCTCCAGCGGCGGAAGCTGCTTCTCGCGCAGGAAAAAGAATGCGCCGGGCAGCAGGACGGCGACAGTGCCGGCCTTGCCCATCTCGGCGATGCCCTCCTCCGCGCTGTATTCGATATGGTCCGCCGACAATGCGCCGTAGCGCGCGGCGAGGGCGGCGCCACCCATGTCGGAGAGCTGGTCGGCGTGCAGCTTCACCGGCAGGCCCAGCGATTTGGCTTTGTCGAACACGCGTGCGGTCTGTTCCGCGGTGAAAGCGATGCGCTCCGAAAAAGCATCGACCGCATCGGCCAATCCTTCGGCGGCGATGGCCGGCAGGATGTCATTGCAAACCAAGTCAATATAGGCGTCGGGCCTCCCTGCGAACTCCGGCGGTAGGGCGTGAGCGGCGAGGCAGGTCGTCTTCACCGTCACGCCATTATCGCGTCCAAGGGCGCGGGCGACGCGGAGTTGCTTGCGTTCGTTCTCGACGTCGAGGCCATAGCCGGACTTGATCTCGATGGTCGTGAGGCCTTCCGCCGTCAGGGCTGCCAGGCGCGCTTTCGCGGAAGCCAGCAACTCGCCTTCGCTGGCAGCGCGCGTGGCGCGCACCGTGGAGACGATGCCGCCACCGGCCTTGGCGATCTCCTCATAGGTCGCGCCTTTGAGGCGCTGCTCGAACTCTCCGGCGCGCGCGCCGCCAAACACCAGGTGGGTGTGGCAATCGATCAGGCCGGGCGTGACCCAGCGGCCGCCGAGCGAGACCGTCTCCTTGGCCGATTGCTTCGGCAACTCCGACCGCTTGCCGATCCAGGCGATGCGCTCGCCCTCGACCGCGATGGCGGCATCCTCGATCGCGCCATACCCGTCTGCGGCCGCCATGGTGGCGGCGCGACAATCCGTCAGGAGAAGATCCCAGGCCATCTCAGCCGTTGATCATGGGCAGCTTCAATCCCTGTTCGCGGGCACAGTCGATCGCGATGTCATAGCCCGCATCGGCGTGGCGCATCACGCCAGTGCCGGGATCGTTGGTGAGGACGCGCTCGATGCGCCGGGCGGCTTCCGCCGAGCCGTCGCAGCAGATCACCATGCCGGAATGCTGCGAGAAGCCCATGCCGACGCCGCCACCATGATGCAGGCTGACCCAGGTTGCGCCCGAGGCGCAGTTCAGCAACGCGTTGAGCAGAGGCCAGTCGGAGACGGCGTCCGATCCGTCCTTCATGCCCTCGGTCTCGCGGTTCGGGCTGGCGACTGAGCCCGAATCCAGGTGGTCTCGGCCGATCACGATCGGGGCCTTCAGTTCGCCCTTCGCCACCATCTCGTTGAAGGCGAGGCCAAGGCGCGCTCGTTCGCCGAGCCCGACCCAACAGATCCGCGCCGGCAGGCCCTGGAACTTGATGCGTTCGCGCGCCATGTCGAGCCAGTTGTGCAGGTGCGGATTGTCCGGGATCAGCTCCTTCACTTTGGCATCGGTGCGATGGATGTCTTCCGCATCGCCAGACAAGGCGGCCCAGCGAAACGGCCCTACGCCGCGGCAGAAGAGGGGACGAATATAAGCTGGTACGAAGCCGGGGAAATCGAAGGCGGTTTCTACGCCCGTTTCCTTCGCCATCTGGCGGATGTTGTTGCCGTAGTCGAAGGTCGGGATGCCGAGCTTGTGGAAACCGAGCATGGCGCGCACCTGCACGGCCATGGATTCCTTCGCGGCCTTCACCACGGCCTGCGGATCGCGCTGGCGCATGTCGACGGCATGACCGAGGGACCAGCCGGCGGGCAGATAGCCGTTGAGCGGATCGTGCGCGCTGGTCTGGTCGGTCACCATATCGGGCCGGATGCCGCGCTTCAGGATCTCAGGGAAAATCTCGGCGGCGTTGCCGAGCAGGCCGATGGAGATCGCCTTGCCGTCTTTCTTGGCGCGCTCGAGCATCGCCAGCGCTTCGTCCAGCGAGCTTGTCTTAGTGTCGAGATAGCGCGTCTCCAGCCGCTTCTCGATGCGCGAGGGCTCGCACTCAACGGCGAGCATCGAGGCGCCGGCCATGGTCGCGGCCAGCGGCTGGGCGCCGCCCATGCCGCCGAGACCACCGGTCAGGATCCAGCGGCCCTTGAGATTGCCGCCGTAATGCTGGCGGCCGGCTTCAACGAAGGTCTCGTAGGTGCCCTGGACGATGCCCTGGCTGCCGATATAGATCCACGAGCCGGCCGTCATCTGGCCGTACATCATCAGGCCCTTGGCATCGAGCTCGCGGAAATGCTCCCAGGTCGCCCAATGCGGCACCAGGTTGGAATTGGCGAGCAGGACGCGCGGCGCATCTTTGTGAGTCCTGAACACGCCGACCGGCTTGCCCGACTGGATCAGCAAGGTCTCGTCGTCATTCAGTGCCTTCAGGCTCTCGACGATCCGGTCATAGCATTCCCAGTTGCGCGCTGCGCGGCCGATGCCGCCATAGACCACCAGCTCGTTCGGGTTCTCCGCCACGTCGGGATCGAGATTGTTCATCAGCATGCGCAACGGCGCCTCGGTCAGCCAGGATTTGGCGCTGAGGGTCCTGCCGTGGGGCGCGCGGATAACGCGGGCGTTGAAGCGGGTTCCGGTCATGGCATGGCCTCGATGCAAGTTGTATATACAAGTCTATACAGCAGGTTTCTGGCAGCCTCAAGGTCCATAGACGGTGAGGCGATGTCGGCGGCCCGATAGCGGCGGAACGGACCTTCCGTTAACGTCCACCCAATTTCTGAGGGGGAGTTTGGAATGGCGGCGGCCGACAGGTCCAGCAGATATCTCTTCGGCATCGCCTGTTGCTGCCTGGCGACCCTGGGCTGGAGCCTGAGCGGCCTGTTCGTCCGCTGGGTGCCGGAGTTGGACGGCTGGGCCGTCAACGGCTACCGGGCGCCGGCGACTTCGATCTTTTTGCTGATCTACCTTGCCTTGCGCTATCGGGGCGATTTGGCGCGCCATCTCTGGCCGAAGCAACCACAAGCCCTGTTCCTCGTGGGGGCATTCTTCGGCATCGGGTCGACGCTTTATGTGTATGCCCTGACCAAAGGAACAGTGGCGAGCGTCTCGGTGCTCGGCGCGACCAGTCCGTTCTTCGCCGCCTTGCTGGCTTGGCTTGTCATACGGGAGCGCGCGTCAGCGGTTTCGCTGTTCGCGACGGTGTTGGCACTGATCGGCGTTGCGATTGTAGTGCAGGCTGAAATGTCCGCGTTGGCGACGGGATTCTACGCCGCCGCAATTTCCCTGGGCTACGCGTTCTGCTTCGCGGGCCAGACCGTCGCGATGCGCCAGTATCGCGATCTGGACGTAGTTCCCGGTATCGCGCTTGGCGGTCTGCTGGTGTTCATCTTTGTCGTGGTCTTCGTCGACCTGCCGCTGCTGCCGTTGCATCAGATTGGGCTGCTGGCCCTGATGGGCCTGGTGCAACTCGCGTTGCCGCTGATCCTGTTTGCGGTCGGAGCGAAGCATGTCCCGGTGGTGCCGGCTATTCTGATCTCCGTCGCGGACGTGGTATTGAATCCGTTCTGGGTCTGGCTGGTGCATGGCGAACGGCCGCCCTCCGGCACAGTGGCCGGCGGTGCGCTCATCATCTGCGCGATCGTCGGTGCGACCCTGTTCGAGAACCGCCGCCAGCGGCTCCGCGTCCAGCAGGAGGGTTGAATTGGCTAGTCCACACGTCTTCTCGCCCGTCAACCTGATGAGCGAGCTGGTGATCGACACCGAGGGCGACAACAAGCACTGGATCCAGCTGACCGAGGATGTGCGCCAGCGGCCGCTGTTGTTCGATTGCACCAACGGTGCCTGGGCAAATCTGCTCAGCATCCGGCCCGGCGGGCGGCTGAAGTGCCACTATCACACCGGTCCCGTGCATGCGTTCGTGGTCAACGGCTCCTGGCGATATCTGGAGCATGATTGGGTGGCGGGCGAGGGTACGTTCGTCTATGAGCCGCCGGGCGAACTCCACACTTTGGAGGCCGATCCGAAGACCGGCATGACGACCTTTTTCGTCACGCGCGGCGCCCTCATCTACACCGACGAGAGCGGCCAGCAGATCGGATTCGAGGATGTGTTCACCCGGCTCGAGAGGTTTCGCCGCCATGTCGCTGAAAACGGCCTCGATCCGGCTGTCATCGAGCGCATGATTCGATAGCGATTCCGGATCGCTGAAGGATTGTTGACACTCCCGGGGGCATCCTATATTTCACCGCCACCGTTAAGGTGCCCAAATGCGCGGGCGTAGCTCAGTTGGTTAGAGCGCCGGCCTGTCACGCCGGAGGCCGCGGGTTCAAGTCCCGTCGCTCGCGCCATTTCCCGCCTCTCCGCATGCCGGTTGTCGGCGGTGCTCCCTGTTATGTAACCGACGGGAATTAAACGCATTTTCGCGATTGCTGCGACGTTTTTTGCGCTTTCGCAGTGCGACATGGCGCACTATAGTGGCGGCGCTTTGACGGGGGTGAGTCGCATCCCGTTCGCGGCTCTGCCAGTGCCGCGAGCATGGGAAATAGGTGGTCGGCGGCGTCCGCCGCTCGGCTGGTCTCGGGTGAATGGATGAACGAGCTTCTACGCGAATATCTGCCGGTCCTGATATTCATCGTCGTGGCTGCCGGCTTGGCTGGGATCATGGTCATTGCATCGCTGATCCTGGCGCGGCAAAAGCCCGATTCGGAAAAGCTGTCGCCGTATGAATGCGGATTCGAGGCGTTCGACGATGCTCGCCGGCAGTTCGACGTGCGGTTCTATCTGGTCTCGATCCTGTTCATCATCTTCGATCTGGAAGTGGCGTTTCTGTTCCCCTGGGCGGTCTCGCTCAGCAAGATCGGGATGTTCGGCTTCTGGTCGATGATGATTTTCCTCGGTGTGCTCACCGTCGGATTTGTTTACGAGTGGAAAAAGGGCGCGCTGGAGTGGGAGTGATAAAATGGCGAATGCCCAAGTAAATCCAGGCCTCGTGCGAGCGCCGCAACCGCTGCCTCCCGGCGCGGATCAGGACCAGGTCCTGAAATCAGTCACCGACGAATTGTCGGATCGCGGCTTCGTGGTCGCGCAGATGGACAAGCTGGTCAATTGGGCGCGCACGGGTTCGCTGTGGCCGATGACCTTCGGTCTTGCCTGCTGCGCGGTCGAAATGATGCACGCCTACATGGCGCGCTACGACCTCGATCGCTTCGGCGTGGTGCCGCGCGGCACGCCGCGCCAGTCGGACGTGATGATCGTCGCCGGCACGCTGACCAACAAGATGGCGCCGGCTTTGCGCAAGGTCTACGACCAGATGGCAGAGCCGCGCTGGGTCATCTCCATGGGTTCCTGCGCCAATGGCGGGGGCTACTATCACTATTCCTACGCGGTCGTGCGCGGCTGCGATCGGATCGTTCCGGTGGATATCTACGTGCCCGGCTGCCCGCCAACGGCGGAAGCATTGGTCTACGGCATTCTGCAATTGCAGAAGAAGATCCGCCGCACCACGACGATCGCGCGCTAGGCCGGCATCGGGACGGGGCGGATCATGACGACCAACGTCTATCGCGAACTCGGCGATTTCATCGCGGCGGCGCTTGGCCCCGCGATCGATACTGTCGAGGTGAAGCTGGGCGAGCTGATGCTGACCTGCGCGCCCGGCGCCCTCATCAAGGTGATGAAGTTCCTGAAGGGCGACAGCAACTGCCGGTTCGAAATGCTGATCGACGCCTGCGGCGTCGATTATCCCGAGCGCGAGAAGCGCTTCGACGTCGTCTACAATCTGCTGAGCCTCAAGCACAATTATCGCATCCGCGTGAAGGTGCCGGTGAACGAGGACGAATCGGTGCCGTCGGTGATCGATCTGTGGCCGGCCGTCGCCTGGTTCGAACGCGAGGCTTACGACATGTTCGGGATCTTCTTCGAAGGAAATCCGGACCTTCGGCGCATCCTGACCGATTACGGGTTCGAGGGGCATCCGTTCCGCAAGGACTTCCCGCTCACCGGTTATGTCGAGGTGCGCTACAACGAGACGCAGAAGCGCGTGATCTACGAGCCCGTGCACCTGCGCCAGGAATTCCGCAAGTTCGATTTCGAAAGCCCGTGGGAAGGCATGCTGCAGCCGCGCCACCTCCCGGGCGACGAGAAGGCGTCCTAGGATGGCCGAAGTACAGATCAAGCCGCTCACCATGAATTTCGGGCCGCAGCATCCCGCGGCCCACGGCGTGCTGCGCATGGTCATGGAGATGGACGGCGAGGTGGTGCGCCGCATCGATCCGCATATCGGCCTGCTCCATCGCGGCACCGAGAAGCTGATCGAGTACAAGACCTACGTCCAGGCGATCCCATATTTCGACCGGCTCGATTACGTCTCTCCGATGTGCCAGGAGCATGCCTTCGTGCTGGCGATCGAGAAGCTGATGGGGCTCGAGGTGCCGTCGCGGGGACAATACATCCGCGTCCTGTTCGACGAGATCACGCGCATCCTCAATCACCTGCTCAACATTCCCGCATATGCGATGGATGTCGGCGCGGTGACGCCGTTCCTGTGGGCGTTCGAAGAGCGCGAGCTGCTGATGGAGTTCTATGAGCGGGTGAGCGGTGCGCGCCTCCATGCCGCCTACTACCGGCCGGGCGGCGTGCATCAGGATCTCCCCGCCGGAATCCTCGATGACATCTGGGCATGGTCCGAGAAATTCCCGAAGGTCGTCAGCGACATCGAAGGCCTGCTGACCGAGAACCGCATCTTCAAGCAGCGCCTGGTCGATATCGGAACCGTTTCGGCGGAGGACGCGATCGCCTGGGGCTTCACCGGGCCGATGCTGCGCGCCAGCGGCGTGCCGTGGGATTTGCGCAAGGCGCAGCCCTACATGGTCTATGACAAGATGGATTTCGACATTCCGGTCGGGCGCAATGGCGATTGCTATGACCGCTATCTGGTGCGCGTCGAGGAGATGCGGCAGTCGCTGAAGATCATCCGCCAGTGCATCCAGAACATGCCGGGCGGTCCGGCGACCTCCGTCGACCGCAAGGTGACGCCGCCGCCGCGCGGGGAGATGAAGCGCTCGATGGAAGCGCTGATCCACCATTTCAAGCTCTATACCGAGGGCTTCCACGTGCCGGCAGGCGAGACCTACACGGCGATCGAAGCCCCGAAGGGCGAGTTCGGCGTGTATCTGGTCTCCGACGGCAGCAACAAGCCCTATCGCTGCAAGATCCGCGCGCCGGGATTCCCGCATCTCGCTGCGATGGAATTCTGCTCCAAGGGCTACATGCTGGCGGATTCGGTGGCGATCCTCGGCTCCATGGATATCGTGTTCGGTGAGATCGATCGATGAGTGGTGGCGACAACAAGGACGTGATGCAGCCGGCGAACTTCGCCTTCACGCCGGAGAACAAGGCGGAGGCGGACCGCGTCATCGCGAAGTATCCGGCGGGCCGTCAGCCGAGCGCCGTTCTGCCGCTGCTTTACATTGCGCAGCGCCAGGAAGGCTGGGTGCCGCGCGCGGCGATGGACCATATCGCGGAGATGCTCGATATGGCGCCGATCCGCGTCTACGAGGTCGCGACCTTCTATACGATGTTCCACCTCGAGCCGGTCGGGAAGTATCATCTCCAGGTCTGCCGCACGACTCCGTGCTGGCTGCGCGGAGCCGATCAGATGACCGAGACCTGCAAGAAGAAGCTCGGCATCGGCCTCAAGGAAACCACCAAGGACGGATTGTTCTCGCTGGTCGAGGTCGAGTGCCTCGGCGCCTGCGTCAATGCGCCGGTGGTGCAGATCAACGACGATTTCTACGAGGACCTCGACCCGAAGAAACTCGAATGGATTCTCGACGAGCTTGCTGCCGGCCGCGTGCCGCCGCATGGCTCGCAGACCGGCCGGCAGGGCTCCGCGCCCGACGGCGGCCCGACGACATTGAAAGACATTCGCCGCCCGAGTGGCGCGCCGGCTGAGTGACCCGACCATGCTGAAAGACCAGGATCGCATCTTTCTCAATCTCTACGGCCAGGACGATTGGCGCCTGGCTGGCGCGCGTCGCCGCGGGATCTGGGACAACACCAAGGACCTGATCGCGCGCGGTCGCGATGCCATTATCGATGAGATCAAGAAGTCGGATCTGCGCGGGCGGGGCGGGGCGGGATTCCCGACCGGCCTCAAATGGTCGTTCATGCCCAAGCAATCGGACGGCAGGCCCGCCTATCTGGTGTTGAATGCCGACGAGTCCGAGCCCGGCACCTGCAAGGACCGTGAGATCATGCGGTACGATCCGCATATCCTGCTGGAAGGCTGCCTGGTCGCCGGTTTCGCGATGGGGACCATCGCCACCTACATCTATATCCGCGGCGAGTTCTATAACGAGGCGGTGAACCTGCAGGCTGCGATCGACGAGGCCTACGATGCCGGGCTGATCGGCAAGAACGCCTGCGGCTCCGGCTACGATCATGATATCTACCTGCATCGCGGCGCCGGCGCCTATATCTGCGGCGAGGAAACCGCGCTGCTCGAAAGCCTCGAAGGCAAGAAGGGCCAGCCGCGCCTGAAGCCGCCATTCCCGGCGGCGGTCGGTCTCTACGGCTGCCCGACCACGGTCAACAATGTCGAATCCATCGCAGTCGCGCCGACGATCCTGCGCCGTGGCGCCGGGTGGTTCGCGGCGCTGGGCCGGCCAAAGAATACCGGCACCAAGCTGTTCTGCGTTTCCGGCCATGTGAACAAGCCCAACACCTTCGAAGAGGAGATGGGCATTCCGCTGAAGGAGCTGATCGAGCGCCATTGCGGTGGCGTGCGCGGCGGCTGGGATAATCTGCTCGCCGTCATTCCCGGCGGTGCGTCGGTGCCGCTGCTGCCGAAATCGATCTGCGACGACGTGCTGATGGATTTCGATTCATTGCGTGCGGTGCAATCGGGTCTCGGCACCGCGGCAGTCATCGTGATGGACAAGTCGACCGACATCGTCGAAGCCATCACGCGGCTGTCGCACTTCTACATGCACGAGAGCTGCGGGCAGTGCACGCCGTGCCGGGAAGGCACCGGCTGGATGTATCGCATGATGCAACGCATGGTGAAGGGCCGGGCGGAGGTCAGCGAGATCGACCTGCTGCTGGACGTCACCAAGCAGATCGAAGGCCACACCATCTGCGCCCTGGGCGACGCCGCCGCCTGGCCGGTCCAGGGCCTGATCCGCCATTTCCGCCCCGAGGTCGAGCGCCGTATCCGAGAATACAGCGCACGCAAGGCAGCCGAGTAAGAGCGAACCCATGCCGAAGATGACCATCGACGGGATCGAGATCGAAGTGCCGGCCGGCATCACCGTGCTGCAGGCGTGCGAGATGGCGGGCAAGGAGATCCCGCGCTTCTGCTATCACGAGCGCCTGTCGGTCGCCGGCAATTGCCGCATGTGCCTGGTCGAGCAGGAGAAGGCGCCGAAGCCGATCGCCAGCTGCGCCATGCCGGTCGCCGACAACATGGTGATCAAGACCGATTCGCCGATGGTGAAGAAGGCGCGCCAGGGTGTGATGGAGTTCCTGCTGATCAACCATCCGCTCGATTGCCCGATCTGCGACCAGGGCGGCGAATGCGACCTGCAGGACCAGGCGATGGCCTATGGCCATCATTCTTCGCGCTACAAGGAAGCGAAGCGCGCGGTGCCGGACAAGGAACTGGGCCCGATCGTCAAGACCGAGATGACGCGCTGCATCCAGTGCACGCGCTGCATCCGCTTCGCGACCGAGGTCGCCGGTGTCGAGGTGCTGGGCGCGACGGGCCGCGGCGAGCACATGGAAGTCGGCACCTATGTCGAGAAGACGATCAATTCGGAACTGTCGGGCAATCTGGTCGATCTCTGCCCGGTCGGCGCGCTGACCTCCAAGCCGTATGCCTTCATCGCGCGGCCGTGGGAACTGCGGAAGACGGAATCCATCGACGTCATGGACGCGGTCGGCTCGAGCATCCGGGTCGATTCCCGCGGGCGCGAAGTCATGCGCATCCTGCCGCGCACCAATGACGACGTGAACGAGGAATGGCTGTCGGACAAGTCGCGCTATGCCGTCGATGGCTTGCGGCGCCAGCGGCTGGACCGGCCCTATGTGCGGGTGGACGGCAAGCTGAGACCCGTGAGCTGGCCGGAAGCTTTGGACGCCATCGCCAAGCGCGCGATCGGCCTGCAGGGGAATCGCCTGGCGGCGATCGCCGGCGACCTCGCCGACGCGGAATCGATGTTCGCGCTGAAGGACCTGATGAGCGCGCTCTCTTCGCCCAATATCGATTGCCGGCAGGACGGCGCGGCACTCGACCCGAAGGCCCGGGTGTCCTGGCTGTTCAATTCGACCATCGCCAGCATCGAGAAGGCGGACGCGATTCTGATCGTCGGCAGCAATCCGCGCTGGGAAGCGCCGGTACTGAATGCGCGCATCCGAAAGCGGTATCTCAAAGGCGGCCTGAAGGTTGGGGTGATCGGGCCGAAGCTCGACCTCACTTATCCGTATCAGCATCTCGGCCAGACCGCCGATGTGCTGGGGCAGGTCGCGTCGGGCACGCACGCGTTCGCGGAAGCGCTGAAGAACGCCAAGGCGCCGATGCTGATCCTGGGGCAGGGCGCTCTGCGCGGCTCCGAAGGTGCGGCGATGCTGGGCCTGGCGCGCAAGGCGGCGGAGACCTGCAACCTGGTGCGCGAGGATTGGAACGGATTCAACGTGCTGCAGACCGCCGCCTCGCGCGTGGCGGGCATGGAAATCGGCTTCGTGCCGCAGGCCGACGGCCGCGACGTGGTCGGCATCCTGGAGGGTGCTTCCAAGGGCGAGATCGAATTCGTCTATCTGCTCGGCGCCGATGAGATCGATACGGCGAAGCTCGGCAAGGCCTTCGTGGTCTATCAGGGCCATCACGGCGATGCCGGCGCACACCGCGCCGATGTGATCCTTCCCGGCTCGGCCTATACGGAGAAATTCGGCATCTACGTGAATACCGAGGGCCGTGCGCAGATGACCGAAGCGGCGACGGCAGCGCCGGGTGAGGCCAAGGAAGACTGGGCCATCCTGCGCGCTTTGTCGGAAAAGCTGGGGCGCACGTTGCCCTATGACACGCTGGAACAGTTGCGCCGTGCCATGTTCAAGGCGGCACCGAATCTGCAGCAACTGGACCTCGTCGTACCGGCGAAGTGGGAGAGCTTTGGAGCCAGCGGCGCCGTCACGGCGCGCGCCTTCCATCTGCCGATCGCCAATTACTACATGACCGATCCGATCAGCCGTGCGTCCGAGACCATGGCCAAATGCACCGAGGCGTTCGTGGCGCCCGCGACGGGGACCGGCACCCATGGATAGTTTCTGGTCCTCCTACGGTTGGCCGACATTCATCATCCTGGTCCAGATCGTCGCGGTCGTGCTGCCGCTGCTGCTCGCGGTTGCGTACCTCACCTATGCCGAGCGCAAGGTGATGGCGGCGATGCAGATGCGGCGCGGCCCGAACGTAGTTGGCCCGTGGGGCCTGTTGCAGCCGATCGCCGACGGCCTGAAGCTGATGTTCAAGGAAACCATCGTTCCTTCGGGCGCCAGCCGCATTCCGTTCCTGATCGCACCGATGATCACCTTCACCTTGAGCCTGATCGCCTGGGCTGCCATTCCGTTCGGTGACGGCGTGGTAATCGCCGACCTCAATGTCGGTATTCTCTACCTGTTCGCGATCTCTTCGCTCGGCGTCTATGGCGTAGTGGTGGCTGGCTGGGCTTCCAACTCCAAATATCCGTTCCTGGGCGCGCTGCGCTCCGCCGCGCAGATGGTCAGCTACGAGGTCTCCATCGGCTTCGTGCTGGTGACGGTTCTGTTGTGTGTCGGCTCTCTGAATCTTTCGGACATCGTGCGCGCGCAGAAGACCGTCTGGTTCGTGATCCCGCTGCTGCCGATGGCGGCGATCTTCTTCATCTCGGCGCTGGCGGAGACCAACCGCCCGCCGTTCGACCTGCCGGAAGCGGAATCGGAGCTGGTCGCCGGCTACTTCTCCGAATATTCGGCGATGACCTTCGCACTGTTCTTCCTCGGCGAATACGCCAACATCTGGCTGATGAGCGCGATGACCTCGATCCTGTTCCTCGGCGGCTGGCTGCCGATCTTCGGATGGGAGCCATTCGCGGATGGAAGCTGGGGACAGATCGTCTGGCATGGCCTGTGGTTCGCGGCCAAGATCGGCTTCGTCGCCTTCTGCTTCCTGTGGGTGCGCGCGACCTTCCCGCGTTATCGCTACGACCAGCTCATGCGCCTGGGCTGGAAGGTGTTCCTGCCGTTCTCGCTGGGCTTCGTCGTTCTGACGGCTGGGGTCCTGGTGTTCTTCGATCTGCTGCCGAACAAGTGAGGGAACGTCATGACCGTCCTCAATCGCACGGCTAAGGGCTTCCTGCTTCAGGAGCTGCTGAGCGGCATGTGGCTGACCTTGACTTACGTCTTCCGGCCGAAGGTGACGATCAACTACCCCTATGAGAAGGGGCCGTTGTCGCCGCGCTTCCGGGGCGAGCATGTGCTGCGCCGCTATCCCAACGGGGAAGAGCGCTGCATCGCCTGCAAGCTGTGCGAGGCGGTGTGCCCTGCTCTTGCCATCACCATCGAGGCGGAGCCGCGCGAGGATGGCAGCCGGCGCACCACGCGCTACGACATCGATATGACCAAATGCATCTATTGCGGCCTGTGCCAGGAGGCCTGCCCGGTGGATGCGATCGTCGAGGGGCCGAACTTCGAGTTCGCGACCGAGACGCGCGAAGAGCTTTTCTACAACAAGGAAAAACTGCTGGCGAACGGCGACCGCTGGGAAGCGGAAATCGCCGCCAACCTGCAGGCGGACGCGCCGTACCGCTGATCGCGGAACGCGTCGAGGGACAAGGCATGATCGTTCAAGCACTCTCTTTCTATGTATTCTCGCTGGTCGCGGTGGTGAGCGCCGTTCTGGTGGTCGCCAACCGCAACCCGGTCTATTCGGTGCTGTTCCTGATCCTGACCTTTTTCAACGCGGCGGGGCTGTTCGTGCTGCTGGGCGCGGAGTTCCTGGCCATGATGCTGGTCGTGGTCTATGTCGGCGCGGTCGCGGTGCTGTTCCTGTTCGTTGTCATGATGCTCGACATCAATTTCGCCGAATTGCGCCAGGGCTTCGTGCGCTATGCCGGGATCGGCGCGATTGTCGGCATCGTCCTGGTGGCGGAAATCATCTTCGTGGTGTCGAGTGGCGCGATGGCGCCGGCTGTCAACGCGCTGGCGGGATCGCCGACGCCAGCAGGAGTCGGCAACACTCAGGCGTTGGGCAACATCCTCTACACCGACTATTTCTATCTGTTCCAGGCTGCCGGCGTGGTGCTGCTGATCGCCATGATCGGCGCCATCGTCCTGACGCATCGGGAGCGCGAAGGCGTGAAGCGCCAGCGGATCGGGAATCAACTCGCCCGCGACCGGCGTTCCGTCGAAATCCGGAAAGTGCCGACAGGGACGGGGATCTAGGACCATGTGGCAAATCACCCTGACGCATTACCTGACGGTCGCCGCGATCCTGTTCACGATCGGTGTGTTCGGAATCTTCCTTAATCGCAAGAACGTCATCATCATCCTGATGTCGGTGGAGCTGATCCTGCTCTCGGTCAACATCAACCTGGTGGCGTTCTCCAGCTTCCTGAACGACATGGTGGGGCAGGTGTTCGCCATGTTCGTCCTGACCGTCGCCGCTGCGGAAGCGGCCATCGGCCTTGCTATTCTGGTGGTCTATTTCCGCAATCGCGGCTCCATCGCCGTCGAAGACCTCAACGTGATGAAGGGGTAAAGGCGCGATGGACGTTGCAATCGTTGCACTGCCGCTGCTGGGCGCGCTGATCGCGGGCCTCGGCAATCGCCGCCTCGGCGACAAGGGCGCGCAGTGGATCACCAGCGGGCTGATGCTGATCTCGTTCGTGTTGTCCTGGGTGGTATTCCTGCAATATGACGGGACCGCGCGCACGACCGAGCTTTTCACCTGGTTCGCCAGCGGCGCGCTCGAGGCGAAATGGGCGATCCGCGTCGATCAGCTCTCCGCCGTCATGCTGGTGGTGGTGACGACCGTCTCGTCGATGGTCCATGTCTATTCCATCGGCTACATGAGCCACGACGATTCTAAGCCGCGCTTCATGGCTTACTTGAGCCTGTTTACCTTCTGCATGCTGATGCTGGTGACGGCCGAGAATTTCGTACAGATGTTCTTCGGATGGGAAGGGGTCGGCCTCTGTTCGTACCTGCTGATCGGCTTCTGGTTCCACCGGCCGAGCGCCAATGCCGCCGCCATCAAGGCCTTCATCGTCAACCGCATCGGCGATTTCGGTTTCGTTCTCGGCATCATGGGCGTGTTCTACATCTTCGGCACGCTCAGCTTCGACGCGGTGTTCGCCGCTACCCCGGGCAAGGTCGGGCAGAGCTTCCATTTCTTGAGCTGGAACGTCGATACCCTCACGACGCTCTGTCTGCTGCTGTTCGTCGGCGCGATGGGCAAGTCGGCGCAGCTTGGCCTCCACACCTGGCTGCCGGACGCGATGGAGGGCCCGACCCCGGTTTCCGCCCTGATCCATGCCGCGACCATGGTGACGGCCGGCGTCTTCATGGTGTGCCGCCTGTCGCCGATGTTCGAATATGCGCCGGATGCCAAGATGGTGGTGACCATCGTCGGCGCCGCGACGGCCTTCTTCGCCGCCACCGTGGGCCTGGTGCAGAACGACATCAAGCGCGTCATCGCCTATTCGACCTGCAGTCAGCTCGGCTACATGTTCTTCGCAGCCGGCGTCGGTGCATATGGCGCGGCGATGTTCCACCTCTTTACCCACGCTTTCTTCAAGGCGCTGCTGTTCCTGTGCGCCGGCTCGGTCATCCACGGCATGTCGGACGAGCAGGACATGCGCAAGATGGGCGGGATCTGGAAGCTGATTCCCTGGACTTATGCCTTGATGTGGATCGGCAGCCTGGCGCTTGGCGGCATCCCGTTCTTCGCCGGTTACTATTCCAAGGACATCGTCCTCGAATCCGCTTTCGCGGCCCACACCGGCGTCGGTACATTCGCATTTTGGCTAGGCGTGGCCGCGGCCATGATGACGGCGTTCTATTCGTGGCGTCTGCTGCTCATGACCTTCCACGGCGAGACGCGCGCCGATCACGAAACCTATCATCATGTGCATGAGAGCCCGTGGGTGATGCTGGTGCCGTTGATCGTTCTGGCCATCGGCGCGGTGTTCGCCGGCTACCTCTATTTCGACCAGTTCGTCGGCGAGCACATGGAGGAATTCTGGGGCAGCGCGATCCTGTTCGGGCCGGAGAACGAGGTGCCGCATCATGCCCACGACGTTGCGCTGTGGGTGAAGCTGGCGCCTCTGGTGGTCGGCCTCGCCGGCATTGCCATCGCCTACATGTTCTACATGTTCAGGACCGATCTGCCGGGCAAGCTGGCCGGCGCGTTCGGCGGGCTGTACCGCTTCCTGCTCAACAAGTGGTATTTCGACGAGCTTTTCGACGCCACTCTGGTCGAGCCCGCAAAGAAGCTAGGCTACGGCCTGTGGAAGGGCGGCGATGGCAAGATCATCGATGGCCTCGGCCCCGATGGCATCGCCGCGGTCTCGCAGGATGTCGCCAAGCAGGCCACCAGGCTGCAATCCGGCTACGTCTATCACTACGCCTTCGCGATGCTGATCGGCGTCGTCATCCTGATAACCTGGTACATGTTCGGCAGCGGCTGGTGGTGAGATCGTCGTGACCAATATCCCTCATCTCCTGACGATCATCACGTTCCTGCCGCTGGTGGGCGCCATCTTCATCGCCGGCATCCGTGGCGAGGAGGAGCACGTCGCGCGCAACGCGCGTTGGGTCGCCTTGTGGACCTCGGCCGCCGTGTTCCTGCTGTCGCTGCTGCTGTGGTTCGGGTTCGACCGCTCCAACCCCGGCTTCCAGTTCGAGGAGCGGGCGGAGTGGATCCCGGCCCTCAACATCGCCTATCACATGGGCGTCGACGGCATTTCCATGCCGTTCGTGCTACTCTCCACGCTGCTGACACCGATCTGCGTGCTGGCGAGCTGGGAAGCCATCGAGGTCCGGGTCAAGGAATACATGATCGCGTTCCTGGTGCTGGAGACCTTCATGGTCGGCACCTTCTGCGCGCTCGATTTCGTCGCCTTCTACGTGTTCTTCGAAGGCGTGCTGATCCCGATGTTCATCATCATCGGCGTGTGGGGCGGGCCGCGCCGGGTCTACTCGGCGTTCAAGTTCTTCCTGTTCACGCTGCTCGGGTCGGTGCTGATGCTGGTCGCCATCCTGACCATCTACGACCAGGCCGGCACCACCGACATCCCGACTCTGATGACCCACAAGTTCGAGCCGCATCTGCAGATCTGGCTGTGGCTGGCTTTCTTTGCGTCCTTCGCGGTCAAGGTACCGATGTGGCCGGTCCACACCTGGCTGCCCGACGCGCATGTCGAGGCGCCGACGGCGGGTTCCGTCATCCTGGCCGGCGTGCTGCTGAAGATGGGCGGCTATGGCTTCCTGCGCTTCTCGATCCCGATCCTGCCCGATGCGTCGACGACGTTGGCGCCGCTGGTGTTCGGCCTCAGCATCATCGCTGTCATCTATACCTCGCTGGTCGCGCTCGCCCAGACCGACATGAAGAAGCTGATCGCCTATTCGTCGGTCGCACATATGGGCTTCGTGACCGCCGGCACCTTCGCCTTGAACCGTCAGGGCATCGAAGGGGCGATGATCCAGATGCTGAGCCACGGCATCGTCTCCGCCGCTCTGTTCCTCTGCGTCGGCGTGGTCTATGACCGGCTGCACAGTCGCGACATCGCGCGCTATGGAGGCCTGGTCAACAACATGCCGCGCTATGCCTTCGCTTTCATGATTTTCACGTTGGCTTCGGTCGGCCTGCCCGGCACCAGCGGGTTCATCGGCGAGTTCCTGGTGATGGTGGGTGTGTTCCAGTCCAGCACCTGGGTCGCCTTCCTCATCACCACCGGCATCATCCTCGGCGCGGCCTACATGCTGTGGCTCTATCGCCGCGTCATCTTCGGCAAGCTGGAGAAGGACGATGTGAAGGCGATGCTGGATCTCAGCCCGCGCGAAGTGGCGATCTTCGTCCCGCTGATCCTGATCGTGCTGTGGATGGGCATTTATCCGGTGAGCTTTACCTCCATCACCGGGCCGGCCATCGAGCAGCTCATCTCCAATTATCAGGTCGCAGTCGGGCCAACGCAGCCGGGATCGATCATCGCGCCGGCCGAAGCGGCGCCGGCCGAGCCGTCAACCACAGAACCCGCTCCGGCGGCACCGGCGGAGGGGCAATAATGACCGACCTCAACCTGCGCGCGGCTTTGCCGGAGATCTGGATCGCGCTCTCCGCGATGGTGCTGTTGCTGGTCGGCGCCTATGTCGGCGACCGCGCGATGCGCCTGATCGGGCTGCTGTCCATCGCCGTCATGGCAGTGGCGATCGTCGTGCTGCTGGGCATCGATGTGTCGACGGTCCCGCAGCTCTCGTTCGGCGGCCATTTCATCGTCGACCGGTTCGGCGTGTTCGCCAAGGTCCTGGCATTGATGGCGTCCATGGCGGCGATCTGGATGTCCTTCTCCTATGCCGAACGCGAGGGCATGGCGCGGTTCGAGCTGCCGCTGCTGATGCTGCTGGCGACTCTCGGCATGATGCTGATGATCTCCGCCAACGACCTCATCTCGCTCTATGTCGGGCTGGAGTTGCAGAGCCTCGCGCTCTATGTCACCGCCGCGATCCGGCGCGATACGTTGAAGTCGACCGAAGCCGGCCTCAAATATTTCGTCCTCGGCGCCCTGTCGTCCGGCATGCTGCTCTACGGCGCCTCGATGCTCTATGGCTTCGTCGGTACCGTCAGCTTCGCGGGCTTGTCGACGGCATTGAACGGCGCGACGCCGCCGTCGATCGGCGTCATCATCGGGCTGGTGTTCCTGTGCTCCGGCCTCGCCTTCAAGATCTCGGCCGTGCCGTTCCATATGTGGACGCCCGACGTCTATGAAGGCGCGCCGACGCCGATCACCGCCTTTTTCGCCGGCGCTCCGAAGGTGGCCGCGATCTGCCTGTTCACCCGCGTCCTGGTCGATGCCTTTGGCGGCATCACCCATCAGTGGCAGCAGATCATTTTCGCGATCTCCATCGCCTCCATGATCCTCGGCGCCTTCGCTGCCATCGGGCAGCGCAGCGTCAAGCGACTGATGGCTTACAGCTCCATCGGCAATATCGGGTACGCGCTGGTCGGGCTCGCCGCCGGTACGCAGCAGGGCGTCAGCGGCCTCCTGTTCTACATGGCGATCTATGTGGCGATGACCGTCGGTTCCTTCGCCGTCATCCTTGCCATGCGCCAGAAGGGCCAGATGGTGGAGGAGATCGCGGACCTGTCCGGCCTTGCCAAGAGCCAGCCCTGGCTCGCCCACATCTTCGCCGCCATCCTGTTCTCGATGGCGGGGATTCCGCCGCTGGCCGGCTTCTTCGGCAAATGGATGGTGTTCGTTGCCGCGGTGAATCAGGGCCTGTACGTGCTGGCCGTGATCGGCGTCGTCACCAGCGTGGTCGCGGCCTATTATTATGTCCGGGTCATCAAGGTGATGTATTTCGACGAGCCGGTCGGCAGCTTCGATCGGGTCGATGGCTCGCTCAAGATCGTGCTCGCCGCCTCGTTGGCGGTGGTGGTGGTCGGCATTCTGTTCATCAATCCGTTGCAGAGCTCTGCCATCGCGGCCGCATCGTCCTTGTTCCCGGGATGAGTCTCGCGTTCCGGACCGAGCAAGTCACCGAGATCGACAGCACCAACGAGGCTTGCCGGCTCCGTGCCCTGGCGGGGGAGACGGCCGGTCTCGTCGTCCGGGCCGATCGCCAGACATCGGGCCGCGGCCGCCGCGGGCGGACCTGGACCTCGCCCAGGGGCAATCTCTACGCATCGCTGTTGCTGCGGCCGGCGCGTCCGGTTTCGGAAGCGGCCGCGCTTGGTTTCGCCGCAGTTACGGCAATGGGCGATGTCGCCGAAGTCTTGCTGCCCAGCGCGGCGCAGATCCGCCACAAGTGGCCCAACGACCTGCTGATCAATGGGCGCAAGGTGGGCGGCATCCTGCTTGAAACCCAACCCGGCTTTCTGGTTCTCGGGATCGGCGTCAATATCGCCAGCCACCCCGAAGATACGCCCTATCCGTCGACTGACCTGGTGGCCGAGGGTGCCGCCCCGACATCCCCGCAATCGCTGCTGGAGCGCCTACTGGTGGCCTTCGCGCCGCTCTATGCGCAGTGGGAGGCGGACGGATTCGCGGCCCTGTTACCCGCCTGGCGGCGCCGTGCCGCTGGCCTGGGTACCGCCATCGAGGTGCGGCTGGAACACGAGACCCTGTCCGGCCTATTCAAGGATTTGGAGCCGGATGGGACGCTGCGCTTGGCCCTGGCCGATGGGACGGAGCGGCGCATTGCCGCCGGCGATGTATACTTCCCCGCGATGCGGAGGGGCTGAGCCATGTTGCTGACGATCAACGCCAACAATACCAACGTCAAATTCGCGGCCTGCGAGGGTGATCGCATGGTCGGCGACTGGCGATTGAAGACCGATCCTGGCCGCACGGCGGACCAGTACATCGTCTGGCTGCACCAGCTCATGCAGATGGCCGGCATGTCGCTCTCGCAGATCGACGGTGCCATCATTGCAACGGTGGTGCCGCAAAGCCTGTTTCATCTCAGCATGCTGTGCGAGAAACATCTGAAGACCAAGCCGCTGGTGGTCGGCGATCCGGCCGTCAAGCTCGGCATCGAGGTGCTGATGGATATGTCGCCGTCGGATGTCGGCGCGGACCGGCTGGCGAACGCCATCGGCGGCCATGTCAAATACCAGAAGCCGCTGGTGGTGGTGGATTTCGGCACGGCCACGACTTTCGACGTGGTCGATGCGGCCGGCAACTATGTCGGCGGCGCGATCTCGCCCGGCATCAATCTCAGCCTCGAAGCCCTGCACAACATGACGGCAAAGCTACCGCGCATCGCGGTGGAGCGGCCGGCCAAGGCGATCGGCAAGGACACGCTGACGGCCATGCAGTCCGGCATTTATTTCGGCTATATCGGCCTGATCGAAGGCATCGTCGCGCGCATCCAGGCGGAGTTCGGCGCGCCGCTGGAAGTCATCGCGACCGGCGGCCTTGCGCCCCTGTTCCATGGCGGAACGCCGGTGCTGCAGCACCTGGACCAGGAGATCACCACCCGCGGCCTGGTCGAGATCTATCGGCGCAATCGTGGGTAATTTGTTGCAAGCCATCACCGCCATCTTGCAAGCGCGCAGCACAGCCCCTTCCCCCCTTGTGGGGGAAGGTTGGGATGGGGGGTGCCGCCGCACGATCGCCGACGAGGTAGCTTCACAGCGGTCGGTGTGTCGGCGAACGATCTTGGTGCGCACTGACCATCGTTCGTGCGGCGTCACCCCCCATCCAGCTACGCCTAAGCTCACTCCGTTCGCTAAGGCTCCGCATCCTTCCCCCACAAGGGGGGAAGAGAGGTCCTTCGTGTGGACGGCGCGGCCATGACGGACTCCTTCTCGCCCAAGTCCGACGAGCTGCTGTTCCTCGCTTTGGGTGGGGCGGGCGAGATCGGCATGAACCTCAGCCTCTACGGCCATGCCGGCAAGTGGCTGATGGTCGATCTCGGCATCACCTTCGGCGATGAATCGACCCCGGGCATCGACGTCATCATGCCCGACATTTCCTTCATCAAGGAGCGGGTGGGCGACCTGGTCGGGCTCGTCCTCACACACGCGCATGAGGACCATATCGGAGCGGTTCCGTATCTCTGGCCGCAACTGAAATGCCCGCTCTATGCGACGCCGTTCACGGCTTCCGTGCTGGGCCGCAAGCTGGAGGAGGCGGGGCTCGCCAAAGAGGCGCCCATCACCCTGATACCGATGTCGGGCAAGGTCTCTCTGGCACCGTTCGAGGTCGAGCTCATCACTCTCACGCACTCGATCCCCGAGCCGAACGCGGTCGTCATCCGCACGCCGCTCGGCGCCGTGCTGCATACCGGCGATTGGAAGCTGGACCCGACGCCACTGGTCGGCGAGGCGACCGATGAGGCGGCGCTGCGCAAGCTGGGCGACGGCGGCGTGCTGGCGATGGTGTGCGATTCCACCAATGTGTTCGTCGAAGGCGCCTCCGGCTCCGAGGCGGACGTGCGGGAATCGCTGCGCGACCTGATCGGGAGACTGCACAACCGGGTCGCGGTCGGCTGCTTCGCCAGCAACGTCGCGCGTCTTGAGACCATCACCCATGTCGCGATGGAGCATGGGCGGCAGGTGGCGCTGGTCGGCCGTTCGCTGTGGCGCATGGTAGCCTCGGCGCAGGAGAATGGGTACCTCACCGACCTGCCGGAATTCATCCAGGAGCACGATGTCGGCTATTTTCCGCGCGAGAAGATCCTGATGATCTGCACCGGCAGCCAGGGCGAGCCGCGCTCGGCACTCGCCCGCATCGCGCGCAAGGAACATCCGCACGTGACGCTGGAGCCAGGCGATGCCGTGGTCTTTTCATCGCGCACCATTCCGGGCAACGAAAAGTCGATCGCGCATCTCCAGAACGAGCTGACGCGCCAGGATGTCAGGGTCATCACCGATCGCGAAGAGGATATCCACGTCTCCGGCCATCCGGCACGCGACGAGCTGATCGAGATGTATCAGATGATCCGGCCAAAGATCGCGATCCCGGTGCATGGCGAGGCGCGCCATATCAAGGAGCACGTCGCGCTGGCCAAGGAATGCCAGGTGCCGCAGGCGCTGGAGGCCGCCAATGGCGCCATCATCCGCCTGGCGCCCGGGCCGGCGGAAATCGTGGCGGCGGTGCCGTCCGGCCGCCTCGGCCTCGATGGCAAGGCGCTGATGCGGCTCGACGGCGACATGATCCGCCACCGCCACCGGATGAGCTTCAATGGCCTTGTCATGGTGTCGATCGTGCTGGGCAAGGACGGCAAGCTGCTGGCCCCGCCGCAGGTCAGCCTGGAAGGGCTGCTGGATGGCGGTGAGGCGGCGGAGCGGGCGATGGCGGCCATGTCCGATTCCGTCGCCGGCGCGGTCGAAGGTCTGTCACGCGAGCAATTGCGAGATACCGAGGAATTGACGGAGATCTGCCGCCTGGCCGCGCGCCGCTGGTTCCACAAGGCGTACGACAAGAAGCCGGTGACCAAGGTCCACGTCATGCGACTGTGATCGCGTGCCCGGTCGCCTCGTGCTAGCATGGCTGCCATGCGTATCGCTCTGTCGAGTGTCCTGATTTTGACGGCTGTCGGGTGGGTCGCGCCCGCCAGCGCGGAGGTTGCCATTTCACGCCGCGATTGCGATCGGCTGGTGCGGCACGAGCCGGCGCCCGATGTCACCTATCAGCCCGGTGTCGACGTGCATGGCCGGGCGGTCGCGCCGGCCGATCTGAACGGCGGGTCGCAGATCGAACTGCCGGACGTGATCTACATCCCCATCGAAGTCCTGATCCAGGACAAATACGGCATCCCCGCCAACTCGGTGCTGTACGATGCGACCGCCCTGGTCGGCGTGGTCGCGGTCCGGGGCAATCAGGTCTATTTCGAGGACAAGCTTCTGTCCGATCCCGAGGTCACCGCCCTGGAGGCAGCCTGCCGGGACCGATCCGCCCAGAATTAGGCGGAAATCCAAGGTTTTCCGCTCCTCCAGCGTGGACAGCCCGGCGTCCTTTGCCTAAATTCCGCCCGGATTCCTGTCAATTCTCAAAGGCGCCGTTAGCGAGGCCAGATGCGTTCATCCCAGTTCTTCCTGCCCACCCTCAAGGAAAACCCAGCCGAGGCCCAGATCGTCTCGCACCGGCTGATGCTGCGCGCCGGCATGATCCGGCAGGCCAGCGCCGGTATCTATTCGTGGCTGCCGCTCGGCTTCAAGGTGCTGAAGAAGGTCGAGCGGATCGTGCGCGAGGAGCAGGACCGGGCAGGCTGCCAGGAAGTGCTTATGCCGACCATCCAGTCGGCCGACCTGTGGCACGAATCCGGCCGGTATAACGCCTACGGCAAGGAGATGCTGCGCTTCAAGGACAGGCACGAGCGCGAGATGCTATACGGCCCGACCAACGAGGAGCAGATCACGCAGATCTTCCGCGATTCGATCAAGTCGTACCGCTATCTGCCGAAGATGCTCTATCACATCCAATGGAAGTTTCGCGACGAGGTGCGGCCGCGCTTCGGCGTGATGCGCGGCCGCGAATTCCTGATGAAGGACGCTTATTCCTTCGACATGGATTATGAAGGCGCGAGACGTTCCTACAACAAGTTCTTCGTCGCCTACCTGCGCACCTTCGCGCGCATGGGCATGCGGGCGATTCCGATGGAGGCCGATACCGGTCCGATTGGCGGCAATCTCAGCCACGAATTCATCGTGCTCGCGGACACCGGCGAGAGCCAGGTCTACTGCAATCGGGAGTTCCTCGAGTTCGACGTTCTCAGCAAGAACATCAACTACGGAGACGCGGCCGAGGTGGAGAAGGTCGTCAACCACTTCACATCGCTATATGCCCGCACCGACGAGAAGCACGATGCGAGCATGTTCGAGAGCCAGGTGCCCGAGGCGCGACGCTATATCGGGCGCGGCATCGAAGTCGGCCACATCTTCTATTTCGGCACCACATATTCGGAGCCGCTTAAGGCCCAGGTCCAGGACAAGGACGGTAATCCCGTTTCAGTGCACATGGGCTCCTACGGCATCGGTGTTTCGCGCATGCCGGCGGCGATCATCGAAGCCAGCCACGACGACAACGGCATCATCTGGCCGGAAGAGGTGGCGCCGTTCAAGGTCGGGCTGATCAATCTCAAGATCGACGATGCGGCGACGACCAGGCTCTGTGAGGACATCTATGCCAAGCTGCAGAACGCGGGCGTCGAGGTGCTCTATGACGACCGCGACGAGCGCGCGGGCGCCAAGTTCGCGGAGATGGATCTGATCGGCCTGCCCTGGCAGATGGTGGTCGGCCCGCGCGGCGCGGCCAAGGGCCAGGTCGAGGTGAAGAACCGCAAGACCGGCGAGAAGGTCGAGCTCGGAGTTGACGCTGCCCTGCAGCGGATCGGCGCATGATCTTTTCGGCTTTCGAGCGCCTGGTCGCCTTTCGCTATCTGCGCGCGCGACGTGAGGAGGGCTTCGTCTCCGTCATCGCCGGCTTTTCGCTGCTCGGCATCGCGCTGGGGGTCGGCACGCTGATCGTCGTCATGTCGGTGATGAACGGCTTCAAGGCGGAGCTTCTGGGCCGCATCCTCGGCGTTCAGAGCCATATCACCATCAGCTCGCAGCAGGGACCGCTGAAGAACTATCAGGAGATCGTGGATCGCCTGAAGGGCTTGCCGGGCGTACAGAGCGTGTCGCCGATGATCGACGGCGAAGTCTTTGTCTCCGCCAACGGTACCGGCACGGGGGCTTACATGCGCGGCTTCCGCGGAGAGGACATCCGGAAGCGCACCTTGATCGCCAGCGGCGTCGTTGCAGGCTCGCTCGACGACTTCAAGGGCGAAGACGTTGCCATGATCGGCGTCGGCATGGCGAGCAGCCTCGGCCTCAATATCGGTTCGGAATTCAAGGCGATCTCCTCGAAGACGCAGTCGACGATGATGGGCACGATTCCGCGGATCAAGGAGTATCGCGTCGTCGCTATCTTCGATGTAGGCATGTCGCAGTACAACTCATCCTTCATCTTCGTGCCGTTGGAAGCGGCTCAGCTCTATTTCCAGCAAAAGGGCGCGGTCAGCGAGATGGAGGTGATGGTCAACAACATCGAGGATGTCGGCCGGGTCAAGCAGGAGCTGAACAACGCGCTCGGTTCCGGCTTTCGCCTGACCGACTGGCAGGCCTTGAACGCCGACCTGTTCGGCGCGGTCGAGGTGGAGCGGAACGTCATGTTCCTGATCCTCACCCTCATCATCGTGGTCGCCGCCTTCAACATCATCTCCGGCCAGATCATGCTGGTGAAGGAGAAGGGGCGGAACATCGCCATCATGCGCACCATGGGTGCGACGCGCGGGACGATCCTGCGGGTTTTCCTGTTGTCCGGCGCCAGCATCGGCGTAGCCGGCACCCTGCTCGGCTGTCTGCTCGGCACAGCCTTTGCGCAGAACATCGACACGATCCGTCATTGGCTCGAAGGCCTGACCGGTGTGCCGCTGTTCAACGCCACCATCTATTTCCTGTCCAAGCTGCCGGCCATCGTCGATCCGGTCGAGGTCTCGCTGATCGTCGCGATGGCGCTGGTGCTGACGCTGCTGGCCTCGCTCTATCCCGCTTGGCGGGCGGCAAGGCTCGATCCGGTGGAGGCGCTGCGCTATGAGTAACGCCGCGCTGGAGCTGAAGGGCGTGCAGCAACGCTTCCGCCAGGCGAGCAATGGCTGGCTGGAAGTGATCCGCCGCGCCGATCTGCGGTTGGAGCCGGGCGAGATGGTGGCCCTGGTCGGGCCGTCGGGCTCCGGCAAGTCGACCCTGCTGCACATCTCCGGCCTGCTGGAGCATCAGGTGGATGGCGACGTGGTAATCAAGGGCACGCCGACCCGCGGGCTCAGCGACGACCGCCGCACCGCTTTGCGGCGCACGACCATGGGGTTCGTCTACCAGTATCATCATCTGCTGCCCGAGTTCTCCGCACTGGAGAATGTCGTGCTTCCGCAGATGATCGCCGGCAAGTCACGGTCGGAGGCGCGCGAGCGCGCGACGTCCTTGCTGCGGCGGGTGGGGCTGGGCGAGCGCCTGGATCATCGTCCGGCCAAGCTGTCCGGCGGCGAGCAGCAGCGGGTCGCCATCGCGCGCGCCCTCGCCAACGGCCCTGCGATCGTGCTGGCCGACGAGCCGACCGGAAATCTCGATGTTCACACCGCCGACCAGGTATTCGAGATGCTGGCCCAGCTGGTGCGCGAGGACCGGGTGGCGGCGATGATCGCCACCCACAATCTGGAGATCGCGCGGCGCATGGACCGCGCCGTCACCATCCGCGAAGGCGTCCTGGAAGCGGCCTGACGTCCGAAGTTCGAGGGCTCGCTCACATCGGCCTGTCAAAGCGGGAACCTTCGGCGGTAACATTGTCTCGTCACGGTATTTTAACTCGGGTGTCATGAGCGGTCCCTACGGTTAACGCGGGATTGCTGACACCGGCCCGCGATTCCCGCGGGCGGAAGGCCCGATTTTCCGTTGTTTCTCGCCCCATTTCCGGAGGAGCCAAAAGCCATGACGCGAGCCATCGACACCACCCGCCGCGATGCCCTGAAGGTAATCGCCGGGGCCCCCTTGCTGCCCCTCGCGACATCTCTTGCCGGCGGAACCAGCTTCCTGTTCGGCATGAATGCGGCCGCCGCCGCGCCAGCGATTGCCTCTGCCGGCTTTATTTCGATGCCGGCGCCGAGCCTTGCGAACGCGGCCGCGATGGCGACCACCACGGTCGGCTCCAGCATGACCGTCAAATATGCCGACGGCAAAGAGCAGAATTTCACCCTGGCCTATGATCCGTTCTTCATCACCGGTGCCAAGGTGCCGGACGGCAAGGGCGGTTCGGTGCTCGCCGGCGGCTTCTACGACATCAACGGCAAGCCGATCCTGGATCAATCCTCCAAGGAAACGGACAAGCCGCAATTCTTCTCCGACTGCCCGGACGGCATGAGTCTTATCAAGCTGGACGGCGCCTCGGTCCCGGGGGTGAAGGGCAACACCGTATTCGCGGTCGTCCAATTCGAATATGTAACGGAGGACGCCGCTGGCGATGACATGTACGGTTTGATGCCGTCGCCGATCGCCGTGCTGACGCTGGACCAGGACAAGAGCTCAGGCAAGCTCACGCTGGTCAAATATTCGGTGGTGGATACCGCGCCGGCAAACGGCCTCTGGACCACCTGCGGCGCCAGCCTGTCGCCCTGGAACACGCACCTCTCCAGCGAGGAATACGAGCCGGACGCGACGACAGGCGAGAACAAGACCTTGAAAGGCTTCAGCGAGCATCTCTACGGCGACCCGGCCAAGGCCAATCCCTATCACTATGGCCATTTGCCGGAAATCACGGTGAACGCCGATGGCACTGGCAGCTGTACGAAGCATTACTGCCTGGGCCGCATCTCGCACGAGCTGATCCAGGTCATGCCGGATGAGCGCACGGCCCTGATGGGCGACGACGCCACCAATGGCGGCCTGTTCATGTTCGTCGCCGACAAGGCGCGCGACCTCTCGAGCGGCTCGCTCTATGTCGCGAAGTGGAACCAGAGGACCAAGGAGAATGGTGGCTCCGCCGATCTCAGCTGGATCAAGCTCGGCTCGGCGACCAGCGACGAGGTCAAGGCACTGGCGGACACGCTGAAGGCCGCGGACATCCTCGACGTCAAGAAGGAAGATCCCAAGGATCCGAGCTACCTGCAGATCCCGTACAACGGCAAGCCGAACTGGGTGAAGTTCGTGGACGGCCAGGAGAAGGCGGCGGCCTTCCTCGAAACTCATCGCTACGCAGCGGTCAAGGGCGGCAGCCTCGGCTTCACCAAGATGGAGGGCACCACCGTCAATGCCAAGGACAAGGTGGCCTATTCGGTCATGAGCTACATCCGCAAGGAAATGAAGAACGGATCGGGCGGCATCTCGGTCGAAGGACCGTTCGCCGGCGCCATCTATGCGCTGAACATGAAGGGCGGACAGAAGGACGATACCGGCGCCGCCATCGACAGCGAGTGGGTCCCAGTCGACATGGCCGCGGTGCCGGAGCTGGTCGGCGAGGATCTCAAGGAACCTGACGCCCTGGGCAATCTCGCCAACCCGGACAAGCTCGGCAATCCGGACAACGCCAAGTTCTCCGAGAAGCTGCGCACCCTGTTTATCGGCGAAGACAGCGGCACCCACGTGAACAACTTCCTGTGGGCGTTCAACGTCGATACCAAGCAGCTGTCGCGCCTGCTCTCGACGCCGTCAGGGGCGGAATCGACCGGCTTGCACGCCGTCGACGACGTCAACGGCTTCACCTATGTGATGAGCAATTTCCAGCATGCCGGCGATTGGGAGCTGGAAAAGGACGAGGCCGGCAACGTCAAAGGCGGCCTGCACGTGAAGGTCTTTGAAAAGCTCGCCCCGCTTATCAAAGCAAATTATGCGGATACCAGCGGCAAGCTGGGCGGCGCGGTCGGGTATCTGACCGGGATGCCGGCGGCTTCGTAAGCCGCACGGCGGCGATCCAATTCCCCGAGAAGCTCCGGGTCCGTCGTGGGCACGGAGGCTTCCCCTGTCCTGGCCCCTCCATTCCCGAAATGGAGGGGCACTTTGTCTCTCGCCCCACGGCGCGGCCGGCCGAATCCGGCCAAGGCACGGTCAGGAAACTTCGGTCTTGGCCAGCTTCTTGAGGGTCCGCCACTCGCTCAGTAGCGAGCGCAGTGATCGCCGCGCGCTGGGAGAGGTGAGCGTCGCGACGGCCGCGCCGATCCGGCCGCGACCAGCCAGCCGCATGGCATCGCCGATGGCGACCGGAAAATTGAAGAATACGCTGGAATCGCGATAGCACACGCTCATGCATTTCGTGCAGCCGTCGCGCACGAACGGCACCGTGGCGAATTCTTCGATGGTGCACATCTTTGTGGACCAGAAATCGCAGCGATAGACGTCGAAATTCACGTCCAGGGCAAAATACTTGAACCCGCCAAAGCAGGGGAATTGTTGTTTTTCCTTGCGCACGAACCGGATCATCTCTGCCAGCGATTCAGCAGGGTTGAGGATGCTGAAGCGCGACTTCAAATCCGCCACCTGGCGGAGCTTGTCACCGAGTTCGTCGTCCGAAAAATCGATCAGGCGGGATGTCTCGGAGAATACCAACGAGCCCGAACCCAGCGTCCGCTTCGGATAGGTGAAGGTGACGGTCTCGAAGCCCAGTGTTTTCAGGAAATCGAACAGGTCCGCAAAATCATCGATCAGCCGGTTGATTGTGACAGAAGCAATCGTCTTGATGCCGTGCGCCTTCAGCAGATCGTTGGCGTGCGCGATCTTGGCGCAGACTTTCGGCAGGCCGCGGTTCCTTTCATGCGCCTCTGCGTCGGCGGCATCGATGGAAATGAACAGCGTCCGCAGGCCCTTGGCCGCCAATTCCTCAATATTGCGCTCGGTCAGGGCTGACCCGTTGGTGACGATCGACGGGCGCATCCCGCGCCGGCCGGCTTCGCCCACAAGGTCGGCCATCCGCGGATGGAGCAGGGGCTCCCCGCCCGAGAAGGTCAGGTAGCGAATGCCGCGGCCATGCAGGATGTCGAGGGCGCGGCACGCGCGGTCGAAGTCCAGCCATTTGTGGTCGGTGACGAAAGTCTTGTCCTTGGCGTAGTTGCAGAAATCGCAGGTCGCGTTACAGACATTTGTGACCGCAATGTTGCAACAGCTTGGCCCACCGTTTGGCATGAGCCGCAGAATGTCGAAGACCTGGTACAGAGATTGGAAAAACGACATGACTGGCGCATGGTAATGGAAAATGAGCGACCGTGCCCGCTAACATCATAGTGACTTATCCCTGAGCTCGATCACTGGATGTCCTGTCGGTGGGCATCTGTCTTCATAGTGTCATCTGGCCAACCATCGCGCGGTCACACGTCGCTCGCACGCTTTCGGCGGTCTCGAGAGACGAATCGATGGGGAAAGCCATGACAATAAATGCCGAAGAATCAAAAGCTTATGAGAATATCATCGGAGGGCGGTTGAGTCGTCGCGCGGCCCTGATGGCGCTTGCCAGCACGGCGGCGCTGGCGGTCGCGCCAAGCCTGTGGCCGAAAAGTGCGCAGGCCGCAGCGAGCTCGCTGAATTTCGCGGAGCTGACGCGCATCTACGACCAGACGCACCACGTGGCGAACGGCTACGACGCCAATGTGCTTGTCCGCTGGGGCGACCCGATCGCCAAGGATGTGGCGTTCGATCCGGCGGCGCAAAGCGCGGACAGCCAGTCCAAGCAGTTCGGCTACAATTGCGACTTCATCGGCTACATGCCGCTGCCCGTCGGCTCCAGCAACAGCGAGCACGGGCTGCTGTGCGTCAACAACGAGTATCCCGATCCGCACATCATGTGGCCGGGCCTGACCGAGGACGATGCCGCCACCAAGGCGACGGAGGACCAGATCCGCACCATGCAGGCGGCCTGGGGCCATACCATCGTCGAGATCAAGAAAGAGGGCGGCACCTGGGCGTACGTCCAGGACAGCGAGTACAACCGCCGCATCAACGGCTTCACGGAGATTTCGATCTCCGGGCCTGCCGCGGGCCATGCGCTGTTGAAAACCTCCGCCGACCCGAGCGGCACCAAGGCGATCGGCACCGGCTACAATTGCGCCGGCGGAACAACGCCCTGGGGTACCGTTCTCACATGCGAGGAGGGGTTGTCGGACATTTTCGGCGGTGATGCGGCCAAGGCCGCCAACCCGAAGTTGCTCGAGCGCTACGGCTATGACGGCTCGGATGCCTATGGTTTTGCGCGCGTGGAACAGCGCCTGCATCTCGACCAGGAACCGAACGAGCCGAACCGTTTCGACTGGGTGGTGGAGATCGATCCCTATCAGCCCGACGCTGCGCCGGTGAAGCGCACTGCGCTCGGCCGTTTTTCGCACGAAGGCGCCACGACCATCGTGAATAAGGATGGGCGGGTCGCCGTCTATCTGGGAGACGACGATTACTACGAATACATCTATCGCTTCGTGACCAAGGGCAAGTTCAATCCCGACGATCGCGCGGCCAACAAGCATCTGCTCGACGAAGGTGAGCTCTCGGTCGCCAAGCTCGATCCCAATGGCGAGCTGCATTGGCTGCCGCTGGTCCACGGGCAGAAAGGGCTGACGGCGGAGAATGGCTTTGCCGATCAGGGCGAAGTGGTGATCAAGGCGCGTCTCGCTGCCGACCTGCTGGGCGCGACGCCGATGGACCGGCCGGAGGATGTCGAGGCCAACCCGCTCACCGGCCGGGTCTATGCTGTGATGACCAAGAATGCCAAGCGCAAACCGGACCAGATCGATCCCGCCAATCCGCGCGCCGAGAACAAGACCGGCCATATCCTGGAGCTGTCGCCTCCCGGCGAGGGCAAGGACGCCGACCACGCGGCCGCAACCTACAAGTGGGACGTGTTCCTGTTGGCGGGCGATCCGTCGAAGCCGGAGCAGGGCGCCAAATTCGGCGAGGGCGTCACGGCCAATGGCTGGCTCGTGACTCCGGACAACATCGCGTTCGACCCGCAGGGCCGCCTGTGGATCGCGACCGACGGCGCCAACGATTTCGACATCGCCGACGGCCTTTACGCTACCGAGACCGACGGCGCGGGCCGCGCCGTCACCCGCTTCTTCTTCGCCTGCCCGACGGGCGCGGAAATGTGCGGGCCGTGCTTCACGCCGGACGGCAAGACCCTGTTCGTTTCGGTCCAGCATCCGGCGGAAAATTCAGAATCCCTCGACGAGCCGACCACGCGCTGGCCAGACTTTGCCGACAATCTGCCGCCGCGTCCGTCGGTCGTGGCGATCACGCACAAGGACGGCCTCGAGATCGGGGCCTGATCCTTCCTCTCTCCCCCTTGCGGCACCCGCCGTTTCTCCCCTGAAGGCGGCGGGCGCCCTCTTTTTTTCTCAGTTTCGACTCGGTGACTCGCTAGACTGGGCGGACGACAACCGACCAGAGCACCCATGGCCTTCGCCGACTTCGTCCATCTGCGCGTCCATTCCGCCTATTCGCTGTCCGAAGGCGCCATCAAGCCCAAGCAACTGGTGGAGCTGGCGCGCCGCCAGCAGATGCCGGCCGTCGCCGTCACCGATACCGGCAACCTGTTCGGGGCGATGGAGTTCTCCGCTTATGCCAAGGATGCTGGGGTCCAACCGGTCATCGGCTGCCTGATGTCGGTGACGCGCCCGGATGAGCCGGAAGGCCCCGGACAGCGGCCGGCGCCTGATCAACTGGTCCTGCTGGTGCAGAACGAGGCCGGCTATCGCAACCTGATGAAGCTCTCCAGCGATGCGTTCCTCAAGACGGAACCGGGCCTCATTCCCCAGGTCGCGCTCTCGGCCGTGGCGGCGCATGCTGAGGGGCTGCTGGCCCTGACCGGCGGCGCGGCGGGCGAGGTGGGGCGGCATTTGCTGGAAAACCGGCCGGAAGCGGCGCGGCTCGCGCTCGATCGGCTGAAAGGCATCTTCCCGGGCCGGCTCTATGTCGAGATCCAGCGGCACGGGCTGGCGGACGAGAACCAGATCGAGGAGGGGTTGATCGAGCTTGCTTATGCGAGCGACCTGCCGCTGATCGCCACCAACGACGTGTTCTTCAGCGACGAGGGCATGTTCGCGGCGCACGACGCCTTGCTGTGCATCGCCCAGGGCTCGTATGTCGACAATCCGGACCGTCGCCGCGTGACGCAAGAGCATCGCTTCAAGTCGGCGCGCGAGATGCGCGAGCTGTTCCGCGACCTGCCGGAAGCAATCGACAATACACTGGTGGTCGCGCAGCGTTGCGCCTACATGCCGCCGGGGCGCAAGCCGATCCTACCGGCCTTCGCGCATGGGGCGGACGAGGGGACGGTGTTGCGCGATAAGGCGCGCGAAGGGCTGGAGCTGCGTTTCGAGGCGCTCGACATCACGGCTGACGCGCGCAAACCCTATCTCGATCGGCTGGAGTTCGAGCTTGGGGTCATCATCCAGATGGGATTCCCCGGCTATTTCCTGATCGTCGCCGAGTTCATCCAGTGGGCGAAGCAGCAGACCCCGCCGATCCCGGTAGGCCCGGGCCGCGGCTCCGGCGCCGGCTCGGTGGTGGCCTGGTCCCTGACCATCACCGATCTCGATCCACTGCGCTTCGGTTTGCTGTTCGAGCGCTTCCTCAATCCTGAGCGCGTATCGATGCCGGACTTCGACATCGATTTCTGCCAGGATCGCCGCGACGAGGTGCTGCGCCATGTGCAGGCGCGCTATGGCCGCGACCGGGTCGCCCAGATCATCACCTTCGGCAAGCTGCAGGCGCGCGCGGCCCTGCGCGACGTGGGGCGCGTGCTGCAGATGCCGTACGGCCAGGTCGATCGGCTGTGCAAGATGGTGCCGAACAATCCGGCCAATCCGGTAATGCTGAAGGACGCGATCGAAAGCGAGCCGATGCTGCAGCAGGCGCGCGAGGAAGATCCAGCCGTCCGCCGCATGCTGGAGACCGCGCTGAAGCTCGAAGGCCTCTACCGCCATGCTTCGACCCACGCGGCGGGCGTGGTGATCGGCGACCGGCCGCTGGATCAGTTGGTGCCACTCTATCGCGATCCGCGCTCCGACATGCCGGTCACGCAATTCAACATGAAGGACGTCGAGAAGGCCGGGCTGGTGAAGTTCGACTTTCTCGGCCTCAAGACGCTGACCGTCCTGCAGACCGCGGTCGAGCACGTCAAGAAAAGCACCGGCCAGACCCTCGATCTGTTGACCTTGCCGCTGGACGATCCCAAGACCTTTGCCATGCTCGCGAACGCCGATGCGACCGGGGTGTTCCAGCTGGAAAGTTCCGGCATGCGCGACGTGCTGAAAAAGCTGAAGCCCGACCGGTTCGAGGACATCATCGCCGTGGTGGCGCTCTATCGCCCCGGCCCGATGGACAACATCCCGCGCTACATCAATTGCAAGCACGGCAAGGAAGAGCCGGATTATCTCCATCCCTCGCTCGAAGGCATCCTCAAGGAGACCTTCGGCATCATGATCTACCAGGAACAGGTGATGGAGATCGCCAAGGTGCTGTCCGGCTTTACGCTGGGCAATGCCGACCTGTTGCGTCGCGCGATGGGCAAGAAGATCAAGGAGGAGATGGAGGCGCAGCGCAAGGCCTTCATCGACGGCGCGGTTGCCAACAAGGTGAATGCCGACAAGGCGGCGCAGATATTCGATCAGGTCAACAAGTTCGCGGGTTACGGCTTCAACAAGAGCCACGCCGCCGCCTATGCCCTCGTTGCGTACCAGACGGCATGGCTGAAGGCGAACTACCCGGTCGAATTCCTGGCTGCCTCCATGACCTACGAGCTTGCCAACACCGACAAGCTCAACGTCTTCCGCCAGGAACTGACTCGCCAGGACATCGCGCTGCTGCCGCCGGACATCAATAGATCCTATCCGACGTTCTCGGTGGAGCGGCAGGCGGATGGATCGCTCGCCGTGCGTTATGCGCTGGCGGCCGTGAAGAATGTCGGCCTCGGCGCGATCCAGACCATGGTCACGGCGCGCGAGCAGGGTGGGCCGTTCCGCAGCCTTGCCGATTTCTGCGAGCGCATCGATCCCAAGGCGCTGAACAAGCGGCAGCTCGAGAACCTGGTGCTGGCGGGCGCGTTCGATTCCATCCATCCCAACCGCAAGCAGGTGTTCGAGGCGGTGGAGCAGATGCTGCGCCAGGCAGCGGCGGTCACCGAGGCGCGCACCAGCTCGCAAAACAGCCTGTTCGGCGATGCGGCCAAGGCCACGGTGACGCTCTCAACGACCCTCGACTGGTCGCCGATGGAACGCTTGCAGCACGAGTTCGGTGCGATCGGATTTTATCTCTCGGCCCACCCGCTGGATGCCTATGGCGCCAGCCTGAAGCGCCTGGACGTGGTCTCGCATGTCGAACTCGCCACCTGGATGCGGGCGCGCGGCAGCAGCCGGGCCAAGGTCGCCGGGCTGCTGCTGGGCAAGCAGGAGAAGACCTCGGCCAAGGGCAATCGGTTCGCCTTCCTGCAACTGACCGACCAGTCCGGCATGTACGAGGCGACGATCTTTTCCGACCGCTTGCAGGCCGCGCGCGAGCATCTGGAACCTGGGCGGCCCTTGCTGCTCTCGGTCGATATCCGCGCGGAAGAAGACAACCTGCGCCTGATGGTCAATTCGGTGGAGCCGCTGGACCGCGCCGTCGCCAACACGGCGGCCGGCCTGCGGATTTTCCTGCGCGATCCAGGCGCGGTCACCAGCCTGCGCCATGTGCTGGACCGTGCCAGCAAGGGCAAGGGCAAGATCGAGCTGGCCTTGGATGTCCCCGACCGTGAGTGGGAAGTGGCCGTTACCCTGCCGGGCCGCTACGCCGTTTCAGGCGCGATCCGTGGCGCCGTCGCGGCAATCCCGGGCGTTGTCGGAGTACAGGATACCTAGCCGATTGAGTGGGACTCAATGCTCATCTATAACATCTGGCAACGATGGGGCGGATTGAGAGCAGGATCCTTATGCGCGACAGCGTCGAGTTCGCTGCGACCTCCAGCTTGCCGGACGTGAAGGCGGCCGGCCGGCGCGCCTACGATCTGGCGACCGAGCTGTTTCCGATCTGCCGCAGCATCACGGGCCAGGGTCTGCGCGAGACGTTGGCTATCCTGCGGCGCGAACTGCCGGAGCTGACGGTCCACGCGGTACCCAGTGGGACCCGATGTTTCGACTGGACGGTGCCGCCGGAATGGTCGATCCGCGCCGGCTATATTGAATCCGAGGACGGGCGGCGCATCGTCGATTTCGCCGACCATAACCTTCACGTCGTTGGTTATTCCCTGCCGGTGGATGCGGTGCTGACCCTGGATGAGTTGCGCCCGCACCTTCATTCGTTGCCGGATAAGCCCGACGCAATTCCCTATGTGACTTCTTATTACAAGGAACGTTGGGGCTTCTGCCTGCCGCATCGGTTGCTGGCATCGCTCACGCCCGGCCGCTATCGCGTCAAGATCGATTCAACGCTGAAGCCGGGCAATCTCAATTATGGCGAAATCAGGCTGCCGGGCGAGACCGCGGACGAGGTTCTGATCTCGACCTATGTCTGCCACCCGTCGATGGCAAACAACGAGCTGTCGGGTCCGGTGGCCACGACCGAGATCGTGCGCTGGCTGCGTTCCATGACGGGCCGGCGCTGTTCCTACCGTATCCTTTTCGTTCCCGAAACCATCGGATCCATCACCTATCTCAGCCGGCACCTTGCTGAGATGAAGGAAAGGATCATTGCCGGCTTCAACGTCACCTGTATCGGCGATGATCGGGCCTATTCGTACCTGCCGTCGCGGCTGGGCGGTACGCTGGCCGATCGCGCCGCGCTGCATGCCTTGGGACATCACGCAGGGCCAGGCGGTTTCACGCGCTACAGCTTTCTCGATCGCGGCAGCGACGAGCGGCAATATTGCAGTCCGGGCATAGACCTGCCGGTCGCATCGATCATGCGCTCGAAATATGGTGCCTATCCCGAGTATCACACGTCGCTCGACGATCTTTCCCTGATCTCGCCTGACGGCCTCGGAGGCGGGATCGGCGCGCTCGCCAAAGCGATCCTCTCGGTCGAGGCGAATACAACCTATCGGGCGACGGTGCTGGGCGAGCCGCAACTGGGCCGGCGCGGTCTCTATCCGACCCTGAGCGCGCTCGAAAGCAGCCGCAAGGTCCGCAGCATGATGACGATCCTGGCCTATGCGGACGGCAAACACGACCTGTTGTCGATTGCCGAGATGCTGGATGTTCCGGTATGGGAGCTGCACCCGATCGCGCGCACGCTGCTGGCTCACGAACTGCTGGCCGAATGCGGCAACGAACAGGTGAGGGGCCAGGGACAATGACCGAGCAACGGAAGACCGATGTGGCGCGCTTCTACGATGCCGAGGCGGCCGAGTATCACCGGATGTATCAGCGCGAGAACCTGGAAACGTCGGAGCGCTATCCCGCCAATTACTTCCGGCTCCAGATCCTGGTCCGGCGCCTCGCCAGCCTCGGCGCGAAACGGGTGTACGAAATCGGGGTCGGTGAAGGTTCGCCCCTGGTGGCAATGGCTAAGCTGGGGCTGGAGGTGGCGGGGTGCGACATCTCCGAGGCGATGGTCGCCGCCGCCCGCAAGAACTTTCTGGCCGCCGGGCTGTCCCAAGAGCTGATTCAATGGGGCGATGTGGAAGATGCGACAACCATGGCCGGCCAGCTCGACGGCGGAAAGTTCGATGCCGTGGTCGCCGCCGGGGTGTTGCCGCATGTGCGCAACGACCGGCTGATGATCGAGACGGTCAAGATGTGCCTGAAGCCCGGTGGGGTCGCACTGATCGAGTTCCGCAACAAGCTGTTCTCGCTGTTTACCTTCAACCGCCTGACCAAGGAATTCATTCTCGACGATCTCCTTCAGGACGTCCCTACGGCGATCAAAGCGACCGTGGAGGCGGAACTCGATAGACGGTGCGCGATCGACCAGCCTGGCATCCGGACTCGCCGACCCGGCACTGATATCGCCTATGATGACATTTTAGCAAAATTTCATAACCCATTTGAACTGCAAGATATTTTTAGATCCAGCGGTTTCTCCGACGTGCAGGTGCATTGGTATCACTACCATCCGGCTCCGCCGATGATGGAGCCGGCGGTCGGTCCCGATTTCCGGCGCGCCGCCATGCGGCTGGAGCACGAGGGATCCTGGCGCGGCATGTTCCTGTGTTCCGCCGGGGTCGTTGAGGCCCGGCTGCCGGAATAGGCGAGATTTGCCCTTGCAAATCAGCGGGTAAGACGCTACCTAAGCGCCGCTTGAAATCCCATGCGGGTTCGCGCGCTGGCGGGGAGAAATCCCGTCGGTTCGCTCCGGTGCCGGCCAGGTCAACAGATCAGGGGCCGGTCACTTACCCGCAGAGGCCTAACCGGAAAAGGACGTTTCTCATGGCGATGCCGCATTTCTCCATGCGCCAGCTCTTGGAAGCTGGCGTGCATTTTGGTCACCATACCCGCCGCTGGAATCCGAAGATGGCTCCGTACCTCTTCGGCGTACGCAATGGCATTCACATCATCGATCTGGAGCAGACCGTTCCGATGCTGGACCATGCCGTGAAGGCGGTCCGCGACGTGGCGGCGGCCGGTGGCCGCGTGCTGTTCGTCGGCACCAAGCGGGCCGCTTCGGACAAGGTCGCCGACGCAGCCAAGCGCTGCGGCCAATACTACGTCAACCACCGCTGGCTGGGCGGCATGCTGACGAACTGGAAGACCATCTCCCAGTCGATCAAGCGCCTGCGCGAGCTTGAGGACCGGCTGACCAGCAACACCCAGGGCCTGACCAAGAAAGAGCTGCTGATGCTCACC
>Ga0207428_10000240_pt1 | contig 75186 bp, 56 predicted proteins | sample RhiMethybrSRZTD1_FD_187600 | JGI IMG/M metagenome (GOLD analysis project Ga0207428, IMG submission 187600) | Populus rhizosphere microbial communities from Tennessee, USA - Rhizosphere MetaG P. TD hybrid SRZTD1 (SPAdes) (version 3) | ecosystem: Host-associated > Plants > Roots > Rhizosphere >... | reverse complement strand
GCAGGCATCGACGCCCCGCCCGTTGACGAACGCGCAGGTGCAGCAGCAGTTGAATCAGTTCATGGTCGCCAACGGCGTGCTCGTCCGCATCAATGACGCCGCGCGGGATCACGGTCAGATTCGCGCGTTCAGCAACGCCACTTACGACGTCACGAAAGCGCCGTCGACCGTGGTGATGCGCAACGAGGACTACGGACGCATCTCCCGCCTGCTCGCCGATCGGCGCGAGGTGGAGCTCGAGTTCGAGATCGTCAATCGGACGTATCCGGAGGGCCGGACCAACTACAACGTCATCGCCGAGATCCCGGGCACCGACAAGGCCGACGAGGTCGTCATCGTCGGCGGCCACCTGGATTCATGGCACACGGCCACCGGCGCGACCGACAACGCCATCGGCTGCGCGATCATGATGGAAGCGGTCCGAATCATCTCGGCGATCGGCGTGAAACCGCGGCGCACGATTCGGGTGGCGCTTTGGAGCGGCGAGGAACAGGGCCTGCTCGGATCGGACGCGTACGTGCGCGAACACTTCGGCACGTTCGAATCGCCGAAAGCCGATTTCGACAAGCTCAGCGCCTATCTCAACGTCGACAACGGCACCGGTCGGATTCGCGCCTTCACGGCCTTTGGTCCGCCCGCGGCCGCCGCCGTGCTGCGCGAGTCGGCGACATCGCTCAAGGACCTCGGCATGCTCGGTGCCACGACGACGCGCTCGCGCGCGTCCGGGGGCAGCGACTGGACGTCGTTCAGCCAGGCCGGCCTGCCTGGCGTGAATGCGATGCTCGATCCGATCCAGTACCAGACCTATACGTGGCACACGAACCTCGACACCTACGAGCGGATCGTCGAAGAGGACACCAAGCAGTCGGCCGCCCTCGTCGCATCGGTCGCGTATCACCTGGCGATGCGTGACGAGCGGTTGCCGCGCTTCACGACGGGCGAGATGCCGCCGGCAAGGAATCAGTGACCGCCACCGTCGAGAGCTTTTCCACGAGTGTGCTGTCCGATCTGCTGCGTCACATGCAGTGGGCGGACGCATCGGTGTGGCGCGCGGTGCTGGCACACGAAGGGGCGCGCACGGATCCGCGGCTGCGCGATCTGTTGACGCATCTGCATCTCGTTCAGCGACTGTTCCTGCTGGTGTGGCGGGGCGACGCGCTCGAAGCGGAACTGAAGGCGTTCAAGGAATTCGGTGAGCTCGCCGAGCTTCGCGGCCGCGCGATCACGTATTACCCGGACGTCACGCGTTTTGTCGAGCGACTGGAGCCCTCGTCTCTGACGCGCGGAGTGGTCATGCCCTTCGTCGCGGAGTACGAGCGGCAGATGGGTCGCTCGTTCGGCGTACCGACGTTGGCCGAGACGATGTTCCAGGTGACGAGCCACTCGACCTACCACCGCGGCCAGGTCAACGCGAGATTGCGCGAAGTCGGAGGTCAGCCGCCGCTCGTCGACTACATCGCGTGGATCTGGTTCGGCCGACCGGACGCCGAGTGGTGAACCGCATCGGCGCTGCATTGCGACAGCAGTTCGGCGACATCGACATCTACCTGTTCGACCAGATCCTGAGAGGCCGGTTCGACACGCGCCGCCGCGTGCTCGATGCCGGATGCGGTGACGGCCGCAATCTGATCTACTTCCTGCGGAACGGCTTGGACTGCTACGGCGTCGACAGCGAGCCTGACGCGATCCGGCGCACGCGCGAGGTCGCCGCCGCGCTCGCGCCTCACATCCCCGCCGAGCAGTTCGTTGTAGCCGACCTGGATCGTCTGCCGTTCGACGACGCCATGATGGATGCCGTCATCAGTAGCGCGGTGCTGCACTTCGCGTCCGACGAGGATCACTTCAGTCGGATGGTCGCCGAGATGTGGCGTGTGCTGGCGCCCGGCGGGTTGTTCTTCGCACGACTCGCATCCAACATCGGGCTCGAAGATCGGATCGGCCGCGCTGGCCGTGTGGTCGCGCTCCCAGACGGCACCGAACGGTTCATCGTCGACGAGGCGATGCTGCTGCGGTATTCCGAACAGCTTGGCGGCAGGCTCATCGACCCGATCAAGACGACGAACGTCCAGCAGAAGCGCTGCATGACGACGTGGTGCGTCGTCAAGGGAAGATAATGGGGTCGGGAGTCATTTTTCGCAAATCGTAAAAAGACTCCCGACCCCATTTATGGGAGGTCCCCTTCATGTTGCGTCGGATGTTCGTGCCAGCCGGGATAGCGGCCGTAATGGCCCTGTCCTTCGTGCCGCTGATTGCTCAGGCTCCTGCTCCGGAGAGTCCCGCCTCTCGATCGACCTACACGGCACCACGCACGCCGTGGGGCGATCCTGATCTGCAGGGAATCTGGCCCAGCACCGACATGGTCGGCGTGCCGTTCGAGCGCCCGACGCAATTCGGCAATCGCCAGTTCCTGTCCGAAGCGGAGTTCAAAGAGCGTGAGGCACAGGCCGAGAAGCAGGCCAAGCTCGATGTGCTCGAGTTCGATCTCAAGAATCCGCCGGCTGAGATCGTCGCGTTGGGCGACGTTGGCGGCGTGACCTCGCCGCCGCCGCACTGGCTCGAGCGCGGCCTTCCGTCCCGGCAGTCGTCGCTCATCGTCGAACCAGCCAACGGTCGAATGCCGTCGATGACGCCGGACGGTGCGGCGCGGCAGAAGACCGCTGGCGGAACGTACGCCAAGCAGACTGGGTTCAAGAGCGCTGACGAGTTGGGCCCGTACGATCGATGCATCTCGCGCGGCGTCGTCGGCTCGATGATGCCGGTCGTCTACAACAACGGCAACCAGATCATCCAGTCACCTGGCTATGTCGCGTTTCGCAACGAGATGATCCACGAGACGCGAATCATCCCCTTGGATGGGCGGCCAGCGCCGCCTGCGGCGATGAAGTCCTACATGGGCATCTCGCGCGGTCACTTCGAGGGCAACACGCTGGTCGTCCGAACGACGAACCTCAATGGCAAGACCGGCATGCAGGGCAACGGCATGATGCTGATCCCGAGCGACAGCCTGGTGCTCGAGGAGCGCTTCACGCCGCTCAGCGCGAACATCCTGCAGTACGACGTCACCATCACCGATCCGAAGACGTGGACGGCGCCGTGGAAGGTGTCGTTTCCGCTGCGGCGCGACAACGGCTATCAGATGTTCGAGTACGCCTGCCACGAAGGCAACTACGCGATGCGCAATACGCTGTCGGGCTCGCGTGCGGACGAGGCCACGGCGTCGAAGAAGTAGAGGCGAGCATGCCCGAAGTGCTGATGCACTACTTCGTCAAGGAAGAGGAGTTTCTCGAGCGCTACGAAGTCGCGGCGACCGTGGCGGCGTGGTTCCTCAAGGGCGCGTGGTCGCCCAATTACAGGTGCAGCGACGCCGTGCGTCTCCGCCGCGAGGCCTCGATGTCCGCTGGCACGCTCGAGACGCTCGTGTTCTCCGGCGGCGCTGTGTACTACGGCGCCGACGGCTTCTCGTCGGTGCAGATCGCGTTGCGATCCAGCATTCGTTCGGTGAACGTCCGCGTGAAGAAGGTGAACGGCGAGCTGGTGGCGGAGAAGCTCGCGGACAAAGCGGTGGTCGTTCAGTCGAGCTGAATCGACGCGGTTCCGGCGACACCGGAGATCGACCTGAAGTTCCACAAGGACACGCCCGACGCTGCTGCTCCTCGTGACCCGCGTTAAGACCACTCAACAGCCGACCTGTCGTCGTCAGGTGACGATCTGCGTCGAAACGAGCGCATCGACACTCGATACCAGGGTTTCGCGACGGTACGGCTCTTGCCAACGGTGAGATCGCCAGCGTTTGAGGGAACGACTAATGCGCATCACACCGTTTGCGGCGATCGCTGTTGCCGCGCTGTTCGTGACATCGGCTGCCTCCGCACAGGAGCCGCGAGCGTCGCTGCAAGCGTTCGGCGGACTCGGCGTGAACAGTCCGAACTCTGTGAGTCCGACGTTCGGCGGCGCGGTCGTCGGCGAGTTGACGCCCAACGTCCACTTGATCGGTGAAGCCGGGCGGATCGGCGACGTGCTGCCATCGCAGACGCAGACGCTGATTGGTCTGAGTCCGATCGGCTTCAGCGTGTCGGCGTTCTACGCCTCGGGTGGCGTGCGCTTGTCGAGTGGGTCGTCGGCCGTGCGTCCATATGCGGAGGCGTCTGCCGGCCTCGCACGTCTGACTCCTCACATCAGCGGCGTTCAGCCGGGACTCGAGAGCACGCTCGCGAACATCGGGCTGTCGTTCTTGAATCGCACAGCGCCGATGGCCGGTCTCGGCGCCGGCATCACCCTGCAGAGTGGACCGCTCTTCGCCGACATCGGATATCGCCATCGCCGCGTGCTGTCCGACACGTGGGTCGACGCGCTCGCGCTCGGCGGATCGTTGAGCACGAACGAAGTGCGTGTCGGCGTCGGCGTGCGTTTCTAGTCAGCACTCGGGGTATCGACTAGATCACACGGGGGAAACGGGGGGTGATCTTCCGATCCGTTTCCTCCGCGTCGTGGGCGAGCGGATTCACCAGATCGGGATATCTTCGAGCGAATTCCCTCAGCGGGTCGTGCGGGAACCGTCCGTACGCATCGGTGCCGCTGAAGCTCCATGGCCATGCGCCGGCGTAGCCGGCATTCAGCGCGAACTCGAGATAGTCGTTGAGCGTCCATGGCGGCGGGTGCGCGTGAACGGGGTGCTGCCGCGGGCCGTCACCGGGAAACTCGCCGAGCACCACAGGCAGATCCGACGCGAGTGCCGCTGCCGCGATGCCGTAGACATCGCGGTCTCGATGCAAGTGCATCGTGTCCGGATACGTGTGCAGCTGAACGCAGTCGAGACCGAGGCGCGGATCGTTCCACGCCGTCAGATGATCGAGTCGCGCGCAGCCGATCGTGGAGAGCGCGCCGGTCGAGGCGTGCACCATCGCGCTGAGCCGCGTGACGAGCTCGGCGAGCGCATCGAATCGCAGCGGCTGGCTCACTCGCCGATGGCGATGACGGCTCCATTCCCTCACAACGAAGTCCGGCTCGTTCATCAGTTCGATGGCGAACAGATGACGGCCGAGATCGGCACGGCTGCCGCTGTGACCATAGCGCGTGACGAGCGGCTCGATCACGCGCGCGAGCAGCGCATCGCGGCCGCGCTCCGAGATCAGCACGTGGGCGCGTCCGCCGAGGAGCGGTGCGTCGACGAGCCGGCCCGACGCCGGGTCCGCGAGGACATCGGGGATGCCGTCGAACATCCAGTGATGGTCGAGCAGGACGAACGCGATCCGGACGCCGACGCGTCCCCCAATCTCCAGTGCCGCGTCCACGTCTTCGAAGAGATGCGCGTCGCAGCCGATCGGGATGCCACGGTCGTCGTAGACGATGCCGGCCCGGCCATCGCCGAAGAGGAACCAGCGCGCCACCGTGAATCCGAGCGCGGCCATGCTGGCGAAATCGCGCTCGATTTCAGGTTGCCGGGTCGAGACGCCGAGGTGAGATCCCCAGATGTTGTCGCCGAAGTCCAAACCGTAATAGATGGTGTGGCCGTCGGTCGACCAGGGGTAGTTGCAGCCGTGCCAGAACCGATCTGCGTTCATCGCGACCGCTATCTCCGCGGTCCACTCCACTCAAAAAGAAACGGGCGCACCCACCATGAGGTGCGCCCGTGTCTTCGAGACGTGACGTTGAACTTCGAGTAGCGCTAATTTGCTACGACGCTGTTCCCAGAAGTATACCAGCGGCGCGAGCTGACACGCAGGTTGTTCTTCTTCGTCTTGATTTCGAGCTGACGCATGCCGGAGCCCGAGGCCGGCTCGAACGCGATCAGATACTGATGGCGCAGTTCCTCGACCAGTCGAATGATGCCGTTGACCGCCAGAGCTGGACTGCCGGCGATGAAGTAATCGCCGCCGGTCGAGCGAGCGAGATCGGCGAGCGGATTCGACGGCAGCTGGGCCTTGTCCTTCTCTTTAAGCTCGGCCTCTGGCGATGCCGTTTGCGCGACGGCGAACACGTAAACGGGCACATCGATCGTGCTCGCGATCCATGCCACTTCATCCGGCGTATAGCTGCTGGCCGTATCGGCGCCGTCGGTGAGCACGATGACTGCGCGACGATTGCGCGCGCGCTGTGCGACGATGGCCGAGGCGCCGGCGATCGCGTCGTACAGCGACGTCGAGCCGAACGCTCCGAGCTCGCCGAGGCCAGTGCGGATATTTTCGAATCGTCCCGTGAAATCGCGTAGCGTGAGCAGGCGGGTATCGAAGCTCAAGAGCGCGGCATCATCACGCCTCTCGTCGAGTGTGGTCAGCACCCACTTGCAGATGTCGCGTGAGGAGTCGAGCGCGGCACCCACCGCCATGCTGCCGCTGCCGTCGACGAGCAACGCGACGCTCGCCGGCGCGGTTTCGTCGGCGTGCAGTTCGACGATCTTCCGCGGCGCGCCTCCATCCATCACCACGAAGTCCTTTTGGGTGAGCGATCGAACGACCCGCCCCTTCTTGTCGCGCACGACAGCGCTGACCGACACGAGGTCTACGCCCGATTTGAAGGTAGCAATGGGTGCATCTTGGGCAATTGAAGGAAATGGTGAAGCGCCCAAAATGACGACAAGAGTGACAACTCGGCGAAAGCCGCGCAACTGCATGATTCTGCCTCGGACTCAGCTTTGGATAGAGATCTACTCCTCCCCTTGTGTCGACAAGTACGGGGGGCGCCTTTAGTCTAACTGGTTCATTTGGTTTAGCTTGCACAGAAAAAGTGTGCAATGGCGAGGACCACCTCTACCATGAGGTGTTGCGGGAGGGACTATGTCTCCAGGCACTGCCACGGCGGTTGTCGAACAATTCAACGACGCGTTCAACCGTCATGACGTGAACGCCATCATGGCCCTGATGACCGAGGACTGCGTTTTCGAGAACACACGCCCGGCTCCGGACGGAACGCGAATCGTTGGTCAGACTGCCGTCCGAACTTTCTGGACCGAGTTCTTCCAACGCTCCCCGCACGCTCGTTTCGAGACCGAAGAACTGGTGGAGGCTGGCGACCGGTGCGTCGTGCGCTGGATGTATCACTGGGTCCGCGACGGCGTCCCAGGACACGTGCGAGGGGTCGATCTCTTTCGGGTGCGCGACGGCAAAGTCGCCGAGAAGCTGTCGTATGTGAAGGGCTGACGCCCGCGTTCTATTGCACCGGCCACACCAGAGTCACTCCATCGCTGGTCGGCATCGGCCACTGCACCACCATACGCTGTTCAGGCCAATGCACCTCGTAACGCCGGGCGGGTGGTGGCGCCTGACGGACCGTTTCGGTGCGACGTCGCGAGGCGGGCGTACGCGCGGCCTGGCGACTCACCTGGGCCGCCTCCGCTGATCGAATCGCCTCGGCAATCGCCGCCGCCACCTGCTTCGGCGATGCCGACGGCGCGACGCCGAGTGTTTGCTTCGGCGTCTGCTTGACAGGCGGTGTCGCTGCCGCCGCGTTGAAGACGAACTCCGGCGGCACTCGTGAATCGGCGCACGACAGAACCATCGCGATCGGATGCTGTGCGATCGCGAGCTCCTGCCGTCGGTTGACGCTGAGCGACGCCGGGCTCGAGGCGTTGCGGGCGAACCGATCGTTGCCCGCTTTGAGCGCACCCAAGGCCTCGCGCGGCGACAGCGGCGCCTGCGCGGCGGCACCAGCCGCACCGAGCGCATACAACACCATCGCCGCGGCAGTTATCGTGCGCGACGTCTGGCCTTGGCCTTGCCTTCTTTCGACATGATCGCGCGGCTGTCCCGGGTGAGCGTCTTGATGAAGCCGGCGCGGCGAAAACGCACCGCCGTCCAGTCTTCGTCGATGGCAATCATCCTGACGGGCTCGAAGCCGACCTCGCCGAGCGGCGCCCAGCCGCTCGTGCCCATTCCGAGATCGCTCGTGTACCGCTTCGACGACTTCTTCGGATAGGCAAACCAGACGATCGCGTCGCCGGCGGTCTTCTTGGCCACCGCATTGGCGATCGCATCGACTTCCTTCTGCTTGGTGACGAACGCCAGCGAGAACGCGATCGCCTTGACGTCACCGATCGATCGCTTGATCCGCACGTCGCTGAGCGTGGCAAGCTCGGGCTCGAAGCTGGCGGGAGCGTTGAGGACGACGATTTCGTCCTGATCTTTGAGATTCAACTTGCCGAAGACGCTGGCCATTCCCGGATCATGCCAGAATCAATGTCGCCATGAAACGACTGCTGGTCGTGCTGCTGCTCGCGTCGTCGCTGCCCGTTGCCGCGCAGGTGCCGGCGTGGGATGCGACATTCCGCGGGCTCACCGAGGCGAAGAGCATCGGCGAGTTCATGCGGACGCTGTCGGCTCGCCCCCATCATCTGGGCTCGTCGTACGGCAAGCAGAACGCGGAGTGGATCCTCGCGCGCTTCAAGGAATGGGGATGGGACGCGCGGATCGAGACCTACGACGTGCTGTTCCCGACGCCGAAGGAACGCGTGCTCGAGCTGCTCGAGCCGACGAAGTTCAAGGCCTCGCTCGAAGAGCCGCCGGTCGCCGTCGATCCCACGTCATCGCAGAAGAGCGAGCAGTTGCCGTCGTTCAACGCGTATTCGATCGACGGCGACGTCACCGGGCCGCTGGTCTACGTGAACTACGGCCGCCCATCGGATTACGAGGAGCTGGAGCGGCGCGGCATCTCGGTCAACGGCGCGATCGTCATCGCACGCTACGGCGCGTCATGGCGCGGGATCAAGCCGAAGGTCGCCGCCGAGCACGGCGCGATCGGCTGTCTGATCTACTCCGATCCACGTGACGACGGCTATTTCGTCGACGGCGTGTTTCCCGACGGCCCGATGCGGAACAAGGACGGTGTTCAGCGTGGCAGTGTGATGGACATGCCGACGTATCCGGGTGATCCGTTGACGCCTGGCGTCGCCTCGACCGCGACGGCGAAGCGGTTGACCCTCAAGGAGGTCACGACGCTGACGAAGATTCCGGTGCTGCCGATCTCCTACGGCGACGCGCAGCCGCTGCTCGCGGCGCTCGCGGGGCCGACGGCGCCGACCGAGTGGCGAGGCGGGCTGCCGATGACATATCGACTCGGGCCGGGGCCGGCTCGCGTTCACTTGAAACTGGCGTTCGATTGGAGCCAGAAGCGCGCCTACAACGTGATCGCGCGCCTGCCCGGGGCGGTGTATCCCGACGAGTGGATCGTCCGCGGCAATCACCACGATGCCTGGGTGAACGGGGCTCAGGATCCCGTGAGCGGCGTCTCGGCGGAGCTCGAGGAGGCGCGCGCGCTCGGCGAGCTGGTCAAGCGCGGCTGGCGGCCGAAGCGCACCATCGTCTACGCCGCGTGGGATGGAGAAGAGCAGGGGCTGCTCGGTTCGACCGAGTGGGTCGAGGATCACGAGACCGAACTGCGTGAGAAGGCGGCGCTCTACATCAACACCGATGGCAACGGCCGTGGATTCCTCGGTGTGGGGGGATCGCACGCGCTCGAATCACTGGTGAACGACGTAGCGAAGCTGGTCGACGATCCGCAGACCAGGCAGTCGGTGTGGAAGCGGATGCAGGCGCGCGCGATCGCGGGCCCGTCGCCGGCGGCGCGCACCGAAGCCCGCAGCCGCCCGGATCTCCGCATCAGCGCGCTCGGTTCGGGGTCGGACTACTCGGCGTTCCTGCAGCACACCGGGGTGCCGACGCTGAATGTCGGGTTCGGCGGCTTCGACGAGAACGACGGCATCTATCACTCGATCTACGACGACTACTACCACTTCACGAAATTCCTCGACACCGACTTCGCGTACGGCCGCGCGCTGGCGCAGACCGTCGGCACGCTGGTGATCCGCACCGCGGATGCCGATGTGCTGCCGTTCCAGTTCACCTCGCTGGCCGACACGGTGCAGACCTACGTGCGCGAGCTGCAGACGCTGCTCAAGGAGCAACAGGACTCGATACGTGAGCGGAACCGGCAGGTCGAAGAAGGCGTGTTCGCGGCGATTGTCGATCCGCGCCGACCCGAGAAGCCGCCGGCCGTGCTCTCGGTGCCCCCGGCGATCAACTTCGCGCCGCTCGAGAACGCCGCAAACGCGTTGACGCGCGCCGCCGAGCGCTACCGCAAGGCGCTCGAAGGGGCCAAACCCACGCTGGCGCGCGAGACGATCGTCGCCGTCAACGCGCGGTTGCGCCAGAGTGAGCGCCAGTTGATCGATGACGCCGGCCTGCCGCGTCGGCCGTGGTACCGACACCTGCTCTACGCCCCTGGCTACTACACCGGCTACGCGGTCAAGACGATCCCAGGCGTGCGGGAGGGGATCGAGGAGAAGGCCTACTCAGAAGCCGAACGCGAGATCGTCCGCGTCGCGAAAGCGCTGGAGCGCGAAACGGCGCTCGTCGAGGCTGCGGCGGCGGAGCTCGAACGCCGCTAGCTACTGCTGTTGCTGCTGTTGCTGCTGCGCCAGACGCTTGGACGCCGCCTCGCTCGAGACCGCCGGTTCAGGGCGAAGGGGCGTCTGATTCATGCAGTTTTGTCGTGACGTCTGGTCCATCTGACAGGAATGTCAGCTGTCGCCATCGACATCGACAGAGTCGCGCCGGTGCGCACCACCGTACGCCGCGCGGTCCACTTGAGGAAGCCGACATCGACCAACGCGTCGATCACGAACCGGCAATCGTCCATGCCGATCGTCCACAGCCGGACGGCCTGCGGCAGCGTCAGCTCGAGTCCGGGCATCTCCATGAAATCGGCGCGCACGCGATCGACGACAGCAGCAAAGCTCATGACCCGCGTCGGAGCAACGTTCGCGCCACGTGTCCGGCGAGCGACCGCTGAATTCTGGCCTGAATCGAGGCCCGGTGGATCCGCGTGGATCCGCGCTGTCGCGCAAATCTCACGTTCGTGTCTCTTCATCGACTGATGGCTACATGATTGTCTGATTTGACAACCTTGCTATTGTTGCCAGCGGCGTGATTCTAGGTCCGGTCGAGGCAGCGTTCTTGCTACGCCGCCATGGTCTTCCACTTCGCGGAGGCCCCCGTTGAACATCGAGTCCCCAATCGTGTCGAGCGCGGAATCGGCATCGCTCCTGTGGACGCTCGAAGAAATCAGTCTTCTCGTCTCGCGTAGTGGCAATCCCGCGGAGACGCTCACGAATATCGCCAACCTGATTCGTCAGCGGTTCTCGACCGACGTGTGCTCGGTGTATCTGCTCGAGCCCGATCGTGCGAATCTGGTGCTGGCAGCGACGGTCGGCCTCCGTCCGGAGAGCGTCGGGCACGTGCGCATGCACGTCACCGAGGGGCTGGCCGGGCTCGTTGCCGAGAAAGTCCGGCCAGTCGTCGTCGCCGACGCGACCGCACACCCGCGCTACAAGTACTTCAGCAACGCCGGCGAGGAACCGTTCCGCACGTTCCTCGGGGTGCCCGTGATGGAGCACGGCGTGCTGCAGGGCGTGCTGGTCGTGCAGACGCGGGATGCCCGGCCGTTCGGCGATGAGGACGTGGGGCTGCTCGCGACCGCGGGGGCGCAGCTGGCCCCGCTCGTCAGCGAAGCTCGAACCGTCGGCCAGTTCGTGGCCCCGGTTCATCAACGGCTGGCCGCCCTGGCGAGAAACCTGTGGTGGAGCTGGGACGCCGAGAGCACGAGTCTGTTTCGCGATCTCGATCCGGTGCTGTGGCAGTCGTGTGGACACAACCCGATCGCGATGCTGCAGCAGCTCGATCCCGGTCAGCTCGAAAACCGCGCCGCCCAGATGGCGCTGCACGGGCGCATCAATCACGCCTACCGCCGGATGCAGGAGTATCTGCGCTCGAAAGACACGTGGGGCATGCGGCATGCGAGCGTGCTTGGCGCGCGCCCGGTGGCGTACTTCTCGGCGGAGTTCGGCCTGCACGAGTCGATGCCGATCTACTCCGGCGGTCTCGGCATCCTGGCCGGCGACCATCTGAAGAGCGCTTCGGATCTTGGCGTGCCCCTCGTCGGCGTGGGGCTCTATTACGACCAGGGCTACTTCAGGCAGCGGCTCGATGGCGACGGCTGGCAGCACGAGGACTACATCGACGTCGATCACCGCGTGCTGCCGATACAGCCGGCGACCCGCGACGGCGTGCCCGTCACGATCGAGATCGACACGCGAACGGGGCGGATTGGCGCGCGCGTCTGGCAGACGTCGGTCGGTCGCACGCCGCTGCTGCTGCTCGATTCGAACGTCGATGGCAACAGCCCGGAGGACCGTGAGCTCACGGCACGGCTGTATGGCGGCGATCAGCGCGTCCGTGTGCGGCAGGAATTGCTGCTCGGGATCGGTGGCGTCAGAGCGCTCGAGGCACTCGGCATCGCGCCCAGCGTGATCCACTTGAACGAAGGGCACAGCGCCTTTGCGACGCTCGAGCTCGTGCGACGCCGCATGGAGACCGAAGGCATCGACGTCGACGAGGCGATGCGTCGAGTGGCGTCGCAGGTGGTGTTCACCACGCACACGCCCGTGCCGGCCGGACACGATCGATTCGACCCCGATCTCGTCGAAGAGCACCTCGGGCCTATTCGCGACACCCTCGGCCTGACTCTCGAGGCCTTTCTCGCGCTCGGCCGCGTCAATCCGCACGATTCGCGCGAGAGCTTCTACATGACCGTGCTGGCGCTGAAGTCGTGTCACCGCGCCAACGCAGTGTCGTCGCTGCACGGGCAGGTGTCGCGCGCGATGTGGATGCCGCTCTATCCCGGCGTGCGGGCCGAGCAGATTCCGATCGGACACGTCACCAACGGCGTGCACGTCAACACGTGGCTGGCGCCGCAGATGCGTCTCGTCTACGACCGCTATCTCGGGACCAACTGGCTGGAGCGGAGCAGCGATCCCGCGTTGTGGGACACAGTGGAATCGATTGATGACGGCGAGCTGTGGGAGGCGCATCAGGCGCTGAAGGCGAGCCTGATCGACGTTTCGCGCCGCCGCATCGTTGAGCGAGCCGAGCGTCAGGGCGAACCGGCGGCGTTGGTCGCGCAGCTCCGGCGCGTGTTGAGCCGCGACGCGCTGACGATTGGCTTCGCACGGCGGTTTGCGACCTACAAGCGCGCCAACCTCCTGCTGAAGGATCTCGAGTCGCTCGCCTCGATCCTCAACCACCCGCAGATGCCGGTGCAACTGATCTTCGCGGGCAAAGCGCATCCGCTCGACGGCCCCGGCAAGGAGGTTCTCCAAGAAGTCGCACGCCTGACTCGCGACCCACGGTTCCTGGGAAAGATCGTCTTCATCGAAGACTACGACATCGGCGTCGGCCGTTATCTCGTGCAGGGTGTCGACGTCTGGCTGAACAACCCCCGTCGTCCGCTCGAGGCATGCGGCACCAGCGGTCAGAAGGTCGTGTTGAACGGTGGGCTCAATCTGTCGGTGCTCGACGGCTGGTGGGCCGAGGCGTATGACGGCTTGAACGGCTTCGCGATCGGCGGGGGCGAGACCCACACCAACACCGCCACCCATGACGCACGCGACGGCGACGCGCTCGTTCGCGTGCTGCTCGAGGAAGTGGTGCCGCTCTACTACGATCGCGACCGCGATGGACTGCCGCGCGAGTGGATCGCCCGGATGAAACGCGCGATCCGCACCCTGGGCTGGCGCTTCAGCGCGCAGCGAATGGTGATGGACTACGTGGTGAAGACGTACATCCCGGCGGCTGGCGGGACGAGCAGCGACGTACGGGGATTCTGACGGAAGTGGAAAAGTGGAAAAGTGGGAAGTGGAAAAGTGGAAGTGATCTAGTGGCTAAGTCGGGAAGTACGGCGAGGGCTCTTTCACTTTTCCACTTTTCCACTTCTTCCACTTTTCCACTTATAGTCGAGGGATGCACGCCCATCTCGAAGACGTCTTCACCCGCCTCGACCGATCGCGCGTGGCGCTTCGCGCGGCGATCGACGCGGTGCCGGTCTCCGTTCGCCGGAACCGCCCGGCGCCGGACCGGTGGTCCACCGCCGAAGTGGTCGAACATCTCTCGATGGTGGAGCGGCTGTTCACCGATCGAATCGCCAACGCCCTGCAGCCGCGCATCCCCGATCTCGATCGCGAGACCGCCGACCGGGTGAAGCTGCCCGATGCCCTCGAGGCGCGGATGGCGGATCGCGTGAACCGGCGGCAGGCGCCTGACACCGCACAGCCCACGGGCGAGATCGCCTGTGACGAGGCGTGGATGCGGCTCGAAGACGGCCACGCGCGGCTGCGTACGATCATCGGCGCCGCCGACGGCCTGGCCCTCGGTGAGGTGATGCTCGAACATCGGTTCTTCGGCAGCCTGACGATCTATCAGTGGGTCGAGCTGATGGCCGCGCACGAGGGCCGCCACACCGAACAGATTCGCGAGATCGCAGCGACTCTCGCGGTGTGATGCCGCCCGTCCTCGAGCTCACCCACGCGACGTTCATCCGCGGGCGGACGCGTGCCCTGGACGACGTCTCGTTGACCATCGGTGCGGGAGAGCACACGGTCATCCTCGGCCCGAACGGTGCCGGCAAGACGTCCCTGATCCGTTTGCTGACGCTGGAGGATCGACCGTCCGTACTCGACAACGGCACGCCGCCGCTGCGGCTGTTCGGACGCGATCGCTGGGACGTAGGTGACCTGCGCTCGCGGCTCGGTGTTGTCACCGGAGAGCTCGACGCTGGCTTCGGGCTGTATACGTCGGGCGGCCGTGTCTCGGGACTCGATGCTGCACTCTCCGGTCTGTTCGGCAGCCATGGCGTGTTCTCTCATCACGACGTGACGCCCGACGTGCGCGCCCGCGGCCGCGAGGCGCTGCGGCGCGTCGAGGCACCGCATCTGGAGACCAAGCCGCTCAACGAGATGTCAGCCGGCGAGCGTCGCCGGGTCCTGATTGCACGAGCACTGGTGTCGCAGCCGTCTGCGCTCGTCCTCGACGAACCGACCACCGGTCTCGATCTCGTCGCTCGTCACCGTTTCATGGAGACGGTGCGCCGCCTTGCGCGCGAGGGCACGACCATCATCCTCGTGACGCATCATGTCGACGAGATCATCCCGGAGACGCGCCACGTCGTCTTATTGCGTGAGGGCCGTGTGGCGTTTGCGGGCACACCGGCAGCGGCGCTGACGGCTGAGCACCTGTCCGATCTGTTCGGCGCCCCGATGTTCGTCGAACGGAGCGGAGGGTATTACCACGTTCGGGTTGAGAGCTGATTCGACGTGGCTTTCGTGCCGGGCCTGAAAGGCCCGGCCTACACTGTCTGTAAGCGGTCGATGGACCAAGACTTCCTCGAGCAGCACCCGGACTATCGTTCGACTGCCCATCTGGACGCGCTGCGGGCGGCCGAGTACGCGCGGCTCGACGCGCAGGGGTGCGTGTATCTCGATTACACCGGCGCGAGTCTGCACGCCGAGTCGCAGGTGCGGGAGCACGTCGCGGTGCTGTCGCGGCAGGTCCTCGGCAACCCGCACTCGGCCAGCCCGGCATCCTCGTCCACGACGACGCTCGTCGAGGGGGCGCGGCGCGCCGTGCTGGAGTGGTTCAACGCGACGCACGACTACACGGCGATCTTCACCCTGAACGCCACCGGCGCGCTGAAGCATGTGGGCGAATCGTATCCGTTTGCGTCGGGGGGTCGTCTGCTGCTTGCGGCCGACAACCACAACTCGGTCAACGGCATTCGCGAGTTCGCGTGTGCTGGCGGCGCCACGGTGGCTTACGCGCCGCTGACGGTGCCCGAACTGCGGCTCGATGTGCCGCGTCTCGACCCCCTGCTGGCCGAGGCCGATTCGTCGGCCCGCAACCTGTTTGCGTTCCCGGCGCAGTCCAATTTCACCGGAGTCCAGCACCCGCTCGAATACGTCGAGCGCGCGCAGCGGCGGGGCTGGGACGTTCTGCTCGACGCCGCCGCGTTCGCGCCGACCAACCGGCTGGATCTGCAGGCGGTGCGTCCCGAGTTCGTCGCGGTCTCCTTCTACAAGATGTTCGGCTATCCAACCGGCGTCGGCTGTTTGCTGGTTCGTCACGCCGTGCTCCCGAAGCTGCGTCGTCCATGGTTCGCCGGGGGTACGGTGAACTTTGCGACCGTTGGCGGACGCCGCCATGTGCTTTCCCCTGGGGAAGCCGGGTTCGAAGACGGCACGTTGAACTTTCTGTCGATCGCCGCGGTCGAGATCGGGCTTCGACATCTCGCGGCCGCCGATATTGACGCCATTCATACACGCGTCATGTGCCTGACCGAGTGGCTGCTCTCGAAGCTGGTCGAACTCCGGCACTCGAACGGGCGCCCGATGGTGCGCATCTACGGCCCGATCACGACCGCCGGGCGCGGTGCCATCGTCACCATGAACTTCTACGATCCCGCGGGGCATTTGGTGGACTATCGCCGCGTCGAGGAGCTCGCCGCGCAGCAGGGCATCTCGCTGCGCACAGGATGTTTTTGCAACCCTGGCCCTGGCGAGGCCGCTGAAGAGATCACCGAGGAAGACATCGTCGCCGGGCTCGCCAGCCATCCCAATCTCACGCTGCCGCTCTTTCTGCAGATGATCACGCACCGCGGCGGCAAGAGCGCGGGCGCGATCCGCGTGTCGTTCGGCATTGCCAGCAACGCGGCCGACGCGCAGCGTTTTTACGAATTCGCTGAGCGTTTGCGCGACCAAACTCGTCTAACCATCGGTGAAGCGACGTTCGACATCGAGTCCTGCCGGGTGATTCGCGATGGAAGTTAGCGACGAAGTTGCAGCGCTGCTGCCGTGGCGGCGTGGTCATTTCCGCTTCGAGTCGGGGCACCACGGCGACACGTGGCTCAACCTCGAGTTGCTCTGCGTCCGTCCGGAGCCGGTGGAGCGTCTCGCCGGGATGCTCGCCGATCGCGTCGCGCGCCTTCGCGCGGACGTCGTCTGCGGCCCGCTCGTCGAAGGCGCGTTCGTGGCGATGATGGTCGCGCGGCGTTTGGGCGTCGCGTTCGCCTACACGGAACGGTTGGATCCGGGATCCGACCGCCTGTTCTCGGTGAAGTACGGCTTGCCGGGTGCGTTGCGGAAGCTCGTCAACGGCAAGCGCGTGCTCATCGTGAACGACGTGATCGGCGCGGGCTCGGCAGTCTTGGGAACGCTGAAGGAGTTGTTCGAATGCGGAGCGATTCCGATCGGCATCGCCGCGCTGGCAACTCGTGGACCGTCAGCCTCCGTGCTGGCCGAAGAGCAGGCGTTGGCGCTCGAAACGCTCGCCGAATTTCCAGGTGATATGTGGACGCCACAGGCATGTCCGATGTGCGCAGCCGGTGTGCCGCTCGCCGACGAAACGCATTGAGCGGGCGAATCCAAATCGCGTAACGTTGATGCGCGTTGAAGAAGCCCGTGATGAGAAGACTGGGCATCCTCACCTTCCTCCTCGCCGCGATCGCGACGTCTGCCATCGCGCAGCAGCCGGTCACCATTCACGGCCGCGTGGTCGCGGCCGAAAACGAGCGTCCCCTTCGGGGAGCGCGCGTCGCGCCGACGACGTCTGTGCCTGGTGTCCCGGCTGTCCTCACCGACGACGAAGGGCGCTTCGAGCTCACGATTCGAGACAGTGTTGACCTGCTGGTCTCGAAGGCCGGATTCGCGACGACGCGGATCGAGCGTCCGCGAGATTCGCGCGCGGTTGACCGACCGCTCGAGATTCGATTGTCGAAGGGCGCCGCAGTCTCCGGCAGAGTCGCCGACGACACCGGCATCGCCGCGATCGGTGCGCGCGTCGTGGCGCTGCGGGTCGATAACCGCACGACCTATGTCACGCAGACCGATGATCTCGGCGAGTACCGCATCGGCGGATTGGCGCCGGGCCGGTACACGCTGTCGGTAAATGCTCTGCCGACAACGCTCCTCGCGACCGACGCCGCCACGGCGCAGGTGATCGGAAACCTCCGTGTCCCTTCACCGGAGGAGATCCGCCGCTCCGACGGGACGCGCACGGTAACGGTTCAAGCCGGTGACGATCGAGGCGGCGTGGACGTCCTGCTCAGGCTGCAGCCGTTCACCTCCGTGATGCAGGCGACACGCGCGGCGGCTGACACGCCCGCGGCGCGGACGCCATCGAAGACGCGCATTGAGGGTCGCGTCATTGCGTCGAGCGGTGCGCCCGTCGGCGCAGCCATCGTCCAAGCGACCGGAAGGCAGCCGTTCAACGGCGTTCAAGTAGTCGGTGTCGTCGCCACGACCACGACGGACGCGACGGGACGCTTCGCGCTGGAACTGCCGCAAGACGGAGAGTACCAGCTTCAGACCGCCAAAGCGGCCTACCTCTCCTCTGATCCAAGCCGACAACGAGTCGAGGTCGGAAGTGGCTTGGTACCGCCCATCGAGCTCACGATGACGCCTGGCGGCGTGATCACGGGCACGATTGTCGATAGCGCCGGCGAGCCGTTCCAAGGCGTTCGCGTCAGCGCGATGCAGGTGCGATCTGAGAACGGCCGTGTGGTCGCGACGCGGACCGGCTGGGAGCGGGTCACCGACGATCGCGGCCGCTACCGCGTGTTCGGCCTGCCCGCGGGATCGTACATCGTCATGGCCTCTACCGACGCGGTTGCGTCCGGGACGAATCGCGATCAGCGTCGGGGATTTGCGCGGACGTATTACCCCGGCACGGCCCGCGGAGACAGCGCGCAACTGTTACAGGTGCAGGCCGGACGCGATTTGACCGAAATCGATCTGAGCGTGGTCCCGACAGTGGTTGCGCGAGTGTCGGGAACGGTCGTCGACAGCACCGGCCAGCCCTTCACCGGGCGCGTGCAGCTTGCAGTCAGCCGCCAGTCGGGAGGCGTCGCCGTCGAGCCGCTGGTGACCACCGCGGAATCGGACGGGAGGTTCGAGTTGCGCGATGTTTCTTCTGGCGACTATGTCGTGCAGGCCATCAGCGAGGGCAGGTTCGGACAGCCCGGTGAGTTCGGCGTCGAAAGCGTCGCGATCGTGGATCGTGACCCACCCCCGGTGACGATCCGAACGTCGCCGGGCGTCACGCTCGAAGGCCGATTCTCAGCGGGGGAGGGCGTCGAACGGCCTCCCATGCGCACGCTTTCCCTGCACGCGATGACGATCGACCTTGATCGAGGTCCTGCCGCGGGGCGCGGCCCATCGGGGCTGGCGGTGTACGACGACGGCCGTTTCTATATCACCGGCCTGCGCGGGTCGGTTCGGTTCACGGTGCCCAACCCGCCGCCCGGGTGGTTCCTGAAGGCACTGACCATCGGCGGCGTGGACGTCACAGACGCTTCGTACGACTTCGGCACGGGCGACCGCACGCCGGGTGAGGCGGAGGTCGTCCTGTCATCGACGGGCGCGATCGTCAAAGGGAAGGTGACGGATGGGCCACAATCGCGTCTGCGGACATGTGCAGCCGTCGCGTTCTCGACCGCACGCCAACTCTGGTTCAGCGGCTCGCGCCACGTGAAGCAGAGCCGCACCTGCGGCGACGGAGCGTTCTCGATCGACGGCCTGCCTCCCGGCGATTACTGGGTCGTGGCCGTCGAGCAGCTCGAGCCAGGCGACTGGCAGATTCCAGAAGTACTCGATGCGATGGTCCCGATGGCCAGGCCAGTCACGGTGCTCGAAGGCCAGACACAGTCGGCCGACGTTCGGGTGTTCCGTCCATCAATGGTGAGATGACGTGCTGATGGGAATCCGGGCTCGCTTTGTCGTCTCCCTTGCAGCTTTGCTCGCGGTCACGTACTCCCCGCTTCACGGGCAGCGCGCGCGCGAGCCAGAGCGGCGCAGCACGACCACCGTACGCGGGCGCATCGTCGCAGCCGAGAACCAGCAGCCGCTTCGACGCGCCCTGGTCACGGCGCTGCGGGCCTTCCAGGAGGGGCGGCCAGCATTCAGCGACGATGAAGGCCGATTCGAGATGGCGCTGGCGAGTCTGCCGGTTACGCTCGCGATCACGAAGGGCGGATACGCAACCCAACACATCGACGTCACGAGCACAACGCTCAAAGCCGATCGCGAGATGGAGATTCACCTGGCACGAGGAGCCGCCGTCTCTGGCCGTGTCCTGGGGAACAACGGCTCGCCGATCGCAGGCGTGCGCGTTCGCGCCCGTCGTGTCGAGGGCTCGGACACGAATCGCCGCATCAGCGGTGCCGCGCCGCCGGTGCCCGGCCTTGTCGCGGGCGCGATGGACAGCACGACCGACGATCTCGGCGAGTACCGGATCAGCGGTCTGGCGACAGGGCAGTACGAGGTCTCAGCGCAGCGTCCGATGCGACCGGACGAACTTCGCGCGGCGATGACGCGGCTGCAGCGCGACACGGGGCGGGCTCGTGCGGGCGTCGAAATGATCACGTCCACGGGTCCCGAGCGACTGGTCGACCTCCATGGCGGCGACGATGCCGGGCCCGTGGATCTGGTGATGGAGCAGTCGGAGGTCCCCGGGGTGATCGAGATGCCGTTCGTCACCGGGACACCGCACGACACGGGACCGCAATTTCAGTTACGGATGCTCTCGGCAACCGAGGAGCGATCCGGCGGATCGCTGAGCGGCGCTCTGTTCGATCAATCCGGTGAACCGCTTCAAGGCATCGTCGTACGCGCGCTTCGGCTGCAGCGCGAAGACGGCCGCATTGTCGCGCGCGACCCGGCCGGCGGCATGGGCGTCAGGAGGACGACCGACGACCGTGGGCACTATCGGCTCTTCGGACTGCAACCGGGCCAGTATCTCGTGGTCGCGTCGACTGATGCGACACCGTCCGGCCTGGACCGGACACGCGGCGATGCCTTCTCACGCGTCTACTACCCGGCGACGCCGGACGTCGAAAGCGCGCAGTCGGTGCAGGTCGACGACGATCGCGAGACCACTGGCGTGGATCTGAGCTTCGCGCCCGTCCGTGTGGGCCGCATCACCGGCATCGCTCGTGATGCGACTGGTGAACCCTTGATCGGGCAAGTTCGCCTGCTGCCGACGCAGCGCCCGGGCGTCGCGGCAGTCGAGCCGCTGGTCGAGCGCGTCCATTTCGATGGCCGCTTCGAGATCACCGGCGTGCCACACGGCGAGTACGTGCTTCAGGCGGTCGGCACCAATCCAGGACATCGCGACGAGTTCGGCTTTGCCTACGTGACGGTGGGCGATCAACCGGCTTCGCCGGTGACGATCAGGACATCGGTTGGTGCGACACTCGAGGGCCGCTTCGTCGTCGAAGGCGAGCGCAGACCACCGATGCGCGCGATGTCGATCCACGCTGCGACGGGCGACTTCGACCGGGCCCCGAGCGAGGGCCGCGGCCCCGACGGCCTCGCGATTCACGACGACGGCAGGTTCACGCTGACGGGACTCCGCGGCTCGATGCGGTTGACGGCAGCCGAGTTGCCGTCCGGCTGGTACATGAAATCGATTACGATCGGCGGACTCGACGTGACAGACGTGCCGTTCGATTTCGGTGCCGAGGGCAAGTACACCGACGCGGAGATTGTCCTCTCGCGCGCCAGCGGCGCGATCGCCGGCTCGGTCACGGACGCAGCGGGCAAGCGCGCCACCGCGGCTGATGCGATTGTCTTTTCAACGGATCGAGAACGCTGGTTTGTCGGCTCGCGCCATATCCGGAAATCACGGTCCAGTGGCAGGGGCACGTTCGACATCAGCGGATTGCCGCCTGGTGAGTACTGGGTTGCCGCCGTCGATCGACTGTCCGCTGACGATCTCGAGATTCCTGAAGGGCTCGACAGCTTGCGCGCCAGCGCGTCACGCGTGAAAGTCGACGAGGGGAGCGTGGCCGAAGTCGCACTGCGCTTGGTCTTGCGCGCCACGCTGCCATAGCCGTGAGATCGATCCCCGTTGCGACGGCGGCGTTCGTCCTCGCGCTGCTTCCGACCGTCGCGCGGCTCCAACAGACGTCGACCGCGATCACCGGCCAGGTCGTGGCAGCCGAGAACGCCGCTGCGCTGCCGCGGGCGCGAGTGACGCTGTGGGTCGGCAGCAAACAAATCACGTCAATCTTCGCTGACGATCGCGGGCGATTCTCGATGACGGTCCCCGAGACCGGGACGAGCACGTTGGTGGTCACGAAGGCCGGGTTCGCCAGACTGCAGCGCCCGCTCGCGCCGCGAGACAGGGAGCTGCGCATCGGCCTGAATCGGTCGGCGTCGATCTGGGGACGCGTGACGAGCCCCATCGGCGAACCCGTCGTCGATGCGCACTTCATCGCGATACCGGTCAACGTACGGGCCACCACCGCGTTGACGCCGCTCGATGTCTTCGAAGTCGCCACGAATGACCTCGGAGAGTTCCGCTTCGGCGGTTTGCCGGAGGGCCGCTATCAAGTCATGGCTGGTGCGCCGGAGAACGACCGGCCCTCGTCGACGGTCGACGTTCGCGCCGGTGATGAGAGCGGTCCGATCGACTTCGTTTACACGCCGTTTGAACGGACGCGACGCCCCGTCGCGTCCCCCGCGACGCGACCGCCGCGAGTCGCGGGCGGGATTCAAGGCCGCGTCGTGAGTGCGGCCAAGCGACCCGTGGCCGGTGCGCGTGTCAGGGTCACGCGCCCAGGCTATGGCGGTGACACCGCAACGTTCGCGGATGCCGAGGGCCGCTTCGTCTTACGTGGTCTCCCGCCAGGGTCGTACGCGCTTGAGGGCAGCAAGACCGGATACGTCACGGTGCAATACGGACAGACGCAGGCCGCAGTGCCTGGGCTGCAGCTCGCTGTCCGCGCGAATGCGGTGCTCGACGACATCGTGCTCACGCTGCCGCGAGGCAGTGCGGTCACGGGAACGATTGCCGACGAGCGCGGCGAGCCGCTCGAAGGTGTGACCGTGCGGGCGCTGCAGGTTCGTTACGCCAACGGACGAACCACGGCGCTCCAGGCCCCAGGTGTCCGCGAGGTGCTCACCGACGATCGCGGGCGCTATCGACTGTTCGGGTTGCTCCCGGGCGCCTACCTGGTCGCCGCCTCGGTCGATGACGCGATTTCGACGGCCGACGCCCCCGGATACGCCCAGATCTTCCACCCGGGGGCGACGCAGGTCACCGACGCCGTGACGATTCAGACCGACCTCGGTCGCGATGTCTCAGGGATCGATCTGGTTTTCCCCCGGGTTGCGACGTCACGTGTGGCGGGCATCGTTCGCGATGCGTCGGGTTCACCAGTGTCGGCGTCGGTGCTCATTGTCACCAGCCAGCGATCGGGTGCGATCGCACTCGAACCACGCCAGGCCGTCGCGACCAGCGGCGATGGGACGTTTGCGGTTTCGAACGTGCCACCGGGTGACTACGTCGTCCAGGCGTTCGCCCGTCGCTCGCGAGGCAGCGTGGCTGAATTTGGCGTGGAGTTCGTGACGGTCGGCGAGCGCGACCCGAAGCCAATCGTCGTGCGCACGACGGCAGGGTCGACGCTCCAAGGCCGGCTGATTCTCGAGGGACTGGAGAGCGGTGAGGGATTGGTTGCGGTGTCGGCGATGCCGGCCGATTTCGACTACGCGCCGGTCATGGGCGGCGGGCCATTCGGTGGTTCGCGTGTCACGAAGGGCACCTTCACCATCCCGAGCCTGTTTGGACCGACACGCTTTCGTGTCACCGGCAGGCCTGACTGGTACTTGAGGTCCGTGTTGATCAACGGGATGGACGTGACCGACACGCCGTTCGACTTCGGTCTGGCCGTGCAAACGGTCAAGGGAGCGGAGATCGTCGTGTCGAATGCCGGCGGCATTCTTGCGGGGCACGTCACCGACGCGAAATCGGCGCCGGTCCTCGACTACGCCGTCGTGATCTTCTCGACCGACCGGAACAAGTGGTTCGCCAACTCCCGCTTTCTGAAGCTGGGTCGCCCGTCGCAGGACGGCGGTTTCGAGGTGATGGGACTGCCACCGGGCGAGTACTGGGTGGCGGCTGTTGACAGCATCGAGGGCAACCAGAGCTTCGGCGAATGGGAGAAGCCGGAGGTGCTCGAAGGGCTGTCAGCGCGCGCCACGCGCGTCACGCTCACCGAGCGCAAGCGATCGACGGTGATGCTGCGATTGATTCGACGATAGCTCTGAACCTCCAGTTCACGGTTCACAGTTCACGGTTCACAGTTCAAAGTTCGCCGTTCATGGTTCCAGAGTTCAGAGTTCGCCGACCTGAACGGCAGTCTAGAATCTCGTTGTCATGTTTACCGCCGACTGGCTGACGCAGGTTCAATCGCGGCTCAATGACGATGCCGAGATGCACGTCATCGGCGCGTGGTTCACGGTTGCGCTGTCGCTCAGCTGCGGCGACGCGCGCTGCATCCTGCGTTTCGAGCGCGGTCGTCTCGTCCACACCGTCGTGTCCCCCCGGCTCGATGTGCCATGCGCGTTTGGCTTCCGCGCCAGCCCCGAGATTTGGACGCGCTTCTTCAGCGATCCTCCGCAACCGCTCTACCACGACATCTTCGCGATGCTGATGCGAGTCCCTGGCTTCGTGCTCGAGGGCGACACGCTCGTCGCCATGCAGCACGCGCGGGCATTGCACCGGGCGATGAGAGTCATTCGGACGGTGCGGCCCGAATCAGATCGATTGTTGATTGAATGATCTCCAAATCACCAATGGATATTGAGCCCATCATCGGCCGCTATCTCAACGTGGACGTCAGCGGCACCAGTTGTCGCATCTACTTCGAGGAGGCGGGCAGCGGGGTTCCGTTGCTCTGTCTGCACACCGCCGGCGCCGACAGCCGGCAGTTCCGACATGTGATGACCGATCCCGAGGTCATCTCGCGATACCGCGTCATCGCGTTCGACATGCCGTATCACGGCCGGTCGAGTCCGCCCGACGGCTGGTGGTTGAAGACGTATCGCCTGACGACCGTCGAGTATCTCGCGACGATTCGAGCGGTCTGGCTCGCGCTCGGATTGGATCGTCCGGTCGTCATGGGCTGCTCGATCGGAGGCGCGATCGCGCTCGCAGTGGCGGCCGAGCATCAGCGCGAGCTGCGCGGCATCATCGCGTTGGAGAGCAGCGCGTTCGCGCCGGGACGGTACAACGAGTTCCTGCACCATCCCGCGATCCACGGCGGCGAGCTGGGAGCGACGTATACGTATGCGCTGTGTGCGCCGCAGAGTCCGGAGTCGAGCACGCGCGAGAACTGGTGGCTGTACAGTCAGGCCGGGCCTGGTGTCTACGCCGGCGACGTGCACTTCTACAGTCTCGATTGGGACGGGCGTCCGTTGATCGGGCGCATCGACACGAATCGTTGCAAGGTTTCGCTGCTCACGGGCGAGTACGATTACTCCTGCACACCGGAGATGACGCGTCAGGTGGCGGCCGCCATTCGCGGGTCGCGGCTCGTGATCATGCCCGGCATGGGCCACTTTCCGATGATCGAAAACTATCCCGGGTTCCGGCCGTATCTGCTGCCCGAGCTCGCGTTCATGCTCGACGACGCCGCACGATGAGCCTCACGGCATGACCGACGCGACGCGCGATGCCGCCTCGGCGCCGAAGCGCGACGCGCGAAGCCGGATCCATCGCTGGAGTGCCGCGTTGACGCTGCTCGGCGGGATCTGGACCTTCGTCGTCGCCGTGTGGGGCGGCTTCTCGTTCACCGTCTTCGGCATCCTGTTGCGCTCGCACGACTGGCGCCGTCCGCTGATCGTCAGCGTGCTCGCGTTCGCGATCGTCTATCTGACCGGCGGCCGTTCGACCATCGCCGCGCAGGCCGACGTCGTTCGGACGGGCGTGAGTGCGGCATGGCCGCACCTGGTCAGAATCTGGCGGCGGGGATACGTCCAACTCGCGGTCACCGTCCTCATCGCAGGTGCGCTGTTGATCGTTGGCATCCTCCGAGGCTCGACTGCCGCCGGCGGATCCGATTCGTACGGCTATCTCAGCGAAGCGGAGCTCTGGCTGAAAGGGCGTCTCGCGATCTCACAACCGTGGGTCAAAGACGTGCCATGGCCGAACGCGGTGTGGGGGTTCGCGCCGCTGGGCTACACGCCGTCCAGGCAAACCCGGTTTACGCTCGGCGGATATGGTCCGACGCAGGACCCGTGGGCGATCGTGCCGACGTACTCCGCGGGATTCCCGATGCTGATGGCGCTCGGCAAGGCGATTGGCGGGGTGTGCGGGCCGTTCGTCGTCGTGCCGCTCAGCGGGGCGCTGCTCATCTTGTCGACGTATCTGATCGGGCTCCGCCTCGGGTCGCCCACGCTCGGGATGCTGGCCGCGATCCTCGTCGCGGCGAGCCCTCCGTTCTTGCTGATGCACTTCGTGAACATGAGCGACGTCCCCGTCGCCGCCGCGTTCACTTTGGCATGCGCGGGAATACTCGGCACGACCGTGCGTTCTTCGATCGGTGCGTCCGTGGCGATGGCCCTCGTGCTGCTCATTCGGCCGAACCTGGCGCCGTTGTTTCCGATCTTCCTTCTCTGGTTGGGTTGGCGCGTACTGCAGCATCCGTCGGACCGCAAGCGGCATATCTGGCGCGCGGTGATCGTGATCGCGGGCGTCGGTGGTGCGTTGGTGACCACGATGTTGATGTATTGGTTCACTTACGGAACGCCGTTCGAGTCGGGGTACGGCAACACCGCGGCGTACTTTTCGCTGAGCCACGTTGCGCCGAATGCCCGCAACTACGCTGGATGGTTCACCGAGGTTCACACCGCGCTCGGGTTCTTGGGTCTGCTCGCGCTGGCACTTCCGGTCAGGGCGTTGTGGCGTGACGTCGCGGACCGATCGGCCGTGGCCGTGTTCGCGCTGCTGACCGCAGGCGTCGTGGCCGAGTTCCTCGTGTACCTGGAGCTGGACAACTCCTCGTATCTCAGGTTCTTCCTCGTCTGCTACCCCTTCATCATGCTGGGCCTCGCGAGTCTCGCGATGACGCTTCACCGGATCCATCGCGTGATCGGCCTGGCCGTCGCCTCGGTGCTCGTCATGGTCGTCGTCGGCAGGGGTTTGTCGCTGGTGCCGGTCTGGCACATCCTGAATCAGGGGACGATCGAGGCGGCCTACCCCGAGGTCGCCGAGCACGTCCGCAATGCGACGCCGCACAACAGCGTCGTGCTGGCGATGAACCACAGCGGCAGCATCCGCTATTACGCCGGCCGCGTGACGATGCGCTGGGACAACCTGCAGGCGGATTGGCTGGACCGCGCTGTGGCGTGGATGGCGGAACGTGGAGTGCACACCTACGCGCTGCTCGATGAGTTCGAATTGCCGGAAGTCATCAGGCACTTCAAGGGGCAGCAGCTGGTCGCGATCCTTGAAGGTCCACCCGTGTTCCGCTATGGCAACAAAGTGTTCTTCGACCTCGGGCTTCCGCCGGGCGCACACGTAGACACGATCGAGCTGTCCGTGATCGACCGGCCCCTCAAGTGCTGGGTGCCGGCCGAGCCGCCACATCTCGTCTGGAAACACTGACCGCGGCCGCGATGCCACCAACAGCGGCCTCGCCTCACTCGTTTATCCGTGTGATGAGCGGCGAGGCGACGGCGGTGACGGCTGCCGGTGACGGCACCGAGGCCGCGTCCGAGAGCCTGACGTCGTCGCCGGGCGGTGGACCGGCTTCTCAGCTGCAGCTGAAGTTCGTGATGCGCGAAGGCGGAGGCTCGCCCTCTCTGGAGCGCGAGGCGCAGCTGCGGGCCGAACTGCTGCAACTGAGGGCGTCGCGGGCCGCGGTGGAAAAGGACCTTGCGAATTCCAGCGACTCGCGGTCGGCCGAAGATCGCAGGGCGCGCACCGCACAGATGCGAGATCTGCAGATTGCGATCGACGCGAAGCAGCACGAGCTCGACGCGTCGAGCCCCAGCGGTCAGATGCTCATCGACACGTCGTTCAGCATGCGTCTTGGTGAAACAGTGGTTGTCGGTACGTCGCGCGTCCGTGGCGACAAGGCGCTCATCGTCCTGCTCACCGCTGTGCGCAAATAGGGCCCAGGCCCCAGACATGGGGCCTTCGATACTCGCAAAGGCGTTACACTCACGCGGACGTGTCCCTGAGCCTCGGCCAGCGGGTCGGCCCCTATGAAGTTGTTGCGAAGCTCGGCGAAGGCGGAATGGGGGAGGTGTATCGCGCGCGCGACACCAACCTGCGCCGTGACGTCGCGCTGAAGGTACTTCCCGAGGCGTTCGCGCTCGATCCGGATCGGCTCGCGCGGTTCAGACGCGAGGCACAGGTCCTGGCGTCGCTGAACCACCCGCACATCGCCTCTATTTATGGCCTCGAGGAGTCGCACCCTTCGACAGGCTCAGGGCAGGGCGTGCAGGCGTTGGTCCTCGAGCTCGTCGACGGACCGACATTGGCCGATCGCCTCGTGCACGGCCGGCTCTCGCTAAACGAGGCCTGGCCGATCGCCCGACAGGTCGCCGAGGCCCTCGAGGCGGCACACGATCACGCTGTCGTGCATCGCGATCTGAAGCCGGCCAATATCAAGGTGCGCGCCGACGGTACGGTCAAAGTGCTCGACTTCGGTCTCGCCAAGGCGTTCGACCCGAGCAGCGTTGCCGCCGATGTCTCACAGTCGCCGACGCTCATCAGCCCCGCCGCGACGCGAGTGGGCGTCATCATGGGCACCGCGGCGTATATGAGCCCCGAGCAAGCGCGCGGCAAGTCCGTCGACAAGCGCGCAGACGTGTGGGCCTTCGGTTGCGTCCTCTACGAGATGCTCGTCGGCGCGCGGCCGTTCGACGGGGACGACGTGTCGCAAACGATGGCGCGCGTCATCGAGCGCGACCCCGATTGGACGGCGTTGGCGCGTGTCGCACCGGCCGGTGTCGTGCGTGTCATTCAGCGCTGCTTGCAGAAAGATCCGCAGAATCGTCTGCGTGACATTGCTGATGTGCGGCTCGAGCTGCAGGACGTCATCACCGGCGCGGACCGCCACGAGTCGCCGTCCGAGACCGCGCGTGGCACTTGGCGCGTCCGGTCATTACTGATCGCGGGGCTTGGCGTGGGACTCGCGGTCGGCATCGCGGTCGGCGCCCTTGCGATGCGCAGTGGCTCCCCACCGACCTCGTCGGACCGCAGCCTTCGTCTCAGCGCGCAAATCAACCTGCCGGGCGACGCGGTGCTGGCACTCGACTCCGAGGCCGCCGATGTCGGTTTCGATTCCACGCTGTTGGATCTGTCACCTGACGGACGAACCCTCGTATGGGTAGGGTCCTCGAGCGGCACGGTGCGTCTGTTCGCGCGACAGCTCGATAGCTTCGAGACCCGGCCGCTTCCCGGCACGGAAGGCGCGTTGCATCCCTTCTTCTCGCCCGATGGTCGATCGGTCGCGTTCGTGACGAACAGCAAGGTCAAGACATATTCCTTCGTCACAGGGACGACGACGACGATTTGCGATGTGTTGACCGGTGTGGCCGGAACATGGACGACCGATGACCAGTTGTTCTTTGCTGCTGAAGAGGGCCGGCGATTGTTCCGGGTCAGTGCACACGGTGGGTCCCCTGCTCTCGTCAGCGACGCGCGCGACGGCTACCGGTATGGTCACGTCACGCCAGATGGCAAGTCGGCGCTGATCACGTATCGCCAAGCCGGCATCGGCGCGGATTTCGCGCAGGTCCGTCTGCTGAATCTCGCGACCAACGAGGCGAAGACGCTGACCACCGAAGGCTACGATGCACGCCTGACGCCCGGCGGCACGCTGGTGTTCGGTCGGTCGGGTCGAGTCTTCGCCGCGAGATTCGATCCGGCGCGTCAGAGCATTGGTGATCCCGTTCCGATCGCCTCCAACGTCCGCATGCATGCCCTCTACCCTTACCTGCAGCTAGCCACGTCTGACGCTGGCGTCCTGGCGTACGTCCCGGGGGGCGATGTTGCGGTCGCGTCGATCGCCTGGGTCAACCGGCAAGGACAGGCCGAGTTCCTTCCGTTGGAGCCCCGCATCTACGGGCGGTTCGATCTCTCCGACGATGGGCGGCGATTGGCGGTCCAGGTCGGCGACACCAACGATTACCTGCTGATTTACGACATGGAGCGAGGATCGTCGCGCCGCCTGTCGACTCCCGATAGCGCGGGTTGGCCGAAGTGGTCTCCGGCCGGTGACGTGCTCGCCTACACGAGCTTTGCGGAGCAGAAGCCTTACCGAATCATGGTGCAGCGCGTCGATTCGGATCGTCCGCCGGTGCCAGTCGCGGAATCTACAACCCGGCTCACGCCGAGCACATTCAGTCCTGACGGGGGGCGCCTCACGTTCTACGAGTTCCCAGGCAATCGCATCGGGACCGTCTCGATTCCGCGCGACGGCGCGACGTCGGTGTCTCAGGCCGAGTACATGAACTTCAGTGCGGCCTCGCACGACATATCGGGGGATGGACGTTGGCTCGTGTACAACGACGCTGGGATCAACATTCGGCCGCTCCCAGTCGACGAGCACGTTCACAAGGTGTCCGACACGGGTACCGAACCGAAGTGGTGCCGGACGTGCAACGAGATCGTCTATCGCAACGGCAACCGCTGGTTCAGCGTGCAGGTTCGGCCGGGGTCATCCTTCGACTGGAGTCCGCCGCGGATGATCCTGCAGACGTCGTTCAACGACAGCCCTGGACCATCGTTCTCGCTGTCACCTGACGGTCAACGGATCCTGGTTCTGAAGCGCAAGGAGGAGCGGCCGAAAGACACCATCCACGTGGTCCATGGGTGGCTCACAGAGCTGAGTCAATGACAGTTATTGCCCGATTCCATAAACGTGCCCGAGCGTTCGTATGACGACGAGTCCGTCCGAAATGGCGGGCGTCGCCATGACGACTTCCTTCATCTCGTTCTTGGCCACCTGTGTCAGTTCCGGCGTGGCCTTGAGCACGTAGACCTCGCCGTCTTCGCTGGCGATGTAGAGGTGTCCGTCGGCGCCGATCGGTGACGCGGCGAACGAACCGCCGGTGCCGACGCGTCCGCGGAACGCGCGTTGACCCGTCTGCGGATCGTAGGCGCTCAGCACGCCATTGATGTTGAGCGTGAACAGATAGCCGTCGTAGACGAGCGGCGTCGGAATGTAGGTGCCTTCGGTCATGTTGCTCCAGACGATCGCCTGGCTCTTGTCCTGACCTTTCGGCAGCGAGATGTCGCCCTCCGCACCGAGCTTCACCGCGTAGATCGGGCGCACCGGTGGATAGCCGCCGGTGACATAGACGACGCCGTTGCCGGCGACCGGACTGCCGACGGTGATTTCGGAGTTCGGCCCGAGCGTCCAGAGCTGTTTGCCGGACGCGGGATCGTAGCCGCGAATCTTCGTGCCGTTCGTGACGAGCTCGTCGTGGCCGTCCGGTGCGCGCACGATCGTCGGCGAGCCCCACGTCGAGATCTCGTCGGTGCGCGCGGTCTTCCACAACTGTTTTCCGGTGGCGAGATCCCACGCCGCGATGTACGAACCTTTCTGCACGTCGGCCTGCACGATCACCGAGTTGCGGTAGATGACCGGCGAGCTCGAGTGACCCCACTGGAACGCCGGATCGAGGAACCAGCCGCTATCGAGCGCGCCGAGGTTGACGCGCCACAGCTCCTTGCCGTTGAAGTCCCACGCGGCAAGCACGCCGGCCGATCCAAACACTGCGACGACGCGTTTACCGTCGGTGACCGGGGTGGAACTGGCCTGGCTGCTCTTGCTGTGGCGCTTGGTTTTTGGTGCGCCGCTTGCCGCAGTGCGCTCCCACAGGATCTTTCCAGTGGCTTTGTCGAGGCTGTAGATCTTCCATTCGTGCGCGGAGAGATCGTCGACCGGCTTGACGTCGCCGTAGAGTCCGGTCCTGAAGGTCGTGTCACCGGTCTTGCTGAACGCACTGGTGATGAAGATGCGATTACCCCAGACGATCGGGCTCGAGTTGGCGATGCCCGGGATGGGCGTCTTCCACTTGACGTTCTTGCCACTGGCGACGTCCCACTCCGTCACCGCGCGCTGACCGTCGCCGTTGCCGGCGGTCGCGTCGCCGCGGAACGACGGCCAGTTGCGCGGACCCGTGGGGCGTGAGATCGCGCGCGTGGTTGCGCCGGCAGCTGCCGGAGCGGCTGGCGCCGGCGCCGGAGCCGCCGCCGCGGCGGATGCTGGCGCCGAATCGGTGACCTTCGCGAGCGTCATGTTCACCGGACCCTGCACGAGACCGACCGATTCGACGAGACCGCCGCGTCCATTGAAGGTGAGCGTCGCGTTGACCTCGACCACTTTGAAGACGTCTTCGGCCGACGGCACGAGACGCACGGCAGGCTGACCTTGTACCTGCAGCATTAACGTACCGTTCTGCAGCGACACCGTCATCGAGATGCCACTCGCGGCGTCGCGGAACGTGCCGACGTACTTCGGCAGCACCGATGGATTGACCGCGAAGGCCGGCGCATTTTCCGGAGGCAGCTTGTCGAGCGACGCTTTGATGATGGCCGCGAGCGCTTCGCGTTTGGTCGCGCCTGCCAGGCCCATGGCGGCTTGCAACCCTTGTCGCGTGACTTTGCCCGCCGCCGCCGCGCGCACGACCGCCTCGTTGTTCATCTGGACGCCGCCCATCAGTGCGCCGTCGGCGTTGGCACCCGATTGCACGAGGAAGATTCCGACGTCGGCGTGGCCGTTGGACAGCGCCATGTCCGCCGCTCTGGCGTGATAGAACGTGTCCTCCGCGTTGACGTCGGCGCCACGCGAGACCAACAGCTTGACCGCGTCGAGCCGTCCGCTGCTCGCGGCGAAGAAGAGCGCGGTGACGTCGTAGCGCGATTTGGCGTTGACGTCAGCGCCCTGTGCCAGCGCCGCCGTGATCCGCGCCGTATCGCCGGCGCGTGCGGCCTCCCACAGGGCCTCGTTGGCGGCTGATGACGCCTGCCCGAACACGAGTGCAGCTGATGCGAAGGTGAGGAGTGCGGCGAGAGTGAAGCGTCTGATCACGATCTGCCTCCGGGTGCCGGTAATTATGAGGCAGATCGACAGTGGGGTAGGCGCGATTGTTGATCTGGTGATTGTTGATTATTGAATCGTTGGTGATTGGTTGATTGTTGATTGTTGAGGGTTGCTTGAGAACCGAGGCGCTCTGTGACGAACCAGCTGGTTGAGTGGTCAATCAAGAATCACTAATCACCAATCAACAACGATTCAACGATCAGCAATCATTCAGTCACCAATGACTGGACTCGTCACTGTCGACCAATCATCACCTGGAAATCGTCGTACGACATCCCGATGTGTTGATAGAACGACGTGGGAAACGATCCGCCGCGCGCAAGGTCCTGCAGGAGCAGCACGACCGCGGACGGGCTGCGCAGCTCCGTCATCCGCTGAACGGCGTACGTCGAGATGGCGTAGGCGACTCGCGCCTCGCCGGACGAGAGCCGGGAAAAGCCGCCGTGCAGCTGCCGCAACGCCGGCCGCGGGCCGCCCTGGGCCAGTTCCTCTTCCGCCTCTTCGCGGCCGCCGGGCTCGAGCAGTGTGGCCAGGCCTTCGTTCAACCAGACCGGAACGTTGCGGCCGCCGAGCATCGCGACGACGGCGTGCACGAATTCGTGGCCGAGCACGCGATCGAGCTCCTCGGTATTGTCCAGGGCGCCGCGCATCGGCACGTGGATCCGTCCGTCGTATGCGGCCGCGGTCCACGACGGCAGGCGAGTAATGTCGCGAAACTGTTCGCGGGTGTAGAGCACCACCGAGATCGGTTTCGACGGGTAGGCTCCGAGTGTCTGACCGATGCGCCAGTACGCTTCCTCCAGCCGCTCGACGACTCGCCTGGCGAGCAGTTCGTCGGCCGGACCCTCGAACAACACCGAGAAGTGGGCGCCGCGCGATTCGTAGAAGCGCTCGTGGAGGCGCGACTCCTTGCTCCACTCGTCGAGTCGCGACTGCAGCTTCTCGAGTCCGGGCGAGCGCTTGAGCGCCTTTTCGTAGACGTCGATCGCTTCTTTGACGCGGCCGGCGCGGTAGTGCAGCTCACCCAGCCACTCCGACGCAGCGGCGTAGCGCGGATCCAGCCCGAGCGCGCGCTCGAACGATTCCTGCGCGTCGCGATCGCGTCCGAGCATGAAGGCGGCCAGGCCGGCGCCGAAGTGCAAGTTGGCGTCCTGAGGAAGGATTACCGAGGCTTCCGTGAACGCTTCGAGTGCGTCGCCGAACTGGCCGGCGTCGAGCGCCTTGAGACCTGCTTCCATCAACGCCCCGGCATCCCGCGCGCGCGACTGCGCGTCGGCAGTGGATGCCAGTGCCCCGACGATGAACACGCCGAGTGCGATCGACCGGAGGCTCCGCATGAATGGCGTCGAGGTGCAAGACGGACGCCCGCGGACGCGCTGTTTTAGGCCGGATTTTCGATTTCCCCGGGTGGCCCTTCGATCTGTTTCCAGGATCGCTGGACTAATGTCCCGGTCGTTCCAGACAGGGCAAGGTGGGCCGGGCCTTTCAGGACCGGCATGTGAAAGTCCGGCTAAAGCCGGACGCTACGAAGAGGGCTGAAGCCGGACGCTACGCTGGTGGTCAGTTGCTCGCGACCGTAAACGCAACCAGCGAGTTGTCAGCGCCGGTGCCGGTCGCCATCACGATGAACTGTTTGCCCGACGCGGTTCGATAGGTCATCGGATTGGCCGACGTGTTGTACGGCACTTTTCCGCGCCACATCTCCTTCCCGGTCTTCGTGTCGAACGCATACATGTAGCCGTCGCCGCCGCCAACGAACACCACGCCGCTGCGTGTGACCAGTGCGCCGCCCAGGCTTGTCGTCGATCCGAGTCGATCAGGCAGCGTGACGCCTTTGAGCAGCGGATGATTGCGAATGGCGGCGCCACCTTCGCCGAGCGGCACCTTCCATACGATCTCGCCGCGATTGAGATCGATCGCGACGAGCACGGCGTACGGCGGCGAGACCAGCGGCAGCCCGCCCGGCAGCGTCGCGGTTTCGCCACCACCGGCGAACACGTTCGAGTAGTCCACTTCCACGAGCGGATTGGAACCGTTGTTCTTGGCGACGCGATTCACGCCAATCGCGTTGTTCGCTTTGACGATGAGGTATCCGGTGTCGGGATCGAACGCGGCGCCGCCCCAGTTCGCGCCGCCGGCCTGGCTCGGCCGCTGCAACGTGCCCCTGAGTGAGGGTGGCGTGAAGATCGGTCCCAGCCGGAACTTCTGCATCTGTTCCTGCGCCAGTCGCCTGATCTCCGGTGTCAGATTGTTCGCATCCTCGAGCGAGACGCCTTGATCCACGAACGGCGCCGGCTTGGTCGGGAATGGTTGTGTCGGGTACGGCTTCTCACCGGGCACGTCGCTGTCGATCGGCACCGCCCGCTCGACGATCGGCCACACCGGTGTCCCGGTGACGCGATCGAACACGAACGTGTCGCCGCGCTTGGTCACCTGGGCGACGGCGTCGATGGTCTTGCCGTTGACCATGATCGTCACGAGTGTCGGCTGCGTCGGGATGTCCCAGTCCCACAGGCCGTGATGCACGGTCTGGAAATGCCACTTCATCTTTCCAGTCGTGGCGTCGAGACAGACGAGCGATTCGGCGAACAGGTTCGCGCCCGGCCGCTGGCCGCCGTAGTAGTCGCTGGTCGGCGTCGACGTCGGCAGATAGAGCAGCCCGCGTTTCTCGTCGAGCGCCATCGGTGCCCACACATTGGCGTGACCGTTGCGGCGCCACGACTCGTTCTCCCACGTCTCCGCGCCCGGGTCCTTCGCCGACATCGGGATCACGTTGAACGTCCACATGCGTTTGCCGGTGCGGGCGTTGAACGCCTGCACGTAGCCCATCGGATCCGGCAGTTGCACGCGATCGGGCACCTGACTGCCGACGATCACGAGATCGCCGTGCACGACGGGAGGCGAGCTCTGCGTCGCGTGGCGGAGGTCCGAGATCCGCGACAGACCGTCAGTGAGCGAGACCTGCCCGTTGTTGCCGAACGAGGCGATCGGCTTGCCGGTCTGCGCATCGAGCGCGAACAAGCGATGCCGGCTGTTGAGAAAAAGACGCAGCCGTCCACCGTCGCGCCAGATCGCGGTGCCGCGAAGCTTCCATCCGCTGCCCGAGAGCACCTGTCCGAGCTCGTAGGCGCCGCCATCGAAGCGCCAGCGTTCCTTTCCCGTCTCCGCGTCGAGCGCGGCGATGCTGTTGTACGGCGTGGTCACGTACAGCGTGCCGTCGATCATGAGCGGCGTCGCTTCGAAGTTGCCGGGTGTCGTCTCGTATTCCTTGAGCGGCGTCTCCCAATGCTTCCACTGCCAGGCGATTTGCAGACGAGAGAGGTTGTCGCGCCCGATGTCGGTCAGCGGCGAGAATCGCCTGCCGCCGGGGTCGCCGCCGTAGTAAGGCCATTCGACCTGCGAGGCGGGGCGTTGCTGGGCCACGACGACTGAGCCGAATGCCAGGGCCGCGACGAGCAAGGTCGCTCGTTTCATTGTTGCCTCTATCGACACGGAGTCAACGAAGGAGAACGGAGCCCTCCGCCATCCTCCGTTTCCTCTCGACCGGGATTCTACGATGTACAGTGCTCCTGTGGTGAGTGCTGTGAAACCGTACGGCACCTGGCCGTCTCCCATCTCGGCTCAGGTCGTCGCGGCGCAAGGGCTTCGGCTCGGCAGCGTCGCCGTCGATCGAGAGACGGTCTACTGGGTCGAAGGGCGTCCGAATGAAGGCGGTCGCAATCGCCTCGTGTGCCGGCGACCTGATGGCCAGATCGTCGATATCACACCGCCCGAGTTCAATGTCCGCACGCGCGTGCACGAGTATGGTGGCGGCGCCTATGTCGTGGCCGACGGTCACGTGTTCTTTTCGAATTTTGCTGACCAGCGGATCTATCGGATCAATACGATCGGTGGAGCTGATCCGGGCGACGGAAACGCCGGGCCTGAAGAACAAGGCCCGGCCTACACGGTCACGCTTTCAGGCGACTGGTTTTACGCCGATGCGACGTTCGACTCGCGGCGGCGGCGATTGATTTGTGTCCGCGAAGATCACACCGACGCCGATCGCGAGCCGATCACCACGCTCGTCAGCATCGCGATCGATGGCCCCGAGACGAGCGGCGAGGTGCTGGCCTCGGGTTACGACTTCTACTCGACGCCACGCCTCAGCCCCGACGGAACCAGACTCGCGTGGCTGGCGTGGCGTCATCCCAACATGCCGTGGGACGGCACTGAGCTCTGGATCGCCGACGTGAACGCCGACGGCGCGCTCGAGCGCGCCGCGTGCGTCGCCGGTGGGCCGTCGGAATCGATCTACCAACCCGGCTGGTCACCCGGCGGCGTGCTCTATTTCGCGAGCGATCGCGATGGGTGGTGGAAGTTGTACCGCTTTTCCGGTTCGACGCTCGAGCTGGTTGTCCACGATGCGCCGCCTGACACCGAATTCGGCCGGCCGCAGTGGGTGTTCGGTACGGCAACCTGGGCGTTTGCCGGGCCGTCCCGGCTCGTTGTCGCGTACACGCGCGGCGGTCGATGGCACCTCGGCACGGTCGACGTGGCGAGCGGAACGCTCACGCGCATTGCGGACGGCCTCGAGCCGCACGACTTTCTCACCGCGACGACCACGCATGCGGTGCTCGTTGCCGGGTGGGCCACTCGCGCCGACGCGGTCGTTCGCGTCGATCTGGACACGGGGACGGCCGAGACACTGCAGGCGTCGTCGACGCTGCCGCTCGATCCGGATTCCGTTTCACTCCCCGAGTCCATCCAGTTCTCCGATGACACGGGCGAGCGGACTCACGCCTTCTACTACGCGCCGCGCAACGCGACGTGCGCCGCGCCCGCCGGCGAGCGGCCGCCGCTGATCGTCATCAGCCATGGGGGCCCCACCACCGCGGCGAACGCGACGCTCGATCTCAGGGTGCAGTTCTGGACGAGCCGCGGCTTTGCCGTCGCCGACGTGAACTACGGCGGCAGCTCCGGTTTCGGGCGCGCGTATCGCCAGCGGCTGAACGGGCGATGGGGCATCGTCGACGTGCGTGACGTCGTGCGCGCGGCGAAGTGCCTCGTGCTTCGAGGGCGCGTCGACCCGCGTCGCCTGATCGTGCGCGGCGGCAGCGCCGGCGGCTACACCACGCTGGCGGCACTGACGTTTCATCCTGATGCGTTCACGGCCGGCGCGAGCTACTACGGGATCAGCGATATCGAGGTGCTGGCGCGCGATACCCACAAGTTCGAATCGCGCTATCTCGACACCCTCATCGGCCCGTATCCGGCGGAGCGCGAGACCTACCGGCAGCGGTCGCCGATTCACGTCGTCGATCGGCTGTCGTGTCCGCTGATCCTGTTTCAGGGTCTCGAGGACAAAGTGGTGCCGCCGAATCAATCGGAGATGATGGCCGAGGCGGTGCGCGCGAAGGGATTGCCGGTGGCGTATCTCGCGTTCGAGGGCGAGCAGCACGGGTTCCGCAAAGCCGAGACGATCGTGGCGAGCCTCGAAGCCGAGCTCTATTTCTATGGCGCAGTGTTCGGCTTTACGCTGGCGGATGCGATCGAGCCGGTGCGGATCGACAACCTCTCGACGTGGCGCCGCTCTCTGTAGATGTGAGTGTGTATGTCTCGATGCATCGTCGTTGCCGTGGCTTTCCTCGCTGGCGCGTGCGGACCCTCTGACATGGTCGTCACGGCCGTTCGCCCTGGAATCGTGGTCCATACTGGCGCCGGCGACTTCACGCTCGCCAGCCTGGGCGAGCGGCAAGCGCCGATGAAGGATGCCGTGACGGCGGCACTGACAGCCGGGCACACGGTGATCGCGGCGGGCGGCACCAGCCTCGACGCCGTGCAGGCCGCCATCGTCGTCCTCGAGGACTCGCCGTTCTTCAACGCCGGCAAAGGCGCCGTCTTCACGCACGACGGCAAGAACGAGCTCGATGCGTCGATCATGGATGGCGCGACGCAACGTGCCGGCGCCGTCGCCGGGCTCAGGCACATCAAGAATCCAATCCTGCTCGCCCGGCTCGTGATGGAAAAGTCGCCTCACGTGATGATGGTCGGCGAGGGGGCCGAGGCGTTCGCCAAGGAGCAGGGGAATATCGAGTTCGTGCCCGAAGACTACTTCTACACCGAGCCGCGCTGGCAGGAGTTGCAGCGTGCGCTCGAGAAAGAGAAGCAATCACGCGGATCGGCGCTCGCCATGCCGTCGCCGAGCGGCTACTTCGGCACCGTGGGCGCGGTCGCGCTCGACCGGCACGGCAATCTCGCCGCGGCGACGTCGACCGGCGGCATGGTGAACAAGCGGTTCGGACGCGTCGGCGACTCGCCCATCGTCGGCGCCGGGACGTACGCCAGCAACCAGAGCTGCGCGATCTCCTCGACCGGCCACGGTGAGTATTTCATTCGGTATGCCGTGGCGCACGACATCTGTGCGCGCGTCGAGTATCAACGCGCCACCGTGCAGGCGGCCGCCGACGCCGTCGTGAAAGACGTCCTCAGAAAGGCTGGCGGCGACGGCGGCGTGATCGGAATGGATCGCACCGGCACCGTCGTGGCATCGTTCAACGTCACCGGAATGGGCCGCGGCTACATGGGCGAAGACGGCCGTGCCGTCGTGCGATGGACGACGGAGGACGATGGTCCGCTGGGGCCGTAATTCGTCGGGGACACGTTCAGACAACGTAGGAGCCACCTTCAGGTGGCCCTGGGTCGGTGTTCATGTCGCGCTACGACTTCCTGATTGAAACGTATCGCACCGAGCGGTTGAAGACGCTCAGCGTCTGGTCGCAAGTGCCCGACTCGCGCATGTTGTTCCGGCCGGAGCCGCGTGCCCGGACGCCGCACGAGCACATGGTCCATCAGTGTGTCAGCGAGGACACGTGGATGCGCACGATGCTCGGCATCACGGTGTCGCGGCCGGCGCTGCCCACCGACGAGTCACGGCTCTCGTTCCTGGAGCACTACGCCGCGGTGTCACAGGAACGGCTCGCCGCGCTCGCCGCGCAGCCGGACGAGTGGTTCGAGGCGGCGACAACCTTCTTCGACGTGACGCGCACGCGTGCGTGGGTGCTGACACGGCGCCTGACGCACTCGGCGCATCATCGCGGCCAGCTCACGGTCTATCTGCGGGTGTGGGGACAAGCGCTGTATTCGACATACGGTCCCACGGCGGACACCGGAGGTCTCTTCCAGAACAACGCCGACGTGATCTATCGCTATCGTTCGATTGACGACTTGTTGGACGCCGAAGCGCACGGCGGCGCTGGACCCGCCCTGCCGGGGCCTGGACCGCACGCGCCAACTGAACGCCCTTAGGGGAGACATCTGTCGAGAACGAAGAGCACCCGATATAATCGCGGGTCTTCCGTGGCAGAAAACGAAACCTGATTCGAGGGACCGGATTGCATTATCTGCTCATGTACGACCTGGTCGATGACTACGTCGAGCGACGAGTGCCGCTGCGCGGCGCGCACATCGCGCACGCGCGTCAAGCCATCGCCCGCGGTGAGCTGGTGCTCGGTGGCGCGCTGGCCAACCCGCCCGACCGCGCTATCCTGCTGTTCACAGGCGATTCGCCCAACGCCGCCGAAGCGTTTGCGGCCGTCGATCCCTACGTCGTCAACGGTCTGGTGAAGAAGTGGCAGGTGCGGGAATGGACCACCGTCGTCGGCGCCGATGCCGCGGTGCCGCTGCCGGCGGATATTGCGTGAGCGATCCATGACAGGATCAAAGGATCGGAGGAGACGCATGAGGACCATGTGGAGTACTGCGGCCATCGCCGCCGCTTTCCTGATGGGGTTCGTGGCACGTGGTCTGGTCACCGACGAGCCGGTCGCGTACGCGCAGAGTGGCCGTGTGTTCGAGCTGCGAACCTACACCGCGCCGGACGGCAAGCTCGAGGATCTCCACAAGCGGTTCCGCGATCACACGATGCGAATCTTCACCAAGCACGGGATGACGAACATCGTGTACTTCCGGCCACAGGATGCGCCGCTGTCGCAGAACACCCTGGTCTACCTGATCGCCCACCCGAGCCGCGAGGCGGCGAAGACGAACTGGGCGGCGTTTCAGAAGGATCCGGAGTGGCAGAAGGTCGCAAGCGAATCGCAGAAGGACGGCAAGATCGTCGCGAAGGTCGAGTCGGTGTTCCTCGACCCGACCGACTACTCTCCGATGAAGTGATGCGATCACGACAGACCCGGAGGCTCGGAGGATTCCTGCTGGGGATCCTCCTCCTCGCGTCCGGCGGCCTCGCCTATGCCCAGTTCGGGTTCGGGTTCCGCGGCGACTCGAACGCACCGGCTCGATTCGCGCCGGCGCAGTTCCCCGATTCGGGCTTCGTGGTGTGCCGGCTGATGTACACCTCGGTCCGGCGGGAGCCGTCCGGCGGCGGCTGGCGCACCGACTATCCGTACGGCGAGATCAACCTGTCGATTCGCTTCTCCGAGCTGACGCGCACGCGTGTGAGCTGGAGCGGTCAACGCCAGCCCAATCATTACGTCGTGCGCCTCACAGACGAGGCGCTGTTCCAGTGTCCGTTCACGATTGCCTCCGACGTCGGCACGATCGGTCTTCGCAACGACGAGGCGAGCCGTCTGCGTGACTATTTGTTGAAGGGCGGCTTTCTCTGGGTCGACGACTTCTGGGGATCGCTCGCCTGGGAGCAATGGGAGCACGAGTTCGCGAAGGTGCTTCCGCCGGCGGAGTTTCCCATCGAAGACGTACCGCTGAGCGATCCGATCTTTCAATCGCAGTTCAATGTGACGGCCGTTCCGCAGATCACGAACATCGGGTTCTGGCGGCGATCGGGCGGCCGCGAAACGTCCGAGCGCGGCGACGACAGTCGCGACGCGCACTTCCGCGCCGTGCGCGACAGCCGCGGCCGGATCATGGTGGTGATGACGCACAACACCGACATCGCCGACTCGTGGGAACGGGAAGGCGAGGACCCGGGCTTTTTCTATCAGTTCTCGCCGAACGGGTACGCCGTCGGGATCAACGTTCTCCTCCACGCGATGACGCATTGATCAGGTTGCGCTGCAAACCCGGCAACCTGAATGCAGAATGCAAAATGCAGAATGCAGAAGCCGCAGGGTTGTGCCCGTTTGTGCCTTTCTGCATTCTGAATTCTGCATTCTGCATTGATGGCGACGTCGATTGTTGTGACTGATTCTGTGCAGCCGGCCGCGGCGGCCGCAGGGCAATCGCGCCGCGTCATCTTCATCGATTTGGCTCGGGCGTTGGCAGCGGTGTTCATGCTCTACGGACACACCGTGGCCGCGCTGCTGGACCCGCGGTACCAATCGGGCACCTGGTTCGAGATCTGGGTGTTCCAGCGCGGACTCACCTCGAGCCTGTTCCTGCTGCTGTCCGGCTTTGCGTTCAGTATCGCGACGACCAAGCACTGGGCGTCGCATGGCTTCCTGTCGCCGGCGTTCTTCCGCAGGACGCGACGGTTCGGTCTGTTCATCCTGCTCGGCTACGCACTGCATTTTCCGGTCGAGCGGTTCGCCGACTTGAGCACGGCCTCCGACGAGCGATGGCGTTCGTTTCTCGCGGTCGACGTCCTGCAGCTCATTGGTGTCACGTTCGTGATCGTGCAGCTGCTCGTGTCGGCGACTCGCACGCGGCGGGCGTTCACGATCACGGTGCTCGCCCTCGCGGTTGCGATGATCGCGGCGACGCCGTGGATCTGGAGTCTCGACGTCTCCGGCCTGGCGCCGTCCGTGGCAGCCTACCTATCGCCGTCGGTCGGTTCGCAGTTTCCGTTGTTCCCCTGGGCGGGTTTCATCCTGGCCGGCGCGGCCCTCGGCCAGTTGTACGCGGCGTGGGGCGCCGGCACGATTCATCGGTATTCGAACCGCGCGCTGATTACGCCGGGTGCGGCGTTGCTGGTGGTCGCGTTCGTGTTGCGCGCCGTCTCGGAGTCACGGGCGGCCGGGCCGGGATGGGAAGCCGTCCCGGCGCAGGTGACCCTGCGGATGGGCGCCTCGCTCATCGTGCTCGCGATCATCGCCCACGCAAGCCATCGGGTCGTGCGCCTGCCGCGCATGTTCGGCGCCGTCGCTCAGGAAACGCTCCTCATCTACTTCGTCCACTTGTGCATCGTGTATGGCTCGATCTGGAACACGGGTCTGGCGCAGATGTTAGGCGCGACCCTGGGCCCGTTCGAGACGCTGGCGTACGTGCTCATTCTGATGGGGGCGATGGTGCTCCTGGCGGCGGTGTGGAATCGCTTGAAGCACGCGCGTCCGCGGTTGGCGCGATGGGTGGCCATCGGCGCAGGCGGCCTGTTGATCTACCGCCTGCTGTAGGAATCAGGAAGCAGGAATCACCCCTCGACGTTGCTCGGAGTGCCCTGAGCGAAGTCGAAGGGCAGGATGCAGGTGTGGGCCAGGAATCAGGCTGATTCCTTGCCCAGGCCTGAATCCTGATTCCTGATTCCTGATTCCTGCTGTGCTATAGACGCGGATCAGGCCTGCTCCGGTAATGTATGATCGCGGCCTTGGGCCCCTGAGGCCCACGTTAAGGCCTGATTCTCTGGGGGCTTGCCGGTGTTTGACCGCATTTTCGAGGCGCTGTTCTCGTATCGTCCGGTCGTCTTCCAACAAGGCGAGTTCCGATTCGACATCACCACGGCGTCGTTCGTGGCGGCGCTGCTCGTCGCCGCGGTCGTCGGGATTGCCGTCTTCACCTATCGGCAGGTGCGGGTCAACGAAGGTCGCATGCGCGACCGGATCGTCCTGACGTCCCTGCGCATCGCCGCGCTCGCGCTCGTGCTGTTCTGTCTGTTCCGCCCGACGCTCATCGTTCGCGCTGCCGTCGACCAGCAGAACGTGGTGGCGGTGCTGCTGGACGACTCGCGAAGCATGCAGATCCCCGACTGGAACGGCCAGGCCCGAGGGTCGTACGTGCGCGAGCAGTTCGGCGCTCCCGAGAGCGCGCTGCTGAAGTCGCTGTCGGGCAAGTTCCTCGTCCGCACCTTCCGGTTCTCCTCCACCGCAACGCGTCTGGGCTCGCCGAAAGATCTGACGTTTGCCGGGCCGCAGACGCGGCTGAGCGTGGCGCTCGACGGCGCTCGCGACGAGCTGGCGGGCCTGCCGGTCGCTGGCGTCGTGCTGGTCTCGGACGGCGCTGACACGAGCGACACGACCCTGGACTCGGCGCTGCTCGGGATGAAGGCGCAGAAGATTCCCGTCTTCACGGTCGGCGTCGGCAGCGAAGCGCTTCCGCGCGACGTCCAGATCGATCGCGTCAACACCCCGCGGTCCGTGCTCAAGGATGCGTCGCTGCTCGTCGACGTGGTCGTGCGGAACACGGGCTATGCCGGCCGCACCGTCACAGTCGATGTGGAAGACGAGGGGCGCATCATCGGTTCGCAGCAGGTGCAGCTGCCGTCGGACGGATCGCCGGCGTCGGTCCGCGTACGTGCGACCGCGTCGGAATCCGGTCCACGGCTGTTCAAGTTCCGCGTCACGCCGCAGGACGGAGAGCTCGTGACGCAGAACAACGTCCGCGAGTCGCTCGTGAACGTTCGCGACGTGCGCGAGCAGATCCTGTACTTCGAGGGCGAGCCCCGCTGGGAGATGAAGTTCCTGCGTCGCGCGGTGGCCGACGACAAGAACCTCGAGATCGTCACGCTGCAGCGGACCGCGGACAACAAGTTCATGCGTCTGTTTGGCGACGATCCGGAAAACCCCGACGAGCTCGAGGGCGGCTTCCCGAAGACGCGTGAAGAGTTGTTCCGCTATCGCGGCCTGATCCTCGGCTCGGTGGAGGCCGGCGTGTTCTCCGGCGACCAGCTGCAGATGGTCTCGGAGTTCGTCGAGAAGCGCGGCGGCGGGCTGTTGATGCTGGGCGGCGCGCGCTCGTTTGCCGAAGGCGGTTACGGCGGGACGCCGGTGGCCGATGCGTTGCCGCTGGTCATCGACACGAAGACGCGGGCGTCAGAGCCCGGTCCGATTTCGCGCCTCAAGATCACTCCGACGCGTCAGGGACAGGCGCACGCGGTGGCGCAGATCGCCGATTCCGAGGCGGCCTCCCTCAAGCGATGGTCCGAGCTGCCGCCGGTGGTCACCGCCAACGCGCCGCTGCCGATCAAGCCGGGTGCGACGCTCCTGCTCAACGGCACCGACGAGCGCGGCCGCTCGGTGCCGGCGCTGGTGTTCCAGCGCTACGGCCGCGGCAAGAGCATCGCGCAGCCGCTGTGGGAGACCTGGCAGTGGCAGATGCATGCCTCGATTCCCGTCGAGGACATGACGCACGAACACTATTGGCGTCAGCTCCTGCGCTGGCTGGTGGACGGCGTGCCCGGCACGGTTGACGTGCGCACTGCGCGCGATCGCGTCGAACCCGGCGAAGCGGTCACCATCGAAGCGGCGGTGGTCGATCAACGGTTCGTCGAGCTGAACGACGCGACGGTTGTGGCAACGGTCGCACGGCCCAATGGCACGACGATGACGGTGCCGATGCAGTGGACCGGCGAGCACGACGGCCAGTATCGCGGCACGTTCGTCAGTACTGACGCCGGGGCATACGAAGTGACCGTGGATGCGACGCGAGCGGGCGGCCAGGCGGTGGGCAGCGGGGTGACGTATGTCCGCGCCGCGGCGAGCGAGGCGGAGTTCTTCGATCCGACGATGCACGCGGCGCCGCTCAAGCGGATCGCCGATGAAACCGGCGGCAAGTTCTACACCCCGGCCAACGCGCAAGGCCTCGCCGAAGACATCCGGTATGCCGGCCGCGGTGTCACATCGATCGAAGAGCGCGAGCTCTGGAACATGCCGATCATCCTGCTGGCGCTGATGGGCATCGTCTGCGCCGAGTGGGGATATCGGCGCGCGGTAGGGCTCGCCTGATGGTCAAGGCTTTCTTACTCATCGTCGTCGGTCTGGCGGGCGATCCCGAGAGCGCGAAGGAGATCGGCAAGACGTTCCACAAATGGGGGAACGACCTGGCGACGGCGTCCGAGAAGCTCGGCGTGCCGCAGGATCGGCTCGTCTACCTCGTCGATCAGCCGCTCGAGGGGGACGTGCGCGTTTCGGGCCGTGCCACGCGGGACGAAGTGGTGAAGGCGCTCGACGGGTTCGCGAAAAAGGCGACCGCCGAGGACGTCGTGTTCATGGTGCTGATCGGACATGGCAGCGACGACGGCCGGAACCCCAAGTTCAACCTGCCCGGGCCCGACATTGCCGCGTCGGAGATCGACGCGCAGCTGAAGAAGATGCCGACGAAGCAGATCGTGCTCGTCAACACCGCGAGCGCGAGCGGCCCCTTCGTCGAGGCGCTGTCGGCGCCGGGTCGGACGATCGTCACCTCCACGCGCAGCGGAGCCGAGCACTTCACGACCCTGTTCGGCGGCTACTTCGTCGAGGCGTTGACGTCGAATGCGACGGCGGCCGACGCCGACAAGAACAAGCGCGTCAGCGTGCTCGAAGCGTTTCAGTACGCCAAGGCCGAAGTGGCGCGCGCCTACGAGCGGGAAGGCCTGCTGGCGACCGAGCATGCCATGCTCGACGACGACGGCGACAAGGAAGGCAGCCAGACGCCGTCGGCCACCGGCAAGGACGGCAAGGTCGCCGCCGTGTTGTCGCTCGGCGCGATCGGCGGCGACGATCTGCCGGCCGACCCCAAAGTACGCGCGCTGACGCTGGAGCGCCGCGATCTGGAGCGTCGCGTCGAAGCGCTGCGGCTGCTGAAGGACAGCATGGAGCCGGCGCGCTACACCTCGGAACTGGAGAAGCTGGTCACAGCGATTGCACTCAAGACCCGCGAGATTCGCGCCGCGGAGGCCGCGGCGACAGGAGCACAAGGCCGATGATCGAACAAGCCGCCAACGCTCAGATGGTGGATCTGAGCTCACCCGATGACATCGCGCTCGCCGACAAGATGAACGCGGGTCGCAAACAGATCGTCACCGAGCTGAAGAAGATCATCGTCGGCCAGGACGAAGTCATTTCCCAGGTGTTGACGACGTTGTTCGTCGGCGGCAACAGCCTGATCGTCGGCGCGCCCGGTCTCGCGAAAACGCTGCTGATTCACACGATGGCGCGCGTCGTCGACCTGAAGTTCTCGCGTATTCAGTTCACGCCCGACCTGATGCCCTCGGATATCACCGGCACCGACCTGGTGCAGGAGGACGCGGCGACCGGGCGGCGCCAGATGGTGTTCGCGCCCGGGCCGATCTTCGCCAACATCGTGCTCGCCGACGAGATCAACCGCACGCCGCCGAAGACGCAGTCGGCGCTGCTCGAGGCGATGCAGGAGCATCGCGTCACCATTCAGGGGCGCACCTATTCGCTCGCCGAGCCGTTTTACGTGTTCGCGACGCAGAACCCGATCGAGCTCGAAGGCACCTATCCGCTGCCGGAAGCCCAGCTCGATCGCTTCATGTTCCACATCATCATCGACCACCCGCCGTACGACGAGGAACTGGGCGTGGTGCGGACGACGACGGCGCTGCAGAATCCGCAGCTCGAGCGTCCGGTCACGGGGGAGGATCTGGTCTCGTTCCAGCAGCTCGTGCGCAAAGTGCCAGTCGCCGAGCCGGTGATGCGGCACGCCCTCGACATCGTCCGCGCGACGCGGCCGAGGAACCAGGACTCGCGTGACTTCATCAACAAGTGGGTGGCGTTCGGCGCCAGCGTCCGCGCGGCGCAGTATCTCGTGCTCGGCGGCAAGGCGCGGGCGTTGACCAACGGCCGCTATCACGTCAGCTTCGACGACATCCGCGCGCTGACGCATCCGGTGCTCCGCCACCGTATCATCACGAACTTCCACGCGCAGTCGGAAGGCGTGACGACGGACGCGATCGTCGATCGGCTGCTCGACGCGGTGCCGCTCCCGCGCTCAGGGATGTAACGTGGCTGTCGAAACGCACGCCATACCGGGCGCGCGCTTCATGGATCCTGCGGTCCTGGCGCGCATCGGCAACCTCGAGCTGGTCGCCCGCGCGGTCGTCGATGGCTTCATCAACGGCCTGCACAAGGCGCCGTACTTCGGCGCCTCGGTCGACTTCGCCGAGCATCGAGGCTACGTCCCTGGCGACGACATCCGGCGCATGGACTGGAAGCTGTGGGCGCGTACCGATCGCTACTACATCAAGGAGTACGAAGCCGAGTCGAACATGAACTTCTCGGTGCTGCTCGACGCTTCGAAGTCGATGGACTACGGGACGCGCGGCATCACCAAGTTCGACTACGCGCGCATCCTGACGGCGTGTCTGACCAATCTCGTGCACCATCAGCGCGACCGCGTCGGCTTCGTGGCGTTCGACAGCGACGTGATCGAGCACGTGCCGCCGTCGGCCAAGCACATGGAGACGGTGCTTCACGTGCTCGATCGCCTGAAGCCCGGCCGGCCAGGCAACCTGAAGGCGCCGCTGCACAGGCTGGCGGAGCACTTCGGCCGCCGCGGCGTCCTGGTGGTGATTTCGGACTTTTACGAGGAGCCCGAGGCGGTGCTCGACGCGCTCTCACCGCTGCGGTTCCGCGGCAACGACCTGATCGTCTTCCACGTGCTCGACAAGAGCGAGATCGAGTTCGGCTTCGACGATGCGCAGCCGTTCGAGGATCTCGAGAGTGGAGAACAGATGCCGGTCGTCCCGGAGGCGTTCCGGGAAGAGTACCGCTCGCTGGTGAAAGCGCACGTCGACGCGTTGACGCAGAGTTTTTCGGCGGTCCGGGTGGATTACTCGATGCTGGACACCTCGATGCCACTGGACCATGCCCTGTTCAGGTATTTGAATAGTCGGGCCAGAACGATGAAGATCCGGTAGAGCGATGCAATTTCTAGCACCTCTCTTCTTCGTGGCTCTCGCGGGGCTCGCGATTCCGGTCCTGCTCCACCTGACCCAGCGCGAGAAGAAGCAGATCGTGCATTTTCCGTCACTGATGTTCGTGCGGCGGATTCCCTACGAGTCCGTCCGCCGGCGGAAGATTCACAACTGGCTGCTGCTGATGGTGCGGCTGGCCGCCCTCGCGCTGATCATCTTCGCCTTCGCGCGGCCGCTGATCTCGCGCGCCGATCAGGCGCCGCCGCCCGGTGCCGGCGCGCGTGAAGTGGTGATTCTGGTCGATGGCAGCTACAGCATGGGCTACGGCGATCACTGGCAACGTGCCGTCGGCGCCGCGCGCGATCAGATCAACAGGCTGAATGCGTCCGATCGCGGATCGGTCGTTGTGTTCGGATCGTCGGCCGACATTCTCCTCCGCACGACGTCGGAGCGCGACCGGCTCACCGCCGCGTTGACCGCGTCGCAGCCGCGTCCGTCGGCCACCCGCTTTGCCCCGGCGCTCAAAGTTGCCGGGAGCATCCTTGCCGAGTCTTCGCTGCCGCGACGCGAAGTCGTGCTCATCAGCGATTTTCAGCGCGGCGGCTGGCGCGGGGACGAGGGGGCGCATCTGCCGATGGGCGTGACGATGACGCCCGTCGCGATTCAGAATCCCGCCGATCGTCCGAACGTGACCGTCACCGGCGTGTCGATTGCGCGGTCGACGTTCTCGAATCAGGAGCGCGCGGTCGTCACGGCGGGCGTCGTCAATCGCACGGAGCGGCCCGTCTCCGGCGCGACGATGACGCTCGAAGTCGGTGGGCTGCCGATCGCGACCAAGCCGCTCGCAGTCGAACCGGGCAGCGCCGCGACGATTGCTTTCGATCCGTTCACGATCAGCGCGAAGAACCTCCGCGGAACGGTCCGCCTCAGTGACGATGCGCTCGCGGCCGACAACTCGTTCAACTTCGTCATCTCGCCGTCCGAACCGCTGCATCTCACGGTGGTGGACAGAGGCGGCGCCTCGACCCTGTATCTCTCGCGGGCGCTGTCGATCGGTGACGCGCCGCGCTTCGACGTAGTGACCCGCGAGCCCGATGCCGTATCCGACGAAGACCTGCGGAAGAGCGCCGTGGTGCTGCTCAACGATGTCGAAGTCGGCGTCGGTTTCGCCCGCCGGTTGAACCGCTACGTCGAGCAGGGCGGAGGGCTGTTCGTGGCGACCGGTTCGCACGCGACCTGGCCGCAGGAAGTCGACCTGCTTCCCGCCACGATCGGCCCGCCGGTCGATCGCTCGCGTGGCGACTTCGGACGAATCGGTGCGCTCGAGTACGGCCACCCGATCTTCGAAGTGTTTCGCGCGCCCCGAAGCGGCGACTTCTCAGCGGTGCCGGTGTATGGCTATCGCAACCTCACCACGGCGAAGGATGCGCAGGTGCTCGCCCGCTTCGATGCGGGAACGCCGGCGGTGGTCGAGCGCAAGGTCGGCGGCGGTCGGGTGGTGATGTGGGGCTCGACCATGGACGTGACGTGGAGCGAGTTCCCGCAGCGTCCGGTATTCCTTCCGTTCGTGCATCGCGCCGTGCGCCATCTCGCGAACTACAAGGAACCGCAGCCGTGGGTCACCGTGGGTCAGGTACTGGATCCCGCCGCCACGTCCGTGCTGCGCGGGCAGCGCGTCGTGCTGACGCCCGGCGGGAAGCGTCTGCCGATTGACGACGAGGGGTCGGACGTTGTCGAGCTCAGTGACCAGGGCTTTTACGAGCTGCGGGGCGACAAGAATCAGAACGTCACCGTCGTCGCCGTCAACGTCGATCCGGCCGAGGCCGACCTGACCCCGATGGATCCCAAGGAAATCGTCGCGGCTGCCACCGGCAGCTCGGGTGAGGACGAGGGCGCGACGGTCTCCGGAGTGCCGCTGACACCTGAGGCGAAAGAAAAGAATCAGCGGCTGTGGTGGTACCTGCTGTGCGGTGGAATCGTGCTGTTGGCGGCCGATACGCTGCTCTCCAACCGTCTGGGAAAGACCTAAGCGCCACGGGCGTTTAGGCGTATTCTGGGGGAACCATGCTCGAGCATCTGCGCCGTACAACCACTGCCCCCACGAGCCTTCTCGAGATCATTGCCTCCGTGCGTACACGGTGGCGCCTGAAACTGGCGCTCCGGGGTGCCCTGTGGATTGCCATGATCGGCCTCGCGCTGTTCCTGCTGACGGCCTACGGCCTGGAGTGGGCGCGGTTCAACAGCGGCTCGGTCATCGGCGCACGCGTGTTGATGGTGGTCGCCGCGATCGGCCTGGTGGCCTGGTTCCTGGTACGGCCGCTTCGCCGGCGTGTCACCGACGAGCAGGTGGCGCTGTATCTGGAGGAGCACGAGCCGTCGCTGCAGGCCACGCTCCTGAGCGCGGTCGAGACGAGCAGGGCCGGGCACGTGCCCGAGTCGACGGCGCTGGTTCGCCGCGTAATCGAGCAGGCGATCGAGGCATGCGCGCGCATCGATGCGGCTCGCCGCGTCGAGCGTCTGCCGCTGCGGCGCTATGCCGCGGCGATTGGCGGCACCGCACTCGTCGCGCTGTTGGCGCTGGTCGTCGGACCGGCGTTCCTGCGCCACGCCGTGTCGGCATTGTTCACGTTCGAAAGCGTCCAGGCCGCGTCGCCCTATCGCATCGAGGTCACACCTGGTGATGTGACCGTGCCGAAGGGTGCGGATCAGCAGGTGATCGCGACGCTGTCGGGATTCACTTCCGAAGACGTGAACGTGATGGTGCGCCGCACGCCAGGCGGGCCGTATGAGCCGCTGCCGATGGTGCGCAATTCCGAGACCGGCAAATACGAAGGGATGATCTTCGACGTCAAGGCGGCCATCGACTATCAGGTCGTCGCCGATCGCGTGGAGTCGAAGGAACATCACCTCAAGGTCGTCGACGTGCCGTACGTGCAGCGTCTCGAGCTCGAGTATCACTTCCCGGCCTATACGGGGCTCGAGCCGCAGAAGATCGAGGACGGCGGCGACGTTGCCGTCCTGCGTGGCTCGGAAGTACGGCTGAAGATCTTCCCGACGATGAAGACCGGATCGGGGCGGATCTCGGTCAACGACAAGCAGTCGATTCCGTTGAAGCTCGAGGCCGACGGGACGTTCACCGCGGCGTTCACGGCCGATCAGGACGGCTTCTATCGCGTGGAGTTCGACGCACCGAATGGCGAGAAAGTGATTGGCTCGCCCCAGTACACGGTCGACGTGCTGGCTGACCAGCCGCCGACCGTGACGTTCTCCAAGCCCGGTCGAGACACCTCGGTGTCGTCGATCGAAGAGGTGTTCGCCGAAGCGAACGTGTCGGACGACTACGGCGTGCGCGACCTCGAGCTCGTCTACTCGGTCAACGGCGGCGCCGAGAAGGTGGTGAAGCTGTTCAACGGCGCGCGGCGGCTCGCCGAAGTGACTGCCGGCCACACGTTCTATCTCGAAGAGCTCGGGGTGCAGCCGGGCGACGCGGTGTCGTACTACGCGCGTGCCAACGATAACGACGCGATCAGCGGCGCCAAGCAGGCGACGAGCGATCTCTACTTCCTGCGCATCAGACCGTTCAAGAAGGACTTCCGCCAGGCCCAGTCGCAGGGCGGCGGTGGTGGCGGCGGTGGTGGCGGTGGCGGGCAGATCGATGCGCTGTCCGAGCAGCAGCGGCAGATCATTTCGGCGACGTTCAACGTCCAGCGTGATCGCAAAAAGACCACCGCGGACAAGATGCGCGAGAACTCGAAGGTCGTGTCGCTGTCGCAGTCGCGTCTGCGTGAACAGGTCGAGGGCCTGATCACTCGAATCAACAGCCAGTTGATCGAGCGCGATCCGGCGTTTGCCAAGATCGGCGAGCTGTTGCCGCAGGCCGTGACGGCAATGAAGGACGCCGAGGGCAAGTTGAGCGCGGCCGCCCCGGATCAGGCATTGCCGCCCGAGAACAAGGCGCTGCAGATCCTGCAGAAGGCGGAAGAGGAATACGAGACGCAGGTCGCCGTCCAGCAGGGTGGTGGTGGCGGCGGTGGCGGCGGTGGCGCCGTGCAGCAGGAGCTCGCCGCGTTGTTCGAACAGGAACTGAACAAGATGGCGAGCCGTTACGAGACGGCGAGCCAGGCGTCCGAGCAGAACCGCGACAAGGAAGTCGACGAGCTGCTCGAGAAGCTCAAGGAGCTGGCCCGCCGGCAGGAGCAGGAGGCCGAGCGTCAGCGTCGTCGCGCGATCGAAGGGCAGAGCGGCGGTGGCGGCAGCAGCGGGGCGCAGCAGCGTGCCTTGGCCGACCAGGTGGAAGAGGCTGCCCGTCGTCTCGAGCGGTTGTCGCGTGAGGAACAGCGTCCCGAACTGCAGGAAGCGGCGCGGCAGATGCGCGAAGCGGCCGATGCGATGCGGCGGGCGGCGGCTGGTGGAGATGCCAACGCGTCCGCGCAGGCACAGGCAGCGCTCGAGCGACTCCGAGAGACCGAGAAGAAGCTGCAGCGATCGCTGACGCAGCGCGCTGAGCGCGATATTGCAGACGCCAAGCGCATGGCCGATCAAGTGGCGCGCGATCAGCAGGAGATTGCCGACCAGGTGAAGCAGCTGCCGGCCAGTCCGCAGGGCCGGGCGCAGCAGGCAGCGCGCATCAACGAGAAGAAGGACGAGCTCGAGACGAAGCTCGGCGAGCTCGAGTCGACACTCGATCGCGCCGCTCGTGACGCGAGCCGCGAAGAGCGTCAGGCCTCGCGCAAGATGTCGGAGGCCTCAGGTGCGATTCGCGACAACCGTCTGCGCGACGCCGTGAAGTACTCGAAGGCGCTCGTCAGCCGCGGCACGAATCAGCAGGCCAATTCCGCGGAAGGCGATATCTCGCGCGGCATCGACGAAGTGCGGCAGCGGCTCGATGAGGCGCAGGCGTCACTCGGTCAGGGCAAGCCAGGTGACAAGCGCGATCAGGCGCTGGAACGTGCCCAGCGCCTGGCCCGTCAGGCCGAGTCGTTCCAGCAGCGGACCCGCGAGCGCGCCGAGGCCCAGCGGAAGCAAGGCCAACAGGGACAGCAAGGGCAACAGGGCCAGGGCCAGCAGGGCCAGGGCAAAGAAGGCGAGGGTCAACAGGGCCAGAACGGTCAGGGTCAGGGCCAGGGACAACAGGGCCAGGGCCAGGGCGGTCAGCAGGGCCAGCAGGGCGGTCAGCAGGGCGGCGGCGATGGCCAGCGCGGTGGGCTCGGTCAGCGCGCCGACGGCCGTGCCGGCTTCAGCAACGGCTACGATCGCGGCGGCGCCGGCGCCTGGGACGGCACGTGGGGCGGTTGGTGGGATGGCAGCCGGCTGACGGCTGAAGATGCGCGTCAGCTCCGCGGTGAGGCCAGACAGTACACGCAGGACGCGCAAGCGCTCCGCAACATGCTCCGCGGCGAGAACATCGACCCGCGCGATCTCGACGAGATCGTCAAGGCGCTGCAGCAGCTCGAAGACGAGCGCGTCTATCAGAACGTCGCCGAGCTCGCGCGTCTCCAGGCGTTCGTCGCCGAACGCCTCAAACGCTTCGAGTTCGGGCTGCGTCGTCAGGTCAACGCCGATTCGACCGCAATCGCGCTGACCGGGTCCGATGAAGTGCCCGAGGAGTTCCGGCCGCTCGTCGAGCAGTACTACAAGTCACTCGCCAAATCGCCGCGGTGATGCTGAACACACGGGTGTAATGCAAAATGCAAAATTCAAAATGCAAATGCGGAGAGCGCGCCAAGCATTCCCCTTTTGCATTTTGCATTTTGAATCTTGCATTACACGCGTCTGTGTAGCCGGTCTGCTCATCCTCTGTCTCACAACCGCGGCCGCCGCGCAGTTCGGCCGATTCGGCGGGTTCGGTTTCAGAAGCCGATATCCGCTCCGGCCCCCGCATAAAGACACCTTCGGTTCCGGCTTCAATTTCTGTCGCGGGATCTACACGAGCACACGGCCCGAGCCTGGCGGCCAGGGCTGGTCGACGGACTACTGGGACGCCGAGCTCAATTTCTCGATCCGGCTTGCCGAGCTGACGAAGATCCGCGTCAAGTTCAACGGCGACCGCATGCCGGATTTCGTGACGGTTCGGCTCACTGAGGACGCGCTGTTCCAGTGCCCGTATCTCCACATGGAAGACGTCGGCACGATGCGGTTGAGCGAGAGCGAGGTGGAGGCGCTGCGGACGTATCTCTTGAAGGGCGGATTCCTGTGGGTCGACGACTTCTGGGGCTCGCTCGCGTGGGAGCAGTGGACCGCGGAGATCGCGCGGGTGCTGCCGCCCGATCAGTATCCGATTCAGGACATCCAACCCGGTCATCCGATTTACAAATCGCAGTTCGAGATCAAGGAGTTCCCGCAGATCCCGTCGATTCAGGCGTGGCGCGGCAATCCCTACACCACGTCGGAGCGGGGTGAGGACAGCGCCACACCCGAGTTCAAGGCGATCTCGGATTCGCACGGCCGCATCATGGTGGTGATGACGCACAACACCGACATCTCGGATGCGTGGGAGCGCGAAGGCGAGGACCCGCGCTACTTCTACAGCTTCTCGCCGAAGGGCTACGCCGTCGGCATCAACGTGATGATCTACGCGATGACGCACTGAGACGCTCGCTCCGCTCGCGAGGTGCGGGCACTCGGCTTCGCCTCGTGAGGTGCGAGCGCGCGGCTTCGCCGCGCGAGGTGCGGGCACTCGGCTTCGCCTCGTGAGGTGCAAGCGCGCGGCTTCGCCGCGCGAGGTGCGAGCACTCGGCTTCCCCTCGTGAGGTGCGGGCGCGCCCTTCGGTTGCGACGTGCCGGCTGAACGCCTGTGTAGAATCGCCGGTATGCCGTCACCCGTCCTGCTCGCCGTTCTCGGCCTTGCTGCGTCGAACGTGTTCATGACGTTCGCCTGGTATGCACATCTGAAAAATCTCTCGAGCCATCCGTGGTACGTGGCCGCACTTGTCAGCTGGGGAATTGCGCTGTTCGAGTATCTGCTCCAGGTCCCCGCCAATCGCATCGGTTTCGAAGCGCTCTCGCTCGCGCAACTGAAAATCCTTCAGGAAGTGATCACGTTGACGGTCTTCGTTCCGTTCGCGTTGGTGTATATGCGACAGCCGCTGAACTGGAACTTCATGTGGGCAGGTGTGTGTATGGTCGGTGCGGTCTACTTCATGTTCAAGTGAACCGCCGCACCAGCGAGGCCAAGCCGGGCCCCGCACCTCGCGCGCGGAGCGCGCGCCCGCACCTCCCGAGCGCAGCGAGGGTGTGCACCTCGCGGCGCAGCCGCGCTCGCACCTCGCGCGCGAGAGCGCGCGCCCGCACCCTCCCGAGCGCAGCGAGGGTTTGCACCTCGCGGCGCAGCCGCGCTCGCACCTCGCGCGCGGAGCGCGCGCTCGCACCTGCCGAGCGTGAGCGAGGCCGCAGTAGAATCGATCCCGTGTCGACACCGCCCGGCAAGAAGATCTGCGACAGCATCCTCGACACCATCGGCCACACGCCGCTGGTGCGCGTCAACCGGATCACGCGCGACGTCACCGACGCCATCGTGCTGGTCAAGCTCGAGACGTTCAATCCGGGCAACTCGATCAAGGACCGCATCGCGGTCCGCATGATCGAAGACGCCGAGCGCGCCGGCCTGCTCAAGCCCGGCGGCACCGTCGTCGAGGGCACGTCGGGCAACACCGGCATGGGGCTCGCCATCGTGGCGGCAATCAAGGGCTATCGCTGTATCTTCACCACGACCGACAAGCAGTCGAAGGAGAAGATCGACGCGCTCAAGGCGTTCGGTGCCGAAGTCATCGTCTGCCCGACCGACGTCGACCCCGAGGATCCGCGCTCGTACTACTCGGTGTCGTCGCGACTGCAGCGAGAGATCCCGAACGCATGGAAGGCCAATCAGTACGACAACCCGTCGAATACCGCGGCGCACTACGAGCACACCGGGCCCGAGATCTGGGATCAGACCGAGGGCAAGGTGGCGCACCTCGTGGTCGGCGTCGGCACGGGCGGCACCGTCAGCGGCATCGGGCGCTATCTGAAAGAGCGCAACCCGGCGATCAAGGTGTGGGGCATCGATACCTATGGGTCGGTGTTCAAGAAGTACAAGGAGACCGGCATCTTCGACAAGAACGAGATTTATCCGTACATCACCGAAGGCATCGGTGAGGACTTCCTTCCCGGCAACGTCGACTTCGGCTTGATCGACCATTTCGAGAAGGTCACCGACAAGGACGCCGCGATCATGACGCGTCGGCTCGCGCGAGAAGAGGGGATCTTCGCCGGCAACTCCGCCGGCGCGGCGATGGCCGGTGTGATCCAGCTCGCCGATCGGTTCCGCACGGGAGACGTCGTGGTCGTGGTGTTCCACGACCATGGCACGCGCTACCTCGGCAAGATGTACAACGATGACTGGATGCGCGCGAAGGGGTTCATCGAGGTGTCGGGCATGACCGCGCGCGATCTGGTGGCGATGGGCGTGTCGGGCGAACTGTGCGCGGTCGAAGCCTCACAGCCGATCGAAGTGGCCATTCGCGTGATGGGCGAGCACGATTTCTCGCAAATCTCGGTCACCAAGGACGGCCGGATCATCGGCTCGCTCAACGAGGCGCACCTGTTCGAGGAGTTCGTGCGTCAGCCCGACCTCAAGGGAAAGCCGGTCGAGGACATCATGCAGCCGGCGTTTCCCTTCATCGACATTTCCACGCCGGTCGAGCTGCTGGCGACGATGATCACGCCCGAGAACCCGGCCGTGCTCATCCGCGACTTCAAGACCGACAAGACGTTCATCATCACTCGGTCGGATGTGATTCGAGTGATGACGCAGATTCAGGGAGAAAAAGGTGCAGCGGCTCGGTGACGCCGAGCATCCTGGCGGCCACCGTGGCGGCCAGTTTCAACGTGTCGAGCTCCTCCAGCTGCGGCTGGTATCCGCGGTCGAACGTGACCTGTAACACCGCCGGCGTGTCGACGCCAGGGACCGTGAAATAGATCGACTCGTGCCCGTGCTCGGCCGTCGGCGTCACGCGCAGGCGGATGTCACGGACCGGGACCAGCGCCATCACCCCCGCCTCGAACTCGGCGCGCAGCTCGCGCGGTGGCGCGCCCAGGTTCGCCCGATCGAGCACCCTGGTGACGAGATCCTCGAGATGCGTCGTCGCGTCGATCGCCTGTTCGGCCGGCATCATCGTATCGATCGCGTGCTCGAACACGGCGGCGGCGTGGTAACGGACACCGGACGAGTCCACCACGCCGACGTCGCTCCGGACGATGCGCCCGGGGACGCTCATCTTCCGATAGGGGCCCCACAGATCGAAGTTTGTGGTCGTTCCCATCGGAATACGCGCCTGAGATTCCACCAGCAGGCCTGTGCTGGAGATGTTGATCAGACGCAGATCGAATCCGGAGGGAAGTCTGACCGTCGAGAGCCACGACAGCTTCCACCCGTCCCATCGGCGCGCTCGTTTCCGCAATCGCATCGGCCGGCGCGAATGACCGCTCGCGTCAGTGGTCGGCTGCGGGGCAAAGTCGGCGAGCTCGGTTTCGAGCGCCGGGCCTTCGGGCGCGTGCGCCGCCGCCCATCTCGAGTCTTCGATGGCGTCTTCGATGCGGGACACGACGGCGTCGAAATCGTACGCCAGCCGGAACGACGGTTGACGACGACGGCGCAGCCGCGCGAGCAGCGTGGTGTCGACGTGGGGCGGTTCCATCACCGGCGGGACGGTGAGGATGGGCAGATGCCGCAGCGCCGGCGTCTCACGCAGATGCGACACCAGTTCACGGTCGTCCTGTGGTGGCAGGATGGACGACGTCAGAATGACGTCGGGTTGATGGGCCTCGATCGCCGCCAACGCCGCTTTCGCCGATGTCACCGGCACGACCTCGGCATCGACCGCGTTGCCGACCAGACGGCGGAGGAGTGCACCGCGTTCGGGACTGGGTTCGATCGCCAGAATTCGAGTCATGGTGGTGTCTTCATTCGGGGGACGCGTCTCGAGGGGGGCAAGTCTCGCGCCGTCTTTGCATCGCACGGAAAGATCGGCGTCTGCTGCGACGAACGGGAATTCCGCGCGTCGAGGTCTGCCGGCCGCGCGACTAATGGCGCGCGCGTTCGCGGCTTTCTTGCGAGAGAAGATGCCTTTCCGACTCGCTTCGCTCCCGCTGGAGCGAGGCAAAGCGAGCCGACCGGGGTGCGCAGTTTTTGTCAGCGGTTCACAGATCGTCCGACATCTCCTCCGCGACCACAGCGGTGTGTACGGCGGCGCCTTGAAGCATCGGCACGGCGATGGCCGTGATCGCCCGTCTCCAATCGCCCTCGAGCTCGTCGGTCCAGGCGGTCGATGCAGATCGGATCGCGCGGATGAGCGCGTCGCGCACGATGAAGTAGTCCTCGGGCTTGGCGCCCCAGCGGACGTGCGCGGCACCGAGATCGCGCAGCGAATCGTGCAGCGCCGTCACCTCTTCGAGGTTTCTGATCACGAGCGCGAGCGCGGCTTCGAAGTGCCCCTGCAGCGACGTCATGTCAGCGGGAAAGAGCGATCGCAGACGCGGTGCCGCAGTGAACAGCTCTTCGTAGAAGCGCGCGGCGAGCGCTCGCGGTTGCACCGCCACTTCGTCGAAGCTGTGCCTGAGTCGGGCCAGACGTTCGGGTGTCATAATGGCGCGTTTCGTGACTGCCGCTCCCCGCGACGACGATCGCCCCGGTAGCTCCGGCGAGCTCGTGCCGGAAGTCTATGACGAACTGCGGAAGCTCGCGAGGGCCCGCCTCGCCCGCGAGCGCCAGCCCGATCAGACGCTGCAGCCGACTGCGCTCGTGCACGAGGCCTACTTGCGCGTATCGCAGCAGCCGCGCCAATGGGACCGGCGCGGACACTTCTTCGCCGCCGCGGCGCTGGCGATGCGCCGGATTCTGGTCGAACGAGCGCGGCATTATCGCCGGATCAAGCACGGCAGCGGCAGCGAGCACGTCGATGTCGACGAAGGGATCGCCGGGACAGATCCGGATCTCACCGACATGATCGCCATCGATGAAGCCCTCTCGCGCCTCGAAGAGACCGACCCGCGCAAGGCGCGGATCGTCACGCTGCGTTACTTCGCCGGGCTCAGCATCGAGGAAACGGCCGCCGCGCTCGACCTCTCACCGGCGACCGTGAAGAACGAATGGACGTTCGCGCGCGCGTGGCTGTTCAGAGCGCTCGGGTCATCGCCGCGCACGACGGATGGCGGTGCGGTGTGACCGCTCCGCTGAGTGGCGCCGACGCCATCTTTCTCGCGCTGGCCGACCTGGCTCCCGCCGCTCGCGAGGCGCTGCTGCGCGAACGCTGCGGCGACGACGCGGCGCTGCGCGCCGAGGTCGAGACGATGCTGGCCGCCATCGACGCCCCGGACGATGGCTTTCTCGATCCAGGGCGCATTCCGGCGCTCGACATGGCGGCCGTCGATGGGCCGCTGCAGCCGGGGACCGTGCTCGCCGACTGCCTCGTGCTGCACGCGATCGGATCCGGGGGTATGGGGGTCGTGTATGCGGCGCAGCAGGATCGTCCGCGCCGGACGGTCGCGATCAAGGTGCTGCGCCGTGGCTTTCGCCATCCCGAGATCCTGAAGCGGTTCGAGCGTGAAGCCGACGTGCTCGCCCAGCTCGAGCACCCTGGCATCGCGCACGTCTTCGCCTTCCACCGGGGCGACCGGCGCGTGCCGGCGCATCTCGTCATGGAGCTCGTATCCGGGCCGCCGATCACCGAGTACGTGCGCGCGCACGCACTCGGGGCGCCGGCGCGCATCGATCTCATGATTGCGGTCTGCGAGGCCGTGCAGCACGCCCACGAGCGCGGCATCGTGCATCGCGATCTCAAGCCGGCGAACGTGCTGGTGTCCGAGACCGGGCAGCCCAAGGTGCTCGACTTCGGCATCGCGAGAGCGACGGGGCGGGACCTGCACTCGACGATCCAGACGGCGCACGGTCAGCTGATCGGAACGCTGGCGTACATGAGCCCCGAGCGACTGCGCGGTGCACGCGGCGACGACGACGCTCGCAGCGACGTCTATGCGCTCGGAGTCATCCTCTATCGACTGCTGGCGGGTCGGTTGCCGTTCGACGTCGGCGGTCTCCCGCTCGTCGACGCCGCCCAGCGGATTCTGCACGCGGACGTCATGCCGCTCGGAGCGATCGATGCGTCGCTCCGCGGTCCGATCGAACAGGTGACGCGGTGTGCCATGGCGGCGGATCCGCAGCGGCGATATCAATCGGCGGCCGCGCTCGCCGCCGATCTCCGCGCGTGCCGCGATGGCCGAACGCCCAGCGTGCCGCTCGACCGAGGCGATCCGAAGCCGGCGCGCATCCTGATGGCCGAAAGCCAAGATGCGCAACTGATCGCGATCGGATTCCTGAGCGGCGCGATTCACGTGTTCGACGCAGTGTCGGGTGCGCGCGTGGCCGCGATCGATCCTGACGGCGAGGTGCTCGAGCGGCTGACCTTCGATGTCGATCGGCGTCTCGTGGTCGGCCGGAGGGATGGTCGGGTTGACCGCTTGCAGCTGACCGACGTCTAGGCGGCCAGCTCCTTCGCGGCGGCATGCTTCATCGTTGTCGCCAGCAGACCGTAAACAGTGGCCCAGGCCTCCCTGGCCTCGTCCGTGAAGGCGTCACCGAGTCCCTTTTCGAGCGTCCAGAGCAGCGCTGCACCGACCGTGTCGTAATGGTCATCGGCCACGCCGTACGTGGCATGACGCCGGCCCAGCTCCTGGACCACGGGGACGAGTCGGTCCAATCGAGGCAGCCCTTTGACTGCAGCCGTCAGCATCTGCATCAACTTGCGGCGCTGTTCCGCCATGTCCCCCTTGAACATCGCGCGAAGTGTGGGGTCGATTTCGAACAGACGCCGGTAGAACAGGGCCGCGGCATCGTCAGCGATCGGCGCAATGACATCGAAAGTGCCTTGAACGAGCTCGATTTGCCTCAGCGTCACCATTGGAACTCTCCTTCGACATCCAATGCGACGTCTGTGGGGAAAGTGGCTAACGGTGATTTCCTGATTCCTTCAGGACCGCAGTCGAGCGGCCTGCGTCAGCAGGTAGGTCCGCTCGGGGAGGCTCGTCGTCAGGTTGGCCGCCCGGCGATAGTGCCGGATTGCCGCCTCGCGATCGCCGGCCAATTCGAGCAGGTGCGCCCGCACCGCATCGATGCGGTGATGGCCTTTGAGTCGGCCCTCGATGTCGAGTGCGTCGACAAGGCGCAGGCCGGCGTCGGGTCCGTGCACCATGGCGGCCGCGACGGCGTGATTCAACGAAACCATGGGATTGTCCGACATGCGCATCAACAGTCCGTAGAGCGCGAGGATCTGCGGCCAGTCGGTTCGATCAGCGGTTGCCGCCTCATCGTGCAGGGCGGCGATGGCTGCCTGCAGCTGGTATGGACCAACAGCCCCCTTCGACAAGCTCGACGTCACCAGCGCAATGCCCTCGTCGATCAACGATCGGTCCCACAACTCGCGATTCTGCGTCGTGAGCGGAATCAACTCGCCATCCGGTCCTGAGCGCGCGGCGCGCCGCGCGTCGGTCAGCAGCATCAACGCGAGCAGTCCGCCGACTTCGCTGTCGTCGGGCAGCAGCTGGTGCACCGCTCGCGTCAGGCGGATCGCTTCAGCGGTCAGGTCGCTGCGCTGCAGTGCGGGACCCGAGCTCGCGGTGTAACCCTCGTTGAAGATCAGATACAGCACGTGCAACACCGCTCGCAGACGCTCCGGCCGCTCGCCGGGTGTGGGCATGCTGAACGGCACGTCGGACGCCTTGATCGTCTGCTTCGCGCGGCTGATTCGCTGCGCCATTGTCGACTCGGGCACGAGAAAGGCGCTCGCGATCTCCGCGGTCGTCAGCCCGCCGATCGCGCGCAGCGTCAGCGCAATCGCCGACGACATCGTGAGAGCGGGATGGCAGCACATGAACAGCAGCACGAGCGTATCGTCTCGGCCTGCCTCGTGCTCGCTCGTCACGGTCGTGAAGCCGGCGCCGTGCAGCTCGAGCACCGGCGGCTCGACTGGCGTCACCGCGGCCTCTCTCGTCTCCGCCGCGATCCTTTCCCGGCGACGGCGTGACGAGTCCGCCCGGACGAAGTCCGTCATGCGGCGGACAGATACCTGAATCAGCCATCCACGCGGGTTCGCCGGCGAGCCCTCTCTCGGCCACTGAATCGATGCGGCGATCAGCGCTTCCTGCACCGCGTCTTCGGCCGCGGCGAAATCGCCGAATCGCCGGACGACCGCGCCGATCACCTGCGGAGTGAGCTCGCGCAGGAGCTGTTCGGTCGCGGCATCCAGCGAGTGAGTGGTCACGGTTCGTCGACGGGCGGGCCGCTCATGACCTGACGCACCTCGATCGGGATGTTGAGCGGCTTACCGCCTGGTCCCGGGCATCCGGACGCCTTCGCGGCGACGGCATAGGCGCGCTCCGGCGATTCGACGTCGATCACCCAGTACCCCGCGAGATATTCCTTCGTTTCTGGGAAGACGCCGTCGGTGATCGGCGCGCCATCCTTCCCGGCGCGGACCACCTTTGCCTGGCTCGGCTGCGCCAGTCCTTCGGCGCCAACGAGCTCTCCCGCCTGCCGCAGTTCCTCGCTGAACCGTTTCATGAACGACACCATGTTCTTGATGTCCTCAGGTGCCCAGTTCGCGACGCCCCAGTCACCGTTGCCCCGCGGCGCGTGCATCATCAGCATGTACTTCATGGGTCTGCTCCTCTCGGATTCTAGAAGGCCCCAGGGCTCAGGGCCCAGGCCTCAGGGCTGGGCCAGGCCGAAGACCTCAGTTCTGAGGCCTGAGGCCTGGGCCCTGGGGCCTTCTCATTTGTGAGTAGGTCGGAGCAGAGGGGTGGTTCTCGACACAGGGGAGGAATCAGGATTCAGGATTCAGGAATCAGGATTCAGTTGTGGCCAGCCCTCAGGGATCAGGTGGCAACCCTCGGCTGACCCCGGCTACTCGCTTCGCAGCGTCTGGGCCGGATCGATGCGTATCGCCCGCGCGACCGGCGGCAGTGCGGCGAGCGTGGCAGTGGCTGCCATCGTCAGAATCGGTAGCGACCATGACGAGGGGTCCGTCGATCTGACTTCGAATAGAAGGCTCTCGACGAGACGTTCGACGGCGATGCCAGCAGTCAATCCGACCGCGCTGCCAACCGCAATCGAACCAAGCATCTCGGCCGTCACACGCTTGATCACCTGCGCGGCGCGTGCGCCGAGCGCGACCCGAATCCCGATCTCACGGCGCTGTTGGACCACCGCGTAGTTGAGCACACCGTAGAGGCCGACTCCAGCCAACAGGACTGCGACCCCTGCGAAGAAGAGGGACAGAATTGCGAGCAGTCGCTCGCGGATCATCTGGCGCCGCACGCGCGCGTCGAGTGCGCCCAGGCTCGCTACCCGCGCGCCGGGTCGCACCTCGGACACCGCGTGCTGCAAGGTCGACGCGGGAGTGATCAGGTCACCCGACGCACGCACGATCAGCGTGCCGAAATTCGTCTCGTCCAGCGGCACGTAGATCGTTGGGCGCATCACCTCACGCACGTCGTAGTACGCGGCATCCCTCACGACACCGACGATCTCCATACCGGCCTCCGGAAATATGCCGATTCGTCGACCGACCGGACCGCGTCCGTCGAAGTACCGCCTGGCGAATGCCTCATTGACGATGCCCACGCCCGCCTGCGCTGGCTTGTCCTGGAAGACCTTCGGCGGTCTGTCGGTCGTTGTGAAATCACGTCCGCCGACCAACCCAATTCGCATCGTGTCGAAGTACCCGGTTGAGACCGCAAGCACGTACGAGAAGAAATCATCGGGCCGCTGTCCATCCACACGAACCGTCGTCGTCGATCGGTTTCCACTGAGCGGCGGCCACGAAGCAACCGCCGCATCGGCGATCCCCGGTACCCGGCGGAGTCGATCCGTGATGTCAATCCATCCCGCCGGAGACTGCTGCTCGCGAAGCTGCGCCGTCAGTAAATGGATGTGTTGCGGCGCGAATCCCAGAGGACGATTGGAAAGTTTCGTGAACGTCGCCACGAAGAGTCCGGCGGCGAAGACGACGAACAGGCAGAAGGCAATCTGAGCACCGATCAGCGAACGCGTCAGGCGCTGCCGCGCATGACGATCCTCGAACCCGGCGAGGTTCTGTGAAGGAGTGGTAGCGGAGGCGCGAAGTGCCGGTGAAAGTCCGAATATCGCGGTGACGGCGACCGTGAGCCCGAAGCCGAACGCGAGCAGCCGCCAGTCGGCGCCAAGCGAGAGTCGCACTGGCTCGTCGGGCATCGCGAGCAAGGCGACCACGAACGGCACGGCCCACCGGGCGAAGACCGCACCCACGGCGGACGCGGACATGGCGAGCAGCGCGCTTTCAACGAGCACCAACTGCACGAGTCTCAACTGTCCCGCGCCGAGCGAGAGCCGCAGCGCCATCTCTCGAGCGCGCGCCAGACCGCGAGCGGCCAGCAGGTTGGCGACGTTCGCGCAGGCAATGAGCAGCAACAGGAGTACGAGTGCAGCCAGGACGTAGAGCGGGCGTCTCAGTGTTCGCTGCAGGTCGGAGACACCCGACGCGGCGGGAGCGATCAGCAGACGCTCGTTCAAGTAAGCGTTGATTCGCTCCTTGGGGTATGTGGCGGAAAAGCGTGTCAGGTTGTCCCGATGCTCGCGGGCGAACTCCGCCTGCAACATTGCGTGCACCTGAGCGATGGACTGGCCGTCATCGGGCCGCACCCATAATCGAAACCAGCTATTGTTGGCGTTGGTGAGTCCCCGCACGTTCATCGACGCTGGGACGAACAAGTCGGTCATCTCTCCCGGCTCGGTGCCGGTGAATCCAGCCGGTGCGACGCCAACGATCTCGAACGGCTGATCGGCGATGCGGATGGTTTGTCCGAGCACGCGCGGATCTCGCGCGAAACGGTTCGCCCAGTAGTCGTAGCTGATCACCACGACCGGATGCGCGCCTGGCGTCCGATCGTCGTCTGGTGTGAGCAGCCGCCCGAGCGCCGCCTGGTGCCCGAACGTCGGAAACACGTTGCCAGAGAAATACTGCCGGTGTACCAATTCTGTCTCTGTGCCGTTGCCGACGATGACCTGGAGCGGCGCGGCTATGCCGACGACCATCAATCGCGCCTTGCCTGCTGTTACGTCGGAGTAGCGGCGGAAGCTCGGATAGTCGAACGACTCGCGATACTCCACTTCGTTTCGCGACGTGGTCGAGTTCCATGCCAGTGAGTACAGCCGCCCGGGCTCTGCGACGGGCAAGGGCCGCACCAGCACGGCGTCGATCAATTGGAATGCCGCCGTCGTCGCACCGATCGACAGACCCAACGAGAGGATGGCTGCCACTGTGACCGTACGATGCTTGCGCAGCTGCCGCGATGCGAAGACCACATCGGCACCGAGCGCTTCGAGCCAGGGCAAGCCGCGCTGTTCGCGGATCGCCTCCATGGCTTGCGCCACGCCGCCCGCCCGCAGGCGCACATCTCGCAGGGCCTGACCCGCTCGTTCGCTTCCTCCGCCTTCCGCCTCGGCAGCAAGCTCCAGATGTGCGCGCAGCTCCTCTTCGAGGTCGGGATCCGGTCGGCGCCCGCCCAGAGTGCCCAACAGACGAAGAATCCATTCGCGAATCCGCATCGGCCTTTACCTTCTCGCTGACCGTCCTTGGTACTTTGTTCTTGGTCCGTCCAGGACCTCGGACCTAGGACCAGGGAGGGACCTGGGACCCAGGACGGACCGAGAACAAAGCACTAAGCACCAAGGACCAGGGTCATTCCGTTCTCAGCGCGACGACGGGATCCAGCCGCGATGCACGGCGCGCAGGAAGATAGCCGGAGAGACTGACGCACGCGATGAGCAGCGCCGTACTCGCGGCGAGGGTGCCCGCGCCGATATCGGTCGAGCCATAGAGCTGGCTGGCGATCAGTTGGACCGCCGCCAGCGCGGCGGGAACACCAATCAGCACTCCGGCGGCGGCCTGCGCCAGTGTTTCGCGCATGATCGATCCGACTACCGAGCCAGGCGCGGCGCCGAGCGTGATCCGAATGCCGATCTCGGCGGTCCGCAAATGGACGAGGTACGCCATCACTCCATAGAGGCCAAGGCAGGTGAGCGCCAGCGCGACGAGCGCCAAGACCGCGGCGAGCGTCGCGGCCGCTCGCTCTCGCCCGACTCCTTGTTCGATGTGGTCGCTGACGGTCTCCATATCTAGCACGGGGAGCTCCGGATCGATTTCGCCCAATGTACGTCGCACCGCCGCGGCAACGGCCGTCGGATCGACGGCCGTCCGGACTTCGATTGATTCGACGAAGTTCGAGAAGTACTCACCCGATGCCGTGTCTTGATCCGGGTGCATCTGCAGCAGCGGCAAGAACGCCATCGGCTCCGCGGCTTCGCGCGGTGTGTCGTACTTCGCGTCCTCCACGACGCCGACGATCTCGAGATCAACGGGCTGGCTGTCGAAGTGCACCCGGCGGCCGAGCGCGCTCGTGCCTGAAAGATACCGCCGCGCGAACGCTTCGTTGACGATGGCGACATAGCGCGAGGAGGACGCATCCTGCTCGTCGAAGCTCCGCCCCTCGGGCAGCCTCGTCCCGATCGTTTCGAAATAGCGCGGCGACACGCGATTCAGCATGGCACCGACATTTTCATCATCACGCGGCGAGTAGCCGGCCACGCTCATGCTGAACCGCCAGCAACAGCCGTGGAACGGGCTGTAGTAGGACAGACCGACGCTTGCCACTCCGGGCAGACGGCTCAGTCTCGACACGATCTGCTCATAAAGAGCCGCGAGCCGTTGGTATTCGTAGCGGCCGAGGTGTGGATCGATGCTCACGACGAGCACGCGGCTCGGCTCGAACCCGAAAGGTTGACGCGTCAGCGCCGCGAGGCTGTACGTCAGTGAGCCGGCCGTGCCCAGCATCACGATCGACAGCGCGATCTGTCCCACGACGAGCGCTTTCCCGATGCCGAATCGTGTGTCCTTCATCGAAGGCGCGAGGGCGGATCGTGCGCAGATGGCGGGCAGGACTCCGAAGAGGACGGCCGTGGCGCACGAGAGCGTGAGCGTAAACGCCAGGACGCGGGTATCTGGGGTCGTCGGTATCGCGGAAGTATCAGCCCCGCCGAACGCGAGTGTTTTGAGCAGCCGCGCGGCCGCCGCTCCAACCGGTACCGCGGCGGCACCTCCAATGAGCGCCAGCGTCAGGCTTTCGGCGAGCGACTGCCGCACGAGACGACCGCGAGTCGCTCCGAGCGCCAATCGCACGGAGCGCTCGATCCGCCGCCTCATTTCGCGCGCGAGCACGAGACCTGCGAGGTTGGCGCACACGAGAACGAGCAGGGTGGTCGAAATGGCGAAGAGCAGTTGCAGCGTCTGCGCATAGGTCCGTCGCAGCCGTGGCACCCCGTTGCGCGCGGAGGTCAGCCCGATGCGGCTCTTTGCGATCGCCGCCTGCTGCTCTGGCGACAGGCTCGACCCTTCGCGCGAGCGAATCCAGTTCTGCAGAACGGCGGTCAAGCGTGCCTCGACATCACCTGTTGTGCTGTTCGGCCTCAGACGCCCGATCAGATTGAGGAAATGCCTCTCGGGCTGGTCAATCTGGCTGAACGGGTCCGACCGCGTAGCAGCGAGCGACAGCCAGAGTGCCGGTGGATCCGGTTGAATGGTTTCGCCGTGGAAGTCGGGGGGCGCGACGCCCACAATCGCCACTGGCCCACCGTTGATGACGACGGTGTCGCCAATGACGGACGGATCGGCATTGAGTGTGTCTTGCCAATATCCGAAGCTGACGACGCCAACCGGAGGGGCAGCGGGAGATTCATCGGTTGGGACGATCGTGCGTCCCATCTGTGGGCGGATGCCGAGGACCTGAAAGTAGTTCCCGGAGACGAACTTCGCGCGCGCGGGCTGCGACGCAGTCCAGCCGTCACGTCGGACGCCCACGAGCCGGTTGCTGCTCTGGACGCCGCCCAGGTCGATCACGTCCGCGTCGCGCAGGTGCCGATACAAGTCGTACGAAAACAAGTGGTAGGAGCTTCCAACCTGACCGACCGCCACGCCGTAGCCTCTGCCATCGCCGAGCAGCACGAGACTATCCGGATCTCGTACCGGAAGAGGTTTCCGGAGGACGGCGTCAACCAGCGTGAATATCGCCGCGTTCGCGCCGATCGCGAGCGCGAGCGTCAGCAGCGCCACCGCGGTGAACGCGGGGCTCCGGCCGAGCGCGCGGAGCGCGTGCCGCACGTCGCGCGCGAGATCGTCGAGCCATGGCAGCCCTCGCTGGTCGCGCATCGCTTCCATCGCTTGAACCGCGCCGCCGACTCGAATTCGCGCGACGCGCCCAACGTCTGCCGGCGGCCGGCCCCTCCGCCGTTCCTCTTCGGCCGCGAGCTCGAGGTGCAGGCGCAGCTCTTCTTCGAGATCGCGATCCGGGCGCCGCGCGCCTAACGTTCCCAACAGGCGATCGAGCCATTGTCGAATCGGCATTACTCAGCTCTCAACACGATGACCGGATCCAACCGCGACGCTCTCCACGCCGGGAGCAGGCATGCGATCGCCGCCAAGGCGAGAATCGATGGAATGACGATGGCCAGCGTCGTCACGTCGGTCGGTTGAACGCCGAAGAGCAATGAGGCGAGGAGTCGAGTCGCACCAAGCGCGCCAAGAAGACCCAGTGCCACTCCCGCGCCGGCGAGCGCCAAGCCTCGCGTCATCACATCCGTGAGCAGCCGGCTTCGATTGGCGCCAAGCGCGAGCCGCACGCCGATGTCGCGTCTCCGTTCGGCCACCATCGACGCGAGGACGCCGTAGGTGCCGATCGCCGCCAGCAACGACGCGATCGCCGAGAACAGCCCGAGCAGGTCCGCCAGCAGACGCGGACGCCGGATCGATTCGGCGAACACGTCGTCCATCTCACGCAGACGGGCGACGGGGACGGACGCATCGACGTCGTGCACGACGCGCGCGACCGATGGCGCGAGCGTCGAGAGCGGCCCGGTTGTTCGCGCGACGATGTGCATCGTCGTGGGCGAGAGCGACAGAAAGCTCGTGAGGGTATCCGAGGCGTGGTCGATCAGCACGTACGCTTCGCCGTTCACCATTTCATCGACTGCGGTCTGCTTGACGTCCTTGACCACGCCCACGACGGTGAACCACGGCATCGTCCCACCCGGGCGCATCTGCTGTCCGATGGGGTCCTGTCCTTTCCAGTAGGTGTTCGCGAGCGTCTCGTTGATGACGACTGCGCGTGCCTGCGGTGTCGCGTCATTCGAGTCGAAGCCGCGCCCTCGCCGAATCGGGATCCCGACCGTGTCGAAGAACCCCGCGGTCACGCGTTGGTAGTCGATCGGCGCAATCTTCGCCATCGGCACGGTGCTGTTCGCCATCTCTGTTTGGCTGACGCGGAGTGGCCTGTCGAGCGGCATACTCGTCATCGCAGAGGCCGACGACACGCCAGGTAGCGTGCGCAGCTGCTCGACGATCGCGTGGAACCCGCGCACTCGAGCGAGGTTGTCGAAGCTCGCCCGCGGCAGCGTGACCGAGAACGTGATCAGGCGCGAGCGATCGAAGCCGGTGTCGACGGCCGTGAGATTGTGGACCGTGCGCAGCAGCAGCCCGGCGCCCACGACCACGATGACGGCGAGTGCCGTTTCAGCAATGACGAGCCCGTGACGGACCAGATGCCGTGCGGCGCTCGTCGCGCCGCGGTCACCCGATCTGAGGGCTTCTGCCGTCGTGGCCTGGCGCGTGTGCAGCAGAGGCGCCAGGCCAAAGAGCAGGCCGCACGCGACCGCGATCGCCAGCGACAGCAGCATCACTCGCTGATCGACAGCGACCTCGGCGATTCTCGGGAGGCTGGTCGGGTAGGCGCGTGCGAGCGCGTCGACCCCCGCCCTCGCGATGAACACGCCGAGTGCGCCCCCGGCGAGGGCCAGCAGCACGCTTTCGGTCAACACCTTGCGCAACAGCCGGCCGCGTCGCGCGCCGAGCGCCGCGAGCAGCGCGAACTCCCGCCGCCGGGTTTCGGCTCGCGCGACCAGCAAGTTGGCGATGTTGGCGCAGGCGATCAGCAGCACGAGTCCAACCGCCGCCTGCAGCACCCAGATCGAACGCCCTGAAGGACCGACGATCTGATCCGTGAGCGGCGTCATCACGATGCCATGGCGGAATTTACCGGCCGCCGGCGGAAGGAAGACGTGACCGGGGTGGCCCTCTCCAGGCGTGATGCCTGTCCGTGCACTCCATGTCTCCACCAGCGCCACGAGTTCTCGCTCGGCCGCGGCGGCCGTCACGTCATCCTTGAGACGTCCGATGGCGAACAGGTTGTGATTATTGCGAGCCAGACGCTCCCGCTCCGGAAAGCCGAGCGGCATCCAGATGTCAGTGTGCAGGTCCATCAGGTCGGCGCCGCGCGGCAGCACGCCGACGACCTCGAGCCGCCGCCCGTCGACGTCGATGCGTCGTCCGACGATCTGCTCTGCACCGAATGCGGACTGCCACAGATCATGCGAGATGAGCGCCACCGGCACCGTGACCGCGCTGTCGCCGCCGGGAAGTGCCGCGGCGGTGACAACGCTGTCGGCGGCGCTGAAGAGCCGTCCCTCGATCGGTCTGTGTCCCAACGCACTCAGTAGCGGCGCATCAACGAAGGCCGAGCGGACGCGGAGTGCGCGATCGCCGACCGACAGATTCGCCTCTCCCGCGCGGAAGGCGCCGACATGCGCGAACGATCGATTGAACTGCTGAAACTCGAGATACTCGGCGACGGAGAGCTGGGGGAGACCGCGCTCGATGGTCAAGTACATCAACTGCTCGGGACGAGGGAAGGCGAGGGGCCGAAGCAGCACGCCGTTGACGACCGAGAGGATGGCGGTGTTGGCGCCGATTCCGACGGCGAGCGTGAGGATCGTAATGGCCGCGAAGACGGGCGTGCGTCTGAGCGCACGCAGGCCGTGTCGCACGTCGATGGCGAGATCCTCGAGCCACGGCAGGCCGCGCCGGTCTCGCAGCGCCTCCATGCTCGGCGAGACGGCACCGAATCGAATGGTGGCGACCCGGGGAGCCTCGTGCGGCGCCGTGCCGGTTCGCCGCGCTTCGTCGGCCGCGAGCTCGAGGTGCGATCGCAGCTCCTGCTCGAGATCGCAGTCGGTACGTCTCCGCGTCAGCGTTCCCCACAGTCGAAGTCCCCACTCGCGAAGCGTACGCATACTCGCCTCCGATTACTCCACCCGCAACGATGCGACAGGGGGCATCGTTGCCGCGCGGCGGGCTGGCAGATAGCTGGCCGCAGTCGCAATAGCTCCGAGGAGCACGCACGCCAACGCGACCGGTCGGACGTCGTGAGGCTCCAGCCCGAACAAGAGCGTCCGCGCGGAACCGGCAGCGGCAAACGCCATCGCGGCGCCGATCGTCAGTCCCACGATGACGAGCCGCCAGGCCTCGCCGAGCACCATCGCGAGAATCGCGTGCTGCCGGGCGCCGAGCGCCATACGAATGCCGATTTCGTTCGTGCGCCGCTGCACCAGGTACGCCATCACGCCGTAGAGGCCCACTGCAGCAATGAGGGCGGCCAGCGCGCCGAACACGCCGGAGAGCAGGGCCATCAGACGTTCACGCAGCAGCCTGTCTCGAATGTTCGATTCGAGCGCCCCGACGTCGGCATAGATCGCCGTGCTGACCTCGGCGACCGCTGCGGACAGCACCGTTGACAACTCACCGCTCGGCATCATCGAGCGCACCGCGATGTCGGTGAAGGGACGCGGGTCGACGATCTGGGCCATCGGGACGAAGATGATGGCCAGCGGCTCTTCTCTGAGAAGGGAATACTTCGAGTCGGGGACGAGACCGACGACTTCGAAGACGTCGGTCTGCGATGGCGACGACTCGCCGCGGAAGCGTTGTCCGATGGGCCGGTCCCCGAGCCCGAGCCAGCGCGCGAAGGCACGGTTGACGATCGCGACTCTCGGTGCGGCGCTCGAATCGCGCGCATCGAAGTCGCGCCCGGCAATCAGCGCGCTGTCCATCGTCTGGAAATAACCCGGGCTCACGCCGTTCACTCTCATCATGGTTCTGTGCGCGTTGTCGCCCGAGAGCGGCGACGCGATCAGCGTGGTGCCCGTATTACCCAATGGGACGTGGCGCACCTCGGCGGCCGACGTCACCCCTGGTGTCCTGCGGATTCTGTCGAGCACATCGGCGATCAGTGCGGTTCGGCGAGGACGATCGATCCGAAGCAGCGAGAGATCGACGCGGACGATGGCCACGCCACGCGGATCGAACCCGGGGTCGACGGCGAGCAGGTTGCGAAGGGTCGCCGTGAAGAGCAGCGCGCCAACGACCAGCACCACCGAGCAGGCGAGCTGGGCGACGACGAGAGCGCGACGCAGCAACGTGCCCTCGCGGCTGCCAGCGTTGCCGCGGCTCGTCGTTTTCATCGCATCGACGGCGGCGACGCGGGTGGCTCGCCAGGCCGGAATCAGGCCGAACGTCAGACAAGTCAGAAAGGCCACGCCCGTCATGAAGGCCACGAGCCGCGCATCGAGTGGAAGGTCCAGAACGAAGCCGGTTCCGAGCAGTCCGACGAGAACGCGGCTGAGCACCATGGCACAGGCGAGCCCGGCGACGGCGCCACCAGCGGTGAGCAACGCGTTCTCGATCATCAGCTGCCGTACGAGGCGACCCCATGACCCGCCGACCGCCAGCCGGACGGCGAACTCGCGCTCGCGTGCAGACGCGCGCGCGAGGACCAGATTGGCGAGGTTGGTACACGCGATGAACAGCACGAGCGCGGTGGTCAGCTGCAGAATCACGAGTGGGTCGGCGTAGATGCTTCGGAGGTTGGACACACCGGTCGCACCGGGGACCGCTCTCAGCGTCAGGCTCAGAAAGTCCTGTGCGAGATTGGCCGGATAGCTGGCGGGCACCGAGGCTTCGAACAGCGGTCTCGATGTGGCAGCGAGCTGTGCGTTGACAGCCTCGATCGACTGGCCCGTCGGAATGCGTCCCATGACGGTCAGCCACCACATCGTGCGGCTGGCGAGCCAGTCGGGTTCTCCGCCGATTGCCGCTTGCGAACAGATCGGGATTGCCACATCGAACGGCCGCCCGACTTCGACGCCGGTGAAGTCTCGTTGAGTCACGCCGATCACCGGGACCGATTGACCGTTGAGCACCACCGCCCTGCCGACCGCTGCCGCACTGCCACCAAGGTATCGTTGCCAGAACCCGTAGCTGACGACCGCGGCGGGCGTGCCGCAACCGGGACGATCGTCGGCCGACGTCAGCAGACGTCCGATGTGCGGCCTGACGCCGAGCACGTCGAAGAACGCGCCGCTGACCAGCAATCCCCTCGCGGCGCGGAGCCCGAGGCCCCGATCGACTCGCAGATCCATGTTCGACCACGCCAGCACGCCCGAGAGGACACGCTGGTGGTCGCGAAATTCTTCCCAGAGTGGATTCGTCAGCACCGGGTAGCCGCTCGAGCGGCGGCCGTTCCAGCGGGACGTATCGGCCAGTTGCACGATCGCGAGCTCGTGTGGAGCCCTGACGGCGAGCGATCGATCGCGCACGGCGTCGAGCAACTGGAAGATGGCGGCATTCGCGCCGATGCCGAGCGCGAGCGTCAGCAGCGCGACGGACGTAAACGCCGGCGTGCGCCAGAGACCGCGGGCACCATGACGAAGGTCGCGCGTCAGCTCGTCGAGCCACGAGATGCCGCGTTGATCGCGGCTGGCCTCCATCGCCTGTGAGAGACCGCCGGCGCGGAGACGTGCGGCTCGTCGTGCGCTTGCGGTCGCGAGTTGCCGGCGGGCGGCGTCTTCCTCGGCCAGCGCGAGATGCGCCCGCAGTTCTTCTTCGAGGTCCGGGTCGTTTCGGCGCAGACCCAGCGTGCCGAGCAGCCGGTCGAGCCATTCGCGGATGATGGGCATTGACGCGTCGCTTTACGTGTCGCCGTGCAGGACCGCGCGCATGATGGCGGACATGCGGTCCCAGGCCGCCTTCTCTTTCACCAGCTCTCGCCGCCCCGCCGCCGTGAGCGTGTAGAACCGGGCCTTGCGGTTCGTGTCGGTCGTCCCCCAGGTGCCTTTCAGCAGCCCGCGCTGCTCCAGGCGCATCAGCGCCGGATAGAGGGTGCCCATGTTGAGTTGCAGCGCGCCGGCGGACACCTGCTCGAGCCGGGAGGCGATCGCGTAGCCGTGCTGCGGCCCGAGCGCCTCGAGCGTCTGCAGGACCATCAGATCGAGCGTGCCCTGCAGCACGTCGGCTTTGCCGTCGTCTCTATTAGGCATGCCAATGAGGTATCACGTGCTGCATTAGACGGTCAAATGAAGGAGAGGGTTGGAGGGGTTCGGAGAAACGGAGTGGATGATCGGAACTCTCGTGAAGCCGCGTGTCACGCGTAGAGGCCGGGTGGGCGCCGGCCCTGCGGGCCGGCCGCGCGTCGCGCGATCCAGATGTCCACCCGGCTGCAGTCGCGTTGATGGAAATCGAGCCTGTTTGTCGGCTCGATCCTTCGTAACTGCGATTCGATAAACCCTGTTATCCCCGTTACCCCCGTTCCCTCCGTGTTGAAATCCTCCGTTCCCCCGTCTCCTCTGTTATCGCGTGCCCGGGTTCGCGTTCGATCCGACCGAGGTGGCTCTATACTCATGCGCCATGAAGAAGCTGTTTCTTGTGCTCGCGGTCCTCTGGTCGGTCGCGACCCCCGGCGCGCAGTCGACGGAGGAACTCGTCCACGACGGCCGG